>FTJN01001529.1_pt2 | contig 22321 bp, 15 predicted proteins | sample 1658361 | NCBI WGS metagenome assembly FTJN01 (sample SAMEA3914819, study PRJEB12502) | metagenome | biome: forest; material: soil | place: Canada | collected 2010-06-26 | depth 0.3 m
CAGCAGGGCGTCGTCCAGCGGCGTGGCTCCGGTCGAACGACCAGCGCTGCGCGCCCAGCGTTCCGACAAGGTCCGGGCGTCCTTCGCCCTCGGCGAGCGGTCGCGGTCGAAGCTCTCCAGCCGGTGGCGCAAGTCGACGTCGCGGCCGCCCAGGCCCTGCTCGCTGAGCACGGCGGCGATCTTGGCGCCCCGTTCGGCCTGGCCCGAGGCGGCGGCGCGCACCACCATGTGGGCCAGGCGCGGGGCCAGCGGCATGTCGGCCAGGGCTCGGCCATGCGTGGTCAGGCCGCCCTGCCCGTCCAGGGCCTGAAGACGATTGAGCAGGATCCGCGCCTCGTTGAACGCGGCCGCCGGCGGCTTGTCGAGGAAGGCCAGGTCGGCGGCGTCACGCGCCCCCCAGCGGGCCAGGTTCAGGGCCAGGTTCGACAGGTCGGCTTCCAGGATTTCCGGGCGGGCGAAGGCCGGCAGGGCGCGGGTCTCCGGCTCGTCCCACAGGCGGTAGCAGACCCCCGGCTCGGTGCGGCCGGCCCGGCCCCGGCGCTGGTCGGCGGCGGCGCGCGACACCCGCACCGTCTCCAGCCGGGTCAGGCCGCTGGACGGGTCGAAGCGCGGCACGCGGGCCAGGCCGCAGTCAATCACCACCCGCACGCCCTCGATGGTCAGGCTGGTCTCGGCGATCGAAGTCGCCAGCACCACCTTGCGGCGGCCGGGCTGGGCGGACGCAACGGCGCGGTCCTGCTCGGCCGGGTCCAGCGCGCCATACAGCGGGGCGATGTCGACATCCGGCCGCCGCAACCGCTCGCGCAGCATCGTCTCGGTGCGCCGGATCTCGCCCTGGCCCGGCAGGAAGACCAGCAGGCTGCCGCTCTCCTCGACCAGGGCCCGCTCGACGGCCCGGACCACGCGCTCCTCCAATCGCAAACGGTCGTCGCGGCCAAGGTAGCGCGTGTCGACCGGGAACATCCGCCCCTGGCTCTCGACGATGGGCGCGTCGCCCAGCAGGGCCGAAATCCGAGCCCCGTCGAGGGTGGCCGACATCACCAGGATCTTCAGGTCCTCGCGCACCAACCCTTGAGCGTCGCGGGCCAGGGCCAGGCCCAGGTCGGCGTCGAGGCTGCGCTCGTGGAACTCATCGAAGATCACCGCCGCCACGCCGTCCAGGCCCGGATCGTCGAGAATCATCCGGGTGAACACGCCCTCGGTCACCACCTCGATCCGGGTTCGAGCCGAGACCTTCGACTGCAATCTCACGCGAAAACCCACCGTCTCGCCGACGCTCTCGCCCAGGCTCTGGGCCATCCGCGACGCCGCCGCCCGGGCCGCCAGCCGCCGGGGTTCGAGCATGACGATCTTACCGCCGGCCACCCAAGGCTGGTCCAACAGGGCCAGGGGCACGACCGTGGTCTTGCCCGCCCCGGGCGGCGCGACCAGCACGGCGGCCTCGCGTTCGGCGAGCGCGGACTTCAAGGCCGGCAAGGCTTCGTGGATGGGAAGGGTCACGCGGCGTGGTTTAAGGGCGGCGCGGCGAAACACCAAGCGCCGGCCAGCGAACCTCGGTCTCGGCGCGACCGCCTAACCCTGAGGCAGCAACGGCTAGGAACCGTGCTGCGTCGCAGCAACGTCGCGGCAGATCCTGGCCCGTATTGCGCGCAGCGGGGCGAACAATTACGCACGGCCTTCGCTTTACCTTGACCGCGTCCCTGTAACCGGGTCACGGTCCGCAAAATTTGTCTACGCGGCCCCCGGGGGGAGCCGCGGGTCTCTGGAGGAAATATGTGGCGCGTTAAGTCACTGGATGCGATTCTAGCCACGGCCAAGAAGAAGTCGTTGCATCGCTCTCTCGGCCCGATTCAGCTCACCTTGCTGGGCGTGGGCGCCATCATCGGCACGGGCATCTTCGTCCTCACCGCCGCCGCCTCGCAAAAGGCCGGCCCGGGCATGATGCTGAGCTTCGTGATCGCCGGCGCCGTCTGCGCCTTCGCCGCGCTCTGCTATTCGGAACTGGCCTCGATGTTGCCGGTCTCGGGCTCGGCCTACACCTACACCTACGCCGTGATGGGCGAACTGCTGGCCTGGATGGTCGGCTGGGCCCTGATCCTGGAATACGCCGTGGCCGCCAGCGCCGTGTCGGTGGGCTGGTCGGGCTACTTCCTCGGCATGATCGAGCACGCCCTACACTTCCATTGGCCCGACGCCTTGCGAGCCGGTCCCGCCTGGTCGCTGAACGGCTTCATGCCGGTCGCCGACTTCAGCCACGGGGTCGTCAACATCCCGGCGATCGTGGTGGCCCTGGCCGTGACGGCCCTGCTGGTCATCGGCACGACCGAGAGCGCCCGCGTCAACGCCGTCCTGGTCTTGATCAAGGTCACGGCGCTGACCGTCTTCGTCATCCTGACCCTTCCCCTGGTCAAGAACGGCAACTACGCGCCCTTCACCCCCAACGGCTGGTTCGGCCCGCATGGGACGACGGGCATGGGCGTGTTCGGCGCCGCGGCCTCGATCTTCTTCGCCTATGTTGGCTTCGACGCGGTTTCCACCGCCGCTGAAGAAACCAAGAACCCGCAGCGCAACGTGCCCATCGGCCTGATCGGCAGCCTGGGCATCTGCACCATCTTCTACCTGCTGGTCGCGGCCGGCGCGGTCGGCGCCATCGGCGCCCAGCCCGTCCTCGGCGCGGCCGGCGAAGCCGTCCAGCCCGGCTCGGCTCCCTTCCAGGCCGCCTGCGCCCTGGCCGCGAACGCCGACCGCCTGGTCTGCTCGAACGAGGCCCTCGCCCACGTCCTGCGTCAGGTCAACTACCCGCTCGCCGGCTACCTCTTGGGCCTCGCCGCCAACCTGGCCCTGCCTTCGGTCATCCTCATGATGATCTACGGCCAGACCCGCATCTTCTTCGTCATGGCCCGCGACGGCCTGCTGCCGGAGAAGCTGGCCGAGATCCACCCCAAGTGGAAGACGCCGCACATCGTCACGATCGCCACCGGCATCTTCGTGGCCATCGCCGCGGCCTTCTTCCCGGTCGGTCAGCTGGCCGACATCTCCAACTCCGGCACCCTGTTCGCCTTCTTCATGGTGGCGATCGCGGTGATGGTGCTGCGAGTGAAGGACCCCAACCGTCCGCGTCCGTTCAAGACGCCGGCGATCTGGCTGGTGGCCCCCATCGCCCTGGCGGGCTGCGCCTTCCTCTATTTCAACCTGCCGCTGGAATCGATCCTGGTGCTGCCGATCTGGGGCGCCTTGGGCCTGGTGATCTACTTCGCCTACGGCTACCGCAAGAGCCATGTCGGCCGTGGCCTGCGCGGCGAAGTGCATGAGCTGGACGACGACGCGCCGCCGACCGGCGTGCCTGGCCAGGACTGAGATAGGACTTGAACGAGCGTTCATAACGCTTAGTTCGGACGGGCGGAGGTCTTTTAGATCTCCGCCCGTTTTCGTTTGGAGCCTCGTTGCATGGCCGAAATGCCCATCCGCGCCGTCATCGCGCCGGTCACGCCGCTGCAGCAGAACTGCACGATCGTCTGGTGCGCCAAGACCAAGAAGGCCGCGGTGATCGATCCGGGCGGCGAGGTGCCTCGCCTGATGAAGGCCCTGGAAGACCAGGGCCTGACCTTGGAAAAGATCTGGATCACCCACGGCCACATGGACCACGCCGGCGGCGCGGCCGAGCTCAAGCGGCTGACCGGCGTGCCGATCGAGGGACCGCACAAGGACGACCAGTTCTGGATCGACCGCATCCAGGAGAGCGGCGAGATGTACGGCGTCCCCGAGGCGCGGATCTTCGTCACCGATCGCTGGCTGGACGACGGCGATGTCGTGACCCTGGGCGAGACCCAGTTCGAGGTGTTGCACTGCCCGGGCCACACGCCGGGCCACGTGATCTTCTTCCACCGCGAGGCGCGGTTCGCCCAGGTCGGGGATGTGCTGTTCAAGGGCTCGATCGGCCGCACCGACTTCCCGCGCGGCAACCATCAGGATCTGCTGGACGCCATCACCGGCAAGCTTTGGCCGCTGGGCAATGACGTACAGTTCGTGCCCGGCCACGGCCCGATGTCGACCTTCGGCGCCGAGCGGCGCTCCAACCCGTTCGTCGGCGACCTGGCGATCGAGGCGATGAACATCGAGGGCCGGGACTATGAAGCCCCGGTCAACCGTTCTCCAGGCTGAGGCGCCGGGCTAGGCCTAGTTCGGCGGTCCGCGTCGGACCGGCTGTTCGGCTTCGCTCAGAACACCGTTCTTGTCGGCGTCCAACGCGGCGAAGCGCGCCTTGCTGACGGCCAGAGCCTCGGCCTCGGTGACTTTGCCGTCGTGATCGGTGTCCATCGCGGCAAACCCGCCGCCGCCAGCGCCTGGACCAGGGCCGTTCCCCGCGTCGGGACGCGCGGCGCGGCGTTCTTCCATCCGCTTCTGGATCGCGGCCAGTTCGTCGGCGTCGATCACGCCGTCCTGGTTGGCGTCCATGCGCTGGAACCGCGCCTTGGCGGCGTCGTCGAATTCCTGGGCGCTGATCACGCCGTCACCGTTGGCGTCCTGATTGAAGCGAGGTCCCTGGGCGTGAGCCAGACCGGCGACGGCGGCGAGGGAAAGGACGGCGAGAGCCGTCGGCAAAAGGCGGGGCATGCTTGTGTCTCCCAACAACAATTGCGGGGATTGGTCGCAGGTGCGGGTTGCGTCCCTGTTTCAGGCGTGAAATCTGCTGGTGACGGGGGCGTGGAAAGAAGCAAGTCATGGAAAGTTCGCAAGATCCCGCGCTGGCCTCCGCCGTCGCATCCGGCCAGACCACCGACCCGGCGCGTGGCGCCCGTATCCTGATCGTCGACGACGATCCGGGCATCCGCGACGTGGTCGCCGATTTCCTGGGGCGCCACGGCTACGCCATCGACACCGCCTCGGACTCCCGGACCATGGAACAGGCCCTGGCCCGCGGCCCGGTCGACCTGATCGTGCTGGACATCATGCTGCCCGGCGAGGATGGCCTGGCCATCTGTCGCCGCCTGTCGGCCGCCGACGGCCCAGCGATCATCATGCTGTCGGCCATGGGCGAGGAAACCGACCGCATCGTCGGCCTGGAGCTCGGCGCCGACGACTATCTGCCCAAGCCCTGCAATCCGCGCGAACTGCTGGCCCGTATCCGCGCCGTGCTGCGCCGCCGCCAGGAGCCTCGCACGATCGACGACGGCATGGGCGCGGCCTGCGAGTTCGCCGGCTGGCGCCTGGATCTGGTGCGCCGCGAACTGCGCTCGCCGCAGTCGGTGGTGGTCAACCTGTCGAGCGGTGAGTTCTCGCTGCTGCGCGCCTTCGTCGAACGCCCGCAACGCGTCCTGACCCGCGACCAACTGCTGGATCTGGCCCGTGGCCGCGAGAGCGACGCCTATGACCGAGCCATCGACGTCCAGATCAGCCGCCTGCGCCGCAAGCTGGACGACGGCGGCGGCGGCGAGCTGATCCGCACGATCCGCAGCGAAGGCTACATGTTCACCTCGAAGGTCACCCGCACGCCATGACCGAACGCGTGCGGCCGGTCCCCGGGGTGGGGGGCCCGAGCAGCGCCCCGCTGTTCGTCCAGGCCCTGGGGCTGGTCATTGTCACCCTGGTGGCGGCGCAGCTGATCGCTATCGCCGTGGTCTTCACCCTGCCGCCTCCGCCGCCCGAGATCTATCGGCTGAGCGACATCGCCCGCGCCCTGAAGACGGGTCAGACGGTGATCCCCCGCGACGGCCGCCCCCTGACGATCCGTCATCACGCCGGACCGATCCGAGGCTTGGTCGACAACCGCCGCCGCGCCGAGTTCAAGGCCGCCGTGGCGCGCGCCGTGGGGGTCGATCCCGCCCGGATCGAGATGGAGGTCGATACCGGCCCGCGCTTCTTCGTCCGCACCCAGAAGCGCACGCTGCCCCAACACCGGCCGCCTCGTGAAGGTCCTGGCGGGCCGAATGGCCAAGGCGGAGGATTGGGTGGGGGGCCTGGCGGTCCGCCGGATGGCTTCATCGGCCCCCGTGGCGGGCCCCGCGACGCCAAGCCGCCAGAGCTGGATTTCCCGAAGGAAGAACCGTTCATCGTCGGCGATTTCAAGCTGGCGGTTCAACAGGACACCGGCCGCTGGACGGTCGTCGCGCCCAAGCCCGACCTCCGCCTGGACACCTGGCAGGAACGCATCCTGCTGATCCTGGCCCTGTCGCTGGTTTGCGTCGCGCCCCTGGCCTGGCTGTTCGCCCGTCAGCTGTCGGGCCCGATCACCGCCTTCGCCGGCGCCGCCGAGCGTCTCGGCCGCGACCCGCGCGCCGCGCCGCTGGAGCTGAAGGGCTCGGCCGAGGTGATCGCGGCCGCCAACGCCTTCAACATGATGCAGGAGCGCCTGCGCCGCTATGTCGAGGACCGCACGGCGATGATCGGCGCGGTGGCTCACGACCTGCGCACGCCGCTGACCCGTCTGCGCTTCCGCATCGAGGCCGTGCCGGACGAGGTCCGGGTCAAGTTGGCCTCGGACATCGACCAGATGGAGGCGATGATCGCCGCCACCATGGCCTTCGTGCGCGACACCACCCGCCCCGCCGAGCGCACCAAGCTGGAACTGGCCTCACTGCTGGAAAGCATCATCGACGAGGCCGCCGAGACCGGCGGCCAGGCCTCGGTTGAGCTGGGCGAAAAGATCATCATCGACGGCGACCCCATCGCCCTGCGCCGCCTGCTGACCAACCTTGTCGAGAACGGCCTGAAATACGGCGGTTCGGTCCAGGGCCGCGTGCGGGCCGAAGGACGGCTGGCGGTGATCGAGATCGACGACAACGGTCCCGGCATCGTTCCCGCCGAACTGGACCGGGTGTTCGAGCCGTTCTTCCGCAGCGAGCCCTCGCGAAACCGCGAGACCGGCGGGATCGGGCTGGGCCTGGCCGTGGTCCGCTCGGTGGCCCGCGCCCATGGCGGCGACGCCACCCTGTACAACCGTCCCGAAGGCGGGTTGCGAGCCCGGGTGGAACTACCGTTCTAGGCGCGCGCCCTCATTGTATCGAAGGCGGGCCCGGTTTATTGCGGGTCCGCAAAAGCTGCGCCATACGCAGGACACGTCGGCGGGGTTGATCAAGGCATGCAAACCTTCAGCCGCCTCCGCGCCACCTGCATCCTGATGTTCGCGGCCCTGTACCTGGGGGCCTGCGCCTCCGGCCCGCCGCAGGACGGCCCGCGTGGCGACTGGGGCAAGGCCCCGCGTCCCCGCCCGCCGGGCGAGGGTGAGGCGGGCGGACCGCCGCGCCGGGCGCATCCACAGCTGTTCATCAGTCCGGCCGGCGAGCCGTTCCGCGCCGAGCCGGGCGCGCCCTACCCCGTCGCCGCCTGGTTCGCCGGGGCGGACGCCGACCATGACGGCGCCCTGACTCGCGACGAGTTCGTCGCCGACTCCCTGCGTTTCTTCGACCGGCTGGATAACGACCATAACGGCGTCATCGACGGGTTCGAGGTCTCGGCCTACGAAACCCAGGTCGCGCCCGAGATCCTGCAGGGCTTCCAGGGTGATGGCGGCGGCCGAGGCGAAGGCGGTCCGCCCGGCGGCGGACGTCGTGGTGGTCGCGGCGGACCTCCCGGCGGCGGTGGTGGTGGGCCTCCCGGCGGTGGCATCGGCTTCGCTGGCCAGGACGATGGCCCCTCGGATGGCGGAGAAGTCCGCCGTAAGCGCGGTGGGAGCCCCATGGGCGGCATGCTGCAAGGAGCCACGCCCTACAGCCTGCTGGCCGAGCCCGAGCCCGTGATGGCCTCGGACGGCGACTTCGACCGCCGTATCAACCGCGCCGAGGCGACCAAGGCCGCCAAGGCCCGCTTCGCCCTGCTCGACACCGACGGCGATGGACGACTGCTTCTGGCCGATCTGCCGCGGACCCCGCTTCAGGCCCGCCTGGAAGGGCCGCGGACCGAGCCGCGCCCCAAGCGCTGAAAAGGCCCTTAGCTGACCAGCCCGGCGATGATGTTGATCCCCAGGGCCAAGACGGCGGTGTTGTAGAAATAGGCGCAGACCGCCTGAGCGGTAACGAGATTGCGTAGCTTGGCGGTCAGCACATTGTTGTCCGACACCTGGAACGTCGCCCCGATGCTGAAGGCCAGATAGACAAAGTCGCGATAGGTGGTCGCCGGCTCGCCCGGAAACAGAAAGCCCGGCTTGTCGGTCCCGTCGCCGAAATGGCGGTGGGCGTAGTGCAGGGTGAAGACCGAGTGCAGGACGATCCAGGACAGCACCAGGGTGATCCCCGCGCAGGCGGCGGTGACGGCCTGGACGCTGGGCTCGGCTGTCTTGGCGTTGAGCATCGCCGCGATCACCGCCGCCAGGCTCATCAGGATCGCGACCAGGATGATGGCCAGGATCGCCGAGGGCTTTTCGTCCTCGGCGGCGGCCCGGCGGCGCACCTCGGCCTCGTCGGCGGTGAGGAAAAGATGCCAGGTGGTCGTCACGTAGAACAGGGCGCAAACGTCCCAGCCGATCAGGATATGGCTACTGACCGGCGCATTTAGATGGCGGGCCGCGAACCAGCCGAAGACGCCGGCCACGCCGGCCGCCCAGAGTCGCCAATGGCGCGATATTGCTACGCTTTCAGGATTTTTCGGCTTGGCCTTGGTCATGAGTTCACCTTGCTCGCCCGAGGGTTAACACCAAACTCCGCAATTTTGTCTCGCCTGACAGGTGAACCGATCGCGACTTGACCAGTTACTTCACTGGAACACGTGGAAGGACGCCATGACCGACCCCGACGCCCCGCCGCCGATCGAGCCCTCGCAGCCGGAATATGACCCGGGCGCCACGCCTGACGAAATGCCGATGCAAGAGCCGCCCGTGCAGCCCGGCGACGACCGGCCCTATGACGGTTCAGCCACACCGTTCCCCCCTGTGACCAGTCCCGATTAGGAGCAACCTATGGACCTCGACACCGAACGGCCTCGCGGCCGCCGAGGCTTCGCCGCCATGGATCCCGAACGTCGCCGCGAAATCGCGCGCAAAGGGGGCGCCAGCGTTCCCAGTGAGAAGCGCAGCTTCGCCAAGGATCGTGACCTCGCGGCCAACGCCGGACGCAAGGGCGGCTCCTCGTCGCGCGGCGGCGGGCGACTGTCCGGGCGCGACGCCTGACACGAAGCGCGCCGCGGCCAGAAGGCCGCGGCCGCTCTCTGATCTGAACGCCGCCCGCCTTAGCCGGCCAGGGCGAAGACGCCAAAGCTCGGGCTGTCGCTGATCCAGCGCGCCGCGACCTTCCAGCCCGCGCGACGGGCCAGCTCCACGAACGCTTCCGGTGCGTACTTGTACGAGTTCTCGGTGTGGATCGTCTCTCCGACCTCGAACCGGATTTCATGCCCGGCCAAGTGCGCCGTCTGATCGATGCGGCTGACCAGGTGCATCTCCATGCGGCTCTCCTCGACGTTCCAGACCGCGCGGTGATCGAAGGCGTCGAGATCGAAATCTCCGCCCAGTTCGCCATTGATCCGCGCCAACACGTTCTTGTTGAACGCCGCCGTCACGCCTTGGGCGTCATCATAGGCGGGCACCAGCACGTCCGGGCTCTTGGCGATGTCGACCCCGACCACGAACATGGCCCCCTCGCCCAGCAAGGCGTGCGCGCCGCGCAGGAAGGCCTCGGCGTCGAGCGGCGGGAAGTTGCCGATGGTTGATCCCGGGAAGAAGCCGGTCACCGGCCGTCCCCGCGCCGCCGGCGGCAGGCGGACCGCCTGGGTGAAGTCATCGACCAGCGGCGCGACGATCAGGTTCGGATAGTCGCGGCGGAGCGCCTCGCTGGCCTCGTCCAGCGCCGAAGGGCTGATGTCGATCGGCACATAGACCGCCAGCTGCGGCATGGCGTCGAGCAGCAGCCGGGTCTTGGTGCTGGCCCCACTGCCGAACTCGACCAGGGCCGCGCCGTCACAGATGCGGGCGGCGATCTCCGGCGCGATCCGCCGCAGCAGCGCCGTCTCCGTGCGGGTGGGATAATATTCCGGCAGGTCGCAGATCGCCTCGAACAGGCGCGAGCCCTCGGCGTCGTAGAAATACTTGGCCGGCAGGGTCTTGCGGCCGGCCGTCAGCCCCGCTAGCGCGTCGTCGAGGAAGGTCGAGGCCGGGGTCGCCGTCTCGCGATCCAACGCGCTCATGTCATCGGCCAAGCGAACACCCGTAAAAGCCCAGCGCTGGGCCGGATGGAAGAAGTTGCGATAGGACGGCCGTGTATGACCGGGCGGCGTCTCGGCCGCGCCGCCCCGCAGGACCATCTGGTTGATCATGAACTTGCCGTTGTACTCGCCCAGCACGCCCGCGCCGGGGCGGAAGCCCGGATAGGCGACATAGGGACTGGCGGTCCATTGCCAGGCCTCGCCCGAGGTCTGGCTCAGCCCCTGCCCTTCCGGCGCGGTCACGGCGGCCTCCCACTCAGCCTCGGTCGGCAGACGGCGGTCGGACCAGGCGGCGAAGGCGGCGGCCTCGTAGTAGCTGACGTGACCCACGGGCGCGTCGGGATCGACGGGACGGCGGCCGGACAGGGTCATGACCGACCACGTCGCCCCCTCCTCCCGCCGCCAGTAGAGCGGGGCCTCCCAGCCCTGCTCGGCCACGGCGGCCCAGCCGTCGGACAGCCACAGGTCGGCGCGGCGATAGCCGCCGTCCTCGATGAAGGCCAGCCACTCGCCATTGGTCGTCAGGCGATCGGCCAGGCGATAGGGCTGCAAGAACACCTTGTGCCGAGGCCGCTCGTTGTCGAACGCGAAGCCAGGACCCTCATCGCCGATCTCGACCAGTCCGCCCTCGAAGGTCACGAACCGCGTTTGAGCGGCGGCCGGACGCTGAGGCGGCGGCGCCTCGCGATAGGCCGGCTGCAGAGGTGACTGGGCGAACAGGTGCAGCAGGTCCATCAGGATCAGCTCTTGGTGTTGCTCCTCGTGGGCCAGGCCCAAGTCGAGGCGCTCCATCACCTCCGCGGTGGGCGCGATGGTCAGGAGCTTCATCATGGCCGCATCGACATGAGCCCGATAGGCGCCGACTTCCTCGGCCGAGGGCCGGGTGATCAGGCCACGCTGGGGTCGCGGCTGACGCGGACCGACCGCCTCGTAATAGGAATTGAACAGATAGCCGAAGGCCGGATCAAACACCCGGTAGCCAGGCAGGAAAGGCGTCAGCAGGAAGGTCTCGAAGAACCAGGCGGTGTGGGCCCTATGCCATTTGACGGGACTGGCGTCGGGCATCGACTGCGCGCCCTGGTCCTCCGGCGACAACGGCCTGGCCAGGGCTTCGGTACGCCGACGGACCGCGAGGTAGCGGTCGACCAAGGCGATGGCGCGGGCCTCGGAGGCCTCCCGTGAGGGGGTGTCGTCGGGACTCATGCGCTCTCCTGGCGGCTCTTCGTCGGGAGCTTGCCGCCACCCGATGAGCTCAACGAACCAGCAACTTGAGTGTTCCCCGGGTCTCGTTCAAGCGGGGCAAGGAATAAAAAGTGAACGCCGGTCGAAGAACCTCGCGCGGCGTGCCCGAACTACAGCAGGAACGGTTCCGGCCCATCGTCGATCGGCAGCATCACGGGCGGCGGGGTTTCCGGCGCTGGCTCCGGCTTTCCGGGCCGCTGCGGGGCCTTGCGCAACAGCCGCCCCACGCGCTGCAGCAGTTGGTCGTCTTTGAACGGCTTGGCCAGGAAATCCCGGGCGCCGAGCGTGATGGCCTGCTTGACGTCGTCGGGCTGATTGCGGGCCGTCAGCACCATGGTGGGCGTGTTGATCCCCTCCAGGCGCATCTTACGCAGCAGGCCAAAGCCATCGAGCCGCGGCATGTTGATGTCCAGGATCAGGGCCGAGGGACGCAGCTCGTGCAGGCGAGCCAACCCTTCGAAGCCGTCTCGCGCGAAATAGGTGTCGTAGCCCGCGATGCCCAGGCGGGTGGTGATCAGGTCCAGAATGATCGGATCGTCCTCGACGACCAGGATGCGGGTGCGCGCCATGTCAGGCCTCCGCGGAGTCGAACGGACTGGCCGCGTCGATCCCATCGTCCCAGCGGGTGCAGGCGTCCACGGCGGTGATCAGTTCCAGCGCCATGATCGGCTTGGACACCACGCCGTCGAACCCATGCTGATCCAGCGGGGTCATGTCCGCGTCGGCCGTGAAGGCCAGGATCGGCACGTCCTGATTGGGCCCAGGCGCGTCTCGGATCTCGGCCAAGGCGTCGCCGCCGGAAACGCCGGGCATCCGTAGGTCCATCAAGATGCAATCGAATGGCGCGACCGCCGCGGCGTCGACCGCCGCGCGGCCTCCGCCGGCCTCGGCCACCTCCGCGCCCATCTGCTCCAGAACGGCGCGAGCCAATTCGCGATTGATCGGGTTGTCGTCGACCACCAGCACCCGAACGCCATCAAGCCGCCGAGCGTCGACCTAGAGCGGAGCCGGATCGTGTGCGACGCCGGATCCGGCGGCGACCGGAGCCGCGATGTGGAAGCTGAACACCGAACCGCCGCCCGGCGCGCTGGCGACCGCGATGCCGCCACCCATGGCCTCGGTCAAACCCTTGCAGATCGCCAGGCCCAGACCCGTACCGCCATGTTTGCGGGTCGAGGAGGCGTCGACCTGCGAGAACCGTTGGAACAGCTTGGTCTGCTGCTCGACGCTCATCCCCACGCCGGTGTCCTCGACGCGCACGCGCAGGGTCTCGGCTTCAAGGTCGTAGCCGACGAATAGCCGTACGGCGCCTTGGTCGGTGAACTTCACCGCGTTGCCGACCAGGTTGAGCAGCACTTGGCGAACGCGGTCGGGGTCGATCATCACCCGTTCCGGCAGATCGCCTTCGGTCTCGCACTCCAGCCACAGCCCCTTGGCGTCGGCCTGGGGCGCGAACAAGGCCAGGGCGTCCTGGGCCACCGCCAGCGGCGAGACGGACCTGGGCGCGATTTCGAACTGCCCGGCCTCGAGCTTGGAGAAGTCGAGCACGTCGTTGACGATCGCCAGCAACGCCTGGCCGGCGCTCGACACCCGCTGCACGAACCGGCGCGACAGTTCGTCCAGTTCGGGCCGCTGGGACAGAAGTCCCGAAAAGCCGATGACGGCGGTCAGGGGCGTGCGGATTTCGTGGCTCATATTGGCCATGAATTCGCCCTTCACCGTGGCGGCCGCCTCGGCCTCGGCGCGGGCCGCCGCCAGGGCTTCTTCTTGGGCGACCTGTTCAGTCACATCGCGGATCACGTCGAGGAACCCGGTCGGCGCATCGGTCGCCGGGTCGCGGAGCAGCGAGGGATTCGATTCCAGCCAAACGTCGCGACCGGCCGTCTTGTGCGGCACGCGCCAGCGTACGCGCTCGGTCGGCTTGCCCTTGACCAGGTTGCTGTAGACCCGGCGCGCCCGCACCCGCTCCTCCGGATGGGCCAGGTCGGCGGCGCTGCGCCCCATGACTTCGTGCGGCGCGTAACCGATCAGCGTCTCGCAAGAGGCGGCCACGAACGTGATCTTGCCGGCCAGATCGGCGGTCATGATCATGTCGGTGGTGTTCTCGGCCATCAGCCGGTAGCGGGCCTCGCTTTCCTTCAGCGCCGCCTCGGCTTCGCGACGAGCGCTCAGATCCTCGATCTGGGAAATGAAGTAACGCGGCGAGCCGTCGGGATGATCGACGCGCGACACCGTCAACTGGATCCAGATGATCGCGCCGCCCTTGCGGATGTAACGCTTGTCCATCTGGTAGGTGGAAATCTTGCCGTTGTAGAGGTCGGTCACCAGGCTGAGGTCGGCGTCCAGATCATCAGGATGGGTGATCGTCTGGAAGTCCAGGGCGAGCAGTTCCTCGCGGCTGTAACCGACCATCCGGCACAGCGCCGGATTGACCTTCAGGAACTGCCCTTCCAGCCCGACCAGGCACTTGCCGATCGCCGCATGTTCGAAGGCGTTTTCGAACAGCTCCAGCTGCTCCTTGCGCTCGCTGATGTCGTGCATCAGGGCGGTCATTTGCCAGCCGGCCGCGTCGCGAACGGCGCTGATCGCCAGCTCGATGGCGATTTCGGCGCCGTCCTTGCGCCGGGCGGTCGTTTCGATGCGCTGGTCGATGTCGTCGCCGAGGTCACCGCCGAGGAAGGTGGCCATGCTCTCCTGGCCGCGTGGCAGGATCATCACCAGGTCCGCGCCTATCGCTTCCTCGGCGCTCCAGCCGAAAGTCAGTTCCGCGTGACGGTTCCAGCCGGTGATCCGGCCCGCCTCGTCGGCGGTGACGATGGCTTGGTGGGCGTTGGCGATCACATTGCGCGCGCGGTGCTCACTGGCGCGCAACGAGCGTTCCAGCTTGCGGACCTCCGTGACGTCCCAGTTGGTGCCGACAAGCCGCAACGGCGCGCCGTCCGCGCCGCGCACGACGGTGGCGAGCGCGCGGATCGAACGCACTTCGCCGCCGGCCTGCACCACCCGAAACTCCATGTCGTAGGGCGCGCCGTCATGCAGCGCGGCCCGCGCGCACGCCTGTTCCGCTTCCTGGTCGTCGGGGTGCACCTGGCTGGCGAACCGCTCGGCCGTCATGGCCTCGCCCGGCGCCACCCCATAGAGGGCGTACATCCGGTCGTCCCACATCAGGTCGCCGGTCTGGATGTTCCATTCCCAGACGCCGATCTGGCCGGCCTGAGTGGCCAGCAGCACGCGCTCGGACATGGCGCGATAGCGCGCCTCGTCCTCGGCACGGAGAATCTCGGCCGTGACTCGCGTGGTGATGTCGACCACGGTGCCGAACACCGCCACCACCTGTCCGGCCGCGTTGCGCTCGCAACAGCCGTGGCCCTCGAGATAGCGCAGCTCGCCGTCCGGCAGCACGACGCGCGTGACGGCCATCTTCCAGTCCACGCCACTGTCGATCGCCGCCTTCAACCGAGCCCGCAAGGCCCGCCGGTCGCCGGGATGCACCGCCGCGATGAAGCGATCGAGCCGCGGTTCGATGTCGGGGTCCAGGCCGTAGATCGTCGCCACGTGCGGCGACCAGGTCGCCTCGCCCGTCGCGACATCGATCCGCCAGTAGCCGATGCCCGCGACCTCCTCGGCCAGGGCCGTCATGCGCGCCATGCGCTCGGCTTGCTCCTGAAGCTCGCGGCGCTCGGTCACGTCACGGAAGACGTTGACGATCTCGGTCGCCCGCCCCTGGGCGTCGCGAACGATCTGGGGATTGCCCTCCAGCCAGACCCAGCGGCCGTCGCCGGCCAGGTAGCGATGCTGGCGATCACGGGCGAGTTCGGGAGCCTGGCCGGCGAACAACGGCTCGGAATTGGCCATGAACCGTTCGCGATCGTCGGGGTGGACCAATCGGTCGGCCGCCGTGCCGACCAGTTCCTCCGGCTCGTAGCCCATCGTCCGGCAGGCCGGAGACACGTAGAGCAGCGTGCCGTCCAAGGCGGTCCTGACGATGACGTCCGAGGTGTTCTCCGCCAGCAGGCGATAGCGCGCTTCGCTGGCGGTCAGGTTCTCCAGGCTCCGGACCTGGTCGGTGACGTCCTGAAACAGGCCGATCAGCGCGACGACCTGCCCATGCTCGTCCAGTTCGCAGCCGGCCTTGGACTGTACGATTCGGACCTCACCGTCAGCGCGGATCAGCCGAGCCTGGAAGGTGATGGAGGCCTTGGTCTGGACCGCCCCCAGCAAATACGAGGAAACCAGCGCCTGGTCCTCGGGATCAAAGGCGGCAAGGCCGGTTTCGAGCGTGAGGGCGAAGGTCCGGCGATCGACGCCATAGATTTCATAGACAAGGTCTGACCAGAACAGCTCGTCGCCGACCACGTCGTAGCGCCAGTGCGCGACGCCGGACATCGTCTCGGCCAGTTGCAGCAGACGGGCTTGCTCCCGACGCACGCGAGAGACGCTCACGCGTTCCAGCTCGGCCACCACGATGCGGGCCAAGGCGCGCAGGCGCTCCAGCTCACGTTCACTGGGCCTGGCGCGTGGCTTGGTGTCGATCACGCAGAGCGTGCCGAGATTGAAACCGTCGGGCGAGGTCAGCACCGCGCCGGCGTAGAAGCGCACACCCAGCTCACCCACCACCGCGGGATAGGCGGCGAAACGCGGATCCTGGGTCGCATCCTCGACGATCATCAAGGCGTCAGGGCCCAGCTCGATGGCGGTGCTGCAAAACGCCTCGCTTCGGGGCGTCGAGCAGTCGGTCAGACCCTGGCGCGACTTGAACCACTGCCGCTCTTCGTCGATCAGCGAGACCAGGGCGATGGGCGCGTCGAACAGGTCGCTCGCCAGGCGGGTGATCCGATCGAAGGCTTCGTCCGGCGAGGTGTCGAGGATCCCGTAGTTCTGGAGCTCCCGGATTCGCCGCGCTTCGTTGTGGTTCATCTGGCCCTCCGACGGCGGCAGCCTGCGTCAAAGGTGCGCAAAACCCGTTAAGGCTATCTGCGACAATCGCGCGCGTCGGAGGGCTCAGGCCGCCAGGGAAGCGAAGCGACCCTAGGGCCGCTTGGGAATCTCCAGTCCGCGCTGAACGGCCGGGCGGGCCAGGCCCCGCTCCAGCCAGGCCGGCACGTTCTTCAGGCTGGCATAGTCGACCAGATCGCCGGCGCCGTAGAATCCAACGAGATTGCGCACCCAGCCCAGGGTCGCGATGTCGGCGATCGTATAGTCGTCGCCCATGATCCAGTCGCGTCCCTCCAGCCGGTCTTCCAGAACGCCCAAAAGGCGCTTGGATTCGGCGACGTAGCGGTCGCGGGGACGCTTGTCCTCGTACTCGCGGCCGGCGAACTTGTGGAAGAAACCGACCTGGCCGAACATCGGGCCGATCGCCGCCATCTGGAAGAACACCCAGGCCAGGGTCTCGTAGCGCGCGGCCGGATCCTTGGGCAGGAACTTTCCGGTCTTCTCGGCCAGGTAGACCAGGATCGCGCCGCTTTCGAACAGGCCGAAGGGCTTACCGTCCGGGCCGTCCGGATCAATGATGGCGGGGATCTTGCCGTTGGGGTTCAGCGACAGGAATTCCGGCGTCCAGGTCTCGTTGGCGCCGATGTCGATCGTGTGCGGCTCATAGGCAAGCCCGATCTCCTCCAGCATGATCGACACCTTGACCCCGTTCGGCGTCGGCAGGCCGTAGAGCTGCAGACGGTCGGGGTGCTGGGCGGGCCAGCGCTGGGTGATCGGAAAGGCTGAGAGATCGGTCATGGTCGGCTCCGAAAGCGAGGGCCGCTCACGACGGTGCGGCCAGGCTTGTCAGATGGCCCCGCCTGGCGCGACGACAAGACGCATCTGGCCGCGAACCTGTGGAAACCGATCGCCCGCTAACCTTGACGCGCCTTGGGCCGCTCCGTCTCGGAAACGTCGACATCCAGCACGGCCCGGATCTTGGACGCCAAGGCGGGGGCCAGATAGGGCTTGTCGATCAACGGGAACTCGTTGGCCCAGGACGCCGCTTCGTCGCCCACATAGCCGGAGGTCAGCAGGACCTTCAGCCCCGGCCGCGCCTCGCGAGCCAGGTGGGCCAGTTCGACCCCGTTGACGCCACCCGGCATGACCACGTCGGAAAACAGCAGATCGAAGGCCTTGCGCCCCTTCAGGCGCTTTAGCGCGGCGGCCGCATTATTGGCCGTGGTCACCTGATAGCCCAGGCCTTCCAAGGTCTCGACCGCCATGGCCAGCACCGCCGGATCGTCCTCGACGACCAGCACGCGTTCGCTGCCCCGCGCGGCCTGGATGACATCGCCACCGCCGTCCCGCTCGCTCAGGGTCGCCTGGCTCAGCGGCAGTTGGATCTCGAAGGTCGCCCCCTGCCCCGGCGCGCTCTTCACCGAGATCTCGCCACCGGACTGCCGCACGAAGCCGTAGACCTGGGACAGGCCCAGACCGGAGCCCTTGCCGATCTCCTTGGTCGTGAAGAACGGCTCGAAGATGCGTGAAGCCACGTCAGCGTCCATGCCCTCGCCCGTGTCGCGGACCATGACCACGATCTTGGGATCGTCGCCGCCGATCGTCCCGGCGGCGATCGACAGCTTGCCGCCGCCCTCCATGGCGTCGCGGGCGTTGACGGCGAGGTTCAGCAGAGCGCTCTCGAACTGGGCGGGGTCGAGATGGGCGGGCAGCGGTTCGGCGGCCAGGGCCAGCTCGATGCTCACCGCCTCGCCGACGGCTTGGCGCATCAGGGGCGCGAAGTCGGCGATCAGGGTGTTTAGATCGACGGTCAGCGGGTTCAGGCGCTGGCGGCGCGAGAAGGCCAGAAGTTGCCGGGTCAGGGCCCCACCCTTTTCGGCGGCCTGGCGCACGGCGTCGATCTGCCTAGCCAACTCATGCTGATCGCCGGTGCGTCGACGGATCAGCTCGATATTGCCCAGCACCACGGTCAGCAGGTTGTTGAAGTCGTGGGCGACACCGCCGGTCAGCTGACCGACCGCCTCCATCTTGCGGGCATGGCCCAGCTGTTCCTCCAGCCCCCGGCGCTCGGTGTTGTCCAGCAAGGTGCCGAACACCATCTGCCGGCCGCTGTCCTCGTCGGGGGCCAGCACGCCCTGGTCGATCAACGAGCGATAGGAGCCGTCAGCGCACTGCCAGCGATATTCGCAGGCATAGGACCCTGTCCGGCGCGCCTCGGCCTGGGCGCGGACCACGATGTCGACATCGTCGGGGTGGACGCGGCTAATGCCGAAATCGGCCGTGGCCAGGAACTCGTCGGCCGAGAACCCGGTCAGTTCCATCACGTTGCCGCCGACGAACAGCGGCTCGTAGGGCGGATCGGCGGTGCGGGAGTGAAACACCAACGGCAGGGCCCGCAGGATGGCCTCCTGGCGCTCCTGGGTGCGCCGCAGGGCCCGCTCGGCGGCCAGCTTCTCGGCATGGACCCGAGCGTTCTCCTCGATCAGCAGGCGGCGGCTTTCCGACTGTTGCTCCAGCTCCAGCGTCTTGATGTGCAGGTCGACCAGGACCTGCACCTTCGAGCGCAGGATGAAGGGGTCAACCGGCTTGAACACCACGTCGACGGCCCCCGCCGAATAGGCCTTGAAGATGTGAGCCTCGTCGCGGAACACCGCCGTCAGGAAGACGATCGGCACGTCGCGGTTGCGCCGCCGTTGACGGATCAGCTCGGCCGTCTCGTAGCCGTCCATGCCCGGCATATGGAGGTCGAGAAGGATCACCGCATATTCGTCGGTCAGCAGCTTGCGCAGCGCCTCCTCGCCCGAGCGGGCGACCACCAGCTCTTGTCCCAGGGTCTCCAACGCCTGGGTCGCGGCGAAGGCGTTGCGCTCGTCGTCATCGACGATGAGGATCCGGGTCCTGGGCCGGTCCTCGGGCGGCGGGATCGCCTGATGTTTGACCGCAGGAATACTCATTGCGCGGCGGCGCTATGGATGGCCACGACATTGTCGCCGGCCAGACGTTGGGCGTCGGTGCGCTGCACCGAGACCCGCAGGACCGAGATCAGTTGATCGATGTCCACCGGCTTGGACACATAGTCCGAAGCCCCGGCCTGGATGCACTTCTGCCGGTCGCCCTTCATGGCCTTGGCGGTGACGGCGATCACCGGCAGGTCGGAGAACTTCGGCCGGGCCCTGATCTCGCGCATGGTCTCGTAGCCGTCCATGTCGGGCATCATGATGTCGACCAGAACCATATCCACCGTCGGCAGGCTGTCGAGCAGTTCCAGCCCCGCCCGGCCGCTCTCGGCGTAGCGCAGTTCGATGCCGTATTCCTCCAGGGCGCTGGCCAGGGAGAAGATGTTGCGAATGTCGTCGTCGATGACCACCGCGGTCAGGCCGGTGAGCACGGCGTCGGCATGGCGGCTCTGGGCCAGCATCTGCCGGGCCGGCGGCGACAGGCGTTCCAGCGGCGCGTGCAGCAGCATGGTCACATGATCGATAAGCTGCTCGGGCGTCCGGGCCAGACGCGCCAGGCCGGAGAACACCGCCAGGCGTAGGCGGCGATCATCATCCGGTTCGAGATCCTCCGGAGCGTAGAAGATCGCCACCCCCGCCGCCGTCTCGCGATGTTTGAGCGCGTCGATATAGGGCCCGACAGGACCGCCGCCGACATCGATGACTAGGCAGTCGCCCTCGCCGGCGAAGGCGTCATCCGGTAGGTCCGACAGGGCCGGCACAACCTTCAGGGCGCCGAACGCCTCGCGCAGAGTGTCGGCGGCCTGGCCATCACCGCCCACCAGGATCGGCGCGCGGCCGGTCTCGGCGACCAGCTTCTTGACCTTCTCCAGTGTCGAGGCCACCGCCTCGCGCTCCACCGGCTTGCTGGTGAAACCGAAGGCGCCCATCGACAGGCCCAGGCCGCCATGGTCGTCGGCCGAGATCACCTGGACCGGGATGTGGCGGGTGTCGGGCGTGCGCTTCAGCAGGTCCAGCAGGGCCAGGCCGTCCATGTCGGGCAGGCCGATGTCCAGCATGATGGCGTCGGGCGAGAAGCGGCGGGCCAGGGACGGCACGGCCGAGCCCTCGCCGGTGACCACACCCTTGAAGCCGCCGTCGCGCACCAGCGACAGCAGGATCGAGGCGAAGCGGATGTCGTCCTCGACGATCAGGATCACCGCGTCGCCGGGCTCGATCTGCTCGCGGTCGTCGACCACCGTTTCGGCCGGCTCGGCCGTGCCGGCCTCCATGGTCGACAGGCGGAAGGTCTGCACGGGCGAAGTGGCCGGACGCAGCGGCTGGGCCGGTTGCGACTGGGTCGCCGGGCTGAAATTCAGCGGCAGGTAGAGGGTGAACGTGCTGCCCTGCCCCGGTGTCGAGACGACCCGTAGTTCACCGCCCAGTAGACGGGTGATCTCGCGACTGATCGACAGCCCCAGGCCCGTGCCGCCGTACTTACGGCTGGTCGTGCCGTCGGCCTGCTGGAAGGCCTCGAAGATGATCCGCTGCTTGTCCTCGGGAATGCCGATCCCGGTGTCCTCGACCGAGAAGGCCAGCACTTGGCCGGCCTTGTTGAGGTGGTCATTGCCCAGCGCCCAGCCGTCGTCGGCCCGGGCGATCGACAGCCGCACCGAGCCGGCCTGGGTGAACTTGAAGGCGTTGGACAGCAGGTTCTTGATCACCTGCTGCAGGCGCTTGTCGTCGGTGTACATCGAGCGCGGCAGGGCTGGGTCGATGTTGACGAAGAAGTCCAGCTTCTTGTCCTGCGCCAGCTGGGCGAAGGTCCGGTCGGTCTGGTCGCGCAGGGACGCGAACGACATCTCGCCGATATCCAGCGTGACCGTGCCGCTTTCGATCTTCGACAGGTCGAGGATGTCGTTGATCAAGCCCAGCAGGTCGGCGCCGGCGCTGTGGATGTTGCGCGCGAACTCCACCTGCTTGGCGCTCAGATTGCCCTGCGCGTTCTCGCTGAGCATCTTGGACAGGATCAGCAGGCTGTTGAGCGGCGTGCGCAGCTCGTGGCTCATATTGGCCAGGAACTCGGACTTGTACTTGGAGGTCAGGGCCAGCTGTTCGGCCTTCTCCTCCAGCGCCGCCTTGGCCTGTTCGACCTCGGTGTTCTTGGCTTCCACCTGCTTGTTCTGCGCTGACAGCAGGACCGCCTTGTCCTCCAGTTCGGCATTGGTCTGCTGCAGCTCGTCCTGCTTGGAGCGTAGAAGTTCCTCCGATTGGCGCAGGGACGCGGCCTGCAGTTCCAGGCGGTCGTTGGTCTTCTTCAGCTCGCCTTGCTGGGCTTGCAGCTCGGAGGTCAGCAGCTGCGACTGCTCGAGCAGGCCCTCGGTCCGCATGTTGGCGGCGATGGTCGAGAGCACGATGCCGATGGATTCCATCAGCTGGTCGAGGAAGGCCTGCTGGGTTTCGTTGAACTTGCCGAAGGTGGCCAGCTCGATCACCGCCTTCAGTTCGCCTTCGAACAGGGCCGGTAGGACGATGATGTTCTGCGGCGCGGCCTCGCCCAGGCCCGAGCTTATCTTGACGTAGTCGGACGGCACATTGGTCAGCAGGATGCGCTGGCGCTCGGCCGCGCATTGCCCAATGAGGCCTTCACGTTGGCGCAGACGAGCCGGCGGCTTGTCGCCTGGGTTGGACGCGTAGCTGGCGGCCAGGTTCAGCACCGGCTCGCCGTTCACGTCGTGATCGGAGACGTAGAACACCCCGTGCTGGGCGTTGATCAGCGGGGCCAGTTCCGACAGCACCAGGTTCGACACCGTCGACAGGTCGCGCTCGCCCTGCAGCATGCGGCTGAACCGGGCCAGGTTTGTCTTCAGCCAGTCCTGCTCGGTGTTCTTCAACGTCTGATCCTTCAGATTGCGGATCATCTCGTTGATGTTGTCCTTCAGGGCGGCCACTTCCCCCGACGCTTCCACGGTGATCGACCGCGTCAGATCGCCCTTGGTCACGGCGGTGGAGACCTCGGCGATGGCGCGGACCTGGGTGGTCAGGTTGGCGGCCAGTTCGTTGACGTTGTCGGTCAGGTC
>FTJN01071981.1_pt1 | contig 22261 bp, 15 predicted proteins | sample 1658361 | NCBI WGS metagenome assembly FTJN01 (sample SAMEA3914819, study PRJEB12502) | metagenome | biome: forest; material: soil | place: Canada | collected 2010-06-26 | depth 0.3 m
CTAGTGTCCTGAGAGATTAGTTCGTTGCATAAGTTCCAATGAAGGATTAGAATAGAGAAATGCGCACGGGAAGACCGAAAGCCGATTTGATTTTGACCGAAAAAGAACACGCCAAGCTCGAACTGCTGGCGCGACGACCCAAAACCGATCAACGCACGGCCCAGCGCGCCCGCATCGTTTTGGCCTGTGGTGCCGGCTCCGACAACCAGACGGTCGCCCGGCTCCTCGGCCTGAGCCTGGTCACGGTCGGCAAGTGGCGCCAGCGCTTTGTCGAACATCGCCTGGCGGGCCTCGGCGATGCGCCCCGCTGCGGCCAGCCGCGCAAAATCAACGACGCGCGGGTCGAGGAAGTCGTCACCAAAACCCTCGAAACCCGTCCGGATAACGCCACGCACTGGAGCACCCGCTCCATGGCCAAGGCCGTCGGTCTCAACCAGAATGCGATCGTGCGCATCTGGAAAGCGTTCGGGCTCAAGCCCCATTTGCAGGAGAATTTCAAGCTCTCGACCGACCCGTTTTTTGTCGAAAAAGTGCGCGACATCGTCGGGCTTTATCTCAACCCGCTGGAGCAGACCCGGGCCGTCGTCCTCTGCGTCGACGAAAAAAGCCAGATCCAGGCGCTCGACCGCACGCAGCCGATCTTGCCGATGGCCCCGGGGCGACCCGAGAGGCGCACGCACGATTATTACCGCCACGGCACGACCTCGCTTTTCGCGGCGCTGGATGTGGCCACGGGCAAGGTCATCGCCTCGCTGCACCACCGCCACCGGCACCAGGAGTTTTTGAAATTTCTCAAGCAGATCGACCGGGAAGTTCCCGCCCATCTCGAGGTCCACCTCGTGCTCGACAACTACGCCACGCACAAGGCACCCCGCGTGGCGGCGTGGTTTGCGAAACACCCGCGATATCATCTTCATTTCACACCGACGAGTGCCTCCTGGCTCAACCAGGTGGAGCGCTGGTTTGCGAAGATCACGAACGAGCGGATTCGCCGGGAGGCCTGGAACGGTGTCGAGGAGCTCGAAAGAGCGATCCTCGCTTATATTGAGGCCAACAATGCCAACCCCAAGCCGTTTGTCTGGGTCGCCACCGCTGATCTTATCCTCGAAAAAGTTCACTCACTTTGTCAGCGAATTAATCTCTCAGGACACTAGGGGAGCCTTCAAGAGGTAGGCCGTCGCACCACCGGCCGCAGCCTGCCTCTGATGCTTGGGATCCTGCGAGGAAGTCAAAAGGACCACCGTCACGTCGCGTTCCCGGTAATTTTCACGAATCCAGGAAAGAACCTCGAGGCCATTCATGCCGGGCATATGGAGGTCCAGCAGGATCACATCCGGCATGGCCTGCTCGTCGATGGTTGAAAAATAGTCACGGGCGCGAAGGCCATCCTTACACCTCACCACCGGTTGGCTGAATCCCGCCCGCCGGAGTCCCCAGGCGCTTAATTCAGCGAAATCGTTGTCATCCTCCACGTGAACAATCCGGATCGAATCTCGTGTCAGTGATTTCATGACCTTAGACTAAATCCTTCAGTTCAATTGCCTATGGGGTGTTCACCCCATGGCGACTTTGGGAAAAGGCCTGTGGATTATCCCAAGGACGATCGAAATTTGTTCCCGCAGTTCTGAGCTGTCGGATGACGACAGGGCGCCTCAATAGATGGTTACTTGAGGCGATTGGGAGCCAAAAAAATCGGAGTGATAGGATTTGAACCTACGACCTCCTGGTCCCAAACCAGGCGCTCTACCAAGCTAAGCTACACTCCGTTTACGTGGCTCAAGGGAACCGCTTCGGCCTGAAGCGCGGTCTCCCCTGTGACCTGCCTCCGACTATGGGCCGATTCGCCGGAGGGGCAAGCAAATACGCCGATGCCGGCTACGCCTTGATCACCAGGGTCTGGATCGAGTGCTGCGGGGCATCCATGCGCGAGGCCTTGGCGCCCAGCTTAAGCTCGAATCGGACCGGGTATTCCGTGCGGTTCATTACCACCACGATGGTGCTGCCATCGGGGTTGACGAAGGCGGTCGTCTCCAGGCCATCATGAGTGGAGGCGGCGAGGACGCGCATGGCACCGGGACGGACGAAGCGGCTGAATTGGCCGATGTAGTAGTAGCTCGATTGGTAGGCAATTTCGCCCGTCTGGGTGTTCGCGATGATCGGCGCGCTGACGAGGTTGCCGACGTGATTCGGTCCGCCGGTTTCGTCGAGAACCATGTTCCAATCAACCCAGCCGACCGACCAATGGTTGAGGTCCTCAATCATGGAGTGGCCGTAGCGCTCGCCCGTCGCCCACTCGGAGAGGTGGACGCCGCCTTCCTGACAGCCTTCGGTCAGGAGGACGGCCTTGTCCGGCCAGGCATCGTGCACGCGCTGGACGTTGTCGAAGGTATCCGTGACGTACCAGTGGAAGGCTACGCCCCAGACGTACTGCGCGGCCTTTGGATCGTCCAGCACGGCCTTGGCGCGCTCGTACATCAGGTCGCGATTGTGGTCCCAGATCATGATCTTCGCTTTCACGTCCGCCTTGGCGAAGGTTGGCCCGAGATAGTCGCGCACGAAGTCGCGTTCCTCTTCGCCGGTGTAGAGGCACGAATCCCAGACCTGCATGGCGGCGGGCTCGTTCTGCACCGTCACGCCCCAGATGGGGATGCCTTCCTTCTCATAGGCGGCGAGATATTTCACGAAATAATTGGCCCACGCCTCGCGGCATTCGGGTTTCAGCTTGCCACCGTTGTTCATCTCGCCGTTGGTTTTCATCCACGCGGGAGGGCTCCAGGGCGAAGCGAAAAGCTTGAAGCCGTTGTTGGAGATTTTTTGCGCGCGTTTGATCATCGGGATGAGCGAACGCTTGTCCCGTTCGATGGAGAAGTTCTTCAACTCGAAGTCGTCCTTCGTCTCCGCGTAGGCGTAGTTCTCGGTGGAGAAATCGCAGCTGTTAATGTGGGTGCGGCAGAGCGTATAGCCGAGGCCCTTCACGGGATCGAAGCAGGCTTGGAGAATTTCCTCCTGCTTGTCGGCGGGCATTTTCTTCAGGACGTACCCGGCGGAATCGGTGAACGCGCCGCCGAAGCCTTCGATCTTTTGATAGGTGACCCGGGGCTCGACCCGGATGGAGGCGAGATTGCGCGGAGCCGTGCTGGAGATGGGAGCACTGATGGGCACATCCTTCAACCGCGCTTTGTCATCGCGGGCGGTGAGGTAACGGGTGAGGTGCGGAATCGGCTCCGCCACCGGTTCGGCACCGGAGGTAGAAGTACTCGCAGCGGGAACGGCGGCGAGGAGCGGGCTGCCCATCAGGGCAAGACCGGTGACGATGCGCCAGAGGACGGGACGAGAGGAAGAGGTGGAGGTGGTCATGAGAAGGGGGTGTGAAACGACAACAGGAAATCAGGCGCGACGCCGTGCTAGGTCTTCACGAATGGTATGGCAGAATTTTTCATCCAAGCCATAGAAAGCGAAGATGCAAGCAATACAAAAGTAGCCCCCGGCGGGAATAAGGCTAACCATAAGCAGAATGCCTTCGTTTGCGTGAGCCGTCTGGATCGCGCCAGCCACATAGCCGTAATGATCGAGCAGCCAGCCGGAAAGTGCACCGCCGATTCCCAAGCCCACCTTTTGCGAGCAGGTGGTGGCAGAGAAAATAATACCGGTGGTGCGAACATTGAACTTCCACTCGGAGAAGTCAGCGGTGTCGGCAATCATTGCCCAAAAGAGCGTGGCATTCATGCCCCCGATGAAGGAGACGAGAATTTGACAGATGAAGACCAAGTTTAATTGCTGCGGCGTGATCCAGTAGAAGGCTGCGCACAACGCTGCAATACCAAATTCGGTAACGATATACCCCTGCTTCTTGCCGATTGCCGCCACCAAGTAGCGTGTGCATACCGCCCCGGCAATGCCAACGACGCTGCCTAGCACAAGGAAAAAGCTCGTCATATCCATCTGGTGGAGATTGAGGATATTGACCGTTTGATTCGTCATGCCGAGGTAGTATTTACAGTAGAAGATGGTCACACCACCGCGAATGCAAATGAAGGTCATCGTGGTGAGTCCGGCGATGAACATGACAACCCAATGCCGGTTGGCGAAAAGGGTCTTGGCATCATCCCACAACTTCGTTTTTTGAGCGGGTGGAGGCTGAATCCGTTCCTTGGTTGTGAAAAAGGTGATCAGGAAGAGCACGATGGAAATGATCGAGAACAGAATGATCGTGGTCCGAAAGCCGGCCTGTTCATTGACGTGGTCGCCGACTTTTCCGAAATAGGTAATGAGTGGCAGGGTCGAGGCATTGACAATCAACCCTCCGACCTGCGCGAGCGCCATGCGGTAAGAGTTGAGACTGGTGCGTTCAAGCGGATCATCGGTCATCACTCCGGAAAGTGCGGAGTAGGGTATGTTGATTGCCGTGTACAGAATCATCAGCAGATTGTAGGTGACCCAGGCATAGAGAATCTTGCCGTTCATGCTGATTTCCGGCGTGGTGAAAGTAAGCACGAAGACAACAGCCAAAGGCAGGCAACACCAGACAAGGTAGGGTCTGAATTTTCCCCACCGGGTTTTTGTGCGATCAGCGATGGCACCCATAAGGAAGTCAACGACACCATCAGAAACGCGAGCGAAAAGAAAAAGCGTACCGGCAGCACCGGCTGCGATACCGAAGATATCCGTATAGTAGTAGAGGAGAAACGAGGACATCGTTGCCCAGACGAAATTGCTTGCGGTATCGCCCAAGCCAAATCCGAATTTCTCCATGAAGCTGAGTTTGGCGGCGGGAGGACGGACAGGAGGATTTTGCATGAGAAAAGGCTCGGTTGGAGGCGAGGAGACTGTTATTGCAGGTTTCGCCGTTCAATGCAATGTGCATTTATGTGCAATCTTTTTTATGGGAGCAGCGTTTTGCCCAGCCCTCTTTGGGCGCCACGGCAAATTGCACGTTAATTCCGCGTCTTGAGACTTCAACGGAATGATGTAAGCGTTTCGCCTCACGCCTCTTAGAGCGCTCCCCATTATCTGGCACAACTGATGCAATCACCTCATCAGGAAAGACAAAACCTCCCACACTTCACCCCCAAAGGATTCTTATGGAAAACACCCTCACCACCACCCGCGACACCATTCTCAAGGATGTCGATCTCCTGAAAAAGAACGTGCTCCAATTTGCGAGCGACGTTCATGAACAGTCCGGCATCCATGTCGGCGAAACCAAGAAGAAGGTGACCGACGGCTACAAATACGCCCTCGATCAAGCGACCGCACATCCCTTTGCCCTCCTCGGTATTGGCTTGGCGCTCGGTCTCATCATCGGCTACAGCCGCAAGTCTTCCTAAGCCGAATCGAACAAGCGAACCCGGGTTTGGATCAACCGGGTTCGCTTCGCCGCACCCTGCCCTCAACCGGAGCTCCCACCATGCACGCCAAACGAGAATCTCCCATTCGGGCTTTTGATCCCCCTCCCCGCTTTTCCCTTTTTCGCGCCATTGGCCAGCTTGCCCACGCCCTCGGCTCGGCCGTGCTCACTGTCGCCTTGGTCGTGCTCATTGCCGGCGTGGTCATCTGGTTTGCCACGCCCTACTACCTGCGCGATTTTCTCAATGAAAAAGGCAAGACGCTGCCGGACTACGCGTGCCATATCAACTGGGTCAAAATTCATCCCATTACCGCGAGTATCGATCTGCTCGACGTGAACCTGAAAAAGAAGTCGGGCAAAATCCCTGTCCCGTTTTTCGATTGCCCCAAGGTCCACATCGCCCTGCAGTGGTCGGAAATCCTCCACCTCAGTTTCCGCAGTAATGTTGTGCTGAGCGATCCCGTGGTAAACTTCGTCCAGGGCCCCACGGCAGCAACCACCCAGACCATCCTGGAACCGGCGTGGGTCACCACGGTCAAAAACCTCGTTCCGCTCCAAATCAACCGCTTCCAGATCATTCGCGGCGATCTTCACTTCCGCGATTTCCACGCGGAACCACCCATCGATCTCGAGATGGACAAGCTGGAGTTGGTCGCGGACAACCTGACCAACAGCGCGAAGAGCCGGTCGCTCATGCCCACCACGGTGGTGGTCAGCGGACGCCCCTTCAAAAAGGGCCAGCTCAGTGCGGAACTCGCGGTGAACACGGACATGAAGCAGCCCACCTTCTCGCAAAAACTTCGGCTTGATCGCATTCCCGCCCCGGCGCTTAACTCCTTTCTGGCGAAGTACGGAAGTGTTTACGCCAAGAGCGGACGTCTCGATTTCTATACCGAGATGGTGAGCAAGGACGGCAATTTCAACGGCTACGTGAAGCCCTATTTCGCGGATCTCGCCTTTGAGCCCGTGCCGAAGGATCGCAATAGTCTCGGCGCCATTTGGTCCATGATTGCCAACGGCCTGAAGGATCTCCTGGAAAACGATGACGATGTGGTCGCGACCAAGATCCCCATCAGCGGCCACTACGACAATCCGGATGTCGATTTCTGGGAGTCCGCCTTCGGGTTGCTTCGCAACGCCTATCTGGAAGCCTTGGCCAAGGGATTCGATGCGCCCGGGCTTGCCCCGAGTCCCGTGAAGACCGCGAAGACTCCCGGCGAGCCCAAGGGCTGACAACGGTAGCCGTCGCCCCGGGCTTTTTTCTCGTTCTCCAAATTGAGTCACAGGCTCCACAGACCTTTAAAAAAGGTTCCTGCCCGAGGGAGATTGAGTTCAATTGGACCAAAGGATGTTTAAGGATTTCGCCTTGATCGGTCAGCCCCAAAGGGGCGAACCATTCCAGCCTGGGGCAACGCCCGGGCAACGCCCCAGGAAAAAAGCACCCTGCGGCCAAGCCCTGAAAGGGCGAACCAAATGCCTTGCCGGGAGCGTTTAAAGCCGCCCTTTCAGGGCTCATTCCCGAATTAGATCCTTTCCCGGGGCGTTGCCCCGGGCTGGTATAGGTCGCCCCTTTGGGGCTTCAAATCCGCCCAGCATACGTCCTATGGACGTATGACTCAGACGCAATTTCCATTGCTGCCTTCCCGGTCTTCTTGTTTTCCAAGAATCACTTTGCTTGACAAAGCTGGTCCGTTCCGCCACTTTTCCGTTACCGCCTTCCTCATCAAAGTAAACCCAACCCCATTAACTTTGCAGCACAAAGCATGAACTCCACCGCTTGGCTCCATTACTACCAACACAACTGTCTCGACCGCACCGAACCTGCCTGGGGCATTCCCTGCACGCTGCCGGACGCCCAACGCCAACACCTCGCCGTTTCGCTCTCCCACTTTCAACTGGGCGAAACCGGCGGTGGCTCTTTTCTCCTGCGTGAGGCGGCCAAGGAAGCCGATGCGGACGATCTCCACGCGCTCGCCCTCTATGTGAAGGAGGAGACCGAGCACGCGCGGCTGCTGGCCTGCGTGGTCACCCGCCTGGGCGGTAGGCTGGTGGAACATCACTGGACGCATCGCCTCTTCAAGATCGCCCGGCGGATCGGCGGGTTCCGATTCGAGATCCAGATGTTGCTCACGGCAGAGATTGTCGGCACGGCCTACTACGAGCACGTGACTGCAGGGACGAAGGACGCTCCGCTGAACGACGCGCTGGGTCTGATGCTGCGAGATGAATCAGCCCATGTGGCCTTTCATCTGGAGCGGCTGCGACTACGCTGGCGCGAGTTCCTCCCCATGGAGCGATCACTCTGGGCACTGCAATTTCAAGTGCTGGTGCTCGTCGCGCTGCGGCTCGCGTGGGTGGACCACGGCCCGTGTCTTCGTTCGCTCGGTTTCACGTGGAACGACTTTTCCAAACGTGCGCGGCAAATCGCGATTCAATTTCTGGATGGGCTCGAGTCTGCGGAAGCGACCGAGGGAAATCACGCCAAGCCGATACCGGACGCTCTGGCAGCATAGATTCGACTCCCCTTCAAGTCCTCGACTGTCAGAGTTCTTTGTCGCAGCGGGACAACTGACAGTAGCCCGGCACTTTCAGTGCCGGGTACTTGTATCCAAGGGCGCGCGTCCCGGAACGGACGCCTGAACTCATCAGCACCGGGACTCTGCCTCAGCGCGTCAAGCGTCCCATCCGGGACGCAATCCGCATAAATCCCAAACCGGCACTAAAGTGCCGGCCTGCTTTCAGCAGTCCCTCCGGGACGGAGGGAGAGAACGACTTAACTTCCCGGCGCGGGTTCCAATTCCTCCGACGTATCTTCCAGCAGATAGTCGAAGTCGGTCTTGCTCAGGCTGCCGGTGAAGCCTTCTTCGCCGAGCACATCCTGCGCGAGCTGCGCCTTGCTCTGCTGCAGTTTCCAGATCTTTTCCTCCACCGTGCCGCGCGTGACCAGGCGGTAGGCGATGACGGTCCGATCCTGCCCGATACGGTGCGTGCGATCGATGGCCTGTGCTTCGACGGCGGGATTCCACCAGGGATCATAGAGCACGACGTAGCTGGCGGAGGTGAGATTGAGACCCGTGCCAGCCGCCTTGAGCGAGAGCAGGAACACCGCCGGTTCCTTGCAGTCGTTGAACGCCTGTACGACTTCGCCGCGTTGCGTGGTCTGGCCGGTGAGCATGAAGTAGGGGCGGCCCTTTTCCTCCAGCTCCGTCTTGAGAATCTTGAGCATCTCCACGAACTGCGAGAAGACGAGAACCTTGTGGCCCCCGGCGTAAAGCGGTTCCAGCACTTCGAAAAGCGAGGACGTTTTGCCCGAGCCGAGGCTCTTCTTGCCGCCCGCGAGCGCGGGGTGACAGCAGATCTGCCGCAAGCGCGTGAGCGCCGCAAGGACGTGCATGCGCGATTGGCCCGCCGGTGCATCCAGCGTGGAAAGCGCCTGGCGGCTGCGTTGCAGTTCCGCGAGGTAAAACTTGCGCTGGCCCTCGGTAAGTTCGCAATCGAGCCGTTCTTCGATCCGGTCCGGCAGATCCTGCGCGACCTGCTTTTTCAAGCGGCGCAACATGACGGGACGCATGCGGCTGGAGAGGAGCGAACGCGCGGGCAGCGAAGCCCCGCGATCATACTGCGCGAGGAATTTGCCCCGCTCCGGCAGGTAACCGGGATGGACAAACTCCATGATGCTCCAGAGATCGAGCAGGCGATTTTCGAGCGGCGTTCCGGTAAGCGCCAGTTTGAAATCGGCCTTCAGCGCCTTGGCCGCACGGGCGACCATCGACTCGGGATTCTTGATGTTCTGCGCTTCGTCCAAAATGATCGCGCGGAAGGAAAACTTCTGCAGCGCGGCGAGATCGCGGCGGAGCAACGCGTAATTCGTGACCACGATATCGTGGGCCGGAATTTCCTCGCGGATGGTGTGGCGATGTTCCCCTGCCGTGAGCAGGAGCACCTTCAGCCCGGGCGTGAATTGCGCCGCTTCGCGGTTCCAGTTGAAGACCACGCTGGCCGGGCAGATGACCAGGCTCGGCGCGGGGCCGGCGGTCTCATTGAGGTATTGCAGCCACGCGAGCGCCTGCACGGTTTTGCCGAGACCCATGTCGTCGGCCAGCAGTGCGCCCAGCTTGAAGCGGGAGGCGTAAGCGAGAAAGTGAAGACCGGTTTTTTGGTAGGGACGCAGTTCGGCATGGAGGCCCTTAGGCTCGTCGATTTCGGGCAGGCCCTTGAAATCGAGCACGGCCTTGCGCAGTTGCTGCACCACGGAATCGCTGTCGCCATCGACCAGGTTCTCGAGCTTCTTCCACGCTGTCTGCTGCGCGCCGGACATCTGCCAGGCGCCGACCTGCTGTTCGCCCGCGCCGACCTGCACGCCGATTTCCGCCAGCGCGTTGACCGCCTCGGCCATCGCCGTGGCTTCCTCGCGCTCGATCCAGGTACCGTTGGAGAGCTTGACGTAGGGATCGTCGCTCTGGTTGAGCCGCGCCCAATCGCTCTCGGACATGGAAAGGGTTTCGTCCTCCCACTCGGCCTGCACGCTGAACCAGTCGATGCCGGTCGATTGAATCTTGAGCTTCGGGAAACGGCGGCGTTTGCCGCTGATGAGATGCTGGAAGCGACGGTTCGCGAAATACTGCCAGATACTGGAGCGATCCTTCCAATGCTGGAGCAGCGCGGAAATGCGGGCGGCCTGCAGGATCATCCACCATCCGGAATTATCCGGGCGACCGCAAAGCTCGCCGCGTTCGGCCTCGAAGCCGCGCAGCCAGGTGAGAGCCGTGAGCGTGTCGCCATCGGCGGGCACGTCGTCCCAGATTTCGACATCGTGCGCGGAAGCGGCAGCGATGCCGGGATGCGAACTCGCCTCGTGCACGACCATCTCCGGCGGGGCGATGTGAATGTAGGTATCCTGATCGGCACCAGCCAACTCGGCGTGCTTGGCCTGTGTTTTCGTCCAGCCGTCGTCGGACCATTCCCACTGGAGACCACCTTCACGCGCAACGGCGATGAGGCGGATCTGAAGCGCGTCGTCTTCATCGAGATGAAAGTAGAACTTCATCTGCGAGGGCACCTGGCGCAGATGCACCTTTACCTGCTGTTGCAGGTGGGGATAGCGGCGTAAAAGGGGCGGGAGAAGCTGCCCGGCGGCGGCGACATCGACCTGCCCCGCACCACGCTTAAGTGCGAGGGCCATGAGCGATTTCGGCGGACGTTCCGTCAGGCGATAGAAGCAATGCTTCACGCACACCAGTTCAAGTTCGGGACGCGCGTGATCCGATTTCGCGGCAAGAAAAAGGTGAGCATTGGTCAGCGGCTCACGCAGGCCGGCGGCAGTGACGATCTCGAAATCGAGATCGAGGCCGGCATTGGCGCCACGACCGTTTCCGGAATCCTCGGCAGGATGGAGCTGTGGGACAATGCGCGCGCTGAGCGGGCTGAACTCGACCGGGGCGCCCTCCGCCCAATGGCAGCGGCCACCGGATCCCCACTGGGTGAGCCAGGTGAGGAGGCTGCGGTTATCGGTCAAAAAGGGGCTGGCAACGCGGTTCTTGTCGGTAAGCAGCAGCGGGAGAAAATCGCTCAGCCAGCGGAGTAGCGTCTGGTCTTCCGTGGTGAAGAGCTCGGGGCGGTTGGAGGCCTCGTTGCAAAGACCGCGCACCTGGAAGAAATTGCGCGAGCCTTCCTTGAGCTTCGGGGAGTTGACCCGGAGATCAATCTGCACCCGTGCTTCGAGAGGATCGAAGCCCGATTCGATTTTCCAGATGAGGCGAAGTTCGCGGCGGGGCGTGGTGGGAGCTTCCTCGGCACCCTCGGAGAGCCATTCCATGAGTTCGCGACGGAACGCCTCGGTCTCCTCGGCACGCTCTTCATTCTCGAAATCAGGGCGATCCAGATAGGGCTGGAGTGAGGCGGGAATCTTGCCGTTGTTGCGCTTGGAGATTTCGCGCGCCAGACGCCATGCCAGCTTCTCCGTGTTCGGCTCGCGACAGATCGTCGTGCCGATGGAGGAGTCAAAGAAATCGGGCAGATCGATCTGCGTTTCCTTGAGAAGGTTGCTGAGTTGCGCAAGGCGATCCCATTCGCTGCGCGCCTGGAAAAGGCGGGTCAGGGTCTGGTTTTCAGTGCCGGAGCGTGAGGAGGAAGAGGAAGCGGAACGTGGCGGCATGGTCAATCGGCCAGTATGCCGCGTTCAACGGGATGAGCAATACCCAATGTCCGGGGCAGAGGAGAAAGTCGGAATTTTTGCCATCCTCCCCGGGACTTCCGGCCCGGTGGAGAAAGTGACGGGGCTCCCGGTTTTGCTTCATTTTCTCCGTAGACGGACTTAACCTTGTTTCCAGGCAAGCCTTTCAATTACCTGTCACGTGACACATCGATTCGAAAAACCATGAACTCCAAATCCATCGGTCTCGCTTTTCTCCTTACCGGCCTTCTCCACGCGTCCGCCGCATCGACGCCCTTTATTCCCCTTACCTTCACCGATTCCGATCCGAACGTGCAGCATCCGTCCGGCCTGGTGGAGTTCCACAGCATCAACGGCGTCCTGAATATCGACATGGCCGCCGTCTACGATGCGACCAACCCCAATGGTGCCGATTTCCCGCTCGATCCCGAAATTCCCGATGACGAGCAGGTGCCCTTTCCCCGCCTGGCCTACAGCTGCAAATACACGGGGGATACCACCGCCCCGGTGGTGAGTTATGCCGGCCCGCTTCTCCGCGTCTTCCCCGGCGACCGCGTGATCATCCATTTCAAAAACCTGCTTCATACGGAACGGACCAACCTCCACTTCCACGGGATGTCGGTTTCCCCCCGGAAAGGCACGAAGGATGGCAAAGGCTACGGCGACTACGTCAACCTTCCCTTCGTCAATCAGATCGATCCCGGTACGGAGCGCGAGTACAACTTCATCGTGCCGAAGGAGCAGCGCCCGGGCCTCTTCTGGTACCATGCGCACGCCCATGGCGTGGCGGAAAATCAGGTGGGATGCGGTCTCGGGGGCCCGATCTTTATCGAGGGCCAGATCCCCCAATTCCTGAGTAACTGGACCACCAAAGTCCAGCAACTGGCCACCCCGGAGGTGGCTGCCAAGCTCATCCCCACCGTCACCACCGCCCTGCCGAAACTCACCCAGCAGATTCTCGTCCTGAAGGATTTCGAGGAGCCGGGCGCGGAGGCCATTCAGGGACCGTTCGAACAATCGGTCAACGGCAAGGTGACCTACTCCAGCAAGACGAAGGTCGCCTCGCCCTACTGGATCACTTCCGATGGCAGCAAGCAGGTCTGGTCGATCTCCAATGAGAGTGCCGATCTCTACTACATGCTCATCTTCCATACCTCCAAGGGAGACCAGCCGTTCGAGGTCATCTCCCGCGACGGCGGCCCGGATGATTTCTCCGGCCCCGGCATGGGGACGGCCGAATCGCCGCTGATGATTCCACCCGCCGGACGTGTCACGGTCATCGCGCCTACCGATACGGTGGGAAACACGGTGGGTTGCGTCATCGCCCAACCGGTCAACACCAACCTCGGGGCCATGGCCGCCTACAAGGCCACCAATGGGGATCAGTATTTCCAGCGCTTCAACCCCAAGAATCCCGATCCCGGCAACCGGACCACGCCTTGGAAAATCATCGAGATCCATCCTCTGAAGGCCAGCTCCGCCCTGGCCACGGCAATGCCCTCTCTGCTCAACTTTCCGGTGAAACCCGATGCGGTGAAAACCGCCCCGCTCACCGCTCCGGTCGATGCCACCTATGTCTTCTCCCAGCCCGGCCTTTACGTCAACGAGCCCAAGCTGCTCCCCTATGAGGCCAATCAGAACCTGACCTTCTACAAGTACCTTCCACCCAAGGACTGGACCGACGAGGTGAAAAATCCCCTCGATATCTACGAGCCTTATGAGCCGCCCATCGCCACCTTGGTGCCGGGAGTGCCCCAGCGGTGGGTGATCCAGAATTCCACCCAGGAATGGCATGTTTTCCACATCCACCAGATCCAGTTCAAGGTCGACTACTTCACCGTCATCAACCGGCCCTACGATCTCAAGGCTGATCCGCTCCTGAGCGTGACGCGTCCGACGCACAACTACCAGCACCCCTTCTATTCCGACGACCTCCCGCCGCCCCCCGGGTTGAAGAACGGCGATCCCGAATACGCTGGCCTGCAGGACACCGTCAGCATCCCGCCGCTGATGCAGGCCTGGATCACTCTGCCCATGACCGAGGGTACCCATCGCAACGATCCTATCGCAGGTCAGTTCGTCATGCATTGCCACATTCTGGGCCATGAGGACGCAGGCATGATGGCCAATGTGCAGGCCACCTACGCCAATGGCGTGATGGTCACCGAGACCAAGGATTCGCCCCAAGCCACCACCTCCTTTCTCCATTCGCTGGCTCCGATTGAGCTGGCATCGGTCCGCAGGGATCGTCCCCTGCGCCTGGAGAATGCGGTGGGACAAATCGAAAGCGAAAAGGTCTTCACCCAATCGGACTATTCGCTCGTCACCTTCGGCTTCACCCACTGTGACGGCACCTGCCCTTCGACGATGGAAAAATGCCTCAGCGTCCTGGGCAAACTTCCCGCCGCCGACCAGGCCCGGATCAAGCCCTACTTCCTCAGTTTGGACCCCAAGAGGGACCGGGGAACCGCATTGACGGAATATGCCGCCATGCACGAGCTGCCCAGCGCGTGGAATCTGCTGGTGGATACCGATCTCGCCGGCATTCGCGCCTTTGGCGTTCAGCGGAAAATCAAGGCCAGTCCGGAAGGCAAGCCGCAGATCTGGCATACCTCCACCGTCTACGTCATTGATCGCGACCTGAAAATTCGCGCCGCGTTCGATCCCGAGGTGCCTGGCACCGTCATGACGGAACGGCTCCACCAGCTCCTCTCCGGCGAGGCCGAAGTCCCCGCAGCCAAAGCCGCCGTGACAGAAAAGAAGGCCCCCCGGCCCATGCTGACCGGAGTCGAGCTGACGATGGATGCGCGTTAAGTTCGGACCCGGAGGATTAGTAAATATTGATGCACACGATGGCTTGAGGGAAGTCTTCTGCACCCTGAAAGGGGGCGGATCTCTCAGCCCAGAGTTGACGCAGCAGCGTCTACCTTGGGTAAAAACGATGGGGAGCAACGCTGAAAGCGTTGAATAAAAGCGCCTTCGCTCCAGATATCCACGGGAGGGATTAAACGCTTTCAGCGTTGGTCGTTTGTTGATCAAACCCAGGGTAGGCGCTGCTGCGCCAACCCTGGGCTAAGGGATTGCCATCCTTACAGGATGTCTTCAGCACCCGCCAGTCGGCACCTGATTTCTTAAAATGCTCTAAAGCTTGGGCACAGCGCTGAGGAGCTTTTGCGTGTACTCGTGCTGCGGATTCGCGTAGATCGATTCCGCCGAGGCGGCCTCAACGATTTTGCCTTGGTTCATCACCAGCACGTAATCGCTGATGTGTTCCACCACGGCGAGGTCATGCGCAATGAAGAGGTAGGTGAGCCCCAGTTCCTCCTGCAAATCCTGGAGCAGGTTCACGATCTGGGCCTGGACGGAAACGTCGAGGGCGCTCACCGGCTCGTCGCAGACGATGAACTCGGGATTAACCGCCAGCGCGCGCGCGATGCCAATGCGCTGCCGCTGGCCGCCGCTGAATTCATGCGGATAACGGTCGAGGTGATCGCGTTTGAGGCCCACCTTGTCGAGCAGATCTGCCACCCGCGCCCGGCGATCCGAGCGGGCCATCTTCGGGAAATGAATTTCCAGCGCCTCGCCGATGATTTCGAAGATCGAGAAGCGCGGATTGAGGGAGTTGTAGGGATCTTGGAAGATCATCTGGATTTTCTTCCGGTAGGGGCGGAAGGCTCCGGCGTCCAGTTGCGAGATTGCCTGACCGGGAGCCACCGTTAAGCTCGATGCGGTGGAAGAACCGGCCTCATCGCCGTAGTAAATCGTCCCCGCTGTGGGCTCATTCAGGCGCAGAATGGCGCGGCCGATGGTGCTCTTTCCGCTACCGCTCTCGCCCACCAACCCTACCGTCTCACCGCGTGTAACGGAGAAGGAGACATCATCCACCGCTTTGACGAAGCCCATGGGTCGGCGAAAAATGCCGCCGAGGATGGGGAAATAGACCTTGAGGTTCTCGACGCGGAGGAGGGGGGAGGAGGAGGCCATGGACGTGGTTGGGAATGATGTGCTCGGAATCAACTCCACTCCACCCTAAATGAAACCTTGGTTCTGTCATCCGAAACCGTCACTTCGGACGATCGAAAAGGAACCCGCAAAGTCCGTCTCAACAGGCTGCCCTCTTTGTGGATGCCAAATAGTCTCGCACGGGTCCGAAATGTGAACTAAACATTTCTGATAGGTCGACCGATCGACCGGAGACACCACATGAAATTCGCCACACCTGCTCGACTCCGATTCATTTCCATCGCCTTCGGAGTCCTCGTCCTGCTGATGTCCTTGGTCATGGTTTACAGCTACCATGTCGCCATTCACCAGGGCAACAATGGGGGGTGGAATGCTTTTCGTTTCACGGAAATAGGTCTTCAGTTGGGGCCTTTTTTCCTCCTCGCACTCTCCATTCTGGTAACCGCTCTTTTTTCGCCCCCAAAGGCTTTGAGCTACGTCCTCTACTCCATCTTCTTTCTCAGCGGTTTCCTCTGTCTGCTGACTGGGGTGTTCGCCACCTTGCATGCGCTCAGCGGCCTGATTCTTCTTCTCTTGATCGCACTGGCGATCATTTCTCATCTCACTTGGCTGACTCGGGCCCGCGCCGCCGCCAGGGTTTGAACACCACTCCACGCCCTTGAGGCAGGCAGACGTTTCACGCGGCGACAAAGAGTTTCGATGGCCCGGACAACTCGCAAGTTGTCCGGGCCACCAAACCAATTTACATCCGGCGTGGCCTTGGGGACCGTTGCGACGGCGCGCAACGGCTACCTTCAGAGGCTATTTACACAGCAGGCGTTTTACGTCTTCCGTTCATTCTCATTCAGAACCCGCAACTGTTTCCGAGTATCTTCATTAACCCGGCTCGGTTTCAGAGATCGTCGAAAAATCTCAAGGGCGGAAAACCCGGACGGTTCCATTCACGGCATCGATCTGGAGCGTGATGAAATTGGCGGGAAGACTATGGGCGACCACCGGCGCGACTTCCGAAGCGAGGGTGATCGTGGAGGTTCCGGTGAGATCGGTCTGCCCGTTGGGACGGAAGCAAAACGAAGTGTAGGGCCGGACGCCGTGCGGAGGCGGAAGAGGATGGGAGGAGTCGAAGCCCGCGTCGCCGCTCTGAAGGAAGCTGGCCCCGCTGGTGGCGGGAACCATCAGGCTGGAGGCCGACGCATCGCTGACAATAACGATGGGGTTGGGAAAAAAATAGGGTTTACTCAGTGCCACCGAGACCGCATTGCCGCTGACATCGGTGTCCTGGCGGAAGGACTGCATCGCTCCGTAGACGAGCGTCCCCTTGTAATCAGAAATTTTGTAGAAGCGGACCTCGACGGCCCGGTTGCTGGCCAAGGCGCTCTGCCGGGCGAAGGAGAAATGACCCATCACGGCCTGTTCTGCTCCGTTCAGTTTGGAGAAACTCATGGCAGAACTGATCGCGGGCACGCTGATCGCCGCGAGGATGGCCGTGATGGCCAGCACCACCAAGAGCTCCACCAGTGAAAAGCCCTTGGGCGTCCCGCCGTGCCAGCGATGGGGGAGCCTGAACCTCATTTCGCGATCAAATGGAACCATGGCGAATCACGGGGTGAACTGCTTGGAGGAAACGACCCGGAAGCGGTAGAACTGGCTTAGCGGCGTGGCGGGCGAGACGTTGGGATTGGCGACATAATCGGGAATGGTGGAATCGTTCGGGTTCAGGTAGCGCTCGATGGTTTGGGATCCGCGATATTCACTGGTGATCAAGTCGGTGCCTTCGGTCCAGGTGGTGGCGTCGTACCCGGGTGACTTCGCCTTGTTGAGAGTCTGGACGCGGTAGTGAACGGTGTAGGTGTTCGATTGCGTGGTCAGCAACGGATAGATGTCGGCATAGGGGCGCTCGCGGCTGTTGTCGCCGGTGAGTTGATGGCCCAGGGTGGTGCCGAAGCCGGTGCCGGTATTGTTCCAGTAGTTATCCATCTTGGCGCGGGTCGGGTAGGCCGGCGGCGTGGTGGCGGTGTAACCGGGATCGACCCCATTGCTCCCGGGGATCAAATCGATCGAACAGATTTCCGCGGGGGAACGGAAGAGATCCTTCTTCGCGAAGCGGGCCTGGAACTGGATGAGCGTGTTGGCGACATCAATGGGAAGGCGATGATTGTGGGTATCGGTGGGGGCGTTGATCGAGTTGTAGGTTTTGTAGACACCGGCATCGGTATTGGGAACGGAGGGGACGGTGTTCGATTTCAGGATGGCCTGCAGGCCGGTGTTGCGGGTGATATAGGTAAACGGAACGATCTGATAGTTCATGTTGATCCGGCCCGCCGTCGAGAGAGGTTCGCTGATCGCATAGGGCTCGACCACCGGCATGGTGAAGAGATCGAGCAGCAGATAGTCGGGCAGGACCGAATAGGGAGCACTGACCGGATAAGTGCTCGTGTTCAGGTACGCCGTGGCCGGAGTACCTAAGCCCGGATGGTTCGGATTCACCGCCCCCGCCCCCATCGGCCCGGGCCGGAAGAGCAGGGTTTGCCACGCCTTGTTTCCGAGCACGCCGCTGGGGAGGGAACCGAACATCACCGGAGACGGAACCATCCGGTTGGGCGAGAAGAAGGTCTGCTGAACCGTCAATTGGTTGTCATAGACGAAATAGGGCACGTTGCCTCCACTGCCTCCCTTGTAGTTGTCTCCTTCGTCCGCCTTGTTGATGTAGGGCCCGTCGCGCAAATCGCCAATCCCGTTATCCCAATCTCCGGCCAGTCCGACCAGTCCGCCCGGCCTGACGGCGGGAGTTGTATTGGGAGTATCGCTGTCGGAAGGGCGGACTCCGTTCATGCCGGTGGATTCACTATTGCCCGTGTAGGGAGCGGTGGTCGAGGATTGCTCGTAGGCTTGGGGAACGAGTCTTCCGCCTCCCGGCGTCGTTGTGCCCTGATAGGAGTTTCCATAGTAAGTATTGCCGAAGGCGGTACGCAAGGCATGGGCCATGTTGGGGACGCTTGCCGACGTGGCGTCCCACCGCGGATGTCTCGCAAAGAAGGAGGCCGAAGACGCATCGGGAATGGTCACCCGAGCCGCCACCAAACGGGTATCCCCGGGGTTGGCGATGATGGCGCGCACGACATCCTTGTCGCCGAGCACCGTGGGATAGCTGAGAGCCGAAGTGCCATTGACCCGTTCGTTCCAGAGCTCGCTCCATTTCGCGCTGTTAACGCTGGATAGCTTCGGCAGGGGAAAGCTCGTCGCGGAAGGCGGGAAGGTGAGCGAAATCGATTGGAGAAGCGCCCCCTCCGTGTTGTTGGCCAGATTCTGATAAAAATTCACATGGACGATACCACCGTTAAAGACAATGCCGTTCACCGGCGGTGTTTGGGAGGTCAGCTTTGTTTTCACCGGAGTCGGGGTGGCCGGAAAAGCCGTGCTGAAGCCGGTGCCGGAGTTGGCCGTTCCCGAAAAGGAGTAGGCGGCGGTGCCCTTGATGAAAAGCCGGTACCACGAGACAATGCCTCCCACCAGCGGTTCCAGCGCAAAATTCGGAGCGGTATATGGACTGTTGATCAAGACGGGCTGAGGGAACATGACCGTACCGTCATTCCAGGTAAAAGGCAGGGCGTTGGTCGTACTGTTGGCCTGGTCGGTAATCCGGATCCGGTACCAGGGTCTCGCCCCGGGATAGCCCATGGAGGGATCTGCGAGTTGCAGCACCAACGCAGCCTGCAGTTGCGTGGCGCTGGTCGCCGCGACGGGGGGAGTTGTGGCGCTGCGGGGGGATGCCCCATCGTCATTCACCGGAAAATAAATGAGGGCCGCCTGCTGCAGGGTCGGAAAGTGACCAAACCCGCGAGTCCCGTAATTTTGATCGACGATCGGCACCACCTGTCCAAGTCCGCCCCCGGAAGTTCCACCGCCGGGTGAATTGGCCGGGATGGTGTTGAACGACTGAGTGTAGGTCGAGACCGTGATGCCGCTTCCCGTCAGGGATTGATCGATGGTGTTGGTTGAGCGGATGTAGTCGAACATCTCCGTCAGGATTTGATCACGCTCGGTTGCGGTGGAGAGGGCGCTGCCAAGAGTATCGTTTGCGTTGTACTTGGACGCAAAGGTCGCGGTGGGGACCGAGCTGAAGCCCGGCACCGGCTGACCTGTCAGGTAGCGAAGATACTCGAGAATCTGCCGGTTGCGTCCCAAGCCGGTGGAGGAACCGGGTATGGGCAAATCGGCGTAGGGATCGTTCGGATCCTGCCGCTGGAAATAGTAAATGTTTTGCAGGTTAGAGGCCACGTTGGGACCCACGGGCAGGGTGGTGCAAAAGGCGATCAACTGGTCGTAGGGACTGCGGTAGATGGTCGCCCCGGAATTGGGGTTGACCGAGACGGGCCACATGCTGATGCGGGGCAGGTTGAAGAGATTGAGATCGGGCGCCCGGCTGCTGGCGGTGAGGAAAAAGCCGGCCTGCCGCAACATGGAGGAATTGACTAGGGCTGAGTTGAGGGACGAGTGGGAGGGCTGAAGCAGAAACTCATCCGCTGTGGCATAGAGGCGGTCCGCGCGCAGGGCGAGAGGTGCGGTGGCGGTCAGGGTGCCTTGAGTCGAGCCGCCGGCGATGGTCCGGGGTGTGAGCGGGAAAATGGATTCGGGATAGCTGCCGTCGGCGGTAAAGCCGCTGAAGACGGCGCTGAGCGAAACGGTGGCGGGATGACCCGGGTAGCGCTGGAATTCATTCTGCGCCGGTTGGTGTAATCCGAGCGTACCCCGGTCGTAGGTGGTGTTGAAAAAGGGCGTGTTCCACACATTGCTCACCCCCGTGGCCGTGTTTCCTTCAGAGGCGGTGTTGATGTTGATCTTGCAGGTTTCGTCGTCGGTCCAGAAAGCGATTCGCCCGGTGATGGGGTTGTCCTTGGAGGGCTTCTCGCTGGCACTGGTGAAGGTTACGGATCCGCTGGTCAGCGCCGCATCGGGCGCAATGACGACACCGTCCTGCAGAACGTAGAGCCACTTGACGGGCATGGGGACTTTGCTGCCGCCGGCGGCATTGGGATTATAGGGAGTGGCGCCGTTGCTGTTCCCCGTATCGTTAATCCAAAATCCGGCCACGTTGATGGCGCTGCCGGCGGCACTGTAGTTTTTGGTGGCCTTGCCATCGAGGGGGGACGTGGACGTGGCCAGCACATTGGGATCCCCATCGATGATCGGATACTGGTATTGGTTGACGCCGTTGACTTTGGCCTGAACCGGTTCGTTCAAATCGACATAGATGCCTCCCAAATTGTACCAGGTCGCGGGCACGGAATTGGCCGTATAATCGAAGGAGGTCGTATCGATCATTTTCGGGCTGTCCGAATAGAGTTTGTAGTAACCCTTGGCCGTGCCGGTGGTGTCGTAGACGCGGATCATTCCGGGTTGGGATGCCCAGCAGTAGGCAGGATTGTGGGTCGCGTCGTTAATTTCCGACTGGACGATATTGACCGCCGACTGGGCCAGCAGCTTCACCGAGGCACCGTTGGCGTAGATCTTGGAGGTGACGTTTTCGGTGGCGACACTGCTCAGAAACGCGGCGACGAGAATGGCCAGCAATACCAACGAAGCCAGGACGATGATCAGGGCGATTCCGCCCCGCGTCCGGGAGACCAGCCTTCGAGCCTGAAATGGAGCCGGTTTCATCAGTTGTTCAATTTGGAACCACGCAGGGGCACGTTGGTTTGGAAGACGAGAAAACGGATGTGACTGCCCGATAACCGGTCGCCCAGCGTCTTGATATCGGCGGTCAATTGATCATCCGAAATCGATGCCGTGGTGGAAGGCTTTTGAAAAAGACCAGCGAGCGCAGTCGTGATCTCCGAGGGCTGAGTGCCCGCGACGGCGGAATGGGCCAACCGGGTGGCGGAGGCTTCGTCGATCGCCACCATGACCACTTCCACAATCGGAGGCAACTGGTTCAAGGGAGTCGGCGGAGTTCCCGTCAGCGCCCGCGTGTCGTATTCATAATCGGTCGTGAGTCGTGCACTGCTGGAATCCCCCAGGGAATTGCGGGGCAGAATGATGAGGGCGATGATATTGTCCGCCAGAAGATGGACGGGCGCTGGGGGCGTCGCCAGGGGAACGGTGAACCAACTATTGGCCGTGCTCGCGGCAAGGGAGGTGGTGTAGACCGTCATGCTTTCCGTGGGTTGCAGGAACTCCATCAGGCGGTAACGGTAGTTGGCGCTGGTGGCACTGAGAAAATTGGGGGGCGCATTGGTACTATACTCGATGTAGTAACCGACCGCGTTCAAAAGGTTTCCCAAGCCCTGATACGTGCCCGTCGTGGTATAGCCGAGCGGTGCCTGGAAGAAGAGGGATTGGGTGACTTGCGGGGGAGTCGTAAGCAGCGATTTGCCAGAGACAAAGTGGAGGTTTGACGTTAGGGCGTAAGAGGCCGGGGCGAAATTGGTGGAATTGGCGCTGGTGAGGGGGGTGCCGCTGGCGTCCAGGTAATCGTAGTAATTGTTGAGCGTGGCAAGGCTGATCTGGCGGGTCATCGTCTCGAAGGCATTTCGAGCGGCGCGGAATGCTTCCATCTGGCCGCTGGTCTTCTTGAAAATATTGGCGGCCTGCTGGGTCATGGTAAACACAATGGCCAGAATGATGGTCAGTACCGCCACCGCCACCAACATCTCGACCACCGTGAAAGAATCCCGGACGGGATGCCTGGCTCGAAACGATTTTAAAAGAGGCGGCTCATCACGCATGACTTGGAAAGGAGAGGCACACTCTTACCAAGTAGCTGCGGCAGGACTTGTGCT
>FTJN01000078.1_pt1 | contig 22130 bp, 24 predicted proteins | sample 1658361 | NCBI WGS metagenome assembly FTJN01 (sample SAMEA3914819, study PRJEB12502) | metagenome | biome: forest; material: soil | place: Canada | collected 2010-06-26 | depth 0.3 m
GCCCAGCAGCATCAGCTCCCAGCGAAAGCGCGGCGCGGCCGTGAAGTAGGAGCGGAGCTTGCGATGATGCAGCACCGCCGCCACGCCGGTGAAGGCCAGGAACATGCCGCCGTTGATGGTCGCCAGCAGGCTGAGCACTAAGGCGATCTGGGTCAGGCCAACCGGCGCTTCACCCTGGCGAAGCCGCTCCAGCAACGGCCCGGAGCCGTCGACTCCGCCGATACCAAAGGCCACGAACACGACGATGCCGCAGATCACCGCTGCCAGCCCCGCCGCGAGCAGGCCGATCGGAACGGTCAGCAGGACGCGCCAGACCCGCCGGTCGATCGGCGTCAGATCGTCGAAAAACGGCGACCGTTGAAGCTCTGCTAGCACCGCTGTTTCCGATCCAATCCCTGGATCATCGCTAGGCGTTCACCGCGCGGGACGCAAGACGCGCAACAGGCGACTTGCCGCGATCAACGGCGCGCGGCACACATCGGATCAAACGCGGGGCGCCCATGACCACGACGACGACACCCAAGGAAGAGCAGCACCTCCATCGCCTGATCCTGTTTTCGGACGCGGTGTTCGCGATCGCCATCACCCTGCTGGCCATCGAGATCCATCCGCCCGAGCACTGGCACGGCGCGGCCGATCTGTTCCGCCAGATGCAGCACAAGTTGCTGGCCTATATCGTCAGCTTCGGGGTGATCGGCATCTACTGGATCGCCCACCGCCGCACCTTCTCGCGCCTGACCAAGGCCAACGGCACTCTGGACGTGCTGAACCTGCTGATGCTGGGCCTGCTGGCCCTGGTGCCGCTGGGCACGGAACTGCTGTGGGAGAGCGGCACGGCGCCGGCGATCTTCGTCTATGTCGGCCTAGTGACGTCCATCGGCGTCGCCCACGCCATCGCCTGGGCCTATGCCGCCTTCTTCGGGGGTCTGTCGGAGCCCATGCCGACCCTGGAGAAGCTCTATGTGCTGGTGCGCGTGGCCCTGCTGCCCGGACTGATGTGCAGCCTGACCTTCTTCAGCCTGGTCACGCGGACGCCCTGGGGCTTGCTGGGCATCGCCGTGGTCATGGCCGCGCTGTCGATCATCAACCGCCTGATGGCCCGGGCCAAGCTCATTGCTCCGACGGCTGAGGACTAGCTGGCGTGCGCATCGTCTCTGGCCAGTATCGCGGCAAGGCCATCGTCACCCCGCCCGGCGACAGGACCCGCCCGACCTCCGACCGCGTCCGCCAGGCGGTGTTCAACATCCTTGAGCACGCCGCCTGGGCGCCCGAGCTGCACGGGGCGCGAGTGATCGACCTGTTCGCCGGCTCCGGGGCCCTGGGCCTGGAGGCCATCTCGCGCGGGGCGGCCTTCTGCCTGTTCGTCGAGACCGACGACGCCGCGCGCGGGGCGATCCGCGAGAACGTCGACGCCTTTGGCCTGTTCGGCCAGACCCGGGTGCACCGCCGCGACGCCACCGACTTGGGCCTACGCCCGGCAAGCGCCGGCGCGCCGTTCACGCTGGCTTTCCTCGATCCGCCCTACGCCAAGGGCCTGGGCGAGAAGGCCATGGCGCAGCTGGTCGCCGGCGGCTGGCTGGCCCCCGGCGCCGTCGTGATGTTCGAGCGCGGCCGCGACGAGCTCGACCCGGCGCCCGAAGGCTTCGAGCGGCTCGACGCGCGCGACTACGGGGCGGCGAAAGTGTTTTTCTTCCGCGCGCCCCAATAGCGCCTGGAGTCACCAACCTCGCGCCGTCACCCGGTTGTCGAGTTGCGAGCGCAGGTTCACCGCGCCGTCCCGCGTGATGCGGTAGGGCCCGCCGCCGGAACTGGCGATGAAGCGGCGCTTCTTGAGCGCCTTGAAGACGGACAGCGTGCAGTCCGACAGGCGCCAGCCCTCGCGGGTGATGCAGTCGACGCCGGTCAGCCGGCCGTGGTCGTCGCGCAGGAGTTCGATGCGGGCGCCCTGCGCCAGCGCGTGCAGCGTGCGTTGCTGCGACTTGGAAATGTTCAAGGAAGTGGTCCGAGGATCGAGGCATGTGCTCGCTCACCAGAGCCTCCTTACGGAGGCTCGTCCTCAAAAGTCAGGACGTGACAACGTCACGTCCTGACTCGGGCGAGCGGACGGATCGGGGCCTGATCAGCTTACGAACAGAGGTTCGGAGCCTTAGGCCCGGGCCTCGGATACAATCTCGGACATGAACCACACGGGGTTTCGGATGGGGTGAGCCTAGGCGGAGCGTGCTCGCACGTCATCCCATGAGGCATTACAGGAACCACGCGACGCCCAACCTGTGTCCGCATGGTCACGCCGCATCAGCATTCGCAGCCAACTCCACGCAGCCTACTTCTTCACCTTGGCCGGCGTGGTCTGGGTCACCTTGACCGGCGCGCCGTCGCTCCGGGCCTCGGCGACCAGGCTGGCGCAGTCGGCGTCCTTGGCCTCGCCGCCGGTGACGAAGGGCAGGATGGCGGCCAGGGGCGTGACCAGCGTGCCCAGCGCCGCGGCGATGCCGCCCTGGGCCACCGCGCCGCTGGCGTCCAGCCCGACCTTGGGCGCCATGAATGGCCCCTTGATGCTGATGGGGATGAACAGCCGCACCAGGCGCGGCTTCTTGCTGTCGCCGTCGATCTTGATGTCCAGCCGCTCGTTTTGCAGGTCGATCGTGCCCTTGCCCTTGGCCAGGACCACGCCGGTGTCGGCGACGATCTGGTTGGAGCGCATGATCCCGTCCTTGACCGTGAAGTCGGCCACCGCGCAGCGGACGCTGGTCTCGCGGTTGTCCTTGCTGAGCAGCAGCAGCAGGCCCTTGGAGGCGTTGACCCCGAGCAGCTCGGCGAAGGCCTGGCGGATCTGGCCCTTGGGCGAGACCAGGGTCACCTGGCCGTTGGCGCTGGACGCGGCGCGGTGCACGGAATTGCCATAACCGGTCAGCTTGGCCCGGGCCATCACGCCGCCCTCGATGGCCGGTTGGCCATTGCTGTTCTTGAACGGGATGAAGTCTTCCAGCTTGGCGTTGGTCAGCCGCATGTCCAGATCGGTGCGCGGCACCTTGGGATTGGCGTCCAGCCGCACCTTCCCCGACAGATCCCCGCGCGAGAAGGTCAAGGCGATCGGATCCAGGGTCAGCACGCCCTTTTCGAGCGTCAGGTCGACGCGGACCTTCTTCAGCGGCAGGTTCGGCGCGTTGACCGCCAGGGCGCGGTACTTGACCTTGGCGTCCATGGCCTTGACGCGGTCGACCTGCAGGGTGGCGTCGGGCAGCAGGCGCTGGGTGGCGTCGCGCTGGCCGGCCTCGACCTTCTGACCGGCCGAAGCGGTCTCGCCCCGGCCCGTCGCGGGGGCGGCGCCGACCAAACTGCCCAGGTCGTCGAAATCCAGACGCTTGGATTGCAGATCGGCCTCCAGATAGGGCCGTTCCTTGCCCATCAGCACGAACAGGTCGCCCGCGACGTCGCTGTCGCCGACCCGCCCGGTCAGCTTGTTGAAGTCGAACCGCTCGCCCTTGCGGGTCAGATGGCCGCTGATCTTGTAGGGCGGGGTGTTGGGAAGGGTCAGGCCGGTCAGGGCGTAAAGCCGGTTGAGGTCCGTGCCCGACACGCTGACCTGGGTCTCGAACCGGCCCAGGTCGAACGGCTTGGTGATGTCGCCCTTGGCCGTCACGTGGGTGGAGCCGGCGTCGACGCGGGCGTCGAACGGATACGGCCGGTTGGGCGAGATGTTCAGCAGCGGGCCGCCGGTGACCAGGGCGGTGAACGGCGCGCGGTTCAGCTGGCCCTTGCCCTCCAGCACGAACTTGCCGCGCCCGTCGCTGCTGGCGTGCTCATTGGAGCTGACCGTGCCCAGGAAGAAGATGTCGCGCTGCTGGTCTTCGTAGCGCAACTGGCCGTCATTGATGATGAAATGCTGGATGGCCGGCAGCTTCAGTGGCTTCTTCAGCGCCTTGGGGTCGCCGAACGTCCAGTTGGCTTGGCCCGAGGCCTCGCGCAGCAGGCGCACGTCGGGGCGGTCCACCGACAGCAGCGGCAGGATCACGTCGCCCTTCAACAGGGGCAGCAGCTTGATCTGCACCGCGATGCGATCGACCTTGGCCATGGGGGTTCCGGCCGGCGAGCCCTTGGGATCGGCCTTGGCGGCCCAGTCGGGCTGGGCCACGCGCACGCCATAGGCCTCGACCTTGGGTGAGAACGACCAGGGATGGACGCGCAGGTCGCCGGTGATCACCACCTCGCGGTTCAGTCGCGCCGAGGCGAGCCGTCCGACCGGTCCGCGAAACCAGTTCCAGTCGAAGATCACCAGGAAGATGGCGATCGCCGCGGTCAGCAGGATCGCCCCGGCCATCCCGAGGCGGGCGCGCGGCGGCAGGCCGCGAAGGCGCGCGGCCAGGCTTGGGAGCGGATTGGGAGCGAGCGTCGACAGGGTGGAACCTCCGGATACCCGTCCACAACGCGTGGACGGGGTCCTTCTGTTCCGAAAGTGGACTCTACCGGTCGATTAGTAGACCAGCTTCAGGCTGGCGACCGCGATGGAAGCCAGCAGAAAGGCGACGATCGCCACGATTTCATAGGTCTTGAAGAGTGGTTTGCTCGGCGTGCGCATAGTGGATAGTCCCCCCGTCCCGAATTGATGCGTCAAGTCCCCCCGACGCAATCCCCAGGCCAAAAACATGAGTCTTCACGGCAACTTGCCCGGCCAGACCAGGTAGCCGTCGGCGTCACGACCCGCGACGCGATAGATCGGATAGGCGCCATCGTAGCGACCACCGTCGTCCTGTCGGTCGTAACCTCGACCGTAGTCCTGGCCACCTTGGCTCCAGCCGCCGTAGCGGTCGCCGCGCAAGGGTCCGTCCTGGACCCGCAGCGGCTGGCGGCCATAACCCCAGTGGTCGACGTCGCTCCCGCCCGCCTGGCTCGCGCACTCGACGCGATCCCAGCGATAGGCGTCGCCCGGGCCGGTGACCCGCCGCGTGACGCACTCGCCGGGCTCCGTGCCCCGCGGCAATTGTTGCGGATCCAGGTACAGGCCCGGCCGATCCTGCGCCCACGCCATGCCGCTCGCGCCCAGGCAGGCGGCGAAAACGAGCAACGGCGGAAGGCGGCGGGTCATGGCGAAAACTCCAGAAAGTTAACAAAGCATTGCGCCGACCGGCTTGCGCAGGGTTTCACCTCGGACGCGAGCGTCGCCATGCAGATTGCCAGGACCGCGTCGCCCGCCTAGCGTGCGGTCAAACAGTTGTTTGAGGCGCGCATGGCGATCGAGGCGGTGATCTGGGACTTCGGCGGGGTGGTCACCACCTCGCCCTTCGAGGCTTTCCGGCGGTTCGAGGCCCAGCGCGGCCTGCCCCAGGATTTCATCCGCCGGGTCAACGCCGCCGACCCCGACGCCAATGCCTGGGCCCTGTTCGAGCGCTCGGAGATCGACGCCGCGGCGTTCGACACGATGTTCCTGGAGGAGGCCACGCGGCTGGGCCACGCGGTGCGCGGCGCCGAGGTGTTGCCCCTGCTGTCGGGCGATATCCGGCCGCGCGTGGTGGCGGCCCTGAAGGCCTGCAAGGCGCGGTTCAAGGTCGGCTGCATCACCAACAATGTCGTCACCGGCCATGGGACGGGCATGGCCGGCTCGGCCGACAAGGCCGCCGCCATCGCCGAGATCTTCGCCCAGTTCGAGGTGGTGATCGAAAGCTCGGTGGCCGGGGTCCGCAAGCCCGATCCGCGCATCTATCTGATGATGTGCGAACAGCTTGGGGTCGCGCCCGAAAACTGCGTCTATCTCGACGACCTGGGGGTCAACTGCAAGCCGGCGGCGGCCCTGGGCATGACCGCGATCAAGGTCACCACCGAGGACCAGGCGCTGGAGGACCTTGCGGCGGCCACCGGTTTGGCGTTCTGAAGGGGCGAGAAAGTCGCGCTTCAGGAGCCGCCATGTCCCGCCCCGCCAAGATCGGCGCCGCCGCCGCCGTTTCCCAACTGCCAGGCTGGGCCGCCGTGTCCGAGAAGGACGCGATCTCCAGGACCTTCAAGTTCGCCGACTTCAACGCCGCCTTCGGCTTCATGACCCGCGTGGCCCTGATGGCCGACAAGCTCGACCACCACCCCGAATGGTTCAATGTCTACAACCGGGTCGAAGTCGTGCTGACCACCCATGACGCCGATGGGGTCAGCGCGCTGGACGTGACGATGGCGAAGTTCATGGATTCCATCTCGGACTGAACCCCCGCAGTCGCTCCGACAGCTCCCCCAGAGGGGGAGCATTGCTCGGCGTAGATCCTACCCGCTGGGGGAGGTGGCCCGGAGGGCCGCAGAGGGCTCAGCGTCAGACGCGTTTCCCCCTTCCTCTCCACCCTCATCCAGTTCAAACTACCGTTTGAATTATAATCGGGAGGACGCCAAATGGCGCAGAGCACGGGCCGGGTCGCCGGCAAGAAGGCCTTCATCACCGGTGGGGCCCAGGGCCTGGGCGCGGCCGCCGCGCGGCTGCTGGCCGAGCACGGCGCCAAGGTCACCGTGGCCGACATCAACTTCGCCGGCGTCCAGGCCGTCGCCGATGAGCTGAACGCCGCCCACGGCGCGGGCACGGCCTTCGCCTTCGAACTGGACGTCACCCAGGAAGACCAGTGGATCGCGGTGCTGGAAAAGGCGGCCGAAGCCATGGGCGGCCTGTCGGTGCTGGTCAACAATGCCGGCATTGGCGGCGACGGCCCGATCGAGAGCCTGGATTTTGGTCTCTGGAAGAAGGTGATGTCGGTCAATGTCGACTCGGTGTTCCTGGGCGCCAAGCACGCCCTGACCCACATGCGCGCCCACCAGCCGGGCTCGATCGTCAATCTCAGCTCGATCGCCGGCCTGATCGCCAACGGCAATTCGCCGGCCTACAACGCCTCCAAGGCGGCGGTCTGGCTGCTGAGCAAGAACATCGCCCTCTATTGCGCGAAGCAGGGGCTGAACATCCGCTCCAACTCGATCCACCCGACCTTCATCGACACCCCGATCCTGGACGGGTTCTCGGCGCGGTTCGGCAAGGAGGAGGCCCACGCCAAGCTGGCCCGGCAGATCCCGCTGGGCCGCATCGGCGAGCCGCTGGATATCGCCAACGCCGTGCTCTACCTGGCCAGCGACGAGAGCAAGTTCATGACCGGCGCCGAGATCAAGGTCGACGGCGGCATCTCGGCGATGTGAGGACAACTGATGGGGACACGCGCATGCGCGTGTCCCCATCAGTTGGATCAGCGCGGCGCGCGCTTGGCCAGGATCCGTTGCAGGGTCCGGCGGTGCATGTTCAGCCGCCGCGCCGTCTCGGAAACATTGTGGCCGCACATCTCGTAGACCCGCTGGATATGCTCCCAACGCACGCGGTCGGCGCTCATCGGGTTTTCGGGCGGTGTGGGCGCGTCGCCCTTGGCGGCCAGCAGGGCGCGGGCCACGTCGTCCGCGTCGGCCGGCTTGGAGAGGTAGTCGATCACCCCCGCCTTCACGGCGGCCACGGCGGTGGCGATATTGCCATAGCCGGTCAGCATGATGACCTTGGCGTCGGGGCGAACGTCACGCACCGCTTCGACCACCTTCAGGCCCGTGCCGTCCTCGAGCCGCATGTCGAGCACGGCGTGGGCGGGGGCATGGGTGCGCAGCGCGCTCATGGCTTCGGCGACCGAGGCGCAGAGGGTCACCGAAAATCCTCGCTGTTCCAGCGCTCGACCCAGCCGCGTCCGAAGCGGCGCGTCATCGTCGAGTAGAAGCAGGGACTTGTCCGGCAGCGCCGCGACCAGCTCACTGATATCCGCCATTAACTCAGCGCCTCCCCGCGCCAACACTTAACTGGGCTTCGAGGAAGCCATCTTGTTGCCCAATTTCCAAGTGTCGCAAGTGTTTCATTACAGCTCGCTCGCTCCGACGATCCCCGGCGCCTCAAGCGCCGACCTCGGCCAGCGCGCGGCGACCACCGCGCCGCCGCGTCGACCGTTCTTGAAATCCACGGTGGCGCCGGTTCGTTCCAACAACGTCTTGGCGATGAAAAAGCCCAATCCCATGCCGATATGGCCGGTTCTGGAGCCCTCGGCCCCCGGACGAGAGGTGACATAGGGCTCGCCCAGCTTGGCCAGGATTTCCGGCGAGAAGCCCGGGCCGTCGTCCCGCACCTCGATGACCACCGCCCGCGCGTCGAAGCGGGCGATCACGATCACCTCGGCCCGGGCGAAGTCGACGGCGTTCTCGACGATGGTGGTCAGGGCGTGGAGGATCTCGGCCCGTCGCCAGATATCGGGCGCCGAATCGCCGGGCGGGCCGTTGACCACCGCCTCGACGCGGATGCCGTGGATCATGTGCGGTTCGATGATCTCGTGCACCAGTTGGACCAGGCTGATGCGCTCGTGCACCGCGTCCTTGGCCTCGGGCATCTCGGTCAGGCGGGCCAGGATCTCGCGGCAGCGCGCGGCCTGGCCGATCATCAGCTCGGCGTCCTCGCGGGTCTGCTCGTCGGGGGCGTTGCGGACCATCTCGCGGGCGACCACCGAGATGGTGGCCAGCGGCGTGCCCAGCTCGTGGGCGGCGGCGGCGGCCAGGGCCCCCAGGGCCGACAGTCGCTGCTCGCGGGCCAGCACCGTCTCGGTGACGTTCAGGGCCAGCTCCATCCGCGCCGACTCCGTCGCCGCCTGCCAGGCATAGGCCCCGGTCACGGCGATGCCCAGCACGCGCGAGCCCACGATGGTCATCATGGTCAGGGTCCCGGGCATGCTGCCCGGCCCCGCCGCCGGTCGGTAGGGCAGCGGCATGTAGACGAAGGCCAGGACCAGGCAGGCCGCCACCGCCAGGGCGCCCAGCGCCGCGGCGAAGCGGGCGGGCAGAGTGGCCGCCGCCAGCGTCACCGGGGCGATGATCAGCAGGGAGAACGGATTGATGATCCCGCCGGTCAGGTAGAGCATGCCCGACAGCTGCAGGATGTCGAAGGCGATCTGGGCTGTCGCCTCGCCCTCGCGGGCCATGCGTTGGCCGCCGAACGCCAGGCCGATCAGCACATTGAGCCAGGCCGACAGGGCGATCAGGGAAAAGCACAGGGCGTAGGGGATCTTCAGGTCCAGCACCACGCCGGCGACCAGCACGGCGATCGCTTGACCCACCACCATCAGCCAGCGCTGGGCGATCAGGGTGCGGACCCTCAGGCGTCCGCGACGCAGTCCCGGTCCCGCCCAGGACCAGTCCTCGTCTTGCGCCGCCTCCACGTCAGGCTTATCGAGCCCCGTTCGAGGCGAATTATGCGGCGCATTCTTCAGAGACGCGTCTGCCATGTCGCACCATAAGGCCAGACTTTCCCGTCTGGCGAGAGCGAAAGGTTCAAGGCCATGCCCCGTCATCGGTTGATCGCGATTCTGGCCGGCCTTTTCGCCGTGATCCTGGCCGGCGCCATCGTCTTCAAGACCGGCGTCTTCGACCCCGCCCCACCGCCGTCCCTGGTGGGCGGTCCCTTCCAACTGGTCGACCAGAACGGCCAGCCCACCACCGAGGCGACACTGAAGGGCCAGTGGGACGCGGTGTTCTTCGGCTTCACCTATTGCCCGGACGTCTGCCCCGGCACCCTTCAGGCCCTGGCCGCCGCCAGCGACCAGCTGGGGCCCAAGGCCAAGGACCTGAAGATCGTGTTCATCTCGGTCGATCCGGGCCGCGACAATCCCCAGCAGGTGAAGGCCTTCCTGTCGGGCGGCAACCTGCCGAAAAACATCCTGGGCCTGACCGGCACGCCCCAGCAGACCGCCGCCGCCGCCAAGGCCTACCGGGTCTACTACAAGCAGGTCGGCGACGGGCCGGGCTACAGCGTCGACCACTCCACCGCCATCTACCTGATGGATCCCAAGGGCCGGTTCAGCAAGGTAATCGCCTATAGCGCGCCGCCCCAGGAGATCGCCCGCCAGATCAAGGACGCCATGGAGGGCCGCTAGAGGCCGCCTCCGAGGCCGCGACCGTGTACCGCTACCGGAAGGCTGTACTCTCTTAGGGTTTGGCGTGTTATGTTGCGTTGCAACATACTGGATCAGCCATGCTGTACGCCCTGCACGAGGCCAGTTTCTACGCCTCAACGCCCCTGCGCCTCGCGGCCCGCGCCGCCCGTGACTTCTGGGGCTCGCCCCTGAACCCGGCGTCCGAGAGCGATCTGGGTCGCCGCATCCATGCGGGCGCGGACCTGTTCTCGAACGTCACCCGTCGCTACGGCAAGCCCGATTGGCGGATCGACACCATCAAGGTCGGCCAGGTCGATGTGCGGGTGCGGCCCACCGTGGTCTGGGAAAGCCCCTGGGCGCGGCTGATCCAGTTCGACCGCGACATGTCCGACATGCGCCGGGCCGGCAAGTTCTCGCTAGATCCCGCCGTGCTGATCGTCGCCCCGCTGTCGGGCCACTACGCCACCCTGTTGCGGGGCACGGTCGAGGCCTTCCTGCCCGACCACGCGGTGTTCATAGTCGACTGGGTCAACGCCCGCGAGGTCTCGGTGCTCGAGGGTCGGTTCGACTTCCACGACTATATCGACCACATCCGCCAGATGCTGGCCGTGCTGGGCCCGCGCCCCAACGTGGTGGCCGTCTGCCAGCCCGGCCCGCCGGTCCTGGCCGCCGCCGCCCTGATGGCCGAGGACAACGATCCGTCGCGCCCGGCCAGCATGACCTTCATGGGCTCGCCGATCGACGCGCGCCTGTCGCCGACCGTGACCAACAACCTGGCCGAGGAAAAGCCCTTCGCCTGGTTCCAGTCCAACATGATCTACACCGTGCCGCCGCCCTATCCGGGCATGGGCCGGCGCGTCTATCCGGGCTTCGTGCAACTGGCCAGCTTCATGAGCATGAACAAGGCCAAGCACCAGGAGGCGCATCAGCGCTACTTCCAGGACCTGGTGAAGGGCGACGGCGACAGCGCCGACAAGCACCTGGAATTCTACGACGAATATCTGTCGGTGCTGGACCTGACCGAGGAGTTCTATCTCCAGACCATCGACATCGTCTTCCAGCAGCACCTGCTGCCCAAGGGCGAGCTGATGCATCGCGGCCGCCTGGTGAAGCCCGACCTGATCACCGACATCGGCCTGATGACGGTCGAGGGCGAAAACGACGACATCTCCGGCATCGGCCAGACCCAGGCGGCCCACGCGCTGTGCTCGGGTCTCTCCGACGACCAGAAGGAAGACTACGTCCAGCCCAATGTCGGCCACTACGGCGTGTTCAACGGCCGCCGGTTCCGCGAGGAGATCTATCCCCGCGTCCGCGACTTCATCCGCAAGAGCGACCCGAACTTCCAGTCCTAGCCGAGCCTTGCGCGACGCACCGCAAGGGGCGATCTAGAGGGCATGAACCTCTTTCGCCCGCAGCGCTACGCCGACGGTGACCGGCTGGACGTGCGCGGCTGCGCGGTCCGGCTGAGGGTCGATGGCCGGGCCAAGCGGATCTCGCTACGGGTCGACCGTGCCAAGTCCGAGGTGGTGGCCCTGGCCCCCACCCCGCGCCGGCTGTCGGAGGCCGTGGCCTTCGCCCACGAGAAGGCCGACTGGATCGCCGGCCAGCTGGCCGCCCTGCCCACCCGCCACGCCATCGCCCCCGGTGGCATCCTGCGCCTGCTGGGCAAGCCCTATCGGCTGGAGGTCGGTCCCGGCCGGGCGAAGATGACCGAGGACGCGCTGATCGCGCCGGACGACAGCACCTGGTCGCTGAGGATCATCCGCCTGGCCAAGCGCGAGGCCCTGGCCCGCCTGACCGAGCGCACCGCCCATCACGCCGCCGCCCTGAACCGTCCCATGCCCAGCGTGGCCATCGCCGACCCCAAGGCCCGCTGGGGCTCGTGCCGCCCGGCCCGGCCCGGCCACCCGGCCGCGATCCGCTACAGCTGGCGACTTGTGCTGGCCCCTTACGCGGTGGCCGACTACGTCGTCGCCCACGAATGCGCCCACCTGATCGAGGCCAATCACGGGCCGAAGTTCTGGGCGCTGTGCGAGGAATTGGCGGGCGACCCGGCCCCGCACCGGCGCTGGTTGCGGGCCCACGCGGCGGAGCTGCACGCGATCTCGGCCTAGCGACCGTAGTCGCGCGCCATCGCCGGATAGAGAGTCATCAACGCATTGGCGTCGTAGCGCCCGCCGTGGTGTTCAGGTTCAGGCCGAGGCGGCGGCACGGCGACGCCGGGAACCGCCGCGCCGGGCGCCTCGGCGCTGTTGACCCCTTGCGACAGCAGGTTGGGCTTAGGCCCCTCGCCGGCATTGTGGCCGTCCTGGTCGAACAGAGCCTCCTGGTGGCGGGTCGGCTCCCAGATGAAGGTTCCCCAACCGCGCCGGCCCGGCACGGCGTGGACCAGGTCGTTCACATAGCGCTTGCGGCTGGAATATTCGGCGGCGAACAGGCCGTGGCCTGGATAGCGGCGGGCGAAGTGCATGAAGGTGCGTTGCCAGTTGCCCTCGGCCGCCTGCTGATAGCAGGAGAAACCCGTGGCGTCGAAGACCACGCCCCGGCTCAACAGGTTGTCCATCCAACCTTCCACGATCGGCCAGTGGCGGCCCAAATGGTTGTGCAGGGCGGTCTTGGCCTTGGGCGCGGCCTCGCGGGCGCCGGCCAGCCCAGCCTTCAGCAGCATGGCCAGCTGGTCCCAGCCGCCCGCGTCGGGGACGTTCAGGTGGACGGCGTCGGTGGCGGGATTGCCGGTCGGGGCGGCGGCGGGCACGCGACCGTCGGGCCACAGCAGACCAAAGGTGATCTCGTTGCCCACGACCACCATGTCGGCCGGCGCGCCCGCCTTGCTCAGGGCGAGCAGCACATCGCGGGTGTGGGCGCGAACCGCCTCGGCCAGGACGGGCAAGGGAAGGCTCGCCCAGGCCGCCGGCTTGACCTGCTTTTGCGGGTCGGCCCAGTTGTCGCTGTAGTGGAAGCTGATCGTCAGGTGCATCCCGGCCACCTTGACCCGCCTGGCCATGCGCACGGTCTGCTCCAGCCCCGCCCAGGGCGCGCCGAAGGCGTCGGACCGGCCGCGCGAATAGCCGTTCCGGGGATCGACGAAGACCCGCAGCTTGATGGCGTTGAACCCGGCCCGGCCCAGGATCGCCAGGATGTCGTCCTGGCGGCGGTTCGCGAAATAAGTCGCGCCATCGGCCTCGTCCTGAGGGACCCAGGTGATGTCCGCGCCGATCAGGAACGGGCCCGGACGGGCGCCCATGGCCGGAGCGTCGGCGCGGGCGGCGCTCGCCAGCGGCAAGGCCAACAGGCCGGCGCCCAGGGCGCGTCTGTCAATCCCGTGGGGCATGACGGCTTCCTCCTCGCGCACTCGTGACGCTGGAGATCACCATATGGGATATCATCCCATTTTCTAGAGATGTATCGGGACAGACCCATGGGCCTGTCCCCGTCGCTGGGTCAATAGGGCAGCTGCTCCGGGGCCGGAGTCCCGGGCGGGGGCGTTTCGGCCGCCGGGCCTTCCGGTCCCACCGGGCCCGTCAGGATGTCGCCGATCGGGTCGTCGGTGACGGGGGCCGGGGGTTCGATCACGCCGCCGGGGATCGGGGTGGCCTTCAGGCGCGGCAGGGCGGCGGCCATGAAGTTGTGCCAGATCTCGGCCGGGGCGCCGCCGCCGGTGACCTTCTTCATCGAGGTGTTGTCGTCCTTGCCGGTCCAGACGGCGGTGACGAAGCCGCCGGTGTAGCCGACGAACCAGGCGTCGCGGTAGTCGCTGGTGGTGCCGGTCTTGCCGGCCATGTCGTAGCCCGCGACCTTGGCGCGCGTGCCGGTGCCGCCGGCCACGACCTGGCGCATCATCTGGTTCATGTACTGCAGCGAGGGCGAGCCGATCACCGCCGGACGCAGGCCCTTGTCGACGCTGTGGTCGTAGAGAACCTTGCCGCTAGTGGTGCGGATGCGCTCGATGCCGTAGCCCTTGGCCAGGAAGCCGCCGTTCGAGAACGGGGCGTAGGCCTGGGCCATCTCCATCGGCGAGACCTCGACCGCGCCGAGGGCCATCGACGGGTCCAGCTGGATCTTGCTGGTGATGCCCAGGCGGCGGGCGGTGGCCGCGACGTTGCTGGTGCCGATCTCGCTGGCCAGGCGGGCGGCGACCGTGTTGATCGATTGGGCCAGGGCGGTCTGCAGGGTCATCGGGCCCAGATACTTGTTGGTGTAGTTCTTGGGCTCCCAGTTGCCGATCTTCACCGGCTCGTCATTGACCACGACATTGGGCGTGCGGCCCTGGTCCATGGCGGTCAGGTAAACGAACGGCTTGAAGGCCGAGCCGGCCTGGCGGCGGGCGTTGGTGGCGCGGTCGAACTGGCTTTCGCCATAACCGGCCCCGCCGACATAGGCGCGGATGCGGCCCTCGCCGTCGATGGCCACCAGGGCGGCCTGCTGGACGCCTTGGGTCTTGTGACCCTCGACCCCGACCTGCACCGAACGCTCGGCGGCCACCTGGATCGGCAGGTCCAGCGTCGTCTCGACCACCAGGTCCTCGGTGGGCTCGCCGACCAGCGAGCGCACCTGGGCGTCGACATAGTCGGTGAAATACTGGGCGCGCTGGTTGGCCAGGGTGGCCGAGACGCGGACCGGCTCCCTGAAGGCCTCGTCGCGCTGCTCGGCCGTGATGGCCTTCATCCGCACCATCTCGTCCAGCACGATCGTGGCGCGGCGGGCGGCGCGATCCTTGGCCGAGACCGGCGAATAGCGGGCCGGAGCCTTCATCAGCCCGGCCAGCAGGGCGGCTTCGCCCACGGTCAGCTGCGAGGCCGGCTTGTTGAAATAGCGCTGCGAGGCGGCTTCGATCCCGTAGGCCCCGGCCCCGAAATAGACCCGGTTCATGTAGAGGGCCAGGATCTGCTTCTTGCTGAACTTCAGCTCCAGCCAGACGGCCAGGATCAGCTCCTGGGCCTTGCGGCGATAGTTCTGGGCCGGGCTGAGGAACAGGTTCTTGGCCAGCTGCTGGGTGATGGTCGAGCCGCCGCGCTGGGGTCCGCCGTTATGGCCGATGTTCCAGACCACCGAGCGGGCGATGCCCCACGGATTGAAGCCGATATGATGGTAGAACTGGCGGTCCTCGATGGCCACGAAGGCGGCCGGCACATATTCGGGCAGGGCGTCCAGGTCGACCGGCGGCGCGTACTGACTGCCGCGCACGGCCAGCAGGGCGCCGGACCGATCCAGGTAGTTGATCGAGGGCTGGCGCTTGACGTCATACAGCTTGGAGGTGTCGGGCAGGTCGCTGGCGAACACCGCGAAGAACGCGACGACGAAGATCAGGCCCCACACGCCGAGCACGATCGTCCAGTACAGCAGCGCCTGCAGCGGCGTGCGTTGCGGCTTCGCCGGCCTGTTTCCGCCGAAGGTACCGTTGGCCATGTCGTCCTGTTCCCGAAAGGCGCGGGTATCCCGGGGTCGCGCCGAAATCCGTTTAACCGAAGCTCACAAAACGCGCGACAAGATTGACGAGACATGAACGTCCGACCATCAACCTCAAGTCCGTCTCACGTCCGTCTTGCATGCCCCGCATGTTCATGGTTCGTTTCAACTTCAGATCGTCCCGCCGGCAGGCTGATGACCCGCGTTGCAGAACCCTTGAGGCCTATGTCTGCTTTTGATCCGAATTTGGGGGCCAGATCGTGGCGCCGCGCTTGGCCTGAGGACCGGGCGCTGTCAGAACACGCCCGTGTACGATCAGTCTGACTCAAGCTTCGCCCCCCATCTTGCTGGGTCCGCGCCCTCGATCGAGGCGGCGCGCGAGGTCCTGCGCCGCACCTTCGGCCATTCGGACTTCCGGGGCCTTCAGGCCGGGGTGATCACCGAACTGCTGGAGGGCCGCAGCGCCCTGGCCGTGCTGCCGACCGGCGGCGGCAAGAGCCTGTGCTATCAGATCCCCGCCCTGGTCCGTCCGGGCCTGGGCCTGGTGGTCTCGCCGCTGATCGCCCTGATGGCCGACCAGGTGGCGGGGCTGCAACAGGCTGGGGTCGCGGCCGAGCGCCTGGACTCCAACACACTGCCCGCCGAGCGGGCCGAGATCTGGCGGCGGATCGACGCCGGCGTGCTGGACCTGCTGTACCTGTCGCCCGAAGGCCTGATGCAGCCCTCGATGCTGGAGCGGCTGTCGCGCCTGCCCCTGTCGCTGGTCGCCGTCGACGAGGCCCACTGCGTCAGCCAGTGGGGTCACGACTTCCGCCCCGAATACCGGATGCTGGGCCGCTTGGCCGAAGTCTTCCCCCACGCCCCGCGTCTGGCCGTCACCGCCACCGCCGACGCCCGGACTCGCGACGACATCCGCGCCGAGCTTCGCCTACAGGGCGCGGCCGAGTTCGTCGACAGCTTCGCCCGCCATGAGCTGGCCCTGAACGCCGAGCGCAAGAAGGGCAAGGGTCACGAGCGGGTCATCGAACTGGTCACCGAGCGACCCAACCGGGCCGGCGTGGTCTATGCCGGCAGCCGCGACTCCACCGAGAAGCTGGCCGAGAAACTGATCGGCCAGGGCATACCGGCCCTCGCCTATCACGCCGGCCTCGAAAAGGGCGTGCGGGCCCGGCGGCTGGAGGAGTTCCTGGAAGCCGAGGAAGCCGTGATGGTCGCCACCATCGCCTTCGGCATGGGCGTCGACAAGCCCGACGTCCGCTTCGTGATCCACGCCGACCCGCCGGCGGCTATCGAGGCCTATTGGCAGGAGATCGGCCGGGCCGGCCGCGACCGCCAGCCGGCCGAGGGCATCACGCTCTACAGCTCCGCGGATCTGGCCTGGGCCGTGCGCCGCATCGAGGCCCAGAGCGCGCCCGACGAGGTCAAGGCCGTGCAGCTGCGCAAGCTGCGCCAGTTCTACGCCATGCTGGAAGGCGTCACCTGCCGCGCCGCCGCCGTCCGTCGCTATTTCGGCGAGGAGGGGGTCGAGCGCTGCGGGGTCTGCGACATCTGTGTCTCGCCGCCCACCGGCATCGACGCCAGCCAGGCCGCCCAGAAAGCCTTGTCGGCCGCCCACCGCATGGGCGGACGGTTCGGGCGCGGCCGCCTGGTCGACCACCTGCTGGGCAAGACCAAGGACGTGACGCAAGCCGAAGCCCAGATGTCGACCTTCGGCATCGGCAAGGAGTTCAGCCCGCAAGGCTGGCGCGACCTGCTCGACACCTTGGTGTTCGAAGGCCTGCTGCGCGAGGACCCCAATGACGGCCGGCCGCTGATCGGCCTGGGCGACGGGGAAGGCGTGCGTCAGGTCTATCGCGGCGAACGGCTGGTCTCGCTGCGCCAGCAGCCCGCGACGGCCGACAGCCCGGGTCGTTCAGGGGCCGGCAAGACCGCCCGCAAGCGCCAAGCCCTGACCGTGCCGCTGGAAGACCAGGCGCTGTTCGAGGCCCTGCGGAGCTGGCGCCGCGAAGAGGCCGCCCTGCAGCACGTGCCGCCCTACGTCATCTTCCACGACGCCACCCTGGCCGAGATCGCCGCCGCCCGTCCCGGCACCTCGGCCGCCCTGGCCAAGGCCGGCGGCGTGGGCCAGGGCAAGCTGGATCGCTATGGCGAGGCGGTGCTCAAGGTGGTGCGTGACAACTAGGATCGCGCCCCGTATCGCTTCCCAGACCGCACCTCGGACGGAAACGTTTCGCCGCGCGGCGTGTTAGGGTTGTTGGCGCCACCTTCCATCCACGGGATTTCGCATGACTGACTTCACGATCAAGACCCCGGCCCCCAAGTCGTCCGCCAAGACCAAGGCTCAGGCCGGCGTCAAGCGCGCCAAGGCCGCCGTGGAAAAGGCCGTCGAGACCGTGGCTGAAAAGTCCGAAGTCGCCCGGTCCTACGCCGCCGAGAAGGCCGAGGTCGGCAAGACCTGGAGCATCGAGAAGGCCAAGGCCGCCCACGTGATCGCCGAGGAGCGCCCCGTCGCCCTGGCGGTGGGCGCTCTGGTCGTAGGTATGGTGTTCGGCTTCCTGCTGGCCCGCAACTTCGACCGTTAAGTCTAGGGCGCCAAGCTAGAGCGACAGCCGCTCGGCGTTGACGCCGGCGGCCCGCAGGGCGGCCATCCTCGCGAAGGCCAGGGTAAGCGCCTTGCGACGCGCCGGCGCCAGCGGCGAGACCGGCGCCTCCCGCACCACCGCCCCGCCAAAGCCGTCGGCGACGATCAAACCGGGCTCTTCGGGCAGGATTCCTTCGGGAAAGTCCGGCGAGACGGCGAAATAGAAGCCATCGCAATAGGGCGCGTATTCCGGCCACTTGCGGTCGATCCGGAAGTCCTCCAGCCCCGACTTCACCTCGACGATCAGCACGTCGCCCTTGGGACCGAGCGCCATCAGGTCGGCCCGCCGGCCGTTGGGCAGGGTCACCTCGGCCAGGGGCGCGTAGCCCAGCGACACCAGGAACCGCGCGGCGCCCCGTGTCACCAGACCGGTGGTCTCGGGCCGCGAGGGCCGAAGGTCGATGACGACGTCCATGCCGGAAACTTTGTTCCAGCTTTGTTCGGCTGACAAGAGCGATGTGACGCGGCTAGCTTGACCGCCACGCGTCACAACAGGATCGACCTCTGCCCCATGAACCTCACCACCATCTTCATCAACATGCTGCCCATCCTGCTGCTGATCGGCGTGTGGATCTTCTTCATGAAGCGGATGAGCAAGGCCTCGCCCGCGGTCAAGACCCAGTTGGAGTGCATGACAGCGCAACTGGAAGAGACGCGGCGGATGAACCAGGCTCTGGAGCGGATCGCCGTGGCCCTGGAGGACCGTCGGGGCGCTTAGCGCGCTGAATGCCGCGTCACGCGCAGCATCGACGTGTCGTAGCCCATCGCCTTGGCCCGGTCGATCAGGGCCTTGAGCTCCGCCGGGGTCGGCGGCTTGCGGGTCAGGATCCAGAGATACTTGCCCGAGCCCTCGCCGACGATCGACCAGCTGTAGTCGTCGGCATGGTCCAGAACCCAGTAGTCGCCGACGAAGAACGGGCCGAAGAACGAGACCTTCAGCTTGGCCTGGGTGGCGGGATCGGCGACCTTGCCCTTGCCCTCGCTGACCTTGACCGGTCCGTTCGGACCGCCCTGGCGGCAGGTATTGACCACCCGGATCAGGCCGTCAGGCCGCTTGGAATAGTCGGCGGTGACCCCGTCGCAGCCCTTCTCGAACCGCATGTCATAGCGGGCCGCCTCGTACCAGAGGCCGGCATAGCGCCGCAGGTCGACCGCCTTGGCCGGCTGGGGCGGATTGCGGTTGCCGCTGGGTCCCGCCACGCAGGCCGCGACGGCGAGCGTGGTCAGCATCACGGCGGCGACGAAGCCCGGAACGCGGCGGATCAGCATTTTAGACGGGCGGCTGCCGCGGATATTCGAGCTTGGCGTAACCCAGCGCCTTCACCCGAGCCAAGGCTTGGGCCTTGTCGTCCGCGCTCATCACCGCCTTGCGCGACAGCAGCCAGACGAAGTTGCCGCCGGGCGTGGCCATGATCGCCCAGGACTGGTCATCGGCCCGGTCCAGCACCCAGTATTCCTGCTTCTTCAGCCCGCCCAGGAAGCTCATCTTGAACTTGGCGTTCTGGGTTCCCGCCAGGATCTGGCCGGCGGTGTCGAACACCTTGGCCGCGCCCGAGGCCGAGCCCCGGCGGCAGACCTGGTGGACCGAGAAGTCCGTCCCGGCGCCCTTGCCGGTGAACTCGGTGGTCGGGGCCTGGCAGTCGCGCTGGCCGGAATTGGGCGTGCGGGCGATCTCGTACCATTTGCCGGTGTAGAAGCTGGCCGCGACCGGCTTGGACGGCGGCTGAGCCGCGGCCCAAGCCAGGGTGGGGGCTTGGGTCGCGAGCAGGCTCGCGGCGAGAATGATCGGCAGACTTCGCATGTCGTTACCTTGCCCCACAGGCCGCCAGAAACGCAAAGCGCCCCGCCAGGGTTCCCCGGCGGAGCGCTGCTTGTCCAGAACCGACTGACCTATTCGGCGGCGATGGTCACCGGCGCGACACGATCCCGGAAGTTGATGGCCTGCAGGTGGCGGATGCCCTCCTCGGCGATGTCGTCGCCGACCATCCGGTCGCCCTCGCCCTTCAGCTCCTCGATGTCCACATACATGGCGTAGAAGGCCTTGGTCCGCTCGGTGATGATGCCGGCGTTGAGCAGCGTCTTGACCAGCACCCGGAAGATGTTGGTCTGCTCCTTCATGTGCTCGCGGCGCACGTCGTCGGTCATGATCTTCCCGTACTCCTCGACCACCTTGTCGGGATCCAGGCCGAACTCGGCGTAGAGGTCCAGCTGCTGGTGCGGGGAGACCAGGTTGAACAGCAGGGTCTGGAAGCAATGCGCCGCCCAGTCCTCGATGATCGCGTGCTCCTCGGGGGTCAGCTTGGGCACCGTGCGGTCGGCCCAGATCTTGCCGAACTTGTGGTGGAAGGCCTCGTCGGTCATCACCAGCTGCAGCATCTTCTTGCCGACCGGATCGTGGATCTGGTTGTAGAAGGTGGCGAAGGCGCCCATGGCCAGGCCCTCGACCAGCATCTGCATGCCGATGATCTTCTTGTAGACCTCGGGCGCGCCGATGATCTCGACCAGCAGGGTCTTCAGGGCCGGGCCGCACTCGACCGGCTTGCCCCAGCGGGCCTTGATGTACTTGGCGAAAGCCGTGACGTGACGGGCCTCTTCGCGGGTCTGGTTGGCGGCGTATTCCTGGGCGCCCTGGTCCTTGAGCACGTGGCAGAGCGAAGCCGACAGGTTCAGCGCCCCCTGCTCGCCATGCAGGATCGACGAGAAGCTGCGCAGCACCGACTGGTTGATGAAGCGGATGCGCTGCTTGGGATCGCTGAGGTGGTTGGACACGTAGTCGGTCGACAGGGCGATCACGAGATCCTCGGGCACCAGGGCCTGGTTCTCCATGTCGAACGGTTCGTCGAAATCGATATAGGCCTTGTCCAGCGGGTCCCAGAAGTGGTCGTGGGTCGCGGAAATGATCTTGTCGAAGGCCGTGGAGCGGTTGTTGTAGCGGTCCAGCTCGAGCATCGACTCGAAGTCGTCCGGCGCCACCGCGTCGTACATGGCGTCCTTGGTGATGTTCTTGTCCGTCATGGGGACTCCTCGCCTAAAGGGGCTGGACAGGCCCCGTCTAACGCGGGTCTCTGGCCTATCTAAACACTGTCAACTCAAAGAGCCGGCGGGGTCAAATTAAAAATGACGATGGCGTCAGGTTTGCGCGGAACGCCCGCCGGGGCTGGAGAAACGGGACCATGGGTTTGAACATCTTTGTTCTGACGGGCGCGGGGATCTCGGCCGAGAGCGGCCTGGGCACCTTCCGCGACGCCAGCGGCATCTGGACCCAGTACGACCTGTCGGAAGTCGCCACGCCCGAAGGCTTCGCCCGGGATCCGGCCAAGGTGCGAGCCTTCTACAATGCTCGCCGCGCGAACCTGACCACCGCCGCCCCCAACGCGGCGCACACGGCGCTGGCGAGATTGCAGGCGGGCTTGGCGGCGAAGGGCGGACGCCTGTTCCTGTGCACCCAGAATGTCGACGACCTGCATGAACAGGGCGGCTGCGTCGACGTGGTCCACATGCACGGCCAACTTCGGGTGACCCGCTGCCACGCCTGCGAAAAGACCTTGCCGGACGCGGGGCCGCTGAGCGGCGAGACCACCTGCGCGTGGTGCGACGAGACAGGCACGGCCCGGCCGCACGTGGTGTGGTTCGGCGAAACGCCGCTGTTCCTGCACGGGATCGAGGACGCCTTGCAGGAGTCCGACCTGTTCGTGGCGATCGGCACCTCGGGCTCGGTCTATCCAGCGGCCGGCTTCGTGGCCCAGGCCCGGGGACTGGGCATCCGGACCTGCGAGATCAACCTTGAGCCTTCCGACAACGCCCGCGCCTTCGACGAGCGGCGGTATGGGCCAGCGACGGAGGTCGTGCCGGCGTGGGTGGAAGAGGTGCTGAAGGGGCTGTGAAGGCATAAATCCCAATCTCCTGGTTTCGCGATTGGGGACACACGCATGCGTGTGTCCCCATCAGCCGGCACGGCTTCGCCGCCTCACGCGGCTAGCCGCTGAAGGAATGGAAAGGGTCGCGGAGCGCCGGACACCGTCCGGAGTTTGAAAAAGAATACCGTTTCGACGAAGCCTGCCGCTCCGCGCCATCGTTATCCGCCAGCCCTAAACGCTAGGCCCTGTTGGAGCCGCGCCTTGGAGCCCGCGACGGGCGGGTCAGGCCAACGCGCCTGATCCCGGACCGCGAGCGTC
>FTJN01002811.1_pt9 | contig 22106 bp, 14 predicted proteins | sample 1658361 | NCBI WGS metagenome assembly FTJN01 (sample SAMEA3914819, study PRJEB12502) | metagenome | biome: forest; material: soil | place: Canada | collected 2010-06-26 | depth 0.3 m
CCGAATCGACGCATGTTCCCGTAATGTCCGCCAAAGACGATCCCAACTTCTCGCTGTTCGGCGACGACGCCCTGTCGCCGCCACCCGCCTCGCCGTTCCCGGCCCGCGAGCCGCATCCGGAGCCCGCGCCGCGTCCGGCCGCGCCTCCACCGCCCGTGGCCGCGGCCAGCGCGCCCGCCGCTAAGGCCTCCGACGCCTACGACGCCAGTTCGATCGAGGTGCTCGAAGGTCTCGAACCCGTCCGCATGCGCCCGGGCATGTACATCGGCGGCACCGACGAACGCGCCCTGCACCACCTGTTCGCCGAAGTGCTGGACAACTCGATGGACGAGGCCGTGGCCGGCTTCGCCAAGACCATCGAGGTCAAGCTCGACGCCGACGGCTATCTGTCGGTCAAGGACGACGGGCGCGGCATGCCCGTCGACGAGCATCCCAAGCACCCGGGCAAGTCGGCCCTGGAAGTGATCATGACCGTCCTGCACGCGGGCGGTAAGTTCAGCGGCAAGGCCTATGAGACCTCGGGCGGCCTGCACGGCGTCGGCGCATCGGTCGTCAACGCCCTGTCGGAACTGGTCGAGGTCACCGTCTGGCGCGACGGCTTCGAACACCTCCAGAGCTTCGCCCGCGGCAAGCCCCTGGGCCCGGTCCAGAAGATCCAGCCCAGCAAGAAGCGCGGCACCATGGTGCGCTTCAAGCCCGACCACCAGATCTTCGGCGACAACGTGGCCTTCAAGCCGGCGCGCCTCTACCGCATGGCCCGCTCCAAGGCCTATCTGTTCCGCGGCGTGCAGATCAAATGGTCCTGCGATCCCTCGCGGATCCTCGACCAGACGCCCGCCGAGGCCACCTTCCACTTCCCCAACGGCCTGGCCGACTTCCTGGCCGAACGCACCAAGGGCCTGGAACTGGTGACGCCCGAGAGCTTCTCGGGTCGCATCGAGCGCCAGGGCGAGGCCGGCGCGGTCGAATGGGCCATTGCCTGGACCCCGCGCGGTTTCGGCGAGCACGACGGCTTCATGCAGTCGTACTGCAACACCGTGCCGACCCCCGAGGGCGGCACCCACGAAAGCGGCCTGCGCGCCGCCCTGACCCGAGGCCTCAAGGCCTATGCCGAGCTGAAGAACGAGAAGCGCGCGGCGATCATCACCGCCGATGACGTCATCGCCCAGGCCGGCGCCCTGATCTCGGTGTTCATCAAGAACCCGGAATTCCAGGGCCAGACCAAGGAAAAGCTGTCGTCGAGCGAGGCCCAGCGCTTCGTCGAGAACGCCCTGCGCGACCCGTTCGACCACTGGCTGACCGGCAGCCCCAAGGCCGCCCAGGCCCTGCTGGAGTTCGTGATCGAGCGCGCCGAGGAACGCCTCAAGCGCCGCAAGGACAAGGAAGTCTCCAGAGCCTCGGCCACCCGCAAGCTGCGCCTGCCGGGCAAGCTGGCGGACTGCGCCGCCAGCGCGGTCGGCGGCGCCGAACTGTTCATCGTCGAAGGCGACAGCGCCGGCGGCTCGGCCAAGCAGGCCCGCAACCGCAAGAACCAGGCGATCCTGCCCCTGCGCGGCAAGATCCTCAACGTGGCCTCGGCCAGCGGCGAGAAATTCACGGCCAACAAGGAACTGTCGGACCTGATGCTAGCCCTGGGGGCCCAGGGCGGCAATCGCTACAAGGAAGAGGATCTGCGCTACGAGCGGATCATCATCATGACCGACGCCGACGTCGACGGCGCCCACATCGCATCCTTGTTGATCACCTTCTTCTACCGGACCATGCCGGACCTGATCCGCCAGGGTCACCTGTTCCTGGCCCTGCCGCCGCTGTATCGCCTCAGCCACGGCGGCAAGAGCGCCTATGCCCGCGACGACGCCCACAAGGACGAACTGCTGGCCACGATGTTCAAGGGCAAGAAGCCCGAGATCGGCCGCTTCAAGGGCTTGGGCGAGATGATGGCCTCCCAGCTGAAGGAGACCACCATGGACCCGGCGGTGCGGACCCTGGCGAAGATCACCCTTCCGCGCGACGAAGGTCATGTCCAAGACCTGGTCGAGACGCTGATGGGCCGCAAGCCCGAACTGCGCTTCCGCTTCATCCAGGAAAACGCCGAGTTCGCGGCGGACGATCTGGATCTGTAGGACCCGAGTCGCGCCTTGGCCCGCGCCGGCATACGCGGTCGCCCAGCGCGGGCGTCTCGCCACCGACTGTTCTCAACGCCCGTCACCCCTGCTCCCAGGCTGAGCGGTGGCTGAAACGCGCCCCTATGAAAGAAACTGACATTTCACATTTGCGCTCCTGATATGGTGCTAAGCCCCCAAATGAATTCGACTTTTCACGTTTGAAATTTCGCGTTCGCTCGATTTTTGACCGATTTGTCGACCGATTTTGCTTTTCCCGGGCGCTTTTTGAGCAGAAGCAAGGTTTCAGAACCTGACTTTGAGCCTTCCGCTTGTGGATCCGGTCCGAAGTCGAACCGAGCGACGCTCACCAAGAGCGTCGCCGCAAACAGGGAAGTCACGCCATGAAGACCCTCGTCGCCTCGACCGCCGCGCTCCTCGTCCTGGCCACCGCGCCGTTCGCGTTCGCCGCGTCCGCTGACCCGATGACCGTGAGCATTCCGGTCTCCAAGGCCAAGCTGGACCTCAACAATCCGCAAGATACGCAGCGTCTGATGCGCCGCATCGACACCGCCGCCCTAGAAGCCTGCGGCGCCGATGCCCACAGCTTCGTGGAAGTGAAGCGCGCCGTGGCCGCCTCGGCCTGCCACCGCGACGCCGTCGCCGGCGCCAGGGCGCAACTGAATTCCTCGCAGGCCTCGCTGATCGTCACCGGCACGCGCGCCCGCTAGATTCATTCTCCCCCGCCACGAAGGGGAAGGTCGGCGAAACGCCCCGGGGTCGAGAAACCCCGGGGCGTTTTGCGTTCCGGACCGCAAGCGCGGATCTGCCTCGGCCGCGGGCCTCAGAAGATGATGTCGCTGGCCGACAGGCTCGTGACATGCTCCAGCGTGGCGATCAGCTGGTGGCCGCCGTCATGGTCGAAATAGACTTGCAGGCTGTCGCCAGACGTCGCCGTGCTCCAGGTTCCCTGGGCGTGATCGCCGTGCAGCGTCGACAGGTCGAGCTTGTCCTGCCCGGGCGTGAAGTCGGTGATGACGTCGGCGCCGTCGGCCAGGCCGTGGAACACGAAAACGTCCGAGCCCGCGCCCCCGGTGAGGCGGTCGAGCCCGCCGCCGCCCTCGATATGATCCGCGCCGCTCCCACCGATGATCCAGTTGGCGGACGCATTGCCGACCACCGTCGCACCGGCGCTCGTCGTGATCGTCGCATTCTCGACCTGAGCGTCGAGGGCGTAGCGGCTGGCGCTGACCAGGGCCGTGTCGATCCCGCCGCCGCCGAACTCGAGAATGTGGTCGCCGGCGTTGTCGATCACATAGGTGTCGTCCCCGCCGCCGCCCTTCATCAGGTCAGCGCCGGCGCGGCCGTCGATCTTGTCGTTGGTGGCCCCGCCGGCGAGCACGTCGAATTTCGAGGTGCCAGTGACGGTCGCCGTCGTCGTGCCGCCGGCGACGATCGTGGTCGCCAGCCCGTCCAAATCAAAGCTGGCCGCCGTCAGGCTGCTGGCGGTGACGTCCTTGAGGGTCAGCGTGTGGCCGTCGCTGAAATGCAGGACGGCGCCGTCGTCCGACTGGCTCAGAGCGGCCTGTAGAGCGGCGAAGCTGGCGAAGTCGTCGCCGGCCAGGACGATCTTGTCCTCGGCGGTGAAATCGGAAATCAGGCTCGAACCGTCCGGCGAGACCATGAAGACATCGGCGCCGGCCCCGCCGGTCATGAAGTCCGCCCCCCCCGCCGCCGACCAGGATGTCCGCCCCGGCGCCGCCGATCAGCATGTTGGAGAAACTGTTGCCGAACAAGGTCGCGCCCGCGGCGTTCTTGGCGGTGAGGTTCTCGACGTTGTCGCCCAGCTGATACGAGGTGTCGTAGAGCAGCACGGTGTCAACGCCGCCGCCGATCGCTTCGACGACCACGTCTCGGGAGCTGGACGCGCCATAGGTGTCGTCGCCCGCGCCGCCGGTCATCGCGTCGATCCCGGTCAAGCCGTCGATGAAGTCATGGCCGGACGTGCCTACCAGGGTGTCGGCATTGCCCGTTCCCTTGATGCTGCTGGTCCAGGCATGGCTTTCCGACCAGGGCGTCGTCGAGGCCGTGGTGGTGGTCGTCGGCGTCGTGGTCGTGACGGCGCCGGGGTCCGCCTTGGCCGGTATAGTCTGGACGGCGCCGCCGCTCTTGGCGGTCGAGACCGCGACGGTCGTGGTCGACGTGGACCCGGCGGACGTCGTGGTGGTGGCGGCCGTCGTCGCGGCGGCGGCGGCGGCGGCAGAGGCGGCAGAGGCGGCGGCAGAGGCGGCAGCGATAACGGCGGCGGCAGCAGCGGCGGCGTCGATAACGGCCGACGTCGAGGTCCACAGCGCGGCCGCGGCCGGCCCGACATCGCCACTCCAGACGACCGCCCCCCCATTACCCTCGACCACCACGTCCGTGCCGTTGCCGGCGTCGATGTGGGTGACCGTCTTGGCCGCGACCAGGGTGTTGCCGGAAATGGTGACGTCGGACGAATAGCGAACCGTCGCGGCCTGGGGATAGCCGGTCGTCACATAGACGGCCCACGGATTCTTGGTGTTGGAGACCAGGTAGTTGTCGGTGATCGTGACGTCGGTGGCCCCGAACACGCTGACGGGGTTCTTGCCGACATTGACGATCTTGTTGCCGGTCACCTCCACGTTCTTAGCCTCATAGGTCGCGCCGGGAAGCACATAGGCGTCCGCAGTCCAGCCGCCGGCCGAGATGCCGTCGCCCGTCACGTCGTGGACGTAGTTGTCGGAGATCGTGATATCGAGCGACCCGCCCTTGGCGAAGATCGCCGAGCTGGTGTTGTGCAGATTGTAGATCTCGTTGCGCGAGATGACGCCGTTGGTCACGCCGACGAAATCGACGCCTTCCTGCGTGCCGATGTCATGAATGACATTGTCCAAGACATAGGCGTTGTTGGCTTGGCTGACCTTGACGCCATCCTGGGTCGAGCCACTGATGACGTTGCCCTGGATGACGATATTGTTGACGTAGTTGCTGTAATCGTTGCCGCTCTGGCTGAACTGGATGCCGTCCAGGCCGCCGACGATGGCGAAGTTCTTGATCAGGTAGTTGTCGACGCCCAGCGCCTTGATCGTCGGCAGGTCGTTGGTCGCCGCCACGATCGTGGCCGCCTGCGGTCCATCAGCCGACAACAGCCAGATCGGCGCGTCGGTCGTGCCGCTGGCGTTCCAGGGAATCTTGACGTTCTCCACATAGGTGCCCGCGTGCACATAGATCGCCGTGCTGGGCTTGGCGGCGGTCACCGCCGCCTGGATGGTGCTGTAGGGGTGATCGGCGCTGCCATCGCCGCCAGTGGCCGCGCCGGCCGAAACGTGAATGATGGTGGTTGGAACCGCATCCGAAAACGGTACGGACGACGCTACTGATGACGCTGACACAACTGGAACCCTTTGCCCTGACCCGCAATCAGGTTATGGCAACGACCCATTTCACCCCTTAATTCATGCAGTTAAAAAGTCTTTACCCCCCTCCTTTCTTGAAGTTCTAGGTGCGACATATTGGCCAAATAGTTCCGTTCTCATAAACACGGGCACCTGTTACCACATACGGCCCGATACATTAGTAATGTCGGGTTTTAGACTTTACAGAAAACCCCTCGGTCCGTGTCGCATAGGGGGAGCCCAAGCCCTCATATCGAACACGCCGACGCCCCGAAGCGCCGGGAGATCGCCTGAAAGACAACGCCCCTCTGCGGCCAAACCGCCGCACCGGAGGGATATTGCGCGCCCGCCCTTGCATTTGGGTGGGTTTTGCCTTCCTTAGGCGGCCCATCAGACCCCTTTCGTCGCGCCCTCATCGGCATTTCGGCGAAAAAGGTCTATTCTCTGAAGATATTGACCAAGAACACGGTCCGTTTGGGGGTCGTATTTGGTCGTGGTGCGAGCCGCGCGCTTTGTGTGTGCGCCGTTCGCTTGAAACGAACTGGACCTGTATGCCCTTCCCCGCCTCCCACCCCGCTCTTGAGCGGGCTCTTGCCGCTCAAGGTTATCTCGAGCCCACCCCCGTCCAGGCCGCCGTGCTGGAAGAGGGCGCCGAGGGCCGCGACCTGCTGGTCAGCGCCCAGACTGGCTCGGGCAAGACCGTCGCCTTCGGCCTGGCCGCCGCCACGACGCTGCTCGGCGACGCCGAGAAGTTCTCCAAGGCCGGCCCGCCCATGTGCCTGGTCATCGCCCCGACCCGCGAACTGGCCATCCAGGTCAATCGCGAGCTGACCTGGCTCTATGCCGACGCCGGCGCCGTGGTCGTCAACTGCGTGGGCGGCATGGATGCTCGCCGCGAGCAGCGCGCCCTGAACTTCGGCGCCCACATCGTGGTCGGCACCCCCGGCCGCCTGCGCGACCACATCGAGCGCGGCCACCTGGACCTGTCGGAGCTGAAGGTCGCCGTCCTCGACGAGGCCGACGAGATGCTCGACATGGGCTTCCGCGAAGACCTCGAATTCATCCTCGACGCCGCGCCGAGCGAGCGCCGCACCCTGCTGTTCTCGGCCACCCTGGCGCGCGAGATCGTGCAACTGGCCAAGAGCTACCAGAACGACGCCGTGCGCATCGACACGGTCGGCCGCAACGAGCCGCACCGCGACATCGAATACCGCGCCGTCCGCGTCGCCCCCAACGAGATCGAGCACGCGGTCGTCAACCTGCTGCGCTATTTCGAAAGCCCCGGCGCCCTGGTGTTCTGCAACACCCGCGAAAGCGTCCGCGCCCTGCACAGCAAGCTGCGCGAGCGCGGCTTCGCCGTGGTCGGCCTGTCGGGCGAACTGAGCCAACGTGAGCGCGCCGACGCCCTGCAGGCCCTGCGCGACGGCCACGCCCGCGTCTGCGTCGCCACCGACGTTGCCGCGCGCGGTCTCGACCTGCCGGACCTGGGCCTGGTCATCCACGCCGAGATCCCGGTCAACAAGGCCACCCTGCTGCACCGTTCGGGCCGCACCGGCCGGGCCGGCAAGAAGGGCGTCTCGGCGCTCGTCGTGCCCTACACCCGCCGCCGCAAGGCCGAGCAGCTGCTGATGGCCGCCGGCGTCGAAGGCCACTGGGGCGGCGCCCCGACCGCCGACGAGATCCGCCTCAAGGACACCGAGCGCCTGCTCGACGATCCGATCTTCGACGAGGCCGTGGTCGAGGAAGACACCGCCCTGGCCGAAGCCATGCTGGCCAAGCGCACGCCGCTGGAAATCGCCGCCGCCCTGATCCGCACCCGCCGGGCCAAGCTGCCGGCTCCGGAAGAAATCTATGACGACCCGCGCCACGGCGCCGATCCCGGCCCGCGCTCGCGCGAAGTCGGTCCGCGTTCGAACGACGCCGGCGACCGCTTCGCCGACCGTGGTCCGCGCGATTTCGGTGACCGTCCCGAGCGCGAGCCGCGTTCGGACATGGCCAACTCGGCCTGGTTCCGCCTCAACACCGGTCGCCGCAACAACGCCGACCCCAAGTGGCTGATCCCGCTGATCTGCCGCCTGGGCCACATCACCAAGAAGGACATCGGCTCGATCCGGATCTTCGACTACGACACCAAGTTCGAGATCTCGGCCGAGGCGGAAGTGAAGTTCGGCGCGGCCGTCCAGGCCACCGTGCGCGACGACGTGACCATCACCCCGACCACGGCCCCGGCCGCCCGGGACGCCTCGGGTCCGCGCAAGGAATACGCGCCGCGTCCGCCGCGTGACGACAACGACGCGCCGCGCCGCGAGTTCACGCCGCGTCCGCCCCGCGACGATGCCGGTCCCCGTGGTCCGCGCGCCAATGCCCCGGGCTCGCGCGACAGCAGCCCGCGTCCGTCCAGCTACGGCGCCGACGGCGTGAGCAACGCCAAGCCCTACGCCCGCGGCGAAGAACCCAAGCGCGACTACAAGCCGCGTGACGACGGTCCCAAGCGTGACTTCAAGCCGCGTCCGGCTCGCGACGACGCGCCGCGCGACTTCAAGCCCCGCGCCCCGCGCGATGAAGCCCCCAAGGCCTATTCGCCGCTGAACGAAGGTCCGGCCCCGCGCCGCGCCCCGCGTGAAGCCCGCGAGAGCGTGCCCTATGATCCGGACAACAAGCCGGCCAAGGCCCCTTACGTCGCTCGTCCCCGCGACGGCGCGCCGGGCGGCAAGCCCTATGCCGGCAAGCCGCGCGCCGATGGTCCCGCCACGCCGTTCAAGGGCCCCAAGCCCTTCAAGGCCAAGGGCGCGTTCGGTGACAAGCCGGCGTTCGGAGCCAAGCCCGCCTTCGGCAAGAAGCCGGCCGGCGGCAAGGCGCCGTTCAAGAAGAAGTAGTCTAATGTGGAGGGGGTGATCACTTGCCCCCTCCGCGCCTTCGGCGCTCCTCCCCCAGAGGGGGAAGAGCCTTCGGCGCAAGGCTCCGCCCCCTATGGGGGCGGACAGACCGCGAAGCGGTCAGGTGGGGGCAAGTAAGCCGGTTCTAAACCGCCTGCCCCGCGCACCACCCAGACGCCCAGGCCCACTGAAAGTTATACCCGCCCAGCCAGCCGGTGACGTCCACAACCTCGCCGATGAAGTACAGCCCCGGGACCGCCTTGGCCTCCAGGGTCCGCGAGTCCAGGCCCTCGGTGTCGACCCCGCCCAGCGTCACTTCGGCCGTGCGATAACCTTCCGACCCCACCGGCTTGAACGTCCAGGCGTTGACCGTCGCGGCCACGCCGCGCAGCAGCACGTCCGAGCAGTCGGCGATGTTGCCATAGGCCCCAGCATCCTCGGCGATCAGCTGGGCCAGGCGCTTGGGCAGCATCTCGGCGAGGATGGTCGCCAGGGCCCGCTTGGGCGTGGCGGTGCGCGCGGTCTTCAGGGCCGCGAACACGTCGACGCCCGGCGCCATGTTGACGCTGATCTCGCCGCCCTCGCGCCAGAAGGACGAGATCTGCAGGATCGACGGGCCTGACAGGCCGCGATGGGTGAACAGCATGGCCTCGGCGAACTTGGTCTTGCCGCTGGAGACCACGGCGTCCAGCGCCACGCCCGACAGCGGGGCCAGGCGCTCCAGCGTCTTGACCTCGAAGGTCAGGGGCACCAGGGCCGGCCGGGTCTCCTGGATGGCCAGGCCGAACTGTTGGGCGATCTCATAGCCCAGGCCCGTCGCGCCCATCTTCGGGATCGACTTGCCGCCCGTGGCGACCACGACCGAGCGGCAGGTCACCGGACCGTGGGCGAAGCTGACCCGCCAGCCGTCACCATCCTTGGTCACGCCCTTGATCTCGGCTTCCAGGCGCAGCTTGACGCCGGCCTTGTCCATCTCGGTCAGCAGCATCTCGATGATCTGCTTGGCCGAGCCGTCGCAGAACAACTGGCCCAGGGCCTTTTCGTGGAAGGCGATGCCGTACTTCTGGACCAGGGCGATGAAGTCGGTCGGCCGATAGCGACGCAGGGCCGAGACGCAGAACTTCGGATTGGCCGACAGGAAATTGGCCGAGGCGGTGTTGACGTTGGTGAAGTTGCAGCGCCCGCCGCCGCTGATGCGGATCTTCTCGCCGGGCGCCTTGGCGTGATCGACGATCAGCACCGAGCGGCCGCGCTTGCCGGCCTCGATCGCGCACATCATCCCGGCCGCGCCGGCGCCCAGCACCACGACGTCGAAATCTTCCAAGGCCAGGCCCTCTCTGTTGAGGGGCGTATCGACAGGAGCCGGGCCGCGAAGTCAATGCGGCGGGTCGCTCACCCCGGTGTCGGTTCGTTGAGCACGAACACGCCGATGCCGATCAGCAGCAGGACCAGACCGCACCAGACCGTGACCGCGATCCAGCGGGCCCTGGCCAGGCGCCGCGGCATGGCTAGCCCGCCCGTCGCAGCGGCGCGGACCGGCCGTCGCTGACCTGGAAGCGGCCCATCATCTCGACCAGTCCGCCGATCTCGGTCTTCAGGGCGTGGCTGACGGCGGTGGCCTGCTCGATCATGGCGGCGTTCTGCTGTACGCCCTGGTCCATCTGGTTGACGGCGGTGTTGACCGCGTTGAGGCCCGTGGCCTGCTCGCCGGCCGAGGCGGCCAGCTCCTTCACCAGCGCGTCGATCTCGCCCACCTTGAAGACGATGCCCTCCAGGGCCTCGCCGGTCTGGCCGACGAGCTTGACGCCCTGGCCGACCTGGTTGGCGGACGTCGAGATCAGCGCCTTGATCTCCTTGGCGGCCTCGGCCGAACGCTGGGCCAGGGCCCGGACTTCCTGCGCGACCACGGCGAAGCCTCGGCCAGCGTCACCGGCGCGCGCCGCTTCGACGCCGGCGTTCAGGGCCAGCAGGTTGGTCTGGAAGGCGATCTCGTCGATCACCCCGATGATCTGGCCGATCTGGCGCGAGGATTCCTCGATGCCGGTCATGGCCTCGACCGCGCCGCGCACCACATGGCCGGAGCGTTCGGCGTCGTCGCGGGTGGTCCCGACCACGCGGGCGGCGTCATTGGCCCCCTGCGAGGCGCGGCGGACCGTGGCGGTGATCTCGTCCAGGGCGGCGGCGGTCTCTTCCAGGCTGGCGGCCTGTTGCTCGCTGCGGCGGGCGGTGTTGTCGGCGGCGGCGGTGATCTCGTCGGAACCGCGGCCGATGCCGCCGACGGCGGTCAGGATCTGACCCATGGCCTGGTCCAGGTGCTCCATGGCCCCGTTGAAGTCGGTGCGCAGCTGGCCGTAACCTTCCGGGAATGGGTCGACGACGCGCACGGTCAGATCACCGCGCGACAGCCGCGCCAGGCCCGTGGCGATGCGCTCCATGACGAAGGCCTGGTCGCGGGCCGCGCCCTGGGTGAGGCTTTCGTTGCGCAGACGCTCGGCCTCGCCGGCGGCGCTGGTCCGCTGCCGCTCGGCCTGTGAGTCCCGCAGCGCCACGGCATTATCCTTGAACACCTGGACGGCGCGGGCCATCAGTCCGACCTCGTCCTTGCGACCCGCCCCGGCGACGGCGACGTCCAGCTCGCCCTGGGCCAGGGTGGTCATGGTCTTGGACAGCGAGGCGACAGGCCGCGAGATCTTGGTGGCGCCGATCCACAGGGCGAAGCCCATGCCGCCGATCGCGGCGATCAGGCCCAGCAGGAGGGTGGTCAGCGCCCCCTGGTCGGCCTTCTTGTTGGCGCGGGCGACCAGGGCGTCGGTTTCGACGTGATAGCCATCGCCCCAGGCCTTGGCGTCCTTGGACAGGCTTTCGATCGCCGGATCCAAAGCCGAGAGGCGCGCTATGGCACCGGTGTCATCATTGGCCAAGCCGAGGTCGGCGGCGGCTCGTCCATCGGCGTAGAGGGCGTCGATGCGCTGGCGGAAGCCGTCGGCGGTCGGGGCGATGGTCGGGTCGGCCTTGACCATCTTGTCCAGGCTGTCCTTGCCCTCGCCATAGACCTTGTCCAGGTCCTTGGACGCCGACCGGGCCGCCTCGGAGGCGCCGTCATAGGTCACCACGCGGTGGGCGGCGTGGCCCATCATGCTCAGGCGGCGACTGAAGCGCGCGGACTGCACCTCGGCGGGCGAGCGGTGCTCGACCAGGGTGGCGGTGGCGGCCTGCAGGCTCTTCTGCTGCCAGACGGCCATGCCCGTGCAGCCCAGGACAGCCACGGCCAGGAGCGCGGCCGGCAACACCACCTTGGTCGAGATCTTGAGGTCGTCGAGTCCCATGGCTTCCCCCGTCGGGCGTCTTACAAACGCGGCCCGTTCAGTTTGGAAGATGTTCCGCCGAGCGCCGTGAAAGTCGCGTTAACGCGGCACGAAGGGCCCAAAACGGACGGATAGTCGAAAAGCCGGGCGCAAAGCGCCGCCAGACGCTTGACGCCACAGCCTGGGGGTTTAGGAAGCCTGCCCTCCTCCCGCCCAGGCTCCTGTCATGACGTCCGCCCACGAACCGGCGATCGGGCCGACGATCGGTATCGATTTCGGCACGACCAACACCGTGGTCTCGATGACCCACGGCGACGGCCCCGCCACGCTGATCAAGTTCCCGGCCGTCGGCGGCGACATCTTCGCCTTCCGCTCGGCCCTGAGCTTCCACGCCGTGATGGGCCTGAACGGTCGTCCCAACGAACTGGTCACCGAGGCCGGCCCCTGGGCGATCGAGGCCTATGTCGAGGATCCGCTGGAGACCCGCTTCATCCAGTCGTTCAAGACCTTCGCCGCCAGCGCCGCCTTCACCGAGACCAAGATCCTCAACAAGCGCTACCTGTTCGAGGACCTGCTGTCGGCCTTCCTGCTGAAGCTGAAGATGCACGGCGGAGAGGCCATGGCTTCTCTGCCGGCGCGCGTGATCGTCGGCCGGCCGGTGACCTTCGCCGGCGGCAATCCCAACGAGGCGCTGGCGCTGGAGCGCTACGAGGCCGGCTTCAGACGCCTGGGCTTCACCGATATCCGCTATGCCTACGAGCCGGTCGGCGCGGCCTTCTTCTTCGCCCGCCAACTGAAGGAGGACGCCACCGTGCTGGTCGCCGACTTCGGCGGCGGCACCAGCGACTTCTCGATCGTGCGGTTCGAGCGGGCTGACGAAAAGCTGCGCTCCAACGCCTTGGCTCGTTCGGGCGTGGGCGTGGCCGGCGACGCCTTCGACTATCGGATCATCGACCAGCTGGTGTCACCCGAGTTGGGCAAGGGCAGCCTTTACCGCGCCTTCGACAATCGCCTGCCGATCCCGCAGCGCTATTACACCGCCTTCGCCCGCTGGGATCAGCTGGCCCTGCTGCGGGCCTCCAAGGACATGCGCGACATCCGCGCCCTGGAGCGCACGGCCATGGAGCCGGAGAAGATCGCGCGGCTGATCGAGGTGCTGGACGACAATCACGGCTACGCCCTTTACCGCGCCGTCTCGGCGCTGAAGGAGGCGTTGTCCAGCCACGAGGAAGCCACCTTCCGCTTCGAAGCCGGCTCGGTGCTGATCGAGAAACACGTCCAGCGCACCGACTTCGAGGGCTGGATCGCGCCGGAGCTGAAGGCCATCGAGACCGCCGTCGACCAAGCCATGGAGCGCTCGGGCCTGGGTCCCGAGGGCGTCGACCGCGTGTTCCTGACCGGCGGCAGCTCGTTCGTCCCGGCCGTCCGCGACATCTTCCTGCGCCGGTTCGGCGAGGCCAAGATCGAGAGCGGCGGCGAGTTCGAATCCATCGCCTCGGGCCTGGCCCTGATCGGCCGAGAGAGCGACCTGGACCTGTGGAGCGAGAAGGCCAAGCTCCCAGCCTAAATCCCCACCAACGTCAAAACGGCATCATGCCTGATGGCCGGGAATGGCGATTGTTGACGAGATTGCGAAAAATTTCGCCCGCGCAACAAATCCCTTCCGGTCCGATCGCCGCCGCGACGTCTGATCTTTAGTGGAGCTTGGAGTCCCGCGGTTCACCCGCGCCCGACGCGCCCATCATGTCGAGGTCGGGGGACCGAAGAATGGGCGACAACGCGCGCACGATCGCGATCGTGCTGCATGACCTGCCATTGGGTGGTTCGGAACGGATCGCGGTGCGGCTGGCCAACCGCTGGGCTGCGCTGGGCCGCGAGGTCACCCTGTTCTGCGGCTCGCGCCACGGGCCGCTGGCCGACCTGATCCATGCCGCGGTCGAGGTGGTCGAGGCTGATCCGCCCATTCCGCGCGGACCCGGCTCGCGCAAGGCGCTGGGCAAGGCGACGGCGGCCTATGTCGCCCAGCACATGCCCGACATCCTGTTCGTACCCGGCAACTATCACTGGCCGATCCTGCCGGCGATCGACGACCTGCCCGCCGACCAACGTCCCGGGATCATCGCGCAGATCGGCACCCCGCTCTATCGCCACGGCCGGGGCGTTCTGGCTCAGATTCCCTACAATCTGAAAACCCGCCGACAGTTTCGAGGCGTGGACCAGGCGATCTCGCTGTCGGACAGCATGACCGACGACGCCAACCGTGTCCTGGGACGACGCATCACCCAGCGCATCGCCCTGCCCGCCCTGGATGACGAGGATCACGCCTTCACGCCACCGCCCGAGGGCAAGATCATTTTGGCGGCCGGCCGGTTGGTGAAGGAGAAGGGTTTCGACGTCGCCCTGCGCGCCTTCGCCCTGCTGGACGACCCCGAGGCCAAGCTGGTGATCGTCGGCGAAGGCGAGCGTCGGGCCGAGCTGGAGGCCCTGGCCGCCGAACTGGGCGTCGCCGACCGCGTTCGCCTGCCCGGCTACGTGCCCGACATCCGGCCCTGGCTGGAGATCGCCCGGACCTTCCTGCTGACCTCCTGGTACGAGGGCTATGCGGCGGTGATCGTCGAGGCGCTGGGCGCGGGCCGTCAGGTGGTCAGCACCGACTGCACGCCGGCCGCTCGTGAACTGCTCGGCGAAGCCCTGCACGGTCATGTCGCCGCGATCGGCGACGCCCGGGGCCTGGCCGAGGGCCTGCGCCGGGTGCTCAACACTCCCGCCCCCGATCCGCGCGTCCTGGCCCGTTCGGTGGCCGACTACCGGATCGGCTCCATCGCCGAGGCCTATCTGCGGGTGTTCGACGCCGTGGTCGCCAAGCGGACCAGCCCGGCGACGATCAAGCGTTTCGCGCCTTTCCCAGGACGCGCTTTCGCCATTCCCACCGGGCGTCCAGCGCCAGTGAACGTGGCGAGACCACGAAGCGCTTGGCGTCGATCAGCGTAACCGGGCCCGCCGCCGACAGGGTGTGAAACCCGTCGGTCAGGCGTCCGAAGCTGGCCGGCGGCGGGATCGGCGCGTCGGCCTCCGCCTCGAAGCGGTCCGGGGTCAGGGTCGTTACCCGCAAAGCCCTGATCGCGCCGCCATAGGTCGTCCGGCAATCCTGCATCGGCAGCACGATCGCGCCGTCCACAACGATCGGCGTCCCGCCCGGCCGTGCGCTGGAAGGATCCATCCGCACGGGATTGCCGGCGTGCGGCGTCCAGGGACCGGTGATCTTCTTCGCATAGGCCACGTGCAGGGCGCTGACCTTGGCCGTCTTGGTGGTGGCCGGGGTGTAGAACAGCCACCACAGGCCGTCGTGAAACACCGGCGTGGCGTCGATGGCGACCTGGTCCAGCTCGATCGTCTGAACCGGCTCCCACTTGGTCGGGAAGTCCACGGCGCGATAGAGCGTCAGCCGGCCCGACTTGTGGGCCTCGGGCAACATGTAGGTTTCGCCGTCCTCTTCGAGGATGACGGGATACGACAGGTGCCAGGGTTCCTTCAGCGCCGGCTGGCGGCTCAGCAAGTTCAGGTCCGCGTCGAAGGTCAGGACCTCGATGGCGCCCACCCGGTCGCGGTAGTCGTAGATCTCGACGAACACGTGGAGGCGGCCGCCCCGCCAAACGCCGATGGGATCGGCCAGGAAGGTCAGCGGGCCGGGATCGGGGATCCAGGTCACCGCATGCTCGGCCAGGGCTCCGGGAACCAGCAGATCCGCCATCGCCGCGCGCACCAGGCCGACGCGCCACATGTCCTTCACCAGGCCCATCGGCTCAGCGCACCTTGCCCGCGAACTGGGCCAGGGCGGCGCGGGCGCAGGCGTCGGCGGTCTCGTGGGTGGTGTCGGCCACGGCCAGGCCGCCGACCAGCTTGCCGTCCATGTGCAGGGGCAGAGAGCCGGCGTGCGGGTTGAGCCGCTCGGGTTCGGCGGCGATCAGGGCGGCGAAGGCGGGGTCGGCCTTCTGGCGCGGCTCCATCTCGCTGCCCGGCGCGTCGAACTGTACGGCGGTGGCGGCCTTGCGCGGCGCGGCGACGGGCGGCTTGGGGCTGCCCGGCGCGCGCAGCACGACCAGGGGATTGCCCTTGTCGTCCACGACCGCGACGCTGACGGGCGCGCCCTTGGCCGCGCAGGCGTCGACGGCGGCCTGGGCCAGGCCGATGGAGAGGGGGAGGTCGAGGGTCGGCGTGGCTTGCGCCGACACGGTCAGAGGAACAGCCGCCATCGCGACCGCCAGGATCATCGTCCGCATCACTATCCTCCACGCGTCCCGGCGAAGGTCGTGACCCAAGCCCAGCCATGAGGTAGCGCGCGAAAGCAGATCGGCCAAGGCCGCTTGGGTCCCGGCGTTCGCCGGAGCGGAGGTTGGGGGCTCGCCAGCGAGCCCCCGGAACCCTAGCCCTTGTTGTTCAGCGCCGCCTGCGCCGCCGCCAGTCGAGCGATCGGCACGCGGTAGGGCGAGCAGGACACGTAGTCCAGGCCCACCGACTCGCAGAAGGTGATCGAGGCCGGGTCGCCGCCGTGTTCGCCGCAGATCCCCAGCTTGACGCCCGGACGCGCCGCGCGACCGCGCTCGGCGGCGATGCGGATCAGGTCGCCGACGCCTTCCTGGTCGAGGCTGACGAAGGGGTCCTTGTCGAAGATGCCCTTGTCGATATAGGCGCCCAGGAACTTGCCGGCGTCGTCGCGGCTGATGCCGAACGTCGTCTGGGTCAAGTCGTTGGTGCCGAAGCTGAAGAACTCGGCGTTGGCGGCCAGGTCGCCGGCCCGCAGGGCGGCGCGCGGCAGCTCGATCATGGTGCCGACCGTGTACTGAAGATCCACGCCCTGCTCTTCCAGCACGGCCTTGGCGGTGCGGTCGGTCAGGTCTCGCAGGTACTTCATCTCCTCGCCCTTGGCGACCAGCGGGTGCATGATCTCGGGGATCGGCGCGGTCTTGCCGGACTTGGCGATATCGCAGGCGGCCTCGATGATCGCCCGGACCTGCATCTCGTAGATCTCGGGATACGAGACGCCCAGACGGCAGCCGCGGTGGCCGAGCATCGGGTTGGTCTCGTGCAGCTCCTTGGCCCGCTGCATCAGCTTCTGGGCGTCCAGGCCGGTGGCCTTGGCCACGGCGACGACGTCTTCTTCCGTGTGCGGCAGGAACTCGTGCAGCGGCGGGTCCAGCAGGCGGATGGTGACCGGCAGGCCTTCCATGATCGTGAACAGCTCGACGAAGTCTGCCTTCTGGAAGGGCGCGATCTTGGCCAGGGCCGCGCGGCGACCGGCCTCGTCGTCGGCCAGGATCATCTCGCGCACGGCGGCGATCCGGGTGTCGTCGAAGAACATGTGCTCGGTGCGGCACAGACCGATGCCTTCGGCGCCGAACTGGCGAGCGGTCTTGGCGTCCAGCGGGGTCTCGGCGTTGGCGCGGACCTTCATGCGGCGGGCCGCGTCGGCCCACTCCATCAGGGTGGCGAAGTCGCCGGTCAGTTCCGGCTCGATCATCTTGGGCGAGCCGGCCAGGATTTCCCCGGTCGAGCCGTCGATGGTGATGATCTCGCCGGCCTTGAACTCGCGGCCGCGAACCCGGAACAGGCCTTCCTTGGGGAAGATCGACACGTCGCCGGCGCCGGAGACGCAGGCCCGGCCCATGCCGCGCGCCACGACGGCGGCGTGGCTGGTCATGCCGCCCCGAGCGGTGATGATGCCGCGCGCGGCGTGCATGCCGTGGATGTCCTCGGGCGAGGTTTCTTCGCGCACCAGGATGACGCTCTCGCCGGCGGCGGCGGCTTTTTCGGCGGCGTCGCTGTCGAAGACGATCTTGCCGGTGGCCGCGCCGGGCGAGGCCGGCAGGCCCTTGGCGATCAGTTCGCGGTGCGCGGTCGGGTCGATGGTCGGGTGCAGCAGTTGGTCCAGCGAGCCGGGCTCGACGCGATTGATGGCTTCCTCGCGCGAGATCACGCCCTCGGCGGCCATGTCGACGGCGATCTTCAGGGCGGCCTTGGCCGTGCGCTTACCGCTGCGGGTCTGCAGCATGTAGAGCGTGCCCTGCTCGACCGTGAACTCGATGTCCTGCATGTCGCGATAGTGGTGTTCCAGCGTCTCGACCACGGTCTTGAACTGCTGGAAGACGGTCGGCATCGCCTCTTCCATGGAAGGGGTGGTGTCGCCCATTTCTTCACGGGCAATCTTGGTCAGGGATTGCGGCGTGCGGATGCCGGCCACCACGTCCTCGCCCTGGGCGTTGATCAGGAACTCGCCGTACAGGCGTGCGTCGCCGTTCGACGGATTGCGGGTGAAAGCGACGCCCGTGGCCGAGGTCTCGCCCATGTTGCCGAACACCATCGACTGGATGTTGACGGCGGTGCCCCAGGCCTCGGGGATGTCGTGCATGCGGCGATAGAACTTGGCCCGGTCGTTCATCCAGCTGGCGAACACCGCGCCGACCGCGCCCCACAACTGCTCCTGAGCATCCTGCGGGAACGGCTTGCCCAGGGCGTCGCGCACGGCGGCCTTGTAGTCCTTGATCACCGCCGCCCAGTCGTCGGCGCTCAGGGCCGTGTCGACGGTGACGTCGAGGCGGTCCTTATGGTCGTCGAGGATCTCCTCGAACATGTGGTGCTCCAGGTCGAGCACGACGTTCGAGTACATCTGGATGAAGCGGCGATAGCTGTCATAGGCGAAGCGGCGGTCGCCCGAGAGGATGGCCAAGCCTTCGACGGTCTCGTCGTTGAGGCCCAGGTTCAGGACGGTGTCCATCATGCCCGGCATCGAGGCCCGGGCGCCCGAGCGCACCGAGACGAGCAGCGGGTTCTTCACGTCGCCGAACGCCTTGCCGGTCAGCTTCTCGACCGTGGCCAGGCCGGCGTTGAGCTGGTCCTTCAGCTCGGTCGGGTACTGCTTGCCATTGGCGTAATAGTGGACGCAGGCCTCGGTGGTGACCGTGAAGCCCGGCGGCACCGGCAGGCCCAGGGACGACATCTCGGCGAGATTGGCGCCCTTGCCTCCCAGGAGATTCTTCATCTTGGCGTCGCCGTCGGCGCCGCCTCCCCCGAACGAATAGACCCACTGCGTCTTGGTCAGCGTATCAACCGGCATATCTTGTTCACCCTGCGATAGTGAAAAAGCCCGCGATTCTCTGACGGAACCGTCCTGGCCTGGGACAGTGCGCCGAAGCGCCCATCCCGCACTGCAATATCCGGGCGTTCACTAGCATCTTGTCAAAGAAGCCGTCCACCGACGGTTTGCGGTTCGCAGTCTAAAGCAGAATTTCGGCAAATTCTTCCAATGACAACGATGTCATGACTGAGTTTTACGCGTCAACCTGATCGCCGCAACACCATCTGAGTCTAGAAGACGGGTTCTGGCCGACCGATGCGTGCTTTTCATCGCCCCGGCGAAGCTCGACCGCATTCGGGACGCGCAACGCCGTTAGAACAGGCTGATCGTCATTCGCAGCGCCATGACCACCACGTTCTGGGCGTCCTGATCGCCGCCGGCCTGGCGGATCACTTGCAGGTCGGGCTGCAGGGTGACTCGCGGCGCGACCTTGTCGGAATAGGTGATCTCGATGCTGGACTCCGCGTCGGCCGGCGTGATCCCGGCGTCGCGGGTGTTGTCGCGCTGCTTGGACGACAGCACGCCCTGCTCCACCCCGACCGAGAAGGCGCTGTCCGGACGCGAGGCGAAGACCTTTTCCACCAGGATTCCAGCCTGCCAGCCCGAGCGGAACGGGGTGGTGTCGCCGTCCGACACGCCGATGCGGGCGAAGCCGCGCACCGAGCGTCCGGCCTCGCCGCCATCGACGAACGGATATTCGGCCAACACATAGCCGCCGCGCGCATGGCTGAGCGCGGGGTCGCCGTTGAGGTCGAGGTCGCGCAGGTCGGCCTGGCGCTCGGTATAGAACCAACCGCCGGCCGCCAGCCGCCAGCTGTCGCCGATCCCGGCCTCGGCGACCATCAGGGCGCCGTTGTCGAACTGGGTCGACGGCCCATCCGGATCGCCCACCGTCCCGGCATGGGCGTTGAGCACGGCGGCCTGGACGTAGGCGCCCTGCCCGCCCTCGAATCTGGCCCGCACACCCAGGGCCGTGGACGGGAAGATCGACGGACCATTGGGACCGGTCGAGGCCAACTCCGACCCGATGCCGAACGGCGGGGCCAGCAGCAGGCCCGAGGCCTCGGTGGAATAGAACTCGCTGTTGAGGTCGTAGAGCCCGGCCAGGACCGAACCCTTGTCGCCGGCGAAATGGGCCCGGACCCACAGCTCATAAAGCCGGGCCCGAGGGCGTCCGACCTCGATATTGTCGACGCCCTGCAGGGTGCCGGCCTGATCGTTGGGCGCGCCGCCACTGTTGTTGAGCAGATAGCCGTGCACGCTCGCGCCGCGCCAGCCGACCAGCTTTTCGAGGTCGCCGTCGACGATGACGTCCAGATTGTCCAGGAACCGGCCGGCATGCGCCGCCCCGCCCTTCACCGGTCCGGTCACGTCGGCCGTGTAGGTGACCTCGTGGGTCCAGGCGCTATCGCTCGGCTTCGTCTGAGCTTCGGCCGATGCGCCGACACCTGAGATGGCAGCGCCTAGAATGCCACTCAAGGCGCACGAATAGATTGATCTAGCTGCAGTCATGGCTTGCCCCGTCATCACGAGGACAAGTACCTCCAGGTCTTGAAGCAGCGATTAAAGTTCAGCGGGCGCGGCCTTTTGTCCCAGTTGGGACTTTCGGAACGCCGATCTCGAATGACGAAGGTGTCGTTAACCTCGTTGCGCGAGGGTGTTCTGAATAAGTCGGGACGTGGGACCTGGAAATGCTTCGGACGATCAACCACAAGGTGATAGGCGCCGGCGCGGCCGTCATGGTGTTGTGCACGGCCAGCGCGGGCGCGGGCCTGTGGTCCACCACCCGGCTGGACGCCGCCCTGAAGAACGCCAACGTCTCGGCCAGCGTGCTGCGAAACCACATGGAAGCCGACATGATGCACGACGCCCTGCGCGCCGACGTCCTGTCCAGCCAACTGACCAGCGACTCCGGCTCGGGCATCGCGATCGACGACGTCCGCAAGGACCTCGCCAGCCACGTCGACAATTTCCGCAAGGCCATCGCCACCAACGACGCCCTGGCCACCGACCCCGCCAGCCGCGCCGCCCTGGCCGAGCTGAAGGCGCCGCTCGACACCTATATCAAGTCGGCCAGCGACATGGTCGATCTGGCCGCGAGCGACCACGCCCAGGCCGTGGCCGGCATGCCCGGCTTCATGAAGCAGTTCACCACGCTGGAAGGCGCGATGAGCGAGGCGTCCGACAAGATCGAAGCGGCGTCGTCCGCCGCCGCCGCCCGCGCCAAGAGCGTGGCCCTGTTCTCCGAGATCCTGATGGCGTCGGCCGTGCTGGCGGGCATCGTCTTCGCCGGCATCCTGATCGTCATCTCGCGCGCCGCCATCGTGCGGCCGGTGCTGAACCTGGCCGGCGACATGCGCCGCCTGGCGGCCGGCCAGAACGACATCACCGTCTCGGGCGCCGGTCGCGCCGACGAGATCGGCGAGATGGCCAAGAGCGTCGAGGTGTTCCGTCAGTCGGGCATCGAGCGCGCCCGGCTGGAAGCCGACGCCGCCGGCTTCCAGCAGGAGCTGGACCGCAAGCTGCGCGACATGGAAACCGCCTTCGAACTGGCCGGCCGCGAGCAGCAGGCCGTCGTCGAGATGATGGCCAAGGGCCTGTCGGGCCTGGCCGCCGGCGATCTGTCGACCCGCATCGCCGCCCAGGTGGCCAGCGACTACGCCGCCCTGAAGAACGACTTCAACGCCGCCGCGGCGGGCCTGGAAGAGGCCATTCGCACCATCTCCAGCGTCGCCGGCCAGATCGGCTCGGGCACCCAGGAGATCGCCAGCGCCTCAAACGACCTGTCGCGTCGCACCGAACAACAGGCCGCCAGCCTGGAAGAGACCGCCGCCGCGCTCGACGAGATCGCCGCCACCGTCCGCCAGACCGCCGACGGCGCCACCCGCGCCACGGCGGAAGTCGCTTCGGCCCGCACCGACGCCGAGCGCTCGGGCCAGGTGGTCGGCCAGGCCGTCACGGCCATGGGCGCCATCGAGGACTCCTCGCGCCAGATCACCCAGATCATCGGCGTCATCGACGAGATCGCCTTCCAGACCAACCTGTTGGCGCTCAACGCCGGCGTCGAAGCGGCTCGGGCCGGCGACGCGGGTCGTGGCTTCGCCGTGGTCGCCCAGGAAGTGCGGGCCCTGGCCCAGCGTTCGGCCGAGGCGGCCAAGGAGATCAAGACCCTGATCTCGACCTCCTCCCAGCAGGTCGACGCCGGCGTCAGCCTGGTCGGCCAGACCGGCGAGGCCCTGAACCGCATCGTCGGCCGCGTGGCCGCCATCGACGAC
>FTJN01004281.1_pt1 | contig 22065 bp, 12 predicted proteins | sample 1658361 | NCBI WGS metagenome assembly FTJN01 (sample SAMEA3914819, study PRJEB12502) | metagenome | biome: forest; material: soil | place: Canada | collected 2010-06-26 | depth 0.3 m
TCTGCCGGGCGCTATCTCCTTTGCATCGCGGGAGGCGAACTTCAAGCCGGTGCCGTTGTCTATGTCGCGGCGTTTGAGGTGTTTTCGCATGCCGGTTACACCGTCGGCTGGTGGGGAGCTCTGAGCATCCCGGTCGGCCTCTTTCTCAGCATCTCGGGATTCGTCAACTATAGGTACCGGGAAACACGGGCCATGACGCTCGGCCAGTTTTTTGAGATCCGTTACAACAAATCCTTTCGGATTTTCACCGGCGTACTGGGATTCTTTGCCGGTATCCTCAATTTCGGAATCATCCCGGCCATCGGTGCGCGCGTGCTGGTCTATTTTCTGGGCCTGCCGGAAAGCGTTCAGATTTTTTCAACCGCAGTACCGACCTACGTACCGCTTATGGCCTTGTTTCTCACGATCACCGTGTTCATCGCGGTATCCGGGGGAGTGATCACCGTGATGATCGTCAACACCGTGGAGGGCATCCTGTCGCAGCTTTTCTACCTCATCATCATTTTTACCGTGCTGAGCATCTTTTCCTGGACGCAGATGAACACGGTTCTGCTCGACCGGCCGACGGGTGAATCCCTGATTAATCCTTTCGATTCTTTCAGCACCAAGGACTTCAATATCTGGTACGTGCTGATGGGCATTTGGGCCGGCATCTATGGACGGATGGCATGGCAGAATGCCGCCGCCTATAATTCCGCCGGTCTGACCGCGCACGAGGGGCGGATGGCCAATATCCTGACCAACTGGCGGGAGACGGGCAAAAGTGCCGTCATTCTCTTTCTTGCCCTGGCCTCCATCACCTATCTCCATCATCCGGCTTTCGCCACCGGGGCGGCTCAGGTCCAAACGGCGGTCGCTCAGATTGCTGATCCGCACGTGCGGGAACAAATGGAGGCCCCCATCGCCCTGGCCTATCTTTTGCCAGTGGGAGTAAAGGGCATCTTTTGCGCCATTCTGTTCATGGGAATATTCGGCGGGGATGCCACCCACCTCCATTCCTGGGGCAGCATCTTCATTCAAGACGTCCTGGTTCCCCTTCGAAAAAAGCCCTTCAGTCCGCGAGCTCATCTCTGGATGTTGCGGTGCTCGATTATGGGCGTGGCCCTGTTTGCTTTCCTCTTCGGCACCTTTTTCCACCTCGTCAGTTACATCAACATGTGGTGGGGCATAACCATGGCCATCTTCACCGGCGGTGCAGGCTCGGCCATCATCGGGGGACTCTATTGGAAGAAGGGAACGGCGGCGGGTGCCTGGGCCGCCTTCCTGGCAGGTTCCACGCTGGCAGTGGGTGGCATCATTGCTGAACATGGCTATGTCTACCTCCACCACGGACAGCCCTTTTTCCTGAACGACATCCAGATGGGCTTTTATGCCTCCTTGATTGCCATCGTCGTCTATGTCACGACATCGCTGCTGACTTGCAAAGAGGACTTCGATCTCGACCGCATGCTCCATCGGGGGAAATATGCCGCGATGACCAAACTGGTCGGTGATGTTCCGATTCCCCACAATCGGAACATCAAATGGGGCAAGCTCATCGGCATGGACGACAGCTTCACGCTGGGGGATAAATGGATCACCGCCTGTCTGTTCTGGTGGAATATGTTTTGGTTTAGTCTCATCGTCTCGATTTCCCTTTTGTGCCTGATGTGGCCGCTGTCGACTTCCTGGTGGTCAGGATTCCGCCATGTTACCGGCCTTTATCTCCCCATCGTCTTTGCCGTCGTGACCGGCATCTGGTTCACTTGGGGTGGAATAAAAGACATGCGGCAGCTTTTCCAGCGTCTCCGCCACCAACGGATAAACGACCTAGATGATGGAACCGTGGCCGAAAAGCAGAATCTCGACGAAGCGGTATTGGAGAAAAAATTGCCAGCTTAAACCGGGTGCATGCATACCTCCCCTCAATCCGATTGGTAACCATTGAATCATCCCCATTAGCGCCATGCCTACCTTGATCACTGATTTCGATGAGAATTTCTACCTGACGTTGGGGAGAAACACAGAAACCAAATCTGCTCTTTGGAAATGCGGCCTGGATGGGAGACGGGCAGAGCTTTGCCAATTTAATTTGAGGCGGGAGAAAGACAACACCCTTTGGTCAGACACAGCCTTCGAAACGAATCAGGTGGTCACGATTGCCGACGACAAGATCTGGATGATCGACCTCCATCACGGTGCCGAGCTCGTTCCCGTCTACGCCGCGCCACCGGGTCAATCGCTGCACTCCATTCCGGGCATACGCGCGGACGGACGTCGAATCGTTTGCGGACTGAAGGGACCCAACAGCGATCAAGCCGTGCTGATCGACTTGGACAGCGGCGAAAGGCGCATCCTCTTCGAGAAGCCGTGGCTATTAACTCATTTCCACTTCTGCCCCTTCGACCCCGAATGGGTCGGCTTCAGCCACGAGGGCAACTGTGCCAAAGTGACGGACCGGGTCTGGGCGTGGCATGCGAAAGAAGCACCGGAAGGTCGCTGCTTTTTGATCAGTTCGCCCATGATCCGCAGCGGGTGCTGTACGCGGGACATGAGCGCTGGAGTTTCCATGACCGATCCGTGCTCATCGTCGCCTATGGCGAAGGTCCGGCCCGCCCCCGGGGAATTTACGAGGCGTTCACCGACGGCAGACCGCAACGCCTGGTCAGCGAAGGCGATCGCGATATGCATCTCGACGTCAGCCGGGACGGTCGCTGGGTGGTGGTGGACACCTCCGGCGCATTCGATGCTCCGGGCAAAGGTTGGGAGGATTCGCGGGCAATCAGCGATATCCTGGTGATCGATCGCCTTACGGGCGAGCGCCGCTATGTCGCGCGCACCCGTATCATGAACCACCCCTCCCATCCGCATCCGGTCTTCAGTCCGGATGGTCGGCACATCTACTACAACGAGGCGAACGAGAAGGGCGACCTCAACCGCGTGTGGCGCGCGGAGAATCCGTTTATTTCTTAGCCGTTTCCCCGGTCGGACCGGTCACGGCGTTGGTACCGAAGGAAATATCATGGGTCGTCGCCGGATCGTAGACGACTCCGGAGAGGGTCGTCGCCGGGCTCGCCACCGTCCAGGTGTTACCACCCAGAGCCAAACCCGATGAACGGGTGACAAAGATCGAACCGGCGTAAGTCGTGGAGTTGACCATGGCTTCCGTTTGATGGATTTGGTTCTCGCGGATCAAGAGGTTGTCCGTATTCGTCAAGGATGCGGCAGGACCGGCGCAATTGATAAAGCGATTTTCTTCGATGGTAATCCGATGGTAAAGAGCGGTCGTCGTCGGCCCCCAGGGTATCCGCGTATTGGTGTAGATGATCGCGCCACCGTAGCGCCCCCAAATCAGACTGCAGTCCTCAAACGTGTTTCCCTTGATCACCACATTGGAGGTGCCGCGACCTTCCGTCCACAGCGGCTGGATGATTTCGGATTCCAAGTCAATCGGCGTCCCAAATAGATCCCGGAAATGACAGCCGGTAATGGAGGCATCCTCGGCTGAGAGCAGAATTCCCCGTCCATTTGAGTGCTCAATGTTGCAATCGGCGATCAGAACATTACGGGTGATCAACCGGGCATTAAGAACGATGCTTTGTGGCGTGACACCTGGCGGCAAGGCTTCGGTGAATTGGATGGCCGTCTTCTTGATCTTATTGTCGGAGTTGACCTGGGCGATCTGGCGGCTCACCGGCGTGGGGGCGTCACCCAGATTGGAGAAGTCCGCGTTGAAGATTTGCACCGAGTCGCCCGGCTTGAGACGAAGTTGGTAGGAAGGGCAATTTTCCAGAGTCACCTTCGCGGGGTCGGTCGGATCGGCCACGAGATTGCCCTGGTAACATTCACTATGGATATTGAATTCATCGTCGCCGGTGCCGGTGATGCTGCAATTTTGGAAGAGGGCGTTACCCATGGATTGATCCACGTGGACACCATCCGCCGCCGTGGTCAAGGGATGGCGGGAGCCGGGTGCCCGGAGAATATGGCAATCGATGAGGCCAAAATTCTTCATGGCGCCGGCAAAGAACCAGCCCATGCCGGGAATGGAGTAGATATTGACTCCCTTGAACAGGAGATCCTGGTCCTCCACAATTTTAAACCCGGCCATCTCGTAGTAGAGATGGCGGACACAGTAGCTGCCTCCTTCCTTGAAAGGTATGGGGCGCGGAAAGGCAGCATGAATGCTGTTGCCGGCACCGCCCGTCGCGAGAACGATGTCCTTGGGTACCGAGAAGCGAAGGTTATCGTTCACAACGAGTCGAGTTGCATCCATCCCGAAAATCCCATGCCAGGGAGTTGTCCGGGTGAGTTGGGTCTGCGTGGCGTCAAGGTCCGGAAAGGTGAAGTCACATTGGAGTTTGTCCGGCGAAATATGGGAAATGGTCGCGAGGCTGGCAATGGGGATCGAGGCCCAATCCCAGTCCAGGGAGAAATTCTCGAAGCAGACGCGCGTACAATTGTTGATCAGGAATGCAGGACCATCCTTCGTCAATTTTTCGATGATGAATTGAGCCCCGTTACCTTCGACCGTCAGGTCGGCAAGCCCCGTAAAGGCAATGGCCGTCGGCGAAGCGAGCCGGTAAGTGCCTGCGGGGACAACCAGCTTTGATGCGCCCTGGGCTTTGCAATCGTTGATGGCCTGCTGGAAGGCGGCGGCGTTCGAGACCGCCACTGCAGCAGCCGCACCCGGGACATCGGCCACGAAATGGTACGTGGCCAGCGTGATCACGGAGCCCTTGGTCTCGGCCGGGGGCGCAATGGTGAAAGGAGTAAATCCAGTCGCGGCGTTAAGGCCGGCCGGTAATTCCGAAGCTGGGTGGCCGCCCGCGACCGCAGGTTGAGTGGCGAAGACGACCTTTCCATCAGAAGTAAGGCCGCGATAAACGGCGAGGCTATCGATGAGGATCGCACCCGATTTGGAAATTCCCATATGGAGCCTCCAGGTCCCGCCCGGAATATCCTTCAGGTCGAGTGGCAGGGTAATGGTACGCGATGGCCCCGGCAGACCAATCCACGTCTGCCAGATGTCGTATTGCTCTCCCGCCGAATTGCGGGCGAACATGTAAAAGGATGTGGGATAGGTCGTCGGTTCGATCACACTGAAGGAGATGATCGCGGTATAGAGATTGCCTCCTTTCAAGTTGGCTCCCGACACGACGATGTGGTTGTAAGGATTAAGGGCATCTCGCGGAGTGACCGCGATCCGGGCACCCGTGCCACCATCGGAAGTCGTAACCGGACTGGCGGAAAACTGATCGTGGTTGTACTTCGCCAGCCAGGCAGCAGCGTCCCAATGCCATACCGCCTCCGGAATGTCCGCGCCCGCGCGCAAGGGAAAGAGAACGAGGAGGAGAAGGAGAAGAAACAATCGTGTTCGTATTGACTTCATGGTCGTGGTTGAGGGGTTTGACCTAGACTTAGTGCGCCTGGCTGCTGCATGTCCGGCATTTTCCGCGCCCAAGCGGAATTCCTTGAGCCGCAGCGAAAGGCAGGGAGTTATTTGGCCTCCCCCATGGTCTCTGATCGGATGACCGGGCCATCCAGGGTACAATCGGTCAGGTCGAGTGCGACGGCAGCATGGGCATAGAACGGTGGTCTTCCATTGGGATTTGCACCGGTCGGAAAGGGAATGTGACAGCGAACGAACTTCACCGTCGAGGGCCCTGTTGAGGAAGGAGTGGAAACGTTGTTGAGGCAAATCCCTCCATAACCACCTTCGGGGGCGGCGGCGGATATCGAGCTGTCCATAAAGATGTGAGTGCCGTTGCGTTGAAGAACGTTGAACGCATAATTGTCCTCCAACACCACGTGGTCCGCCGTGGAAATACAATCATCGCCATCGCACATACCGGTGGAGTTACGGCGGGCGGTAAAACCATGGATGGTCATTTCGCAGCCTTCGTGCTCGCTGATGCCGTCGTCTCCACATTCGGTTGCGGTAATATTTTCGAAGACAATATGCCTGGTCTGACCGTGGAGATTAAAGCCGTCGTTCCACACGTGGGTGACATCGAAATTGCGAATGATCAAATTTTCGCAGGTGTCGCGAACGGCAATGCCGTCCTCCCGCAACGGCACCTCGATCTTATAGTCGGCCAGCGTCTTGGCGGGATCGATCTTGAGATAAAACTTGGCGCTGGACTCCTCGTAGGTCCACTGGCCGTCGCTGAGGCTCGAGGCTGGCGGCAAATGCGTCTGCTTTCCCTTGGAGGACCGCCCCATGCGGTTCTGCTGGCCATCGAAAAGAAAATAGACGCGCTGGATGAGAGCCCCACTGCTGCCCTTGTCGCCCGGTTTAAGGAATTTGTAGAGGTGATCGTTGCTGAAGAGGCCGGGCTGTTCCTGGACCCAGTCCGCGGGATCGATCGGTACCGCTCCCGTCAGCGTGTTCCCCTGTCCATCGAGGATGATCGGTTTTCCTGGCTCTCCGGACTTATTGCGGATGTTGATCATCAGCGGAATCGGCTGATCTGCTTTGACCAGTTTGATGGCGTCCCCTGCCCCCACTTTCAGGAGGGCTTTGGCCACGCTCTGAAACGGGGCCTCCGCGGTTCCCGGGTTGGAATCGCTTCCTCTATTGACGTCGACATAGTAGAGGTTGCCCGGGCCTGTGTCATCGGCGGCCCACGTGCAGATCGTACTGGAGAGTAGAAATAGAAGCCGCAGGGAAAACGTTTTCAAGGGATTAAGGATTCGAGCAGGGGTGGGGCAACTGATTTTTCTTGATTTTTCTAATCCGAATGTGATTATGACAGCAAGCGGGACGAGAAACAAGAAGTTCTTTCCGTCCAGACCCCTTACTCATGCAAATGCCACACCAAAAAAAAGTCACTTTCATCGGTGGAGGAAGCTACCAGTGGGTGCCGGTGCTCTTCCGCGACATCGCGGTCAACCGCCATCTCCAGAACATCCGCTTCGTTCTCCACGACATCGATTATCAACGCAATCAGGAGATGGCGGATGTCTGCCAGACTGTGGTCAAAAAGCTGGATTCCACGATCTCCGTCGAGACCGAGGATGATCTCGATAGCGCGCTCTCCAATGCCGATACCGTCATTCTTTGCATCTCCACGGGTGGGCTCGACGCCATGGAGCACGACATCGAAATCCCCAAGAAATATGGCATCTATCAGCCGGTGGGCGACTCGACAGGGCCCGGCGGAATTTCCCGGACCCTGAGAAATGTTCCCGTGGTCACTGACATCGCGCGCCGGATGGAAAATCTGTGCCCCGAGGCCTGGCTGATCAATTTGACCAATCCCATGAACCAGTTGGTGAGAGCCGTGCAGCAGACCAGCCGGATCAAGGTCATTGGGCTCTGCCACGAGTATATGAGTTTCATGAACACGGCGCAGCACCTGCTGGGCATAAAATCATGGGACCGGGAGACGTCAGCGACAATTGCGGGAATCAATCACTTCGCGTGGATTACCCAATTGAATGTGAACGGCGAGGATGGCTTGCGCCTGCTGCAGGACCGGATGAGCGGTCACGACTTGAAGGATGATACCCACGGCGCCAAGGCCATCCATCCGAGCCATACCTTGAGCGAAAACCAGATCAAGTCTTCCCTATTGGACATCTATGGAGCGATGCCGTATCCCGGCGACCGTCACCTGGCTGAGTTCTTTCCCTATTTCCTGTCGAAGAAAAACCGGTACGGTGCGGAGTACGGCGTGAAGCTGACCTCGATCCACGATCGGCGTGTGACCTGGATGGGTTGGTACAGGGACCGTGTGGCGCTATGGACCAACCATGATCCCGATTCCGTTCCGCGCGAACCCTCGCAAGAGTCGCTGGCTCCGATTCTCGCGGCGCTTATTTCCAATGGGCCGGTTACCATTCAGCCGGCCACCATGCCGAATCAAGGTCAGGTCGCCAATCTGCCACTCCATTCGTCAGTCGAAACCCTGGTGACCTTCACCAATGGAATGGCTTCTCCCCATGCCAGCGGCTCGTTGCCGCCCGCAGTTCATGGCTTGGTGCTGAAACACTGCCTGAATCAGGACTTGATGGTGGAGGCGGCAATCGAAGGAAGCCGAACGAAGGTACTCCAAGCCATGCTGGCGGATCCGCTGAACAATAATAATGAGTTCCGGGAGATCGAGGCTCTGGTCGACGAACTTCTGCAAGCCAATGCAGCGCTCCTTCCGCAGTTCTTCCCGAATGCTGTCCGAAACGGATCCCACCGCGCTGACATTCTCGTTGAGGCATAACGCGCGCGCGGTCAGCGGTTCTCCGGCCAGATCCAGTTTCCGAGCGTGGCGTCCCGGCTCCAGGCGAGCCCAATGCTCGCGTGGGTGTCGAACGTCGTCTCCTCGTTCTCAGGTCCACTGCCGTGGAAGAAGAGCAGGCAGGTGCCGACGCACGGATCGCGACGCAGATCGAGTACGAATCCCGCAGTGAGACGGCCCTGTGCCCAGGACCATTCCCTTTGTCCGAGGTGGAAAATTCCTCCGTCCCGCCATTGCAGAAGGTCAACACTGCGTTTGACTCCAATGCCATTCTCCGGCGAATGAAAGAGGACGTAGTCGTCTCCATCCACCAGCAGGCAGGTATTTTCGCCCGCACTGGTTTTGCCGAAATAAGTCCAGCGCTCGAGATCGGCTGAGCAGGATAAACTCACGCCGTCCTGTTTATAGGAGCACCACCACTTTCCCGGGTCATTCTTGTCGCGGAAGAGGTAGGGATCGATCATCCGTCCCATTTCGGCCAACGGAACGTCGGGCCCCTTGACGCACAGCAAGCGTGGCTCGGACCAGTTCTCCAGGTCCCTGCTTTCCATCACAAAAAGTCGGGCATCCCGGTTGGCATATTTTTCCCCGTTGGGGCGAGGATAGGTTTGGAGGCAGAGCACCCAACGCCCGTGGTGGCGCACGATGTTTCCGGGGGAGCTGTAGTTGAGATCGGAGCGGGCCGGAGTTAACGCGCGCGGTGGTGTCCAACGAAGGAGATCCGCACTGCTGGATTTCGCCAAACGCAGGAAAACTCTGCCGTCCATCTCCGTCGTGACCCAGGTGAAGAAGAGATGGAAGACGCCGCCCTCGTAGATGACCGCCGGATCGCGATAAGCCGTGCGTGCATTCCCCTCCAGGAGGATGGGCGAACGCAGCTTGCCAAGCAGGGACAGGTTCATCGAGACGAGGGAGAAAGCGCTTCCTCAAATGGAGAAGCCGGCAGACCCGACGTCCCATAGAGATTGCAGGTAGGATTATCCGCCCAGGCGTACCGGACGGCAACAGGTTTTGCCACCTCCGGAGATGAGACCACCACGGTCTGTCCGTCAATCTTCGCATCGGCCCAGACCCATTTCTTGTCCTCACCACAGATGGCAAATCCTTCCAACTGGCTGTTGGGACTGTGGCGAACCAGCGGAAGCTTTTCTGGTGACTTGTAAGTCGGCTGGTACTCGGTGGGAAGCGGCTTGGCGATCAGGCCTCCTTCCACGAAGCGAAAACTGAGGATCAGCTTGTCGCCTTCCGCTTTCATCGAGTCGTAGATGGGGCCGGAATAAGAGATTTTCTGCTGATAGACACTGCCGAGGGCGGCAAGGGCAACGCGTTCCCCGACCGGCTTCTTGTTGATTGGGTGGACATCCTTCTCCCCAAGATCGATGAGCACAGTTTCGGCGGTCTTGGGCAATTTCAGGGCGGAAAGCTGGGCCTGACGAATCTCGGCCCAACCGCTCTTACTCTCACCGGGATCGTCTGTCTTCACCCCGAAGTTGGGCAACTGGCAGATGATAAACGGCAACTCGGCCCCCCATCGGCTCCGCCAATCGACGACTAGAGCGTGAAGCATCTTTTCGTACAAAGCCCCGGGATTGGGTCGGCCCGTGTCCTGCTCTCCCTGATACCAGATCACGCCCGCCAGTGTCATGGGAATCATGGGTGAGATCATTCCGTTGAAAAGGTAAGTCGGGGTTGTACCGGGCTGTGAGGCCAACTGCGGACAACTCTGCCGTTCTGCTGCCGTCATGACCGGAAGTTCGAACTCAGTCTTGGCCATCCAACTCGCCAAGGGCGTATGGACTGAACCGACAGAATACGAGGGGGAAGTCGTAAAGAAGGCTTTCTCCCTCGGAGTAAAAAGCCGGATGGCCAAAATATTGTCTCCGTCCTGAAGCAAATCGCCAGGGACGTGGAATTCCTGCATGGAGTCGCCCTTTCCGTCGCTGGTTGCCTCGGAGGTGCCACCGACTTTTTGGCCGTTCCAGAAGATCGTGACATAGTCTCTGGGAGCCCCCGGCCGGACGCCGACATACGCTCCACGCGCCGGGGCCGTGAGCGAGACATGGGTACGAAACCAAACCGCACCGGAACCGGGCAACCCGAGGTCCTGCAGTTTCGCGGGCAGTTCCACCTTCTTCCAATCGTTCTCCGCAACCTGTGCGCCAGCAAACAAAGCAGCATCGCCCGGATGGTCCTGGCGGTTGTTGACAGTCTCCCACTGGAGCATGGCAGCCGTGTAGTCCTGCTTTTTCTGGGGATAGCTGGTATAGTTCGCGAGGGCGCTGTCCCGATACGATTTTATGTCCGGATCACCCTCGAGGCCTTCGAAACTCAGCCAATCGATGATCGGGGTTCCCGCCCATGAATCGCGGATAAATCCGACCGGGCTATTCAGCGCCTTTTGCAGGTCTTTCGCAAAATAATAGCCGACGGCACAGAAGCCAGACGAATTTTCCGGATTAGACTGCACCCAGGAACCCTTGATGTTCTCCACCGGCTTATCCGAGGAATTGTAATCCACCCGGAAATAGCGCAGGCGGAGATTTTCCGATTGGGCGATCTCCTCATCTCCTCCCAAGGCTTGTTTGACGTACATGACCATGTTCGACTGGCCCGCGCCGAGCCACACTTCACCGATCAGCACGTCCGACACGGTGATCTGGTTCGCTCCCTGAACCTGCATATCGAAGGGGCCTTCCTTGAGGGTCGTCAGGTTCAGCTTCACTTTCCATTTCCCGGCGGCGTCGGCGGTTGCTTCCGCTTCGGCGCTGTCCAGCGTGACCTTGACCTTTTCATTCGGTGAGGCCTTTCCCCAGACGAGCGTTTCCGAAGACCGTTGGAGGACCATGTGATCCGATAGGATCGCAGGCAGTGTGACATCAGCCCGAGCCGTCGCAGCAGCCCCCAAGGATGCCAGAACCAGACCGAAGGCCGGCCACCATTTACCGCATCCACCCAATTTTAGCTTCTCAAGGGATATATATTTCATTTTTTCAGTACAAAGGTTTTGAACAATCTGGCATTCACCGTTCCTTCGCCCATTCCGCGGGTGTTTTGCATCCACTGTTTGCGCCCCGCCCCGTCATCGTCATTGACGATAAAATTGAAGAGGAGAGGTGTGGTGGGAACGTCATCCGACCCAAAACATTTCCAGGGGATGATGACGTCGTAGTGCGTGAGGGTGCCCTGCCGCGTGACTTGTAATTTCACTGAGTCCGGCATCGGCCCGGCCGGAAACGATGTCTTTGGAGCGTGAAAAATCCATCCATTAGTCAGCCCCGTCTTTAATAAGCCGAAGCAGGCCTCAAACGTATCAGAGGGATTGTCTGCGGAGCAGAGCGCGATTTGGAGGCAGTCTCCCTTCCAGAGAGCGGCATCGCTGTAGGGTTGGGATTGCACATCATCCGTGACATTGACGATCAATCTCAATCCCTCGGGTTGCCAACGGAGAAAGGAATCCAAGCTAAGGTCACCGGGGCCGCTCCAGTGCAAATCGGGGTTGGGTTCGCCTTCGTGAAGGTTGACAATGTGGTCGCGGCTATCGAGTGCGATATGCCACGGTTCCCTTTCCCCACCGATGATCTCGGGAAACGCCAGTGGCAAGCCGATCCGCTGCGGGTCGGCATCAGCCCCGAAGGAGATAGCCAGTTCCGCGTGATCGACGCCGGACTGAGCCAGGGAGGTGGCCTGCACCTCTGTTAGTTGGAAGTTGACCGTCTTGATCTCTCCCGCCGTAAAATCGCCTCTCCATGGGGGTGCAATGGGGTTCGCAGCCCCCTTAATGTTGCAACTAAGTTCGGCGGAGATTTTCAGCGGTGCCGGATGTGGATTGGTTACGGTGAAGGAGATCGTTTGCGAACTTTGGGGTAAAACGACGAGCCTTTCCGGAATTTTGAGGACCGGAGTGACTTGGAGCTTGGTGCCATCACTGGCCTGGATATAGACCGGGATTCCGCCAATGCGGACCAACCCGCCGCCGTTCGAAATCGGGGCGCCAACAGGTTTGCCCATCAGGTCAAACACGCGCAACGTCGATGTCGCCGAATCGCTGGCCACCCACATCGGTTCATCCGGGCCGGGGGATTCCTTCCAGACGACATGGACGCTCTTGGCGGTGGACTGGAGTTTTCGGTCCCCGTAGCTGACCACACAGATGTTGGCGGGGTCACCGATCTGGGAAGCCGAAACCGGGCGATCCGCCACCTGGTAAATCAATTCGCGATAGGCAGCGAAAGCTGGCTTGGGCTCAAAGTTATTTCGGGCCAGGCCAAAATGATGCTCACTGTTTTTGGGTTCGGCGCCGTCGTCGATAAGATCGTACCAAAAATAGCCTTTCACTCCGAATGCGGCGGCTGTCGCCAATTTCTTGACCAGCGTAACAGCCTGCACTTTTTCCCCACCTGGCATCAGCGTATGAAAACCGCCTTCATTGATCCAGATGGGGAGCTTGAGATTGACTTTGGCCATGCCCTCGGTGGCTGTCTTGTAGCGGATCGGCATATCGGTGTAGGTGATATAGTCGTGATAGGCATAGGTACTCCAGTTGGTGCGGTCAGCCCCCGAAAGAAATTGGGCCACAAAATCGGGATTCGGCGGCCTCGAGACCATGGCAAGTCCGCCATTGATCACCCTGGCTTTCGGGTTCACCTTGAGAATGGTGGCGGCCGTGGTGTTGAAGAGATGGGTGTAATCACTCACCGGACTCAGCCAGAAGCCAATATCCGGCTCGTTCCAGATCTCCCAGTACTTTACCGTTTTTTGATAGTGCTCCACACAGGCCGTCACATAGGCCAGCCAAGGCTCCATCCTGGGTGCGTATCTCCATGAGTTGCCATAATTCTGGCCGGACGCAGGAATAGCCGCCCACGATGTTCCATAGGTGAGATCAAAGGCAGTCTCGATCCCGTTGGAATTCAAATACGTTTCAAAGAAGTCGGCCCGATCGAAATTGAAGGGTTGGTTCTCTCCCTTTTGCACGACGTTCCAGCTCAGATCCGTTCGCACGACGTCGATGCCCAACGCCTTGTGCAGTTGCAGGACCTTGTCCAATTGCTCCCCCTTGTAGAAAAGCAGGTGGGAACACACCCCGTAGCGAAACCGCCCTCCAAGACTTTTATAATAGTCCCCTTCGACGAATGCCTGCTTCCCCAGGCTCTGACCATCACACAAAAATTCCGCCTCGTACCATCCCGAGGGTAATGGCTTCAAAGTGATGGTGGCCGCCGTCAGGGCAAGATTCGGCAACTTCACGCTCCCTGTCTGACTTATTGCACCCGTCCAGTCCACCACCTGCCACGAAAGATTCACTTCCTGTGCCGTCGCATTGGCGGGAACCGGTACCGTCATCTCCACCCCTTCACCCGCTGCGTAGTAGGGAATTGCCCGGTCCATTTTCAGCGCTCCTTGCACCGGTCCATTCAGAGTGAGCACCCCTGCCAACATCAGCGCGCAAGAGCATCTCCCCGCATAAGAACGGATCATCGCTTTAAGAAGCTGAGGGCAGGAAATCATAGAGGAGAGAGAGGTATCCGTTGACGGCTATTTTTCAGAACGAGAGATGGCCGCCGTCACATACGCATGTGATCCCGGACTCAGTCGCATAAAGTTCAAGCGCAATGTTCCATGTTAAGATGGGGGCATCAGACAACTGCCCTAGTTTGGACGGAAAGACCGGACGCGTCCGGTTTGGGCATCGATTTGCACCGTATAAGAGTTGTTCGGAAGAGCGTTCGTCCCCTGGATGCTATCGCGCTGATTGGCAAGGCTGACGAACCATGAGGATGTTGAGTTCGGATTCAGGTTCGTACTCCCGTCCGGTTTGAAATGAAACGCCATATAGTTGTAGGAGCTGGGCGGATAATTGACCACCGTGTACCCAGCGGTGGCTCCGGAGACCAGATAGGGTGGATTCGATGGAGTTGCCGGCAGGAGCGAAGACACCGTGGCGTTATTCACCATAGCAATGCCGTCCGGCAAAAAGCTGACTTTGGAGATGGCGTTCGTCTGGGAACCATTATTTTCGAGCGAGAAACTTTGAAAGGCCCGATAGACCGTGGGAGCGGATGAGGATGGGACAGTGGGGTCGGGCAATTGATACATCCTGAATTCCACCCGGCAGTTTTTCGCCATGGCAGCCTGTCGCGAGAGGTTCAGATAATCGACCAACCGGTTGCCACCCGCAGTCAGACTTGAGCTGCGCATCAAGCCCGTAATGGCAGGGGTGGCCACAGCAGCCAGGATGGCCATGATGGCCAGGACCACCAATAGCTCCACAAGAGAGAAACTATTGGGGCGAACCATGCGGTGTCTTCGGATCATGGACATGGTTCAAGGAGTAAACTGCTTGGTTTCGATTACCCGGAACTTATAGAAATTATCGATGGCCTTGGCGGTCCCGAGCGGAAGCGCTTCGGTGGCGTAATCGGGAATCGAGTTATCGCTGGTATCAAGATACCGTTCCAACGTGGATGAGCCGCGATATTCGGCACTGACCACATCCGTGCCTTCCACCCATTGGTTGACCTGGGTGCTTTTGACTTTAGTCAGCATCTGGGCCCGGTAATGGACCGTGAAGGTATTCGATTTGGTCGTCAGTCGGGGATAGAGATCGGAGTAGGGACGCTCGCGGATATTGTCACCCGTCAGCAGGTTGCCCTGCCAATAGGTCTGCATGCCCGTATAGGTCTGTCCTTGGGGAACCAGCCAGATATTGCAGATCTCGCTGGCCGAACGAAAGATGTCTCCCGAACTGAATCGATTCTGAAAACCGACGAGCGTCTGGGTAAGATCGATAAAATTGCGATGATTGGCGAAGTTCATGTTGCCCTTGTAGTTCCAGGCATCTCCCGCAACGGTGGTTCCATTGGCTGAACTTAAGGCCAGGATTTGTTCTGGTTTGAGGACGGCCTGAATGCCCGTGCTCCTGCTGATGTAAGTGAACGGGACGATCTGATAATTCATGTTGATCTTGCCTGCGGTCGAAAAAGGATCGCTGATGGCATAGGGTTCAACCACAGGCATGTTGAAGAGGTCGAGAAGAAGGTGGTCTTGCGGGCTCTGGGCGCCGATATGCTGGGGCGTCCCGCCGGGATCAGGACGGAACAGAAGCGTCTGCCACGGCTTGTTGGACTCGACTCCGGTGGGGAGTGAACCGAAGGTGACGGGGGAGGAGATCTGCCGGTTGGGAGAGAAGAAGGTGCCCCCAACTTTGACATACACGGCCTGATTGTTGAAATAAGGGTATACGCCGCTGTTGGTAATTCCGGCGATTTCTCCTTCATCCACTTTGTTTACAAAGGCGCCATCGGCGATGTTTCCCGACCCGGAATCCCAATCTCCAGGCGGAGCAGTGGCAGAGGTATAATTGGTGGTATTACTGTTTTGATTGGACCCAACCGTGACTCCATTGACACCAGTACATTGACCTCCCGTCATCCCGTACGCAAAGGGCATCGATGGGGTTGCGATACCTCCATGGGTATTGTTGGTCCCACCCGAGTTGACCCAGCTCGCGATCGGTTGCAGACCACTGCTCGCCGGATAGGTGGCGCCCGAATAATAGTAGTCCGAACCCGTCCACGGCGTGGGAGTGCCCGCCCCAATGATGCCTCCATAGTTGGCATTGGCGACCAATTTGCCCGGCATCGCACCCTGGTAGAAGTATAAGCCTCCACCATTCTCGGCCTCGGCGAGGCCATGAATCTGCCCAACCGTGGGATCGCTGTATTGGGGTTCCATTTCACTGAACAAGCTGGCCGGAACGTTGGCCTGCGCGGCGATCAGGCGAGGATCGGTATTGGCTACGACACTGCGGACCACATCCTTGCCGCACATCCACATTTTCGTGCTGGTGGAAACGGAGGCAGCGTTGGCACCGGCTGCTCCGGTAAACCTTCCGCCGATGATCGGTTCAATGTTTGAGGGAAACGTTCCACTATATGCGGTGAGACTGCGATAGTCGTTCGTGGCCGAGGTGCCGCTGGACCAATCCTGCAGTTGTGGCGCCAAAGACGGAACAGGGAAAGAGGCACTGGGGAAATTCATCGTGAGGGTTTGCAGGACATTCCCCGCGGATGAGTCGTCCAGGATCTCGACCTTCAGGTCACCGCCGACAAACGGAAAGGTTGTGGTGTTTGTGGAACTGGTCGTGGGAAAGTCCTTCGGTGTGCTAAAAAAGCCGGGGATACCGGCAGTAAACGTCGTGCCATTGGAAGTCGTCGGCACGATGGCTCCCATGAAGGTCGAAGCCCCCTTATATCCCCCGTAGTTCCCGGTGAGGTAGCCCTTGACGATCGAAGCGGTCGCGGCGGAGGTGAATCCCATCCCGGTGCCGCCCCAGGTAAAGCCATTCAACTGACTGACGCGGACCTTGTAGTTGGGGATGGCAGAGGCATAGCCCATGCTGGGATCGAAGAAATTCAGGTAGAAGGTGGCCTGCACCCGCGTGTTACCATCGGGAATGGGAGTCGCCGTATAATTGGGATTCCCCACCGGCATCGCGTTTGTGATGGCGCCCTGCACCTGCCCGACACCCGTGAAAAGGAGGCCCGCCTCGCGAACGGTGGGGAATCGGCCGAATCCACGGAGGGTTTTCGCATTGGAATCGGAATGGACGTTGTCGATGATCGGGACGATTTGGCCCTGCCCGGTGATCCCTGTCTGGGAGGCGGAGGTGATGGTATAGGGGACAAATCCCGCCACCGGGGACGAACTGTCCTGTGAATTCGCCGCCCGGATGTAGTCGAAGATTTCCGTCAGGATCTCATCGCGATCCAACGGATATTTGGAAAGAAACGTCTCACCACTTGTACTAAAGCCGGGCACGGCAAGACTGGTCTGGTTCCGCAGATAAGTGATGAGCGACCGGTTTCTTCCCAGGCCTGTCGCCGTGGCGATTGCAGGCAGGTCATCGGTTGCCGAATCGGCGCCTGTCGTGGTGGCGGCACCAACGGCATTTTCGATGTTGCGTTGAAAATAATAGGCGTTGGTCGTCAGCACTCCCGAAACGGAATTGGTGGCAACGATTGATCCGCAATAGGCGATCAGGCTGTCATAAGCCGTCCGGTGGGTATTATCGTTTCTGACGCTGACCGGCCAGATCACGACCCTCGGTCGATTGTAGAGATTGACCTCCGGAGCACGGCTATGGGCGGTCAGAAAGAACTTGGCCTGTTCGATGGCCTGGGGCGCGAGGGCGGTTGCTCCGGAAGGAAGGGTGGGCTGATTGACGCGATTGGTATTGAACAAAAGCTCGTCGATCGAGGAATAGAGGCGGTCACTGTCCGGAATGACGTTGGTCGCGGCGACAGTCGTTCCACTGTACGAACCGCCCGGGGCAACCCGGGGGATGATCTGGTAAATGCTGGTGGGCGACAGGCTGGGGAAGACGGCGCTGAGATAGGTTGTGGCGGGATGGCCGGGGTAGCGCTGGTACTCGGACTGAGCTGGCTGATTCTTGGACAGAATGGCCAACTCAAAAGTCTGGTTCGCCGTCCGCGGAATATCCCAGAACGAACCGGGGTTGCCGGGCTGGCCGGGTGCGGGAGCGGAACTGGAAGTCGTCCAGACATCCCCGGCGGCGGTATTGATATTGATTTTACAGGTATCATCGTCGGCCCAGAAGGCGATGCGGCCGACGATGGGATTGTAGACCGAAGCGGCAGCAACGGTCGCGCTATTGCCCGCCGATCCGGTGGCGGTGGCAACAGACCCATCCTGCAGGACGTAAAGCCACTGGACCGGCATTGGGGCCGAATCGGTGGAAGATGTCGGCGCGCCGGTGATGCTAAACCCCTGCACGGAGTTGATCGCCGCAGGATCCACGATCGGGTAAATACCGGAGACCGGATCGTTCAAATCGGTATAGAGGGCCGGCATGCTCGCCCAAGTGGAAGGAGGCGTCTCGGACGTACTGCTGGAAGTAAAGGATCCCGCACCAACCATGTTCGCCCACGAGTAGAGCTTGTAATAGCTGGAGGGCTGGCCCGCCGTGTTGTAGGTCCGAATCATTCCCGGCTGCGAGGCCCAGGACAGCATGCCACCACTGGAATCGACGCCTTTGGTGGCGTCCTTGATTTGCCCCATGACAATGCTGACGGTGGAATCCGCCAGCAATTTTACCGAAGAACCGTTGGCGTAGAATTGCGCCGACTGACGTTCCGTGGAAACGGTGGACAACAACGCCACGATGAGCACGGTGATAATGGCCAGGCAGCCCAGGACGATAACGAGCGCGGAACTTCTCTGACAGGAAGAGATCTTCGCACGATCGGCCAATCGAATCCCTCGCCGTGGTGTCCTTCTCATTGAGTGCTCCATCTGGCCCCACGAATGGAGATTTCCGTATCGTAAATTCGATAGTTCACCTTGTGGGCGATCAAGACCTGGCTCAGGGTATCGAGATCGGCGTCAAGATTGTTGGGAGGAGGATTACTGACGGGAGCGCCGGGATTGTAGGCAGGATTATAAGGTGTCTGAAACAGTGCGCCGCTGCCTTGGAAAAGCGCACTGATAAAAGCCGGAGGCGTCGTGCTTCCGCTGGGATTGAGTCGCTTGGCCGAAGGCTCATCGATGGCCACCATCACCACGCGCAAAAGCGGCGGAAGCTGGTGATGGGCCACGGTATTGATCGTACCTGCACGTGAGTCATAGACATAGTTGGGGGCGATGGATTGATCGCTCGCACTCAACTCAGGTGAAATCACCAAGGCGATGATGTTTTCCGCCATGACATGATAGGGAGCACCCGCCGCCGGAGAATTGACCTGGGCGGCATTCGTGGGCAGAAAATTGGTAAACCACTGATTATACTGGGATGGGGTGCTGTTGGCGGGATAGGGATAACTGAAAATGGCGTTCGATTCCGTCGGCTGGAGAAATTCCATCAGTCGATAGCGATATCTCTCATGAACCGTTGTGGAACTGGCGAGAAAGCCTGGGAAGGATGGATAATCGGTGTTGAACTCCACATAGTAGCCGCAGGCGTTGAGCATGTTCTGCAGCGGGGTATAGGAAGACGTGATCGTGAATCCCAGCGGCGCCTGGAAAAAAACCGCATGGGCGGGATGCAGGCTCGGGGTGGAAGTGAAGAGATTGCTGGATTGATTCACCACAAAGTGAAGGTCCGAATTGCGTGCGTAAAAGGCCGGTGCAAAAGAGGAGGCCGTCGCTGCTATCCTGGGATTGAGACTGCTGTCGTAGTAATCGAGATAGGTGTTCAGGGTCGCCTGCCGGAGACGCATGGTCAGGTTGTCGTAGGCGGCGCGCGCACTTTGAAAACCTTGGATCTTGGCCGTGGAATTTCGCCAGAGTCGGCCGGTCTGATCGGTGATGGATAAGACCAGCGCCATGATGAGAAGCAGAATCACCGTTGCCACTAACACCTCGATCAGCGTGAAGCCACCACTCCGAGTAAAATTGCCGGAGCGCCGGGTTTCAGGACCCATTGTTGGCAATTTGAATGGGCACTGCATTGGTCGCTTGAGGTGAATTTTTGCTCCAAATGTAAATGACGACCTTTAGCGTGTTCGCAGCCGCAGTGGAATCGCCCCCCGGAACCGTGAACTTGGTGGGCGGATCAATCCTCGCCGAATAAATTCCGCCACTGGCATTCGTCGCCAATCCCTCTTCGGTAAAGTAGTAGTAGCTTGCAGTCGTGTTGGTCGAGATAGCCGAGTAGCTCGCCAACTGAAGCTGATTGGCGAGCCGCTGTGCGATTTCCGCTTTCGTCGTCGCCCCCATCGCTTCATGGAATGTTTTCAGGCCAACCGTCAAAAGCCCCATCAAAGAAATCAGGCCGAAGCTGACAACACCCAGAGCCAAAACCACTTCCACCAGGCTAAAGGCCGCAGGACCGGGCTTATTCCGCATCTTTTTTGTCGATAGTGGGAAAGTGGTCATGAGCAATCCAATCCAAAGGCAGACCTGAAAGTTATCTCGTGAATGGCAGCAGCGATCTTCCTCTGACAGCCCACGAGTGGGGAGAAGGAGAAGGAGGTGGCCGTCATAAAATCCAATGCGCATTAGAATCTGGCAAAAGCCGCAGTTAGAGTCAAGGGCAATTTTTGATGCTAAAGCTACGATATTCTCAAGATTCTGATTGGCAATAGGTTGCGCATGGGGCCGAAACATTGCTCGTTCCATTTCCATGCTGAGAGGAATCCCCGCACAACGACGCGTAAAGCTCGTGAAGGAGGTAAGATGCGCGGTTGCAGGTCCCGTTCTTGTCCAGCCCACGCTCGGCAAAGGCCTTCAACATTTCGCCTCGAAAATCCTTCCTGCGGTGCGATGCTGGTCGCTTCATGCGTTTGCGCCCGGGATCCCTCGCCTTTCTTCTTTTCATCAGTGCCCTTGGGGGGATCACGCCCCTCTCCATCGACATGGGGCTCCCCGCGCTGGAGTCGATCGGCCGATCGCTGCAGATCACGCCCGCCTCCGCCGCGCTGACGTTGAGCTTCTTTCTCGTCGGCTTCGCGTTCGGCCCCATTGTGCTGGGGCCCCTTTCGGACCGCTTCGGGAGACGCCCCGTCCTGCTCGCCGGCTGCGCCCTCTTCGTGATCTCAGGTATCGGGTGCGCGTTGACGCCTTCCCTGCCGGTGCTTCTGTTCTGGCGCTTGCTCCAAGGCATCGGCGCGGGCGCGGGTTCGACTCTCTCCCTCGCCATCGTGCGCGATCTCTTTGAGGGCGCCGCCGCGCGGGCCCAGCTTTCCTACATCAGCACCGTCGGCTCCACCGCCCCGATGATCGCCCCCACGCTGGGAGCCATCGTCCTGGCCATCGGGGACTGGCGGTCGATCTATGGATTCCTCGCCGTGGCGGGCCTGGCCCTGCTCGTGGCGGTCTACTTCTGCTTCCGGGAAACGCATCACGCCGTCGATTCCACCGCGCTGCATCCCCGCCGCCTGCTGGCCAATTACGCACGCATTTTCCGGAATCCCATTTCCCTCGGCTACACCTTGGTGGGCGCGCTCAGCTTCGGCTGCATGTTCTCCTACGTCTCGAGTTCGCCGCTGGTCATGATGGGCGTGCTCGGCGTCTCGCCTTCGGCCTATGGATGGACCTTTGCCGCGACGGCCCTCGGCATCATGGGAGGCGCGTTCATCAACGGCCGCCTCAATACACGCGGATTCTCCGGGGCCGCGCTGCTCCAGTTCGGACTGAGCCTTTCCCTGGCCACGGCGCTGACTCTGCTGGCGATTTCCTACAGCGGCCACGCCTCGGTCGCCACCATCCTCCCGGTGCTGGTCCTGAACACGTTTTGCGCCGGGTTCATCACCTCCAACGCCAACCACGGCGTCATGCACCCGATGCCCGATATCGCCGGGGTGGCCTCGGCTGTTCTCGGTGCGACCCGGATGCTGACGGGCGCGGCGGCGAGTGTGCTGATTTCGCTGATCTTCGATGGCCACACCGCCCACGCCATGGCTTGGGCCATGACGGGATTCACCCTCGCGTCGTTCGCGGCCTATTGGTTAATTGTCCGCGTGGCGGAAAGACCTGTTCCCGTGGAGGAAGACGAGCCCCTGGAGGAAGAGCCCGATTTCCATCCGTGAGCCCGCCTGCGGACTTGGACTTGTCCGCTCCTCACGCTCGGCTAAGGTAAAGGAGATGTCGCCCTTCATTTCGCTCAATTCCTGGAACGAGCCCGGTGCCATTTTGCAGGCGGCCGGGCCGGAGGAAATCATTGAGGGTGGGCCCGGCGATTGGGGTCGGCTGAGGGAATCGCTCGCGCGAAGACGCCGAACGGGCCGCGACTCGGTCCATCCCCAAAGCGCGGCGGTGGGTTATATCACGTACGAGGGAGCCTTCCGTTTCGCCTGGTTTCCCAAGATCTCGGTCCTGGCGGAGAATGGCC
>FTJN01929919.1_pt1 | contig 22056 bp, 24 predicted proteins | sample 1658361 | NCBI WGS metagenome assembly FTJN01 (sample SAMEA3914819, study PRJEB12502) | metagenome | biome: forest; material: soil | place: Canada | collected 2010-06-26 | depth 0.3 m
TCGAGGTGCTGTTCTCGCGGTTCGAGAGCCTGGAGGACCATCCCAAGACCGAGCTGCACTATTCCAACCCCTACACCCTGGTCACCGCCGTGGCCCTGTCGGCCCAGGCCACCGACGTCCAGGTCAACAAAGCCACCGGCCCGCTGTTCCAGGTCGCCGACAGCCCCGCCAAGATGCTGGAGCTGGGCGAGGTGGAACTGACCCGCTACATCGCCTCGATCGGCCTCTATCGCACCAAGGCCAAGAACGTCATCGCCTCGGCGCACATCCTGATGGACCGCCACGGCGGCGAGGTCCCGTTGAACCGCGAGGCGCTGGAAAGCCTGCCGGGCGTGGGCCGCAAGACCGCCAGCGTGGTGCTCAACGAACTGGACATCGAGCCGGCCATCGCCGTCGACACTCACGTGTTCCGGGTTTCGCACCGGCTGAAACTGTCGGCGGGCAAGACGCCGGACGCGGTGGAGGACGACCTGATGCGGATCGTGCCGGGGCCGTATCAGACCCGAGCGCACCACTGGCTGATCCTGCACGGGCGATATGTGTGCGTGGCGAGGAAGCCCAAGTGCGAGATCTGCCGGATCTCGGATTTGTGTCCGTCGCGGGAGCTGTTCTTGGGGGCGTAACCCCCTCCGGCCCTTCGGGCCACCTCCCCCAAGAGGGGGAGGATTAGCGCGACCAGATGCTCCCCCTCTGGGGGAGCTGTCGCGAAGCGACTGAGGGGGCTCTACAGCGCTCCAATCACCGCTTCCGCGAACGCCGCCCCATCATCATGCGCATGACCCAAAAACAGGTCCGGCTCGATGACCTCCAGCTCCATCAGCTGCGGCGCGCCGTCGAGGCCCCGGATCAGGTCGATCCGGGCGTAGGTCAGGGGCGCGCCGGCCGCCTTCAGCACCATCTCGGCGGCGTGTAGCGCCTCGGGCTCGGGCGCGACGCCGCTGACCTGGCCGCCGAACTGCGACTGGACCCGGAAGTCGCCGGCCGCCGCCACCTTGGTCACCGCGTGGCTGAAGACGCCGTCGAAATAGAACAGCGACAGCTCGCCCTCCTCGCCCACGGCCGGCAGGAAGGGCTGGATCAGGGCCGGGCCCACCGTGCAGCCGGCCAAGCCGTCGGCGTGGCGCAGCTTGACCGTGTCCTGCGAACCACCGGAGATCTGCGGCTTGGTCACCAGCACGTCGACGCCGAAGATATCGCGAGCGCGGTCCAGGTCTTCCTGCGTCAGGCGATCCAGGGCGATGGTCGGCACGACCGGTGCGCCCTTGGCGGCCAGTTCCGCCAGATAGGTCTTGGTGGTGTTCCAGCGCAGCACCGCCGCCGGATTGGCCAGGCGCGCCCCGGCCGCCTCCAGGGCGTCGAGGCGGGCGAACCATTCGTCGGCGCGCAGGTGGTAGCCCCAGCTCAAAAGGGGCAGCACGACCCGAGCGGTCGCAACGTCGGCGTCGACCCAGCTGGCCGGCTCGACCGTCAGGCCTCGAGCCCGCAACGGCGCCGCCAGGCGCTCGAAGAGTGGCGACCAGCTGTCGGCGAAACGAGGCTCATCGGGCGCGGGGGTAAGGATTAGGACGTCTGTTAGGGCGGGGGTCATGTCCTTCGCGGTAGAACGCCGCGCGCCTTCCGGCAAGGCTCGCGTTGCCTTGAGGGCCCTGATCCGTTACTTCGCGCGCGTCGCCCCTTTTGAAAAAGGCCTTTCATGACCGCCCTCTACGACGTCGCCGCCATCGGCAACGCCATTGTCGATGTCATCGCCCAGTGCGACGACGCCTTCCTGGAGCGCGAAGGCCTGGTCAAGGGCTCGATGGCCCTGATCGACGTCGCGCGGGCGTCCAGCCTCTATGACGTGATGTCCTCGGGTATCGAGGCCTCGGGCGGCAGCGCCGGCAACACGGTGGCGGGCGTCGCCAGCTTCGGCGGCAAGGCCGCCTTCATCGGCAAGGTCGCCGACGACCAGCTGGGCCGGGTGTTCACCCACGATATGCGGGCCATCGGCGCCACCTTCGACACCCCGCCCCTGGCGCAAGGCCCGGCCACGGCCCAGAGCCTGATCAACGTCACGGCCGACGCCCAGCGCACCATGTCAACCTATCTGGGCGCCTGCGTCGAGCTGACGGCCGCCGACGTCGATCCGGCGATCATCGAAGCCGCCCAATACGCCTATCTGGAAGGCTATCTTTTCGACCCGCTGGAAGCCCGCAAGGCCTTCGCCAAGGCCGCCGCCCTGTCACACGGCGCCGGGCGCAAGATCGCCATCACCCTGTCCGACAGCTTCGTGGTCGAACGTCACCGCGACACCCTGCTGGGCTTCGTCGAGACCCAGTGCGACATCGTCTTCGCCAACGCCTCGGAAATTTGCGCCCTGTTCCAGACCGACGACTTCGACGCGGCCGTAAAGGCCCTGGCCGGCAAGGTCGAGATCGCCGCCGTGACCCGCGGCGAACACGGCTCGGTCGTTGTGCAGGGCGGGCAGGTTCACGAAATCTCGGCCTATCCCGTGGAAAAAGTCGTGGACACCACCGGCGCTGGCGACCAATACGCCGCAGGTTTCCTCTACGGCCTCTCCCAGGGCCGCCCGCTGCCGGTCTGTGGCCAGCTGGGCTCCCTGGCCGCCGCCGAGGTCATCGACCACTACGGTCCGCGCCCGCAGGTCTCCCTGCGGGAACTGGCCGCGAAGAACGGACTGTAAGGACGATCATGGCCCGCACCGCTGAAGTGGTCCGCGAGACGAAGGAGACCCAGATCCGGGTCTGGATCGATCTCGACGGGACCGGCGCCTCGACGATCTCCACCGGCATTGGGTTCTACGACCACATGCTGGAGAGCTTCGCGCGCCATGGCGGCTTCGACCTGAAGGTCGAGACCAAGGGCGACCTGCACATCGACATGCACCACACGGTGGAAGACACCGGCATCGTGCTGGGCCTGGCGATCAACAAGGCGCTGGATGGCTTCAAGGGCATCCGGCGCTTCGGCCATGCCTATATCCCGATGGACGAGACCCTGACGCGCTGCGCCATCGACCTGTCCAACCGGCCCTATCTGATCTGGAAGGTCGACTACAAGCGGCCCAAGGTCGGCGACATGGACACCGAACTCTTCAAGGAGTTCCACCACGCCTTCGCGATGAACGTGGGGGCCTGCGTCCATCTGGAGACCCTCTACGGCGACAACACCCACCATGTCGCCGAGAGCGGGTTCAAGGCCCTGGCCCGGGCGCTGCGTCAGGCGGTCGAGATCGACCCCAAGACCGGCGGCCTGGCCCCCTCCACCAAGGGCGTGCTGTAGGGAATCTGATTTCATGCAGACCGTCGCCCTGATCGATTACGGGTCGGGCAATCTACGCTCGGCCGAAAAAGCCCTGCGCGAGGCGGCCCGCCGCCACGCGATCGACGCTGACATCGTGGTCACCGCCGATCCCACGATCGTGGCCGCGGCCGACCGCGTGGTGCTGCCCGGCGTGGGGGCGTTCGCCTCCTGCCGCGCGGGCCTGGACGCTTCCGGCGTCTATGACGCCATGAACCAGGCCGTGCACGGTCGCGGCGCGCCGTTCCTGGGCATCTGCGTGGGTCACCAGTTGCTGGCCACCGAAGGCCTGGAGTTCGGCGTCACCCCCGGCCTCGACTGGATCGGCGGCCAGGTGAAGAAGCTCGAGCCGAACGACCCGGCCCTGACCATTCCGCACATGGGCTGGAACGCGATCGCTTTTTCGCGCGCTCACCCCCTGTTCAAGGGCGTCGAGAACGGCGCCCACATGTATTTCGCCAACTCCTTCGCCCTGACGCCTTCCAACCCGGAAGACGTCCTGGCCACGACCGACCACGGCGGCCCGTTCACGGCGGCCGTGGCCAAGGGCAATGTGGCGGGCGTACAGTTCCACCCTGAAAAATCCCAAGCCGCGGGGCTCGCCCTGCTCGCCAACTTCCTGGAATGGCGCCCATGATCCTCTATCCCGCCATCGACCTGAAGGACGGCCAGTGCGTGCGTCTGCTGCACGGCGACATGGAGAAGGCCACGGTCTTCAACAACAGCCCCGCCGACCAGGCCGAGCGCTTCGTCAAGGACGGCTTCTCGTGGCTGCACGTGGTCGATCTGAACGGCGCCATCCAGGGCAAGTCGGTCAACACCGCCGCCGTGCAGTCGATCCTGGAGTCGATCTCGATCCCCGTGCAGCTGGGCGGCGGCATCCGCACCCTGGAAGGCATCGAGACCTGGATCGAGGCCGGCGTGTCGCGCGTGATCCTGGGCACCATCGCCGTCCATGACCCCGATCTGGTCCGCAAGGCCGCCCGCCTGTGGCCCGAACAGATCGCCGTGGCCGTCGACGTGCGCGACGGCAAGGTGGCGGTCGACGGCTGGACCGGCCTGTCGGACCTGGACGCCATCACCCTGGGCAAGCGTTTCGAGGACGTGGGCGTGGCCGCCCTGATCGTCACCGACATCAGCCGCGACGGCGCCCTGACCGGCGTCAATGTCGAGGGCGTGGGCGAGCTGGCCGACGCGGTGTCGATCCCGGTCATCGCCTCGGGCGGCGTGGCCTCGGTGGCCGACATCGAGCGGCTGAAGGCCCGCAAGGGCGTGGAGATCGCCGGCGCCATCCTGGGGCGCTCGCTCTATGCCGGCACCATCCGGCCGGCCGAAGCCCTGACCATAGCGGCCGCCTGATGCTGAAGACCCGGATCATTCCTTGCCTGGACGTCAAGGACGGCCGGGTGGTCAAGGGGGTCAATTTCGTGGCCCTGCGCGACGCCGGCGACCCGGTGGAGCAGGCGACGGCCTATGACGCGGCCGGCGCCGACGAGCTGATGTTCCTGGACATCACCGCCTCCAGCGAGAACCGCGGCCTGCTGCTGGACGTGATTTCCCGTACCGCCGAGGTCTGTTTCATGCCGGTCTCGGTCGGCGGCGGCGTGCGCCAGGTGGCCGACATGCGCCGCCTGTTGTTGGCCGGCGCGGACAAGGTCTCGACCAACACCGCCGCCGTCGAGAATCCCGACCTGATCGCCGCCGGGGCCGACGCCTTCGGGGCCCAGTGCGTGGTGGTGGCCATCGACGCCAAGGCCCGCGAGGACGGCTCGGGCGGCTGGAACGTCTGGACCTATGGCGGCCGCAAGGACACCGGCATCGACGTGGTCGACTGGGCCGCCAAGGTGGTCGAGCGCGGGGCGGGCGAGATCCTGCTGACCTCGATGGACCGCGACGGGGCCAAGATCGGCTATGACATCCCGCTGCTCAAGGCCGTGGCCGGCGCGGTGACCGTGCCGGTGATCGCCTCGGGCGGCGCGGGGACCACCGAGCACCTGGTCGAAGCCGCCCGCGACGGCCACGCCGCCGCCGTTCTGGCCGCCTCGATCTTCCACTTCGGCGAGATCTCGATCGGCGAAGCCAAGCAGGCCATGGCCGACGCGGGCATCCCCGTGCGCCTGGACGCGCTGAAGGGGGCCGCATGAGCAAGTTGTTCGAGGTTCTGGAACGCCTGGCCGCGACGATCGAAAGCCGCAAGGGCGGCGATCCTGCCGCGTCCTACACCGCCAAACTGCTGGCCGACCCTGCCCTGGCCGCCAAGAAGCTGGGCGAGGAAGCCGTCGAGACCGTGATCGCCGCCGTGGCCCAGGGCCCGGACGCCCTGGCCAGCGAGAGCGCGGATCTGCTGTACCACTGGCTGGTGTTGTTGGCGGCGTCAGGGGTGTCGCTGGATACGGTGGCCGAGAAGCTGGCGGCGCGCGAGGGAACTTCGGGGATCGCCGAGAAGGCGTCGCGTCCGGCTCAATAGCCAGGGACATGCACTTGTGCGTGTCCCCAACGGTAGCAGGGCGGATTTTGGGGACACGCGCATGCGCATGTCCCCGCCTAACCCAGCAGCTTGCTCATGAACGCTGAGTGCAGGCTCCAGCCGAGAAAGCCGGCCAGGCCCATCACCACGCCCAGCGCGCCGAACGCCCAGGCCGCCCAGAGCGCGGCCGGGGTCTCGACCAACGCCGCGACCGCCGCGATCGAGACGGCGATGGAGATCAGGGCGTCCGAGGCGTCGAACTGATCGTCGTGGACGTTCAAGGCGTCATATTGCGCCCGCGCACCCTCGGCCGTCGCCTTCAGGGTCGGGATCTCGGCCCTGTACTTGCCGATCTCTGTCCGCAAGCGCACGGCCTCGATGGCCACGGCCGACGACGTCCGCGCGTCGTCCGACAAGGTCAGCAGATGAACCTGGTTCAGCGCCGTCTCGTCGATGTGCAGCTTGGTCTTGGTGGCCTGATACTCGTTCCAGGCGTCCACGCCGCCTGACTGCGCTTGCTGCATGGCCTGAACGATATTGCCGTCCTTGACCCCGCACAGGCCCATGAAGATCGACAGCGCGACCACGGTGATCGCCACACGCTGGTTCAAGCTTTTGTCCTTGGCCTCGGCGCCGATTTCGATGTCCATCTCGCCTCTCCAAAAGCCGGTGAAGCTTGGCGCGCCAATCGTGGCGGACGCGAGGCGCTAGACCTTCGGCGGCCGGCGCTTCAGCGCCACATAGAGCGCTCCGTCGCCGCCGTGCCGCTTGTCGGCCGGCGACACGCCCGCCACGATGTCGCGCAGGGCCGGTCCAGCCAGCCATTCGGGCGTGCGGGCCCGCAGCACCCCGACACCCAGCTTGCCCTTGCCCGTGACCACCAGGGCCGCGCGGTGGCCGTCTTCCCAGGCGCGGCGCAGGAAGGCCTCCAGCACAGGTCGCGCGCGGTCCTGGTCCAGGCCGTGCAGGTCGAGCCGGGCGTCAAGGGGCGTGTGTTCGCGGGCGATCTTGCGCTTGCGGTTGGGCTCGATGCCTTCGATAGGGCCTGGGGCGCGCTTGCTTCCCGCCGGCTTGAGGCCGTGGGGATCGAGCAGCAGCGGCGCCATCGGCTGCAGGCTGGTCGGCTGGACCAGCGACTTCTCGGCCTTCGGCGCCCAGCCGGCCGCCTTCTGGGTCGACTTGGCCTTCACCGTGGCGGTGACCATGCCCCACAGACGCATCTCGTCCTGGCGCGGGGGGCGCTTCATGACCTCGGCCCTTCCGCCTTAGCCTTGGGGGACCAGGCGGTAGAGCCGCAGCTCGTGACGCACGCGCCCCGCCTCGGCCCCGGCCGCCGCGCCCGTGCCGGTATAGAGATCGGCCCGCGCGTCGCCCTTGATCGCGCCGCCGACGTCCAGGGCTACCGCCAGGCGGCGATAGGCCGGGAAGGCGCCGCTCAGCTTGGGCGCGCTGGCGTCCAGCCAATAGAGCTCGCCCATCGCATGCTTGCTGGGATCCACGGCGATGGCCCGGCCGGCCGGCAGCGGGATCCCCGCCGCGCCCACCGCCTGCTTGCCGTCGTCGGGCAGGGTCTGGAAGAACACGTAGCGCGGGTTCAGCCGCATGATGGCGTCGGCCTCGGGGCCGCGATGGTCGGCCAGCCAAGTCCGGATGGCGTCGCCGGAGGTATTGTTGTCGGGCAGCAGGCCCTTGTCGCGCATGGCGTTGGCGATGCCGACGAACGGCTTGCCGTTGCTGCCGGCGAAGGCGGCGCGCACCCGGCGGCCGTCCGGCAGGGTCAGAACGCCCGAGCCCTGGATCTGCAGGAAGAACAACTCCTCGGGCCGCATCCAGGCCAGGGGGCGGCTCTCGGCCGTGGTTTCGATGGCCGCGCGGTCGGGATAGGGCACGAACTGACCGCCCTCGACCCGGCCGGTGACCTTCTTGCCGGCGAAGGTCGGCTCGAACTGGCCCAGGTCCAGCACCACCAGGTCGGCGGGCTTGCCGCGCAACGGGGCGCTGAACTCGGCCGAGCGCGACATCCGCGCCTCGTATTCGGGCGCGAAATAGGCGGTCAGCAGGCCCTGGCCGGGAACCGGCTCGGGTCGGAAATTGACTTCCAGGAAGCGGCGGGCCTCGGCGTCGTCGGCCGCGCGATCGGCGCGGGCCTTGCGGCAGACCTCGGCCAGGGCCGGGTCCTTGGCCACGCCGCAGCCTTCGCGGAACGCCTGCAGGGCGCCCAGATGATCTTCCTGCGACCAGCCGGCCAGGTCGGCGAACGACAGGCCCGACGATGGAGAGGTCGGGGGGGTGGTGACCGGACCGGGACCTGTCGTCACGGGACCAGGCCCGGTCGGCTTGAGCGGCGCGGTCGTACAGGCCGTCAGCACCAGGAGGGCGACGGCGGCCACAAAGCCCTGGCGCGACATCACGCCTCCGCGACGTCGACGCGGACCAGGGTCCAGTTCGGGTTCTTGCTCTTCAGATCGCGCTCGAAGGTCCACAGGTCGGCGGTGCGGCGGTCGTCCACCGCCTCGCCCGCGGCGCTGGTCGAGCGGGTGCGGACCTCGGCCAGGATGCGGACCACCGCCTTGGCGACGTCGCCCTCGACGGTGATGGAATCCAGATCCGTGCGCGGCGTGGCCAGGAATTCGGCCTTCTCGGTGCGACCCGCGGCCTCGCGCGCGGCGATCGCCACCTCGAAATTGGCCATGACGTCGGGGGCCAGCAACGGCTGGAGCGTCTCGCGATCGCCGGCGGCGAAGGCCTTGACGATCATCTCGTAGGCCTGACGGGCGCCGCTCAGGAAGTGGCCGATGTCGAAGTCGACCTGGCGGGCGCGCAGGGCGGCCAGGCCCGAAAGGGCTTCACCGGGAACCTCCGGAGCCTTCAGGTCGTGGGTCGGTCCGCCGGCGGGAACCGCCGCCGGCAGGTCTTCCGGCTGGCGCCCGACCCGGCGACCCAGGGTGGCGTAGAGCTGGTAGAGGATGACCGCCGCCAGAACCGCCAGAATGATCCATTCAAAGAACACGATGTTTTCCGCTCACTCGGCCAAGGCGCCACGTCATGCCTATATAGGCGATAACAGGCTCGCGCGTCAGGCGCCTGGCGTTGCGCGCCAGCCGCCCGCGTGTTAGCAGCCCGGCTCTCTCCTAGCGGCCAATTTCGACGCCGAATACGGATTTTATCGATCATGACCGACACCACCGCCGCTCCGCCCGCCGCGCAGGACGATACCGCGGCCACCGAAACCGGCATTCGCATCATCGCCCAGTTCGTGCGCGACTTCTCGTTCGAGAGCCCGCACGCCCCGGATTCCCTGCGCGCCGGCGGCGCCCCGCCCGCCATCGACATGGGCGTCGAGATGAACGCCCGCGGCCGTCCGGACGGCCTGTTCGAGGTCGACCTGAAGCTGTCGGCCCGCGCCACCCGCGAAGAACAGCCCGTCTTCCACGTCGAGGTGATGTACGGCGGCCTGTTCCACATCGCCGGCGTGCCGGAAGCCGAGCTGGAAGGCGTGCTGCTGATCGAGTGCCCGCGCTTCCTGTTCCCCTATGCTCGCCGCCTGATCTCGGACGTCACCAGCGAAGGCGGCTTCCCGCCCTTCCTGATCGACCCGATCGACTTCGCCGGCGTCTATGCCGCCCGCAAGGCCCAGGCCGAAGGCGTGGTGGTCGGCAACGCCTGATCGACGGGCTGAGCGCTGAAATTGAAAAGCCCCGATCGCTGATGCGGCCGGGGCTTTTTCTTTGTTCAGGGCCGAAACCCCCTCAGTCGCTTCGCGACAGCTCCCCCAAAAGGGGAGCATCTGGTGCGCAAATCCTCCCCCTCTGGGGGGAGGTGGCCCAGAGGGCCGGAGGGGGTCTTCACGGCGTCAAGGCTGTAGCCGATACCCGCCCATCTCGGTGATCAGGATCCGCGCCATGGCCGGATCGGGCTCGATCTTCTGGCGCAGGCGGTAGACGTGGGTTTCCAGAGTGTGGGTCGTCACCCCGGCGTTGTAGCCCCAGACCTCGGTCAGCAGCTCCTCGCGCGACACCGGCTTGGAGCCGGCGCGGTAGAGGTATTTGAGGATATTCGTCTCTTTCTCGGTCAGCCGAACCTTCTTCTGCTTTTCGTCGATCAGCAGCTTGGCCGAGGGCCGGAACTCGTAGGGACCAATGCGGAACAGGGCGTCTTCAGAAGCCTCGTAGCTGCGTAGCTGGGCGCGGATGCGGGCCAGCAGCACCCCGAAGCGGAAGGGCTTGGTGACATAGTCGTTGGCCCCCGATTCCAGGCCCAGGATGGTGTCGCTGTCGCTGGCCGCCGCCGTGAGCATGATCACCGGCGCGGTGACGCCGTTCTTGCGCATCAGGCGGCAGGCCTCGCGGCCATCCATGTCGGGCAGGTCGACGTCCAGCAAGACGAGGTCGGGCTTGAGCTCCTTGGCCATCCGCACGCCTTCGCCGGCCGTGGGAGCCTCGGCGACCGCGAACTCCTCGTGGAGGGCGAGCTGCTCGGCCAGAGCCCCGCGCAGATCATCGTCGTCGTCGACCAGGAGAAGGGTTTTGCGTTGCGCCATAAGCGGGAACATGCACCGCTGCGGCCCCCGGCGCCAAGGGCGCTTCTGAGGCCTTGCGCCGCGGTGTTGCTGGAGAGCCGCTGTTGACGATCTTTCGCGCGCGCGCCGACGGCCAGATGGCCTGGGACGGACGCCAGGTTCGCTGCGCCCTGGGCAAGGCCGGGGTGATCGCGGCGGCCGACAAGCGCGAGGGCGACAACAAGAGCCCCCTGGGCCTCTGGCCGATCCGCCGCGTGCTCTATCGGCCCGGCGTTTATCCGAACGGCCCCGTCACCAGCCTGCCGACCCAGCCGATCGCGTCGGACGACGGCTGGTGCGACGCTCCCGGGGACCCCGCCTACAACCAGCCGGTCAAGCTGCCCTACCCGGCCAGCGCCGAGCGGCTGTGGCGCGACGACGCGGTCTACGACCTGGTGGTGATCCTGGGCCACAACGACGACCCGCCGGCCGCCGGCCTGGGCTCGGCGATCTTCCTGCACCTGGCGCGGGACGGTTATCCCGGCACCGAGGGCTGCGTGGCTCTGGCCCGAGAGAATGTCGAGGCGCTGTTGGCGGCGGCCAAGCCAGGCGATGCGGTCGAGATCGTAGAGGCCTAGGTCCGGCTTCCAAACAGCGCCGATCCGATCCGTACCGAGGTCGCGCCGCAGGCGATGGCGGTCTCGAAATCGTCGCTCATGCCCATCGACAGCTTTTCAAGGCCGTTGCGGGCCGCGATCTGGCCCAGCAGGCGGAAATGCGGGGCGGGGTCAAGATCGGCCGGCGGAATGCACATCAGGCCCTCCACGGGCAGGTCCAGGCCCCGGCACAGGGCGATGAAGCGATCTGCCTCGCCTGGGACGACGCCGGCCTTCTGCGGCTCCTCGCCGGTATTGACCTGGATGAACAGCCTGGGCGCCCTGCCCTGGGCCTGGGCCTCGTCGGCCAGCACCTTGGCCAGCTTCTCACGGTCGAGGCTTTCGATCACGTCGAAGAAGGCCACCGCGTCATGGGCCTTGTTGCTCTGCAAAGGTCCGATCAGGCGCAGTTCGATCTCCGCGCGGCGCTCGCGCCAGCGGCCCATGGCCTCCTGGACGCGATTTTCGCCGAACACCCGCTGGCCCGCGTCGAGAATGGGGGCGATATGGTCCCAGGGCTGCAGCTTGGACACCGCCACCAGGGTGACCGCATCGGCGGCGCGACCGGCGGCCAGGGCGGCGGCGGCGATACGCGATTGGATCGAGGCATAGACGTCTGACATGGACTCAACACGCGCAACCGACGAGATGGAAGCCCTGTCTAGAACGGCGGCGCGGCTTCGCCCATGGCTGGTGCGTGGAAAGCGACTGCCGAACCTGCTGTTCTTCACCGACCCCGTCCGGACGCCCGATCCCGAACGCGTCACCGAGCGCCTGCCAGCCGGCGCGGCCGTGGTCTTCCGGGCCTTCGGCGCGTCCGATGCGACCGAACGAGGTCTGAGATTGCGGGAAATCACCCGGCGGCGCGGCCTGCTGCTGCTGGTCGGCGCCGACGAGGCCCTGGCGCGGGCCGTTCAGGCCGATGGCCTTCACCTGCCGGAGCGATTGGTGGCCGGCCTGCCGAGGCTGCGCGCGACGCATCCGGACTGGCTGATCACGATCGCCGCCCATGACAAAGCGGCCGCGAAGGCCGGCGCGGCGGAAGGCGCGGACGCTTTGGTGGTTTCGCCCATCTTCTCGAGCGTCAGTCCGTCAGCGGGCACGCCGCTGGGCGTGGACGGCCTGAAAAACATCGTTGAAGCGGTGGAAGCGCCGATTTACGCGCTCGGCGGCGTGCGCGCGGACACGGTCACGCAACTGGCGGATACGGGAATTGTCGGGATCGCGGCTGTCGAGGCGCTGAGCGCCTAGAGCTCTAGAACTTGAAGGCGGTTTCCAGCTTCACCCGGGGCGCGGGTTCCTGGATCTCGTTCCTGCGGGCGGCCAAGGCGGGGTTCTGGTCGCCCAGGGCCACGGCGCCACCGACGCGGATCGACGGGGTGACGCTGTAATAGGCGCCGGCCTGGACGTCCTTGGCTTCCATCTCGCGGCCCACCGGCTGGTCGAGATCAAGCTTGAGGCCCCACTTGCCCTTCTTGTCGTCCCACTTCAGGGACTTCTTCGGGCCTTGCGTCGGATTGAAAGGCGCGATCGGAGCGGCGTTGCTGAAGTCGTTCTTGACGCTGAAGTCGGGCGTCGACGTACGCGGCTTGCTTTGGGCATGGACCGTCGAAGCCGACCCCAGAAGGATCAACGCCGTGGCGCCTGCCGTGAAAAACCTTGCCGCGAACATGTTACTCGAACCCAATCCCCAACCCGCGCCCGTCAAGAGCCTAAACCCTATATAGGAGCGGGGTCCCTGATTATCGATTAAAGGCCCTAGTACAACGCGGTCAACCGCCGTTGGATCGGGCCAGACGTCGCAGGAGTCGATTCAAGCGGCGCCTGTGGCGGTCCTGCCACGCGATTCCTGTTTTGACGCAGCGCGACCATGCTATAGACCGCTTCCGGCTGCGGGGGCGCGCCAGGTTTGCGCTAAGGCGCCGGGCGATACATTGGAGCGAGGTACTATGGCGTTTGAGCGTGGGTCGGTGTTGCGCGGCGTCGCCGCTGGCGTTCTGGCGCTGACTGTTCTGACCGGTGTGTCGGCTTGCGGCGGCAACAAGGGCGGCGGCACCTTCACGACCCAGGACAGCGAACCGGGTTTCAATCCCTTCCGGGGTCACGGCGGCGGCAAGACCGCGGCGCAGCCGGGTTCGATCGGCGTCAACGGCTTCCTGTGGCGCGCCAGCCTGGACACCCTGGCCTTCATGCCCCTGGCCTCGGCGGATCCTTACGGCGGCGTGATCGTCACCGACTGGTACACCAATCCGGAAAAGCCGGACGAGCGTTTCAAGGCGACCGTCTACATCCTGGACACCCGCCTGCGGGCCGATGGTCTCAACGTGACCATCTTCAAGCAGACCAATACCGGCGGGACCTGGACCGACGCGGCCGCCACCGAGCAAACGGCGACCGACATCGAGAACGCCATCCTGACCCGCGCCCGTCAGCTTCGACTTTCCAACATCAAGAACTAGGGCTTTCCCTGGTTCTTCGCGGGAGCCCTTTGTCCTTGAGGCAGGGGCTCCCGTTCGCACTTTTAGAACCGCATCCAGGCCGAAACCGCTTATGACTTCCGCGGAACGCGCCTGAGGCGCGAGCTCCCGCACGAACAGTCTGGTTTCATGGCCCGCTACAATCCCAAAGACACCGAGCCGAAGTGGCGCGCCGCCTGGGCGACCGCCAACACCTTCCTGACGCCGATCACCCCCGATGCGCGGCCGAAGTACTACGTGCTAGAGATGTTCCCCTATCCGTCGGGGCGCATCCATATGGGCCATGTGCGCAACTACGCCATGGGCGACGTCGTGGCCCGCTACAAGCGCGCCCAGGGCTTCAACGTGCTGCACCCGATGGGCTGGGACGCGTTCGGCATGCCGGCCGAGAACGCCGCCATGGAGCGCGGCGTCCATCCCAAGGGCTGGACCTACGACAACATCGCCGCCATGCGCGAGCAGCTGAAGGCCCTGGGCCTGTCGATCGACTGGTCGCGCGAGTTCGCCACGTGCGACCCGGAATATTACGGCAAGCAGCAGGCCTGGTTCCTGCGGCTGCTGAAGCGCGGCCTGGTCTATCGCAAGGAAGCCTCGGTCAACTGGGATCCGGTCGACATGACCGTCCTGGCCAACGAGCAGGTGATCGACGGCAAGGGCTGGCGCTCGGGCGCGACCGTGGAGAAGCGCAAGCTGACCCAGTGGTTCCTGCGCATCACCGACTATGCCGACGCCCTGATCGACGGCTTGAAGACCCTGGATCGCTGGCCCGAGAAGGTCCGGATCATGCAGGAGAACTGGATCGGCCGGTCCAAGGGGCTGCGGTTCACGTTCAAGTTCGACGGCAAGGCCCCTGAAAGCCACGCCGACGGCCTGGAAGTCTACACCACCCGCCCCGACACCCTGTTCGGCGCCAGTTTCGTCGGCATCGCGCCCGAACACCCGCTGGCCGAGCGGCTGGCGGCGGCCGACCCCGCCGTGGCCGCCTTCGTCGCCGAATGTCGCCGAGGCGGCACCTCGGAAGCCGATATCGAGGGCGCCGAGAAGCTGGGCCGCGACACCGGTCTGCGCGTCATCCACCCGCTGGACCCGGCCAAGACCCTGCCGGTCTGGATCGCCAACTTCATCCTGATGGACTACGGCACGGGCGCGATCTTCGCCTGCCCGGCCCACGACCAGCGCGACCTGGACTTCGCCCGCAAGTACGATCTGCCCGTCCTGCCGGTGGTGCTGCCGCCCGGCGAGGACGCGGCGAGCTTCCAGGTCGGCAAGGAGGCCTATGTCGGCCCCGGGGCGATCTTCAACTCCGAGTTCCTGGACGGCCTGGACATCGAGGCGGCCAAGACCGAGGCGGTCAGCCGTATCGAGGCCATGAACCAGGGCCAGGGCGCGACCGTCTATCGCCTGCGCGACTGGGGCGTCTCGCGCCAGCGCTACTGGGGCTGCCCGATCCCGGTGATCCACTGCGAGGCCTGCGGCCCCGTCGGCGTGCCGGAAGCCCAGCTGCCGGTGGTGCTGCCCGACGACGTCACCTTCGACAAGGACAAGCCGGGCAACCCCCTGCTGCGCCACCCGACCTGGCGCCACACCACCTGCCCCAGCTGCGGCGGCAAGGCCGAGCGCGAGACCGACACGCTGGACACCTTCGTCGACAGCTCGTGGTACTTCGCCCGCTTCACCGATCCGACCGCCGCCGAACCGATCAACAAGGACGCGGCCGACCACTGGATGGCGGTCGACCAGTATATCGGCGGCGTCGAGCACGCCGTGCTGCACCTGCTGTACGCCCGCTTCATCACCAAGGCGCTGAAGGACGAGGGCCTGCTGTCGGTCGACGAGCCCTTCGCGGGCCTGTTCACCCAGGGCATGGTCACCCACGAGGCCTATAAGAACGCGGCCGGCGAGTGGGTCGAGCCTTCGGACATCCGGATCACGGTCGAGGGCAATACCCGCTCGGCGGCCCACGCCACGACCGGCGAGCCAATCACCATCGGCGACATCGAGAAGATGTCGAAGTCCAAGAAGAACGTGGTCGCCCCCGAGGACATCTTCGAGGCCTACGGCGTCGACGCCGCGCGCCTGTTCGTGATGAGCGACAGCCCGCCCGAGCGCGACGTGCAGTGGACCAACAGCGGCGTCGAAGGCTCCTGGCGCTTCACCCACCGGGTCTGGAACGAATTCGACAGCCAACCGGCCGGCGATTTCGCCCATGACGACAGCGATGCGGCCGCCCTGGCCCTGCGCAAGGGCGCGCACCGGCTGATCGGCTTCGTGACGGACTCGATCGAGGGCTTCCGCTTCAACAGCGGCGTGGCGCGCCTGTACGAATTCCTGAACATGCTGAAGGCCGCGCCCGCTGAAGGCGCGTCCCAAGGCGTCCTGGCGGCTCGCGCCGAGGCGCTGGAGATCCTGGCCCGGCTGATCTCGCCCTTCACGCCCCACCTGGCCGAAGAGGCCTGGGCGCACTTGGGCAAGACCGGCATGGTCGTCGACGCGCCCTGGCCCAAGGCCGACGCGGCCCTGGCGGCCGACGACGAGCGCGTGCTGCCCATCCAGATCAACGGCAAGCGTCGCGGCGAGATCAAGGTCAAGGCCGGCACGGCCGAGGCCGAGGTCGAGAAAATCGCTCTGGCGGATCACGCCGTCCTGGCCCACCTTGAGGGTCTGACCGTTCGCAAGGTGATCGTGGTGAAAGACCGTATCGTCAACATCGTGGCCGGCTGACCCATGAAGCGCTTCTCGCCCCTCAAGGCTCTCCCCGCCGCCCTGCTCGCCATCGCGGCGCTGACCCTGTCGGCCTGCGGCTTCACGCCGCTCTACGGCCCGGAAATGGTCACCAAGGGCCTCGGCTCGATCGAGGTGGTCGCGCCCGAGGGCCGCTCGGGTTATCTGCTGCGCGAAAAGCTGGACGACGTCCTGGCGCGCGACGTCAACCTGCTGCCGACCCACCGCCTGGTCTACACCGTCAAGGAGCTGCGCTACGCCCGCGGCGTGCGCGTCGACAACGTCGCCAACCGCTATGAGCTGAACCTGACGGCCAACTGGAGCCTGCTGGACGCCAAGACCGGCAAGTTGGTGCGCTCGGGTGTGACGTCCGCGGCCGTGACCTACGACTCCGCCGACCAACCCTACGCTTCCATCGCCTCGCAGCAGGACAGCCAGGAACGCGCGGCGGGCGAAGTGGCCCGGAAGATCCAGCTGGACCTCGCCGCCTGGCTGGCCGGCAAGGCGGCCGCCTGACCGCCCAACCTTTGGCTCGGGTACGTCTGTCATGATCCTGTCGAAGCGACCGGACATCGAACGCTTCCTGCGGGACCCGGCCGCCGACATCCGCGCCGTGGTCATCTACGGTCGCGACCGCGGTGTGGTGCGCGACCGCGCCGACCAACTGGTCAACAAGCTGTTCGCCCGTCCCGACGATCCCTTCGACACCGCCCAGCTGACCGAGAGCGACCTGGACTCCCAGGCCGGCAAGCTGGAGGACGAGCTCTCGGCCCTGTCGATGATGGGCGGACGGCGCCTGGTGCGCCTGCGCCTGACCGGCGAAAAGGGCGGACCCGACAAGCAGGCCGCCGAAGCGCTCACCCGCCATGTCGAGGGCCAGCTGAATCCCGACGCCTTTTTCCTGATCGAAGCCGGGGCCCTGGGCCGCGACTCCACCCTGCGCAAGGTGGCCGAGAAGGCGGCCGGCGCGGCGGTGATCCCCTGCTACGAGGACGAGGCCGGCGACCTGGCGCGCCTGACCCGCGAGACCATGGCCAAGGACAAGGTCAGCCTCAATGGCGAGGCACTGGACCTATTCGTCTCGCGCCTGCCCAAGGAGCGCGGCGTGGCCCGGGCCGAGATCGAGCGCCTGGCGTTGTTCCTGGGCCCCGGCTCCGGCGTGGTGGCCACGCCTGCCGACCTGACCGACTTCCTGGGCGTCGAGCCCGAGGCCTCGCTGGGCGACGCCGCCATCGACGCGTTCGGCGGCCGCCTGGGGCCAGCCCAGGCCGGCCTGCGCCGCGCCGCCGCCGAGGGCGAAGGCGGACCGGCCGCCGTCCGCGCCATGGGCTACCACCTGGGCCGCCTGCGCCGCACCCTGACCCTGCATAAGAACGGCGTCGATCTGGGCGCGGCGGCGAAGGCCTCCGGCGTGTTCTGGAAGAGCGAGCGCGAGTTCCTGCGTCAGGCCCGGGCCTGGACCCTGGACCAGCTGCTCGTGGTCCAGGCCGAGATCCTGGCCGCCGACAAGGCCTGCAAGACCTCGGGCTCCCCCGACCAGCTGATCTCCGAACGCCTGGCCCTGCAGATCGCCGGCAAGGCGCGCCGACTGGGGCTGTAACCCGAGCGACGCAGGGCGCTCTGTCCTCTCGCGAGCGAATCACGGTCCGCGACCAAGCGAGGCGGCCTTGGGAGCGAGTCGGCGATTCCGTCAAATCTTCGCTCGACCAATCCCCAGGAATTTGACGCTGGTCACCCTGAAAGGGCCGGACCAAATTTCACGCCTGTGGCGCAGTTTTTGCTGTAATTACAGCGCCTTATAGCGCCTTGAACGTCCGCATGGCCTCGATTCTGGAGAGCAGCTCGACCTTGGATACGGTCGAGCCGCTCTCCGTGCGCGACAGAAGACCCTCTCGAAGGGCTCTCAGGCGCCGCGCGTCAGCCGATTGCAGAGGTCGTCCAGTTGCTCGAGCGTCGCGTAGCGGATCGTCAGGGCGCCCGCGCCGCCGCGATCGTCGATCTCGACATCGAGACCGAGCAGCGACGAGAGATCGGCTTCCAGCGATTGGGTGTCGGTGTCCTTGGACTTGGGCGGACGACCACCGGCCGACTTGGCGCGGACCTCGCCGTCGGCATTGGGGGTGCGACGGGCCAGCGCTTCGGCATCACGCACCGACAGGCCCTTGGCGATGACCTCCTTGGCCAGGGCCGTCGGATCCGGCGCCGAGGCGATGGCGCGGGCGTGACCGGCGGTCAGCTCGCCCGAGGTCAGGTACGACTGCACCGCTTCGGGTAGGGCCAGCAGACGCAGGGTGTTGGCGACGTGGCTGCGGCTCTTGCCGACCGTCTGGGCGATCGCCTCCTGGGTGCGACCAAACTTGTCCATCAGCACCTTGTAGCTCAGCGCTTCCTCGAGGGCGTTGAGGTCGGCGCGCTGGACGTTCTCGATGATGCCGATTTCCAGCACCGCCAGATCGTCCAGCTCGCGGATCATGATCGGGATGGTCTTCAGGCCCGCCCGCTGGGCGGCGCGCCAGCGGCGCTCGCCGGCGACGATCTGATACTCGCCCGGAGCGCCCGGCGCGGGGCGCACCAGGATCGGCTGCAGCACGCCCTTCTCGCGGATCGAGTCCGAAAGTTCTACCAGGTCATCCTCGCGGAAGGTCCGGCGCGGCTGGTCGGGATTACGGCGGATCAGTTCGATCGGGGCTTCCCGCGAACCGCCCACGGTATCACCGGGAGCCTGGGCGGGGGCGGATTCGACCTCGCCGAGCAAGGCGGAAAGGCCCCGACCCAGCCCACGACGACCTTCAGACATCCCCGGTTCTCCCACCACGACCGACTCCCTCACGCGTTCGACACTCAACTTAGACAATGACTTGGATGGTTATCCTCAGGCGGCGATCACGCTGCCTGGGCCAGCCTGGATTTTTCGCGGGTGATCACTTCGCGGGCCAGGCGCAGGTAGGCCTGGCTGCCCGCGCATTTCAGATCATAGAGCAGGACGGGCTTACCAAAGGACGGCGCCTCGGAGACCCGGACGTTGCGCGGTATGACTGCGTCATAGACCTTGTCGCCAAAGTGCTCCCGGACATCCCGCGCCACCTGGTCGGACAGACTGTTGCGGCGGTCGTACATAGTCAGCACCACGCCCTGGATTTCCAGCGTCGGGTTGAGGCTGCCGCGCACCCGCTCGATGGTTCGCATCAGCTGGGTCAGGCCTTCCAAGGCGAAGAACTCACACTGTAGCGGCACGAACACCGCGTCGGCGGCGGTCATGGCGTTGACGGTCAGCACGTTCAGCGACGGCGGGCAGTCGATCAGCACATAGGTGTAGGGGCCGTTGGCGCGCAGGGGCTCCAGCGCGTCGCGCAGGCGGTAGGAACGCCGCGCCTGTTGGCCCAGCTCGATCTCCACGCCCGACAGATCGGCGTCGGCGGGGATGACGTCCAGGCCCGGCAGCTCGGTGCGGACCGCCGCGTCGACCACCGGCTTCTCGCCCATCAGCACGTCATAGAGGGTCGTCTTGCGCTGCATACGGGTGATGCCCAGGCCCGTCGAGCAGTTGCCCTGCGGATCGGCGTCGATCAGCAGCACGCGTTCGCCGCAGGCCGCCAGGGCGGTGCCCAGGTTGATCGCGGTCGTGGTCTTACCCACCCCGCCCTTCTGGTTGGCGATCGCCAGGACGCGCAGCGGTTGGTCAGACTTTACGGACACTCTTAAGCCCCTTCACTTGCACGATCTGGCCACGCGGGTCGCTCAGGGAGGGCCGCAGGTCCGACTCGAATTTCCAATATGTGGCGGCTTCCGCCAGTTCCGACGCGACATCTTGTCCCTTCAGGAACAAGGCGGTGGCGCCGCGCTTCAGGTAGGGCTGGGCATAGCCGAGCAGTCTGACCATCGGCGCGCAGGCCCGGGCGGTGACGATCTCGACCTTGAGGTCCAGCTCCTCGGCGCGGGCGTTGTGGATCTCGGCGGGCAGCTTCAGCTCATCGACCACGACGCGCAGGAACTTGCAGCGCTTGACCATGCTCTCGACCAGGTGGACCTTGGCCCCTGGCGTGTCCTTCAACAGGATCGCCAGCACCACCCCGGGCAGGCCGGCGCCGGCGCCGAGGTCAGCCCAGGTCTTGGCTTCAGGGGCCAGCTGTAGAAGTTGGGCGCTGTCCCAGGCGTGGCGGTTCCAATAGGTCGGGATCGTCGCCGGCCCGACCAGGTTCATGACTTCGTTCCACTCGCCCAGCAGCGTCTGGAAGCGGACCATGTCGGCCAATTGGGCGTCGGTACAGCCCGTCAGCCGCTGAAAGGCGGCGGCGTCGACCGGGTCGAGGTCTTCGATGATCAGAGTGGCGACGGCGTCGGACATCAGGCGGCCTTCGCGCGGCGGACGTGGGCCAGCAGGGCCGTCAAGGCGCCGGGAGTCACGCCTTCGATCCGCGCCGCCTGGCCCAGGGTCATGGGCTTTACCCGCGTCAGCTTTTCGCGCACCTCGTTCGACAGGCTGCCGACCAGGGCATAGTCCAGATCGGCTGGCAGACGCAGATCCTCTTCCTTGCGGAAGGCCTCGGCGTCGTCGCGCTGACGATCCAGATAGCCGGCATAGGCCGCCTCGATCTCGATCTGCTCACGGGCCATCGGGCTCCAGGTGGCGATCTCCGGCCATACCGAGGTCAGGCCGTCGAGCGTCACATCGGGCAAGGCCAACATCGACAGGACGTCGCGGCGCTGGCCGTCGTGGTTGACCTTGAAACCCGCGCGGTTGGCTTCGGCGGGCGTCAAGTTGACCGAGCGGGCGAAGGCGCGAACCGCTTCCAGCTCGGCCTTCTTGGCCGCCCAGGCCTCGGCGCGCACCGGACCCACGCAGCCCAAGGCCAGGCCCCGGTCGGTCAGGCGCTGGTCGGCGTTGTCGGCACGCAGGATCAGGCGGAACTCGGCCCGGCTGGTGAACATCCGATACGGCTCGGTGACGCCCCGTGTGACCAAGTCGTCGATCATCACCCCGATATAGGCCTCGTCGCGGGCGAAGACGGCGGGCTCCCGGCCCTGCACGGCCAGGGCGGCGTTGAGCCCGCCCATCAGACCCTGGGCCCCGGCTTCCTCATAGCCCGTCGTGCCGTTGATCTGGCCGGCCAGGTAGAGCCCCGGCAGGCGCTTGGTCTCCAGGGTCGGGTAGAGCTCGCGCGGATCGACATAGTCATACTCGATCGCATAGCCGTACCGAATGACCTCGACGTTCTCCAGACCCGGCATGGTGCGCAGGAACAGCAGCTGGGTCTCGGCCGAGACCGACGTCGAAATGCCGTTCGGATAGACCGTGTCGTCGTCCAGGCCTTCCGGCTCCAGAAACACCTGGTGGCTGGTCTTGTCGGCGAAGCGAACGACCTTGTCCTCGATGGACGGGCAATAGCGCGGACCGATCCCGGTGGCGCGGCCGCCATAGACCGCCGACTCCCCCAGGCGCTCGGCGATGATCTTGTGGGTCTCGGCCGTGGTGTAGGTGATGCCGCACTGGATCTGGGGCACGTCGATCTTGGTAGTCAGGAACGAGAAGGGCTCGGGCTGCTCGTCGGCGGCCTGCATCTCCAGCCGGTCCCAGGCGATGGTTCTGCCGTCCAGGCGCGCGGGCGTGCCGGTCTTCAGGCGGCCCATGTCGAAGCCCAGGGAGTAGAGCCGGTCCGCCAGGCCGATCGACGGCGCATCGCCGACCCGGCCGGCCGAGATGCGGGTCTCGCCTTGGTGGATGACGCCCTTCAGGAAGGTGCCCGTGGTGAGAACCACGCGCGGCGCGCGGTGGACGCCGCCCTCCCCGTCGATCACGCCGGCCACGACCCCGTTCTCGACGATCAGATCTTCGGCGGCGGCCGCGATCACATCAAGGTTCACGTGGGAAAACAGCTCGGCCTGCATGGCCTCGCGATAGAGCTTGCGGTCGATCTGCGAGCGCGGGCCGCGCACGGC
>FTJN01438475.1_pt1 | contig 21874 bp, 31 predicted proteins | sample 1658361 | NCBI WGS metagenome assembly FTJN01 (sample SAMEA3914819, study PRJEB12502) | metagenome | biome: forest; material: soil | place: Canada | collected 2010-06-26 | depth 0.3 m
AGAAGTTCGGCGGCGAAGCCAAGGCGTACGACCAGATCGACGCGGCGCCGGAAGAAAAGGCGCGCGGTATCACGATCAACACCGCGCACGTCGAGTACGAGACGGCCGCCCGTCACTACGCGCACGTCGACTGCCCGGGCCACGCCGACTACGTCAAGAACATGATCACCGGTGCCGCCCAGATGGACGGCGCCATCCTGGTGTGCTCGGCCGCCGACGGCCCGATGCCCCAGACGCGCGAGCACATCCTGCTGTCGCGCCAGGTGGGCGTGCCCTACATCATCGTCTTCCTGAACAAGGCCGACATGGTGGACGACGCCGAGCTGCTCGAGCTGGTCGAGATGGAAGTGCGCGAACTCCTGTCGAAGTACGACTTCCCGGGCGACGACACCCCCATCATCAAGGGCTCGGCCAAGCTGGCGCTCGAAGGTGACCTGGGCGAGCTGGGCGAGCAAGCCATCATGAAGCTGGCCGACGCGCTCGACACGTACATCCCGACGCCGGAGCGCGCCATCGACGGCGCCTTCCTGATGCCGGTCGAAGACGTGTTCTCGATCTCGGGCCGCGGCACCGTGGTGACCGGCCGTATCGAACGCGGCATCGTCAAGGTCGGCGAGGAAATCGAGATCGTCGGTATCTCGGTGACCCAGAAGACGACGTGCACGGGCGTGGAAATGTTCCGCAAGCTGCTCGACCAGGGTCAGGCCGGCGACAACGTCGGCATCCTGCTGCGCGGCACCAAGCGCGAGGACGTCCAGCGTGGCCAGGTTCTGTGCAAGCCGAACTCGGTCAAGCCGCACACGCACTTCACGGGCGAGATCTACGTCCTGTCCAAGGACGAAGGCGGCCGTCACACGCCGTTCTTCAACAACTATCGTCCCCAGTTCTACTTCCGCACGACGGACGTGACGGGCGCGATCGAGCTGCCCAAGGACAAGGAAATGGTCATGCCGGGCGACAACGTGTCGATCACGGTCAAGCTGATCGCCCCGATCGCCATGGAAGAAGGCCTGCGCTTCGCCATCCGTGAAGGCGGCCGTACCGTCGGCGCCGGCGTCGTCGCCAAGATCATCGAGTAACTCTTGCGTGATGCGGGCGCGCCGCCTCCCGGCGCCGCGCCCACTTTCCCGAACTTCCGTCGGTTTCACCGACATCGCTCTTTGAGGACATCATCATGCAAAAGCAAAAGATCCGCATTCGCCTGAAGGCATTCGACTACAAGCTGATCGACCAGTCGGCGCTCGAGATCGTCGAGACCGCCAAGCGCACCGGCGCCATCGTCAAGGGCCCGGTGCCCCTGCCGACCCGCCTGCAGCGCTTCGACATCCTGCGCTCGCCGCACGTGAACAAGTCGAGCCGCGACCAGTTCGAGATCCGCACCCACCAGCGCCTGATGGACATCGTCGACCCGACGGACAAGACCGTCGACGCGCTGATGAAGCTCGACCTGCCCGCGGGCGTGGACGTCGAGATCAAGCTGCAGTAAAGCAGGTGGCGGTTGCGGGAAGTCCCGCATCTGCTATAATCGCTGGCTCTGCGAGAGGCCCCTAGTCCAGAAATCTGGGCCAGGGGCTTTTACGCTAGAACCAAGTCAGCCCGGCCAATCGATGTCGGGTATGTGAAACAAAGGCTCTGAGCTGAAAGGCGAAGGGGCTGGAGAAAAACCATGAGTCTAAGCAATCGTCTCGGATTGCTGGGTCGCAAGGTGGGCATGATGCGCATCTTCACGGACGACGGCGATGCCGTGCCTGTGACGGTGATCGACGTGTCCAACAACCGCGTCACCCAAGTGAAGTCCGTCGACACCGACGGCTACACCGGCGTCCAGATCGCCTTCGGCGCACGCAAGGCTTCGCGCGTGATCAAGCCGGCGGCGGGTCACCTCGCCAAGGCCGGCGTCGAAGCCGGCACCATCCTGAAGGAATTCCGGGTCACCCCGGAAGTCGCCGCTGAATACAAGCCGGGCACCGTCGTGCCGGTCGGCCTGTTCGAAGTGGGCCAGCTCGTCGACGTGCAAGGCACCTCGATCGGCAAGGGCTTCATGGGCACCATCAAGCGCCACAACTTCAGCTCGCAACGCGCGTCGCACGGCAACAGCCGTTCGCACAACGTTCCGGGTTCGATCTCGATGGCGCAGGATCCGGGCCGCGTGTTCCCGGGCAAGCGCATGTCGGGTCACCAGGGCGACGAAACCGTCACCGTGCAGAACCTCGACATCATCCGCGTTGACGCAGAGCGTTCGCTCCTGCTCGTCCGCGGTGCGATCCCCGGTTCGAAGAACGGCCATGTGGTCGTGCGCCACGCCGTCAAGGTCAAGGCCAAGAAGGGAGCCAACTGATGCAGCTCGAGCTCCTCAACGAACAAGGTCAGACCACTTCCAAGGTCGACGCGCCGGACACCGTGTTCGCGCGTGACTACAACGAAGCGCTGATCCATCAACTCGTGGTCGCCTTCCAGGCCAACGCGCGCCAAGGCACGCGTTCGCAGAAGAACCGCGAAGAAGTCAAGCACAGCACGAAGAAGCCGTGGGCCCAGAAGGGCACCGGCCGCGCTCGTTCGGGCATGACGTCGTCCCCGATCTGGCGTGGAGGCGGTCGCGCCTTCCCGAACCGCGTGGACGAGAACTTCACGCAGAAGCTGAACAAGAAGATGTATCGCGCCGGCATGGCGTCGATCCTCTCGCAGCTGGCCCGTGATGGTCGCCTGGCCGTCGTCGACTCGTTCGACATCGACGCGCCCAAGACCAAGCTGCTGGCCCAGAAGTTCAAGGACATGAGCCTGAGCTCCGTGATGGTCATCTCCGACAACGTCGGCGACAACCTCGCGCTGGCTTCGCGCAACCTGCCCAACGTGCTCGTCACCGAGCCGCGTTATGCCGATCCCCTGTCGCTGGTCTTCTACAAGAAGGTCCTGGTGACGAAGGCTGCGATCGAGCAGTTCAAGGAGATGTACGCATGAGCGCCGCCAAGAAATTCGATGAGAACCGTCTCGCGACGATCCTGATGGCTCCGATCATCTCGGAAAAGGCCACCAGCGTCGCCGAGAAGAACAACCAGGTGTTGTTCAAGGTTCTGCGCGACGCCACCAAGCCTGAAATCAAGGCTGCCGTCGAGCTGCTCTTCAAGGTCGAAGTCGAGAAGGTCTCGACGGTCGTCCAAAAGGGCAAGGTCAAGAAATTCGGGCGCTCCATCGGCCGTCGCGACCACGTCAAGAAGGCGTACGTGTCGTTGAAGGCTGGGCAAGAGCTCAACTTCTCCGGGGAGGCCGCGTAAATGGCCGTCATCAAACTCAAGCCGACTTCGCCTGGCCGCCGTGCCGTCGTGAAGGTCGTGCACGCCCACCTGCACAAGGGCAAGCCCGAGGCATCGCTGCTCGAGCCGCAAAAGCAGAACGCCGGCCGCAACAACAACGGCCACATCACGATTCGCCACAAGGGCGGTGGTCACAAGCACCACTACCGTGTCGTCGACTTCGTGCGCGCCAAGGACGGCATCCCGGCGAAGGTCGAAACGATCGAGTACGACCCGAACCGCACCGCCCACATCGCGCTGGTCTGCTACGCCGACGGCGAGCGCCGCTACATCATCGCGCCGCGTGGCCTCGAAGTGGGTTCCACCGTCCTGTCCGGCGCCGAAGCGCCGATCAAGGCCGGCAACACCCTGCCGATCCGCAACATCCCGGTCGGCTCGATCATCCACTGCGTGGAAATGCAGCCGGGCAAGGGCGCCCAGATCGCCCGCTCGGCCGGCACGTCCGTGACGCTGATGGCGCGCGAAGGCATCTACGCCCAGGTTCGCCTGCGCTCGGGTGAAGTCCGCAAGATCCATATCGACTGCCGCGCCACCATCGGCGAGACGTCCAACGAAGAGCACAACCTGCGCCAGTACGGCAAGGCCGGTGCGAAGCGCTGGAAGGGCATCCGCCCGACCGTTCGCGGTGTCGCGATGAACCCGGTGGATCACCCGCACGGCGGCGGCGAAGGCCGCACCGGCGAGGGTCAAGTCCCTGTGTCTCCGTGGAACACGATGACCAAGGGCTACCGCACGCGGAACAACAAGCGTACGCAGACGATGATCGTCTCGCGCCGCAAGAAGTAAGGCTAGACCATGGCACGCTCTCTAAAGAAGGGTCCCTTCGTGGACCACCACCTTCTCGCCAAGGCCGAAAAGGCCGTGGCCGTCAAGGACAAGAAGCCCATCAAGACCTGGTCGCGCCGCTCGACGATCCTGCCCGATTTCATCGGTCTGACGATCGCCGTGCACAACGGCAAGCAGCACGTTCCCGTGTACGTGTCCGACCAGATGGTCGGCCACAAGCTCGGCGAATTCGCGCTGACGCGGACCTTCAAGGGTCACCCGGCCGACAAGAAGGCCAAGCGCTAAGGAGCTGACGATGGAAACCAAAGCAATCGTCCGTGGCGTGCGACTGTCGGCCGACAAGGGCCGCCTGGTCGCCGACCTGATCCGCGGCAAGAAAGTCGGTCTGGCGCTCAACACGCTCGAATTCACGCAGAAGAAGGCCGCCGGCATCATCAAGAAGGCGCTCGAATCTGCCATCGCCAATGCGGAGCACAACGACGGCGCCGACATCGACGAGCTCAAGATCACCTCGATCTACGTCGAGCAAGGCACCACGCTGAAGCGTTTCTCGGCCCGTGCCAAGGGCCGTGGCAACCGCATCAGCAAGGGTACCTGCCACATCTACGTGACCGTCGGTAACTGACGCCAAGGAAGACTATGGGACAGAAAATCCACCCAACCGGCTTCCGCCTGCCCGTGACCCGGGCCTGGGCGTCGCGCTGGTACGCATCGAACAAGAACTTCGCCCAGATGCTGGCCGAAGACCTGAAGGTTCGTGAATTCCTCAAGGCCAAGCTCAAGAATGCCGCGGTCTCGCGCATCCTGATCGAACGCCCCGCCAAGAACGCCCGCATCACGATCTACTCGGCACGTCCGGGCGTCGTGATCGGCAAGAAGGGCGAAGACATCGAGAACCTCAAGGCCGCTCTCGCGAAGCTGTTGAACGTTCCGGTGGCAGTCAACATCGAGGAAGTGCGCAAGCCTGAAATCGATGCACAGCTGATCGCCGATTCGATCACGCAGCAGCTCGAGAAGCGCATCATGTTCCGTCGCGCCATGAAGCGCGCGATGCAGAACGCGATGCGCCTGGGCGCCCAGGGCATCAAGATCATGTCGTCGGGTCGCCTGAACGGCATCGAAATCGCTCGTTGCGAGTGGTACCGCGAAGGTCGCGTGCCCCTCCACACGCTGAAGGCCGACATCGACTACGGCTTCTCCGAAGCCAAGACGACGTACGGCGTCATCGGCTGCAAGGTCTGGGTCTACCGCGGTGACCGCCTCGCCAACGGCGAAGCGCCCGTGATCCCGAAGACCGAAGGCGAAGACGATCGTCGTGGCCCGCGTCGCCCGCGTCCGGGTGACGACCGTGGTCGTGGCGCTCCGCGCAGCAACGATCGTGGCCCGCGTGGCGACGCCCCGCGTGCCGATGCCGGCGCCCCGGGTGCTGCCGACGCCACCAAGCCGGCGGTCAAGCGCGTCATGCGCAAGGCAGCCGCTCCGGTCGTGGCGCCTGCCTCGACCGAAGGCAAAGGAGAATAAGACATGCTGCAACCAGCACGCCGCAAGTTCCGCAAGGAACAGAAGGGCCGCAACACCGGCATCGCCACTCGTGGCGCCGCCGTCTCGTTCGGCGAATTCGGCCTGAAGGCCACCGAGCGCGGCCGCATCACGGCCCGCCAGATCGAAGCTGCCCGTCGTGCGATCTCGCGCCACATCAAGCGCGGTGGCCGCATCTTCATCCGCATCTTCCCGGACAAGCCGATTTCGCAGAAGCCTGCTGAAGTCCGGATGGGTAACGGCAAGGGCAATCCGGAGTACTACGTCGCTGAAATCCAGCCCGGCAAGGTGCTCTACGAACTCAATGGTGTGCCCGAGCAACTGGCCCGCGAAGCGTTCACGCTCGCGGCCGCCAAGCTGCCGCTGAGCTGCACCTTTGTCACCCGCCAAATCGGCATGTGACCGGAGCAAACAATGAAAGCATCTGAACTGCGGACCAAGGACGTCCCGGCGCTCGAAAAGGAAGTCACCGACCTCCTGCGCGCCCACTTCGGCCTGCGCATGCAGAAGGGCACTCAACAGCTGACGAACAACACGCAGCTGAAGACGACCCGTCGCGACATCGCGCGTGCCAAGACCATCCTGGCCGAGAAGAAGAAGGGAGCCGCGAAATGACGCAAGCTCAACAAGCGACGACCGCCAAGTCGGAAACGAACACGCGCACCCTCGTGGGCCGCGTGGTCAGCGACAAGCGTTCGAAGACCATCACGGTGCTCGTCGAGCGTCGTGTCATCCATGAGCTGTACGGCAAGATCGTCGGCCGCTCGCGCAAGTACCACGCCCATGACGAAAAGGGCGAGTACAAGATGGGTGACCTGGTCGAGATCGCCGAAACGCGCCCCATCTCGAAGACCAAGAACTGGGTCGTGACCAAGCTGCTCGAGAAGGCCCGCCTGGCCTGATCGACTGGCCGCACGCGGGGTCGAATCCCGCTGCCGCACCCTGCGGCCGGAACGCTGGAATACTGGCGTCCCGGCCGTACTCTTTTGTGGCGACGAAAATGCCGCCACGCACATTTCAGATCAGGAGCGAGACATGACGATCCAGGTTGGCGACAAGCTGCCCGCGGGCACCCTCAAGGAATTCATCGACGTCGAGACCGAAGGCTGCTCGCTCGGTCCCAACAACGTCGACGTGCCCGGCGCCACGGCCGGCAAGACCATCGCGATCTTCGCGCTGCCGGGGGCCTTCACGCCCACCTGCTCCGCCAAGCACGTGCCGGGCTACGTCGCGCAGGTCGACGCGCTGCGCGCCGCCGGCGTGGACGAGATTTGGTGCCTGTCCGTCAACGACGCGTTCGTGATGGGCGCGTGGGCGCGCGACCAGAAGACGGCCGGCAAGGTGCGCATGCTGGCCGACGGCTCGGCCGCGTTCACGCAGGCCGTCGGCCTGCCGTTCGACCTCACCGCCAACGGCATGGGCGTGCGCTCGCAGCGCTATTCGATGCTGGTCGTCGACGGCGTCGTCAAGACGCTCAACATCGAGGGCCCGGGCAAGTTCGAGGTCAGCGACGCGGACACGATGCTGGCGCAGGCCAAGGCGCTCAAGAACTGAAGCCGTCGCGCCCGCGGGCGCACCGTAGGCGAAGGCCGCCCGCGCGTCACGCGCGCGCGGCCTTTTTTCATGGGCGGCATGTCCGGCCGCGCAGGCCGGGCGCTCGCCGCGGCCGCGGCGCCGGCCAGGCGCCATTCCGCCTTCAGGTCGCTTCCGGTGCGGGAACGAAAAAGGCCGCCGGCGCGTGACGCACCGGCGGCCTTCAGGCCGGGCAGGCGCCCGCTCAGGGCTTGGCGGCGTCGGCGCCCGGGCCGATGTTGGCGTCGAGGAACTGCTGCACGCGTTCGTAGAAGGCGACCCGGGTCTCGGGCTTGTACCAGCCGTGCGCCTCGTCCTTGTACTCGATCCAGGTGACCGGCGCGTGGTTGGACTCCAGCGCGTTCAGCAGCTTCGTCGCGTGCACGATGGGCACGCGGCGGTCGACGCCGCCGTGCGCGAGCAGCAGCGGGCGCGTGATGTGCGAAGCCTGCAGCAGCGGCGAGGTCGCCTTCAGCTGTTCCGCGTCGGCCACGCGGTCGCCGATCAGCTCGGGCATGCCGAACGACTTGAACTCCTCGTCGAAATCGCTCCAGTAGACGTCGTACATCAGGTTGATGTCCGTCACCGCCGCGTAGGCCACGCCGCAGCGGTACAGGTCGGCGTAGCGCACCAGGCCCATCAGCGTCGCGTAGCCGCCGTAGCTTCCGCCGGCGATGCAGGTGCGCTTGGGATCCTCGAGGCCCTGCTGGGCGGCCCAGATCGTGGCGTCGGCGATGTCGTCCTGCATCTTCAGGCCCCATTGCCGGTGGCCGGCGCCTTCGAGCGCGCTGCCGTAGCCCTCGCTGCCGCGGAACTCGGGCTTGACGACCAGGTAGCCGCGCGAGGCCAGGAACTGCGACTCGCCGTCCCACTCCCAGTGCCAGCCGCGCAGCGACGGGCCGCCGTGGACAAGGACGACCGTCGGCCACGGGCCCTTGCCGTGCGGCTTGGTCACGTACAGCGGCAGGTCGTGTCCGTCGCGCGCCTTGATGCGCACGAAGTCGGTGTCGGCCATCTGGCGCGCGCGGATGGCCGGGCGGGACGCGCCGAACGGGATCAGCGAGTCGTCGGAGCGATCGTAGAGGTAGAACAAGTCCGGCTGGCGATCGGAATGCGACGTCACCAGCACGCGCTGCGCGCAGCCGCAGTCGGCCGGATCGATGCGGTTGATCAATCCGGGAAGCTTCGCGTCGACCTTGGCCTGCAGCGACTTCATCGCAGGATCGAACCAGACGGTGCCGGCGGCGTCGGCTTCGTAGTGGACGCCCAGGACCTTGTGGGTGCGGTAGTCGTCGACGAGCGCGCCGTCGATGTCGAAGCCCTTGGCGCTGACGAGCGGCTGGGCGTCGGCCTGGCCCGTCGCCAGGTCGTAGTGGTAAAGGGCGAGCGTGCCGTCGTCGTCATGCAGCATCTCGACGAAGCCCTGGTTGTCGGCACCGATGTCGTTCAGCAGCGGATCGCCGGCGCGGCGCTTGTAGGTCGCATAGGTCGAGCGCTCCTTCCAGGCGCCCGCCGCGTCGCGGGCCAGCAGCGTCGTCTTGCCTTCCTTGCGCTGCATGGCGGCGCGCACCTGGCCCTGCCCGTCGATCGTCCACGAGAAGACATGGTCGGGCCACTTGTCGCCCATTTCGGTGAGCGCGCCGGTGCGCACGTTCATCCGCACCGGGGTGTTGCCCGTCCACTCGGAGTGCGTCTCGTTCCAGTGGTAGACGACGACGTCGCCGCTGCCGTCGTGGAGCGCCTGGCCGAAGCTGTAGCGGAACGGATCCAGCGACCGCACCTTGATCATGGTGCCGGTCTCCATGTTCTTGGTGTTGAAGTTGATCAGCGTGCGCAGGCCCTCGCCGTCGCTGCCGATCGCGTACAGCCCCGTGCCGCGCTGCTGGAACGCGGACGCGCTCTCGTCCCCGAGGCCGAACACGAGCGTCTTGCCGTCGGCCCATTGGGCCCAGCCGATGTCGTTGCCGGCAAACGCGGCGACGACCTTGAACTTGTGCAGGTCGGCGGTGTCGATCACGGCCAGCTGGCGGCGTCCGGCCGTGTTGCGCACGAGCACGGCGACGGCGCTGCCGTCGGGCGAGATCAAGGCGTCGCTCATCGTGGCGAAGTCGAAGAATTCGGCGGCCGGCACGCTCGCGGGCGGCGCGACCGGCGTGGTGGCCGCGAAGCCGGCCAGCGGCCAGGCGCAGGCAGCCGCGAGCACGGTGCAGAGCACCGAATGGGTAGAACGCTTCATGTGGATCAGCCTCCCAGCTGTGTTGTGCGGGGCTGTTGGCGTGGTGCCGTCCCCGAGTCGTGTATCCCGGCGGCCCCTCTCGACCGCGGTGCGGGGATTGTGGCGCGAAACAGGCGGCTTCCCGGAGGTGGGCCGCCGAGCGGCCACGATGGATTTCCCTGACACGGCGTGCCCGTCGCGCCGCCCCGCCGGGGCCGGCGCCAGCACCTTTTCTCGGCCTACGTTTGACACGTCCGCAAGAAGTGATGCATAATGGCCGACTTCGCCAAAGAAGCGCGAGCAACGCATGCCGTCGCCAGTCAACACTGGGGGCCTCTGGAGTGACCAGAAAGCAGCGCTGCAAGGCTTTAGAGGAATTTCAGCCCAACCGGGGTGTTCTTGAAGCCGCAGGCCCTGCCTGCAGTGAAAGGAGCGCACTGACGGGCCCAATACTGACCGCTCTCGGGTGTTGCCGTCTGCGGGAGCAAGTTGGGGATAAACCATGATTCAAATGCAGTCGCGACTCGACGTCGCGGACAACACCGGTGCGAAATCCGTCCAGTGCATCAAGGTGCTCGGCGGTTCGAAGCGCCGTTATGCCGGCATTGGTGACGTGATCAAGGTCAGCATCAAGGAAGCCGCACCGCGTGGCCGCGTGAAGAAGGGCGAGATCTACAACGCCGTCGTCGTGCGCACCGCCAAGGGTGTCCGCCGCCAGGACGGGTCGCTGATCAAGTTCGACGGCAACGCCGCAGTGTTGCTCAACGCCAAGCTGGAGCCGATCGGCACCCGCATCTTCGGCCCCGTGACGCGCGAACTGCGCTCCGAGCGCTTCATGAAGATCGTGTCGCTGGCACCGGAAGTGCTGTAAGCGCCTCCGCAGTACAAGGAAACGCCATGAACAAGATCCGCAAGGGTGACCAGGTCATCGTGACCACCGGTCGCGACAAGGGTAAGCGCGGCACCGTCGCCGAGCGCGTCGACGACCAGAAGGTCATCGTCGAAGGCATCAACGTGGTCAAGAAGCACGTGAAGCCGAACCCGCTGAAGGGAACGACGGGTGGTGTCATCGACAAGACGATGCCCATCCAGCAGTCCAATCTCGCGCTTTTCAACCCGGCGACCGGCAAGGCCGATCGCGTGGGCTTCAAGATTCTGGCTGATGGCAAGAAGGTTCGCGTCTTCAAGTCCAGCGGCGAAGAAGTCAAGGCATAAGAGGTCCGACATGGCTCGTCTCCAAACCTATTACCGCGAAAAGATCGTCCCGGAACTGACCGAGAAGTTCGGTTACACGTCCGTGATGGAAGTGCCGCGTCTGACCAAGATCACCCTGAACATGGGTGTGTCCGAAGCCGTCGCCGACAAGAAGGTCATGGATCACGCCGTCGGCGACCTGACCAAGATCGCCGGCCAGAAGCCCGTGGTCACGAAGTCGAAGAAGGCCATCGCCGGCTTCAAGATCCGTGACGGCGTGCCCATCGGCTGCATGGTCACGCTGCGCGGCGTCCAGATGTTCGAATTCCTGGACCGCTTCGTCACCATCGCGCTGCCGCGCGTGCGTGACTTCCGTGGTATCTCCGGCCGTTCGTTCGACGGTCGCGGCAACTACAACATCGGCGTGAAAGAGCAGATCATCTTCCCGGAAATCGAGTACGACAAGATCGACGCGATCCGTGGCATGAACATCTCGATCACCACGACGGCGAAGAACGACGAAGAGTGCAAGGCACTGCTCGCGGCGTTCAAGTTCCCGTTCAAGAACTGAGGCGCCCCCATGGCAAAGACTTCCCTCATCCAACGCGAAGTGAAGCGTGAAGCGACGGTCGCAAAGTACGCCAAGAAGCGTGCCGAGCTGGCCTCGATCATCAACGACGCGAAGCGTAGCGACGAAGAGCGTTACATCGCTCGTCTCGAACTGCAGAAGCTGCCGCGCAATTCCGCGCCGGTGCGTCTGCGCAATCGTTGCGGCATCACCGGCCGCCCGCGCGGCACGTTCCGCAAGTTTGGTCTGGCACGCTCCAAGATCCGTGAACTCGCCTTCAAGGGCGACATTCCGGGCGTGATCAAGGCCAGCTGGTAATCAGGCGAATCAGGAGAAAACAGCATGAGCATGAGTGATCCTATCGCCGACATGCTGACCCGCATCCGCAACGCGCAGAGCGTTGAGAAGCCGGTTGTCAGCATGCCTTCGTCGAAGCTCAAGGTGGCTATCGCCCAGGTTCTGAAGGACGAGGGGTATATCGACTCCTTCGCCGTCAAGACCGAAGGCGTCAAGTCGGAACTCGAGATCTCGTTGAAGTACTACGCAGGTCGTCCCGTCATCGAGCGCATCGAGCGCGTGAGCCGTCCCGGCCTGCGCATCTATCGCGGCCGTGACGCCATCCCGACCGTCATGAACGGCCTGGGCGTGGCGATCGTCACGACCCCGAAGGGCGTCATGACCGACCGCAAGGCCCGCGCTACCGGTGTCGGTGGCGAAGTCCTTTGCTACGTCGCCTAAGGAGACCAGAGCAATGTCCCGCGTAGGAAAAATGCCGATCACCGTCCCGCAAGGCGTGGACGTGTCGATCACGGCTGATCAAATCACCGTCAAGGGCGCCAACGGCACCCTGACGCGCCAGGCGAACTCGCTGGTCGAGGTTCGCAAGGAAGGCGCCGTCCTGTCCTTCGCTCCGGCGAACGACAGCATGGAAGCCAACGCCATGAGCGGCACGATGCGCGCTCTGGTGAACAACATGGTCAATGGTGTCGGCAAGGGCTTCGAGAAGAAGCTGACGCTGGTCGGCGTGGGCTTCCGTGCCCAGGCCGCCGGCGCGAAGCTGAACCTGCAGATCGGTTTCTCGCATCCGGTTGTCAAGGACATGCCGGCTGGCATCACGGTCACCTGCCCGACGCAGACGGAAATCCTGATCAAGGGTTCCGATCGCCAGGTGGTTGGCCAGATCGCCGCCGAAGTGCGTGCCATCCGTCCTCCCGAGCCCTACAAGGGCAAGGGCATCCGCTACGCCGATGAGCGCGTGGTGCTGAAAGAGACGAAGAAGAAGTAAGGAGCGACACCATGCTGAACAAGAAAGAACAACGGCTGCGCCGCTCGCGTCAAACGCGGGCCCGTATCGCCAAGCAAGATGTCGCTCGTCTGACGGTCTTCCGATCGAACCTGCACATCTACGCCAGCGTGATCTCTGTCGACGGCGCCAGCGTCGTTGCCAGCGCTTCGACGGCGGAAAAGGAAGTTCGCGACCAGCTGAAGAACGGCGGCAACGCCGCTGCTGCAGCCGTCGTCGGCAAGCGCATCGCCGAAAAGGCGAAGGCCGCCGGCATCGAGAAGGTGGCGTTCGACCGTGCTGGCTTCGCCTACCACGGTCGTGTCAAGGCACTGGCGGAAGCGGCTCGCGAAGCCGGCCTCCAGTTCTGACCGTCAACCAAGGAATCTGAAATGGCAAAGTTCCAACCTCGCGTTCAGGACGAAGGTCGTGACGACGGTCTGAAGGAAAAGATGATCGCGGTCAACCGCGTCACCAAGGTCGTGAAGGGCGGTCGTATCCTCGGCTTCGCCGCACTGACGGTGGTCGGCGACGGCGATGGTCGCATCGGCATGGGCAAGGGCAAGGCGCGTGAAGTGCCGGTCGCCGTGACCAAGGCCATGGACGCGGCTCGCCGCAACATGGTCAAGGTCAGCCTGAAGAACGGCTCGATCCACCACAACGTCCGTGGCGAACACGGCGCGGCCAAGGTGCTGATGGCGCCGGCGCCCGCCGGTACCGGCATCATCGCCGGCGGCCCGATGCGTGCGGTGTTCGAAGTCATGGGCATCACCGACATCGTCGCCAAGAGCCTGGGCTCGAGCAATCCGTACAACATGGTTCGCGCCACGCTCGACGCGTTGAGCAACGCCACGACGCCGGGCGACATTGCCGCCAAGCGCGGCAAGTCGATCGAAGACATCTTCGGTTAAGCGCAGGAGATATCAAATGGCTGACAAGAAGACCGTCACGGTCAAGCTGGTGCGCAGCGTCATCGGCACGAAGCACGAGCATCGCGCCACGGTGCGCGGCCTGGGCCTGCGTCGCCTGAACAGCGTTTCGACGCTGGAAGACACGCCCGCCGTCCGCGGCATGATCAACAAGGTCGACTACCTGATCCAGGTGCTGTAAAGCGCCGGCCAGGTAACGACAAGGGGCATCACATGCAACTCAACACCATCAAGCCGTCCGAAGGCTCGAAGAAGAACCGCCGTCGCGTTGGTCGCGGCATCGGTTCGGGCCTGGGCAAGACTGGCGGCCGCGGCCACAACGGTCAGAAGTCCCGTGCGGGCGGCTACCACAAGGTCGGCTTCGAAGGCGGCCAGATGCCGCTGCAGCGTCGTCTTCCGAAGCGCGGCTTCAAGTCGGCGCAGCTGAAGTACAACGGCGAAGTCACGCTGTCCGAACTGCAAGCCATGGCCATCGACGAAGTCGATCTGCAATCGCTGAAGCAAGCTGGCTTCATCGGCGAGCTGATCAAGCACGTCAAGGTCATCAAGTCCGGCGAGCTGACCCGCAAGGTCGTGCTCAAGGGCGTGACGGCGACGGCCGGTGCCAAGGCAGCCATCGAGGCCGCCGGCGGCTCGATCTCGGCCTGAACGCGAAACTACTGAACGCTTCACACACGTGGCAACTTCCCAGAATCAACTCGCCAAGTCGGGCAAATTCGGTGATCTGTATCGCCGGGTGATGTTCCTCGTCCTGGCGCTGGTGGTCTATCGCATCGGCGGGCACGTGCCCGTCCCGGGTGTCAACCCGGATGCGCTCGCGCAGATGCTCAAGGGTCAACAGGGCGGCATCCTGGGCATGTTCAACATGTTCTCGGGTGGCTCCCTGTCGCGTGCCTCGGTGTTCGCGCTCGGCATCACGCCGTACATCTCGTCGTCCATCATCATGCAGATCATGGGCTACGTGGTTCCGAGCCTGGAAGCGTTGAAGAAGGAAGGCGAGTCGGGTCGTCGCAAGATCACCCAGTACACGCGCTACGGCACCCTGGTGCTGTCGCTGTTCCAGTCGTACGGCATCGCCGTGTGGCTGGCAAAGTCGCCGGGCCTGGTGCTCGATCCCGGCTTCGGCTTCATGATCGGCGCGGTCGTCAGCCTGGTGGCCGGCACCATGTTCCTGATGTGGCTCGGCGAGCAGATCACGGAACGCGGCCTGGGCAACGGCATCTCGATCCTGATCTTCGGTGGCATCGCCGCCGGCCTGCCGCGCGCCATCACGGGCCTGCTCGAGCTGGTCAGCACGAACGCGATGAACCCCATCGTGGCGCTGTTCATCCTGGTGATCGTCGCCGCGGTGACCTTCGCGGTGGTGTTCGTCGAACGCGGCCAGCGCAAGATCCTGGTCAACTACGCGAAGCGCCAGGTCGGCAACAAGGTCTACGGCGGCCAGTCGTCGCACCTGCCGCTGAAGCTGAACATGGCCGGCGTGATCCCGCCGATCTTCGCGTCGTCGATCATCCTGCTGCCCGCCACGCTGGTGAACACGCTGGCCACGGGCGACAGCATGCGCTGGCTGAAGAACATCTCCTCGGCGCTGTCGCCGGGCCAGCCGATCTACGTGATGCTGTACGCCGCGATGATCGTGTTCTTCTGCTTCTTCTACACCGGGTTGGTGTTCAACAGCCACGAGACTGCTGACAACCTGAAGAAGAGCGGTGCGTTCATCCCGGGCATCCGTCCGGGCCAGCAGACCGCGAAGCATATCGACAAGATTCTGGCCAGGCTGACGCTGGCGGGCGCCATCTACATCACGCTGGTGTGCCTGCTGCCCGAGTTCCTGGTGTTGAAGTACAACGTGCCGTTCTATTTCGGTGGAACGTCGCTGCTGATCATCGTCGTCGTCACGATGGATTTCTGGGCCCAGGTTCAGAGCTACGTGATGAGCCAGCAATACGAATCGTTGCTGACCAAGGCGAAGTTCAAGGGTTGAAGTTGAATTTGAAGGCGGTCGTGACCACATGGTCAGGTCGCCGACGAAGTTGGGTTTCGCGCTCGCCTCGGTCGACGAGCGAAGCGAGTGTTTGAAGAGAGTCAAGGAGCAGACCATGAAAGTCTCGGCATCTGTCAAGAAAATGTGTCGCAATTGCAAGGTGATCCGCCGCAAGGGCGTCGTCCGCGTGATTTGTACCGACCCGCGCCATAAGCAGCGCCAGGGTTGAGTCTGCGGACCATAGAAGCATCACAAGGACACGCAAATGGCACGTATTGCAGGCATCAACATCCCGCCGCACAAGCACACCGAAATCGGTCTGACGGCGATCTACGGCATCGGCCGTACCACCGCTCAGCAGATCTGTGATCGTGCGGGCATCGCCTGGTCGAAGAAGGTCAAGGACCTGAACGACAGCGATCTGGAAAAGATCCGCGACGAAATCGCGAAGATGACCATCGAAGGCGATCTGCGCCGCGAGATGTCCATCAACATCAAGCGTCTGATGGATCTGGGCTGCTATCGTGGCATGCGTCACCGTCGCGGTCTGCCGGTTCGCGGCCAGCGCACGCGCACCAACGCTCGCACCCGCAAGGGTCCGAAAAAGGGTGCCCAGGCGCTGAAGAAGTGAGCCGCTGGGCTCGGCTGACGGAAATCTAGGAACATCATGGCAAAAGCACCGAATAACACCGCTGCCCAACGCGTCCGCAAGAAGGTTCGCAAGAACGTGGCGGACGGCGTCGCGCACGTGCACGCATCGTTCAACAACACGATCATCACGATCACCGACCGTCAAGGCGGCGCGCTGTCGTGGGCTTCGTCCGGTGGCCAGGGCTTCAAGGGTTCGCGCAAGTCGACGCCCTTCGCTGCCCAGGTCGCTGCCGAAATGGCCGGTCGTGCCGCCCAGGAACAAGGCATCAAGAACCTCGACGTCAAGATCAAGGGCCCGGGCCCGGGTCGCGAATCGTCGGTTCGTGCTCTCGCCTCGCTGGGCATCCGCATCACGTCGATCTCCGACGTGACGCCGGTCCCGCACAACGGCTGCCGCCCCCAGAAGCGTCGCCGTATCTGATTCGAGTGCCTGGCCGGATCCATTCGGCCGAGCTCGAATAACAGTACTGGGCGCTCAGGCGTTTTCAGTGCTGCTAGAATCCCGGGTTTCCCTGCAGCCGGCAATGGTCATGTGACCCTTGCCGGCTTGCATGTCTAGTGCGCCAGGCTTTTGCCCGGCCGTTCCGGGCAGTTCGACCCAAGACCACCGTCTGAGCGCCATAACAACATTCGCCAGACTTGCGCATCGTTCCATGCGGCTCATAGCTGCTTGACGCGGGCGTCAGAAAACCATTCCTCAAGGAAAACAACGTGGCACGTTACCTCGGCCCCAAGGGCAAACTTTCCCGCCGTGAAGGCACCGACCTGTTCCTGAAGAGCGCTCGCCGCCCGATCGGCGACAAGGTCAAGTTCGACTCGAAGCCCGGCCAGCACGGCCGCACCTCGGGCTCGCGCACGTCGGACTACGGTCTGCAACTGCGCGAGAAGCAGAAGGTCAAGCGCATGTACGGCGTGCTGGAAAAGCAGTTCCGCAAGTACTTCGCCGAAGCCGAGCGCCGCAAGGGCAACACCGGTGCCAACCTGCTGACGCTGCTGGAATCGCGTCTCGACAACGTCGTCTACCGCATGGGCTTCGGCTCGACCCGCGCCGAAGCGCGCCAGATGGTCAGCCACAAGGCGATCACGGTCAACGGTGCCTCGGTCAACATCCCGTCGTACCTGGTCAAGGCCGGCGACGTGATCGCCGTGCGCGAGAAGTCCAAGAAGCAGCTGCGCATCGTCGATGCCCTGAAGCTGGCGGACTCGATCGGCTTGCCCGCGTGGGTGACGGTCGATCTGGCCAAGCAGGAAGGCATCTTCAAGAAGGCCCCTGACCGCGACGAATTCGGCGCCGAGATCAAGGAAGCAATGATCGTCGAACTGTATTCGCGCTGATCCAAATTCGTGACCGCCTGGCTCGCCTCGATGCGAGCGATGCGGTCACCGTCTCGTTGCGAGGCGCCGGGCCTTGCTCCGCGGACGCACAGGCTCCCGGCGTGGTCCATCAGCCTTATCGGTGTAACGAGCCGAGGGTATTGAGAGGAACAGGAAATACATGCAAACCAATCTGCTGAAGCCCAAAGCCATCAACGTCGAGCCGCTGGGCGGACATCGCGCCAAGGTCACCCTGGAGCCGTTCGAACGCGGCTATGGGCACACCCTCGGTAACGCGCTGCGCCGTGTGCTGCTGTCGTCGATGGTGGGTTACGCACCGACCGAAGTCACGATCGCAGGCGTCCTGCACGAGTACTCGACGGTCGACGGCGTGCAGGAAGACGTCGTCCACGTGATGCTGAACCTGAAGGGCGTCGTGTTCCGCCTGCACAACCGTGACGAAGTCACGCTGGTGCTGCGCAAGGAAGGCGAAGGCCCGGTCACGGCCGGCGACATCCAGACGCCGCATGACGTCGAGATCGTCAACCCCGAGCACATCGTGGCCCACCTGGCCCAGGGCGGCAAGCTGGACATGCAGATCAAGGTCGAGAAGGGCCGTGGCTACGTTCCGGGCAACATGCGCCGCTTCGGCGACGAGACGACCAAGGCCATCGGCCGCATCGTCCTCGACGCCTCGTTCGCGCCGGTTCGCCGCGTCAGCTACGCCGTCGAGAACGCCCGCGTCGAGCAGCGTACCGACCTGGACAAGCTGGTCATGGAAATCGAGACCAACGGCGCCATCTCGCCCGAGGAAGCGATCCGCTCGTCGGCCAAGATCCTGGTGGAACAGCTCGCCGTGTTCGCGCAGCTCGAAGGCAGCGACATCGCCGCGTTCGACCAGCCGGCCCCGCGCACCGCCCAGTTCGACCCGATCCTGCTGCGTCCGGTCGATGAACTCGAACTCACGGTTCGCTCCGCGAACTGCCTGAAGGCCGAGAACATCTACTACATCGGCGACCTGATCCAGCGTACCGAAACCGAGCTGCTCAAGACCCCGAACCTGGGTCGCAAGTCGCTCAACGAAATCAAGGAAGTTCTGGCTTCGCGCGGCCTCACGCTGGGCGCGCGTCTCGAGAACTGGCCTCCGCAAGGTCTGGACAAGCGTTAATTCGCGAGCTCGGACTTTTTTCCCGCTGCCGGGCCCGTCGATGTTGACGGGCGCCGTGTGCAAACCCCCGGTACCTGATCCGGCCGGGGTTCAATAACGACACTCAAGGAAATTCACCATGCGCCACGGTCACGGCCTCCGCAAGCTCAACCGCACTTCCGCCCATCGCCAAGCCATGTTCCGCAACATGGCCGTCTCGCTGCTTCGCCACGAAGCCATCAAGACGACCCTGCCGAAGGCCAAGGAACTGCGCCGCATCGTCGAGCCGCTCATCACGCTCGCCAAGGAACCGACGCTGGCCAACCGCCGCCTCGCTTTCGACCGCACGCGCGATCGCGAAATCGTCTCGAAGCTGTTCGATGTCCTGGGCCCGCTGTTCAAGGCGCGTCCGGGCGGCTACACCCGCATCCTGAAGATGGGCTTCCGCAACGGCGACAACGCGCCGATGGCCTTCGTCGAACTCGTCGAGCGCTCGCACGGCGACGACGCGGTCACCGACACGTCGGAAGGCTGAGCCTTCGCCGCGTTCCCCGGAACGCCGGCGACCCCAAGAAGAAAAGCCGGCTCGCGCCGGCTTTTTTGTTTTCGGGAACGGGTTCGCCGCCCACTGCGCAATGGGCGGGCATGGGCGGTGTCCCCGGGAACGCGGCCAGGCGGCCTGCGCATGATGCGGGCAGCTCCCGCGCGACCGATCAGGGCGACTGCCGACGCCTGCGCCACCCGGCGGCCAGGGCGAGGAGTCCTGCCACGAGCATCGTCGCCCCACGGGGCTCGGGCACCGGGTCGACGGCCTGGCCGGAGCTCGCGAAGGACGCGACGTAGCCGCTGAACACGCCGGAGATGGCGACGTCGGAGTCATTGACGTAGCTCAGGCTCACGACGGTCGATTCGCGATCTTCGAATGCGCCGAAGAAGCCGATGGCGAGGGCATCGAAGCTGACGTAGTCGAACTGCGGCCCGGTCCCCTCGCTGTCGCCGATGGCCATCAGCAGGCCGCTGTCGGCCACCTCGAACGGATTGGCGCCGGTGCACGACGCCATGGCGCTCACGTTCGCCGAGATCGTCATCACCGTCCACGGGGCCAGCGTGAAGGACGCCGTGGAAACGTCGTTGACCAGGCCGATCGTGCCGGTTCCGCTCGTCTGGACCACCAGGCTGCTCGCGTAGGCCGAGGTCCGGATGAAGGCGCCCGCCTCGAACACGTTGCCGTCGATGGCCGCCGCGCCGCCGGCGTAGGGCCCGTCCAGCGCGGCCGTGGCCGCCTGGCCGAACGCCTGGCCGCTGGCGGCGGCCCGGTGCTGCTCCGTGGCGGGGATGCCGACGGAGCTGTCGCTTACCGATGTGCTGCCCATCGGGCTCGAGAAACTGACGGCGGGCGTGGCACCGGGCGCGAGCGGCTTGAGCTGGACATGGAAGTCCGATACGTCGATTTCGGTGGCGACGCTGGCCTGGGCGACCGACACGACCGCGCAGGCCATCGCGGCCACCAGTCCCTGGATCAATGCCCCTCTCATGTGCCTCGTTCTCCGACCCTGCGTGGCCGGCGATTCGCCGGCCCGTGCCACCGTGGAGCATCCGGCATGCCCTCTCCCGGTCGCGCAATCACCCGTGACGGCAGGACGGCTCGCCAGACGCGACAATAGCGAACTTTTCCGGGAACGGGAGCGGCGACCGGCGGCTCTCATGCACATGATCAAACTGCCCTCGATCCGCGCCGCGCTCGCGCCGCTCCTCGTCCTGCTGGCCTTGCTCCTCGCGCTGCTGCCGTCGAAGCCGGCGCGCGCGGCCGACGACTTCCTCGATCCCGACCTGGCCTTCGTGCTGTCGGTGCGCGTCCTCGACGGGAAGCGCCTCGAGCTGAGCTACAAGGTGGCCCCCGGCTACTACCTCTACCGCGAACGCTTCAAGTTCTCCTCCCCGGACGCCAAGCTGGGCGAGCCGCAGATCCCGCCGGGCAAGAAGCACTACGACACCGCGCTGGAGCAGAACGTCGAGACGTACCACGACGGCGTCGTCGTGGTGCTGCCCGTCGCCTCCGCCAGCAAGGCCTTCACATTGAACGCCACGCACCAGGGCTGCGCCGACAAGGGTTTGTGCTATCCGCCGCAGCCGCGCACCGTGGCGGTGACGCTGAAGGCGTTCGGCGCCGATGCCGACTCCGCGAAGATCGTGGCGGACGCCGCCGCGCCGTCGACGGTGGTCGCCGCCGCACCGGTGGTCGCCTCCGCGCCCGGCGGCATGAGCGTCGCGACCAGCAAGCTCCCCGATCCGCTGCGCAGCGTGACCTTCGGCGACGGCGTGGCGTCGGGAGCGCAGGTCGATCGCGCGCCGACCACCGGCTCGACGACGCTTGCGCCGGCGGCGCCTGCCGAGGCGGCAGCCAAGAATGACGACAGCCAGCTCGCGTCGGCGTTGCGCGGCGGGCGCCTGGCCTTGATCGTGCCGCTGTTCTTCGTCGCCGGCCTCCTGTTGTCGCTGACGCCGTGCGTGCTGCCCATGGTGCCCATCCTGTCGTCCATCATCGTGGGGCAGGGCGAGAGCGTCACGCGCAGGCGCGGTTTCACGCTGGCCCTGGCCTATGCGCTGGGCATGGCCCTGCTCTACACCGCGCTGGGCGTCGCTGCCGGCCTCCTGGGCGAAGGCCTGGCCGCATGGCTGCAGAAGCCCTGGGTACTGGCCTCGTTCGCGGCCCTCCTCGTGCTGCTCTCGTTGTCGATGTTCGGGCTCTACGAATTGCAACTGCCGTCGGCGCTGCGCGACGGGCTGTCGAGCAGGGGCGATCGCATGCGGGGCGGTCAATACGCCGGCGTGTTCGCGATGGGCGGCATCTCCGCCCTCGTCGTCAGCCCCTGCGTCGCCGCGCCGCTGGCTGCCGCATTGCTGCACATCAGCCAGACCGGCGACGCCGTGCTCGGCGGCCTCGCCCTTTTCGTGCTGGCCATGGGCATGAGCGTGCCGTTGTTGCTGGTGGGGGCCTCCGCCGGCGCGCTGCTGCCGCGCGCCGGCGCCTGGATGGAGCAGGTCAAGCACGTGTTCGGCCTGCTGCTGATCGCCGTGGCCATCTACACCGTGCAACCGGTGCTTCCGGCGCTCGTGGCGATGGCGTGCTGGGGCGTGCTGTTGATCGTCGGCGGTGCCACGCTGGGCGCCTTCGAGCCGGTCGCGGCCGGGGCGCATGCCGGCGTCGCGCGTGTCGTCAAGGGGCTGGGCCTGGTGCTCGCGCTGTTGGGAGTGCTCCAGTTCGTCGGCATCGCCAGCGGCGGACGCGATCCCGCGCAGCCGCTCGCGCGTCTCGCGCAGGGGCGCGCGGCCGCAGGCGACGCGAGCGTCTCGGCGACGGACGCCGGCCCGCACTTCGACC
>FTJN01000227.1_pt2 | contig 21860 bp, 16 predicted proteins | sample 1658361 | NCBI WGS metagenome assembly FTJN01 (sample SAMEA3914819, study PRJEB12502) | metagenome | biome: forest; material: soil | place: Canada | collected 2010-06-26 | depth 0.3 m
GCCTGCGATCAGGCGATCGCCCTGCTGCTGCCCTCGACACCCGCCATTCCCTGATCGGCCCAGAGACCGTCATGACCTTTGAACTGGATCGCCGCACGCGGCGGGACGAAGACCGGCGCCCCGTCACCCCGGACGCCTTCTTCGCCGAGACCTTCCCCAAGCTGGCCGCCGCCCACGGCCGCCTGGTGGCCGACGGCATCGCGGCGCTCGACGCGCCGCCGCTGACCGTCGAGGTCGAGGGCTCGGCCTGGACCATCCAGCGCGACGGCGACACGGTCGTGGCACGGCGCGGCGCCGCCGACGGCGCGCTGCGGATCGCCCTGACCCCCGACCAGTTCTCGGACTGGGCCCAGAACCAGGTCAGCTTCAACGGCTTTCTCGTGATGCGCGGGCTGGACCTGATCGCGGGCGACAGGGTCCAGGTCTCGGTCTGGGATTCGCTGTGGATCGCCCTGCTGGAGGGCTGGCCGGTCACCGACGACGCCATCACCTTCCGCGACCGCCACGGCGCGCCCCTGGACCTGGCCGCCTCCTTCACGCCCGCCGACGATCCCGCCGACATCGCCCACTTCCTGCGCGAGGCCGGCTATCTGCACCTGAAGGGCTGGCTGGACCCGGCCGACATGGACGCCATTGTCGCCGACATGGACCGCGCCTTGCCCCACCACAGCGAAGGCGACGGCCAGTCGTGGTGGGCCACGCTGAAGGGCGGCGAGCGCTGCTGCGTGCGGATGCAGGCGTTCGTCGAGCACTCCCCGACCACGGCGCGGGTGCTGTCCAGCGCGGCCTGGGAGCGCATGCGCGCGGTCGTCGCCTGCCAGGACAGGCTGGCGCCGTTCGTCGTCGAGGGCCGGATCATCGAGGCGCTGTACAAGCCCCTGGGCGTGACGGCCGGACCGTCCGACGTCTCGTTCCACCGCGACTGCCACCTGGGCCGCCACGCCTATGTCTGCGCGCGCATGACCGTCGGCATACCGCTGAGCTCGACCCCGGCCGAGAACGGCGGGCTGCGGGTCGTGGCGGGTTCGCACCGCGTGGCCATGCCGGTCGAGATCGCCAAGACCCGGCCCTACCTGCCGGTGGTGGCCCTGACCACGGCGGCGGGCGACCTGACGATCCACCTGTCGTGCACCTTGCATGAGGCCACGCCGCCGGTCTTCGCCGAGCGCCGGGTGATGTACACGGAGATGCCGCTCGCGCCGCACGAAGGCGCCGTCGGCCTGATGGACACCTCGGTGGGCGAGATCCGCGAGCGCATGGACGAGATCCATCGTCCGACGCACTAGCGAGGCGTGTCCGAAATCATCGGAACAATGTCCTGAGCGACATCGGCGGCGCGGGCCTATGCTGGCGTCATGTCCACCACCCCCGTCCCCAGACGTATCGGCCTGCTGGCCTATGACGATGTCGCCGCCCTCGACCTGAGCGTGGTGCTGGAGGCCTTCACGATCGCCGACGGCGCGGCGCGGGGCGCGGCGCCGACCCGTTACGAGACCGTGGTGATCGGCCTTGAACCCGGACCGGTCACCGCCGAGTCCGGCCTGAAGCTGCTGCCCGACGTCACCCTGGACGACGCGCCGGACCTGGACACCCTGATCGTCCCCGGCGGTCGCGGCCTGCGGCGACCGGAGATCACCGCGCCGGTCGCCGCCTGGCTGAAGCGCCGGGCCGGAACGACCCGCCGGATGGTCACGGTCTGCACCGGCCTTTACGGCCTGGCCGCCAGCGGCCTGCTGGACGGCCGGCGGGCCACCACCCACTGGCAATTCACCGCCGACGTCGCCGCCCGGTTTCCCAAGGTGCGGCTGGAGCCGGACGCCATCTTCGTCAAGGACGGCCCCTTCTACAGCTCGGCCGGCATGACCGCCGGCATCGACCTGGCCCTGGCCCTGATCGAGGAGGACCACGGCCCGGCCCTGGCTCTGAGCGTGGCCCGCTACATGGTCGTCTACATGAAGCGCTCCGGCGGCCAGCTGCAGTATTCCGAGCCGCTGCGCTTCCAGACCCGGGCCGGCGATCCGTTCGCCGACCTGGCGGCCCTGATGGTCGGCGACCTGGCCGCCGACTGGAGCGTCGAGGCGATGGCCGGACGCACCCGCCTGTCGACCCGGCAGTTCACCCGGCGGTTCAAGGCGGCGTTCGGCGCGACCCCGGCCGTCCATCTGGAGACCCTGCGGCTGGACGAGGCCCGGCTACGGCTGGCCTCCGGTCGCGACGGCCTGGCCCGGATCGCCCACGCGGTCGGTTTCCAGAGCGACGACGTCTTCCGCCGGGCCTTCGAGCGGCGGTTCGGGGTCACGCCCAGCGCCTATCGCGGCCGCTTCACCCCTTCCATGTCCTCTGAACGGAGCCTCGACGACGATGTCGCTCTTCAGCCCTAGCCTGGTCGGCGCCCTGGGGGCCCTGGCCGTCGCCGCCGGCCTGGTCGGCGCCAACGCGCCGCCGGCCGCCGAGACGCCCGCGGCGAGCCCGGTCGGCGCGCCCCAATATGACGACAAGGGCCGGTTGCTGCCGCCCGCCGGCTACCGCGACTGGGTGTTCCTCAGCTCCGGCCTGGACATGAGCTACAGCGACCCGCCGACCCCGGTCGACGCCCATGTGTTCGACAACGTCTTCGCCCCGCCCGCCGCCTATGCCGCCTTCAAGCGCGACGGCGTCTGGCCCGACAAGACCGTGCTGGTGCTCGAGATCCGGGGCGGGGCGTCGAAGGGCTCGATCAACAAGCGCGGCGCGTTCCAGTCCGGCGAACCGATGGGGGTCGAGACCCACGTCAAGGACACCGCGCGCTTCAAGGGCGGCTGGGCGTTCTTCGGTTTCGACGGCGCGCTGTCGGGGCCCTCGACCCAGATCCCTTACGCGGCGGCCTGCTATGCCTGCCACGAAGCCCACGCGGCTGCCGACACCACCTTCGTCCAGTTCTACCCGACCCTGCTGCCGGTCGCGACCCGGCTGAAGACCCTGAACCCGCGCTATCTGAGCGATCCGGACCCGGTTGTTCCCGGGACGTGAGGGGGGGTGAAGGGGCCGTTTTCGCTCAGCATCCCCCAACCTCCCCTCATCCCGGCGAAAGCCGGGACCCAAGCCGAGCCAGCCGGAAGAGCGCGGCTGTCCCGTTCGCAAGCGCCAATCCGGATCGTCAGCTTGGGTCCCGACTTTCGTCGGGATGAGGGGATCGGAAAAGGCGGGGCTCCACGGTGAACAACCGCCTCAAACGCGCTGGATCACTCCATCAAAAAACTACCTTAGAGATTATTGATTACACAACACAACCTCATTGACATGCTCCGACGCAGGCGGGAAAGTCGCCGCCGCCGAGCGCTGAAAGCGCTGGTACAAGTCAGGCGGGGAGCTCCAGGATGCCTAGTATCAGGCGTGACGTCGCATCGTTCGGCAACAGCTGGTCGCCCGCCACCGAGTGGTACGCCCGAGCCGTGCGCGCCCTGGCCGCCAAGCCGATCACCGACCCGACGGGCTGGGCCTTCCAGGCCGCCCTGCACGGCATCGACCCGTCCGGATGGCAGCGGTTCGGCATCCTGCCCCCCGGCCGGCTGCCGACGCCCGCCCCGCAGTGGGACCAGTGCCAGCACGGCAACTGGTTCTTCCCGCCCTGGCACCGGGCCTATTGCGCCGCCTTCGAGGCGATCATCGCCAAGACCATCGTCGGCCTGGGCGGCCCCGCCAACTGGGCGCTGCCCTACTGGAACTATCTGGACGCCACCAACCCCAATTCCCGGCGGATCCCGCGGGTCTTCACCCTGCCGACCCTGCCCGACGGCACGCCCAATCCGCTGCGGATCATGCCCTATGGCGCCCCGGGCCGGCCCTGGCCGCGGCAGTTCGACGTGCTGGCCCCGCATCCGCCCGGCATCCCGACCGACATCAACCTGGCCGCCATGGGGCTGAACCGCTACACCGCCGCGCCCGGCGTGCAGGGCTTCGGGGGCGCGCCCACCGCGGCCGGCGCCCTGGAGCGCAACCCGCACAACCTGGTCCACATCATGATCGGCGGCGTGACCGGCAATACCGGCTTCATGAGCGACCCCGACTACGCGGCGCTGGACCCGATCTTCTGGCTGCATCACTGCAATATCGACCGGCTGTGGGCCGCCTGGATGAGCGTGCCGTCCAACATCCGCGAGACCGGGGCGGCCTGGTCCAACGGCCCGGCGGTTCCGCCCTTCACCCTGCCCGATCCGAACGGAGTGTTCCGGTCGTTCAAGCCCTCCCAGACCTTGCCCGGCGGGCCATTGGCCCCGGCCTATGATAATCTCTACAGGGGCACCGGTATCCGGCCGCCTCTCCTCAGGAGCGCCGCCGTGCCCGCAGGTCTCGATGATGACGAACCCGTCGCCGTCGCCGCCGCCGCGCCCGAAGCGGCGCCCAGCGCGGCCCCCGTCGCCAGCCTGGTCGGGGCGAACGTCACCAACACCACGGTCCAGCCGGGCCAGAGCGTGGCCGCCGGCCTGGGCCTGGATTCCGCCAATGTCATCGCGGGCCTGGGTGATGGTCCACCCCGCTACTACCTCAATGTCGAGAACGTCACCGGCGAGACCCCCAGCGGCCTGCTGACCGTCCATATCGGGGTCAAGGGCCAGGCCAAGGACGCGCCGGGCAGCGCCGACGAGTTCGTCGACAGCCTGCCGTTGTTCGGCCTGAAGAAGGCCTCCGATCCCGAGGGCAAGCACGGCGGCAACGGCCTGAGCATGGTGCTGGACATCACCGACGCGGTGGCCTCGTTGCGGCGCAACGCCAACGCCCAGCTCGAGGACCTGGAGGTCACCCTCACCCAGCCGTCCACCGGCGAGGACGGGGCCGCGCCGATCAGCGTGGGCCGCGTCAGCGTCTATACGGCGGCCGCCGAAGACCCCAACGACGGCGCCCAGTGAAGCCTGGAGCGTATGAGCATTCAGCGCGGGGAATCGTTCAATCGGTCTCGGCAGCCCTTTTCTCCGTCATTCCCGCCACAAGGGCGGGAATGACGACAAAATTGGGAGGCGCCTGAATGTCGATCCGTGCTGGGGCGTCGTGCGGAACAGTGAAGGCCGGCTTTCCGCGACGGCGATGCGAGACCGAGGGCTTGGAAAAGCTCGCGCGATCCCCGCATCGCCCGGCGAGCCTCAGGCCGTGATCGTCCAGGTCGCGATCGGCCTGCGACGCTGGTCGCGGGCGGGGCCTGTCGCGATCAGCGGCCTGGCCTTCCTGCTCGCCTTCGCGCCCCTCAGCACGGGTGAGGCCTGGATCGGGGTCTGCGGCCAGGGCGTGTCGCTGCCGGCCGTGTGGCTGAACCTGCAACTGCTGGACCTGCCGGGCCTGGTGCTGCGCTGGACCGCCATGCTGTGCGCCATGATGCTGCCGCTGCTGATCCTGCCGATCGAGCACATCGCGCGCACCACTTTTCGCCGCGACCTGCCGCGGTCGATCGCCCTGTTCGTCGCCGCCTATCTGGCCGCCTGGATGCCGATGGCCGCCGTGCTGATGGTGGCCATGATGCTGATCCGGCAGGTGGTCCCGCCGGAGTGGGTGTTCTGGGTGGTCGCGGCCGGGGCCCTGACCTGGAGCGCCTCGCCGGCCGCCCAACGGGCCCGCAACCAGGCGCACCGGTTCCTGCCGCTGTCGGTCCAGGGCTGGGCGGCCTGGGGCGATAGCTTGCGTTTCGGCTTTCGCACAGGGACCTGGTGTGTCGCGGCCTGCTGGCCATGGATGCTGCTGTGCGAGGCGGTTCCGGGTTCGCACCTGCTGGCCCTGCCGCTGATCGCCCTGATCCTGGTGGCCGAGCGCGCCATGCCGCCCACGCCGCCACGCTGGCAGGCGCCGCGCCTGGTCTCGTTCCTGCTGGCGCTGCGGCCCTACAGGGACTTGGGCAGGGCGTAGGTGCTGATCTCGCCGACGTTCCAGCCGTCGACTTGCGTGTCGATCAGCCGCTGGACGCGGTCGCTTTCCCGGGCGTTCTTGGCGGGAAAGCTCATCTCGATCCCGGCGTCGCCGCGCGATTCCAGCGCCACGTCCGTCAGGCCCGTGGTCTGGCTGATCTTGGCGTGCAGATCGACGATCTCCGCCTGGCTGGCTTCGACGAAGCCGGCGCTGGGGAAGAGCATCAGCTTGGCGCGGGGACTATCCACGAAACGCGCTCCAGAGGGGACGCCGACAGGAACCCAGGGCGTCGATCACGAGGGTAGACCATATCCCTCTTGCCCCCGCTGCGGAAGCCGCAGGGCCCGGGCTCCGCCGATCAGCAAGCCCAGCATCGCGGCGCTGCGGGCCGCGTCGCCGGGGGCGTTGAGCACGGCGGGGTTGTTGGACAGCACCCGGGCCAGCATCCCGGCCACATAGGGCGCGGCCATCGAGGTTCCGGAATCGAACCACCACTGATTGCCGGGGAAGGTCGAGATCACCGCATGCCCCGGGGCCGCGAACTGCACCTGCGGGCCGAAGTTGGAAAAGGCGGCCAGATAGATCGAAGGGTCGGCGCCGGAGATGTCGGTGGCCGACTCGTACTTCTTGAACTCCGGCTGGGCCGGATAGGCCTCCAGCTTGCCCAGGGCCGTCACCGCCACGCAGTTGGGATGGGCGGCCGGATAGCTGACCGGCCCGCCGAACCCGTTGCCGGCGGCGGCCACGCAGATCACCCCCTGGTTCCAGGCCTCGGTGATCGCGCTGCGCACCCCGTCCTCGCGCAGCTTGGCCCCCTCGATGCTGAGATTGATCACCTGGCAGCCGTCGCGGATGGCGGCGATGATCGAGTTGATGATGTCGATGTTCTCCGCGCCCTTCTCGCCGCCGGGGTTGTCGGGGAAGATCCGGTAGCTGCACAGGCCGGCGGCCGGCGCCACGCCCTGGGGCCCGCCCTGGCCCGGCCGGGCGGCGATGATCCCCGCCACATGGGTGCCGTGCGCCGCCCGGGTCACGGCGGCCGCGCCCCAGTCCACCGGCCGGCCCTCGGCGGGGTTGGCGCCGGCGATCAGGCAGCGCGAGATTTGCAATGAGCCGGCCAGGGCGGGATGGGCGCCGTCCACGCCGGTGTCGATCACCGCCACATTGACCCCGGCCCCCAGGGCCCCCGCCGCCAGGGTGGGCAGCACCCCGCCCTTGAAGTCGGTCGTCCAGACCGTCCCGGCCGCGTCCTGGGCGCTCTGGGTGACCTTGCCCGCCGGGGCGGCCGCGGTGGTGGCCCCCTCTACCCGCGAAATGTCTTCGTCCGAGGTCGGTTTCCGGCGACGGCGCGCCTTGGCCTCGGTGTCGGGCAGGGCGTAGCGGGTGACGGGCAGGATCCGGACGCCGGGATTGGCCGCCTCGAAGCCCAGCTTGGCCACCGAGGTCAGGCTGACCATGGCCGGCCCGTCATCGAACTTCTGCGACAGCACCCGGTAGTCCTCGTCGCCGATCTCGGTCGCCAGCTGGTGCATGGCCGAGGCCGGCGGGGCCTCGACCGCCGCCTCCGCCCCGAAGGCCTCGCCGGGGCTCGCCCCGACCGCCAGCAGGCTGTCGCCGTCCCCGAACGACGACGCGGCGCTGACCGCCGCCCGCAGAGACTCGCCCAACGGCACCATGAAGGCGGGGGCGGCCATCAAGGTCGCCCCGATCCGCGCCGGCTCGATCAGCGCCGCCTGCATGGCCTCGGCGACCACGCCGCTGCGCGGCATGACGACATAGCGCGTGCGTCTGTCTCTCATGGTTCGAAGCCCCCCTCGACCGGCGTCCCAGGCGGCCTTGCCGCATGCCGTGTATGTCGAGAATATTCGGCTTAAGGTGGGTGTCTGTCGAGACGCTAATCGCGGGTGTGGGAAGCGCCTGTGGGTGACGAGCCGCTGGTCCGCTTTGAACCGGTGTCGGACATTTCGCGGGCTGGCCACACGTCGCTACAACCCCGCTTCCCTAGGCCTCGTGCCTAGGGCCCCTGGGTTGGGCCTGGCTCCGAGCGAACTTCAGCGCGCCGCCAGCGTGGTCTCACACCGCTCCATTCAGAGTGGGCGGAAGCCATGGGTCCTAGGCATAAAGCCTAGGAAGGCGGTTCCTGGAGCGTCCGGCTTCGTGGGAAGGAGCTTGGCGCGCTTCCGACCCATGGCAGACGTTAGCTGCGGCTATGCGGCGAGCACTTCGATGCCGATCAGGCGGCCCTTGGCGTCAAAGTCGAGATTGACGTCCGGCCCTTCGTAACCCTCAATAATTTGATCGAGTGGAATGGTGTTCGTGACGCATCCCCATGTACCCCTTCCGGGGTGATGGGGCAGAGTAAGATAGGATGCACCGGCGGCGGAATCTCTGAACAGCTGGACTAGTCCCATTGGCGCAGCGCCTGCCCGTCGTTCAACGATCTGTTCTGTCTCGGTTAGCAGTTCCTGAAGCACCGCTAGATCTGGGTTGGGCGGCGCTGCCATCGCGGCGCGCTTCCGCACCCAATCGAGTTCAGGGTCCTTGATGGGTGTAGTTTCAAAGCCGTCCCAATCCCATTCGCCACCGGTGCCGCCCAAGAAGTCGCGGAGAAACCCGGCCACTTCCTCGGGGGTTCGATCCAATTTCCGCCCACCGGACCAAAGTTGCGCAATGAGCCCGATTGGCATGAGGATTGGAGCTAGTAGGACCGCTTTCCAGCCTGTGATCGCGTGTTCGGATAATCGTTTCATGGGGCGAGGTTGGCTTAGCGAGGTCGGGTCTGCAATCCACCCTTCTCGGACGACCGGAACGTCCGTTATCGGTCGGTCCCGACCTCCACCCGCGACAAGCGGATCCGAGACCCCCATTCAATCCCCCACCGACATGCTCTAGACACCCCGCATGTCCCGCGCCTCCGCCCTCAACCTCCGCGCCGCCGTCCCCTATGCCTGCCTGCTGGGGGCCATGGTGTCGCTGTGCGCCGGCACGTCGTTCGCCAAGAGCCTGTTCCCGCTGGTCGGGGCGCAGGGGACGAGCGCCTACCGGGTCGGCTTTTCGGCCATCGTGCTGTGCCTGATCTGGCGACCGTGGAAGACCCCGATGGCCCGCAAGGACCTGATCGCCGTGGCCACCTACGGCGCGGTGATGGGGGCGATGAACCTGTGCTTCTACATGGCGCTGCGGACCATCCCGCTGGGCCTGGCCATCGCCATCGAGTTCACCGGCCCGCTGAGCCTGGCGATGATCCACGCGCGCAAGCCCATCCACTTCCTGTGGATCGCCCTGGCCGTGGCGGGGTTGGCCCTGCTGCTGCCGCTGGGCGACACGAGTCTGAACCTCGACCCCGTGGGCGTGGCCTTCGCGGCGGCGGCGGCGGTGTTCTGGGCGCTCTATATCGTGGCCGGCCAGCGGACCGGACACCTGCACGGCGGCCGCTCGGTGGCCCTGGGCATGGCGACGGCGGCGGTGGTCGTCGCGCCGTTCGGCCTGGTCACGGCGGGCGCGGCCCTGCTGAACCCCACGGCCCTCGCCCTGGGCCTGGTGGTCGCCCTGGTCTCCAGCGCCTTGCCCTATTCGCTGGAAATGGTCGCCCTGCGCGGCATCTCCAAGCGCAGCTTCGGGGTGATGCTGAGCCTGGAGCCGGCGGTCGGGGCGATGGCCGGGCTGCTGTTCCTGGGCGAGCACCTGGTGGCCCGTCAATGGCTGGCCATCGCCTTCGTGATCGCCGCCTCGGTGGGGACCGTGGTGACGGACCCTTCGCGGAAGGCCGCCGAGGCGCCGCTGCACGACTGACTGGGTCGGGGACATGCACTTGTGCGTGTCCCCATCGCTATCCCCGCGTTCACGACGACCCAGGCCGCGACCCTTGATGGGGACACGCACAAGTGCATGTCCCCGGCCTAACTCCGCGTCTTTATAACTCCCTTATACCGACCCTCGAAATCCACATGGCGCCCTTATGCGGCGCCCGGCTAGGCCACCGCTCCCCTCGTTGGACGCGCGCGTTTCATGGCCCATTCCTCTCCCGACCCGGCCGACCCAAGCCTTCAAAAGGGGAGCGCCCAAGCCAAGTTCGGCGCCCTGTGGCTGGGGGCGATCGGCGTGGTGTTCGGCGACATCGGCACCAGCCCGCTCTACGCCATGCGCGAGGCCCTGGCCCACAGCCGGGGCGTGGACGCCCAGACCGCGGTGTTCGGCGTGGTGTCACTGGTGTTCTGGGCCCTGACCCTGGTGGTCACCCTCAAATACGTCGTGCTGGTCATGCGGGCCGACAACGGCGGCGAGGGCGGCACCCTGGCCCTGATGGCCCTGGCCCAGAAGACGTTCCAGAAGCGCTCGGCCTGGCTGCTGTTGCTGGGCGTGTTCGGGGCGGCGCTGTTCTATGGCGACGGCCTGATCACCCCGGCCATCTCGGTGCTGTCGGCGGTGGAGGGCCTGACCACGGCGCCGGTGATCGGGGCCCGGTTCGCGCCGTTCGTCCTGCCCCTGGCGGCGGTGATCCTGCTGGGCCTGTTCGCCGTGCAGTCGCGGGGCACCGAGGTGGTCGGCCGGTTCTTCGGCCCCATCACCCTGGTGTGGTTCCTCACCCTGGCGGCCCTGGGCCTGCCGTTCATCCTGCACCGGCCCGAGATCTTCCTGGCCCTCAGCCCGGTCTACGCGGTCAAGCTGATGATGGCCAACGGTCTGCTGGGCGTGACCATCCTGGGCAGTGTCTTCCTGTGCGTGACCGGGGCCGAGGCGCTCTATGCCGACATGGGCCACTTCGGCAAAGGCCCGATCCAGGCCGGCTGGCTGATGGTGGCGCTGCCCTGCCTGATGCTCAACTATCTGGGCCAGAGCGCCCTGTGCCTGGCCGATCCGGCGGCCATGGCCAACCCGTTCTTCTCGATGATCCCGGACGCGGTCTACTGGCCGGTCATGCTGCTGACCACGGCCGCCACCATCATCGCCAGCCAGGCGGTGATCACCGGCGCCTTCTCGATGACCCAGCAGGCGGTGCAGCTGGGCCTGCTGCCGCGCCTGAACATCACCCGCACCAGCGAGACCGTGGCCGGCCAGATCTTCGTGCCGCCGATCAACATCGCCCTGGCCGTGGGGGTGTTCTTCCTGCTGTTCACCTTCAAGACCTCGTCGAACATGGCCTCGGCCTATGGCATCGCGGTGACCACCACCATGGTGGTGACGGTGATCCTGCTGGCGGTGGTGGCCCATCGTCACTGGCGCTGGCCGCTGTGGGCGTGCGGCCTGCTGCTGACCCCGTTCCTGGCCCTGGACCTGGTGTTCCTGGGCGCCAACAGCCTGAAGATCGCCGACGGCGGCTGGGTGCCGCTGGCCGTGGCCGGGGCCATCGTGCTGGCCATGTGGACCTGGCGCGTGGGCAGCGACCTGCTGCACGCCAAGGTCCACCGGGACTCGGTGGCGCTGGACGACCTGATCGCCAGCCTGACCGCCCGGCCGCCGTTCCGGGTGACCGGCACGGCGATCTTCCTGACCTCGGACCCGACCGTCGCGCCCGTGGCCCTGATGCACAATCTCAAGCACAACAAGGTGCTGCACGCCGACAACGTGATCATGACCGTGCGCACCGCCGACACGCCGCGCGTCGCCGAGAAGGACCGCGTCGAGATCGAGCCCCTCGGCAAGGACTTCAAGCGGGTGACCATCCATTACGGCTTCATGGAGACCCCGCACATCCCGCGCGCCCTGGGCAGCTGCCGCCGGCGCGGCCTGGTCTTCGACCTGATGTCGACCTCGTTCTTTATCGGCCGCCGCACCGTGGTGGCCTCGCCCGGGGTCGGCATGCCGCTGTGGCAGGACCGGCTGTTCATCTGGATGGTGCGCAACGCCGCCGACCCGATCGACTTCTTCCACATCCCCGCCGGCCGGGTGGTGGAGATGGGCTCGCAGGTGGTGGTGTAGGGGGGCGCCCTCGTCCTTCGACAGGCTCAGGATGAGGGCTACTTTTGCGGCGCCGCCATTCGAATTCCTCATCCTGAGCTTGTCGAAGGACGAGGAATTCGCGCTGGGGCGTCTAGTGTCCACGGGCCCTCAGCGGCCCATATAGAGCTCCAGCGACGACAGCGCATCCAGGGGCGTGTCGTCGTCCTCGGCCAGCGCCGCCGTGGCCGTGGCGTCGAAGGCCTCGTCGACCTTGGCCTTGGCCTTGGCGACCAGGGCGCGGGCGTCGCTGGTGATCAGGTCGGGGCTGGCGATGGTGGCCAGGCGGAAGGCGGTCAGGGCGTCCTTGGCCTCGCTCATCTTGTTGGACCGGATGGCGGTCTGCAGCGCGGCCCACTTCTCCTTCAGGTCGGGGATCTCGCCATAATCGACCTTCTGCAGGGCGCGGCGCAGCGAGAAGACGCAGTAGCCGGCCTCCAGCGGCGCGCCGTTATAGAGCAGCTTGCCGTCATTGGGATCGATCGTCAGCTTGGTCTGGTCCAGGGCGGTCTTGGACTGGTCGATGACGGCGTAATAGCCCGAGGTGGTGGGCGACAGATTGGTCTCGACCCCCACCTCGATGGCGGTGTCGCCGGCCTGGCCCGCCAGGATGTCCATGCCCTCGGTCAGCAGGGGCACGAACGGCTTGATCGCCCCCACGAAGCTGAGGCCGGCGGTCGACGACACCCGGGTGACATAGTCGACGATCGGGGTCAGCAGATTGCCCGACTTGACCGAGAACAGCCCCAGTTCCAGGTGCAGCGATCCGCCGCGCCAGGGCGCCGCGCCCATCATCTGCCGCGACACGGTGATCACCTTGTCCAGCGACTGTTCGTCCAGCGCGGCCAGCTTGTCGGGCTTGGAGACGGCGGCGTACTTGGCCCGGTTGTCCCCTTGATAGGGCAGGTCGACGAAGGTGTAGACCACGCCCTGGAACTTGGTCGCCAGCTTGCGGGCCTTCGAAAGCCGCAGGGATTCGACATAGAGTTCGACATAGCATTCGTCCTCGACCAGCGGGTCGGGGGTCGTGCCCGCCACTTGCAGATTGGGCACGAACAGCAGGTCCTTGGGCGCGGCGCTGCCGAGCTTCTGGAACAGGTCGGAGATGAATCCCATGGGATGTCTTCCTCTAGGTGGCTTTGTCAGACAGGGGCGGGTCGCGGGGCGCGCGAGGCGGTGTCGGCCCAGATCCAGGCGACGCCGCGAAGCGGGCGAGATGGGGTGGCGAGGGGGTGTTGGGCGAAAGGGCGCGGCGGCGCGATGGAGACGGCGTCGGGCGCCCAAGGCGCCGCCCTCGCTCCGAATGGATCATCCCGCCCGCCCCCGGTCGTCGCGCGTTGAGCGCTTACCGGGGCAGCTTGGCTGGAATGGTCAGGCTTGACAACTTTTACGGTAAAGGTTGGCGCGGATGCACGTTTTTGGGCGGCGGGCGGGCGTCAACGCGGATCGATGTTCAACGCGGGAAAGCGAAACCCTCGTCCTTCGACAAGCTCAGGATGAGGGTTTCGAATGCAGCGCCCAAACAGGTGAAGTCCCGCCTGCCGAAGCCTGCAAAGTGGTCCTCATCCTGAGCTTGTCGAAGGACGAGGACCAAGTGCCGTGGGCAGGGCCCGGGGACACACGCATGCGTGTGTCCCCAATCGAGGCGTTAGCCCGCCATCGTCTCGCGCTTTTCTTCCAGGGCCAGCCAGTCGCCTTCGGCGGTGGCCAGGTCGGCGCGGGCCTTGTCGAGGTCCTTCATGACCTTGGCGAAGCCGGTCGGGTCCTTGGCGTAGAAGCCGGCGTCGGCCAGCTTGGCCTCGAAGGCGGCGATGATCCCAGGCGACGCGGCGACCAGGGCTTCGCATTCCTCCAGCCGGCGCTGGTCCTTGTAGGACAGCTTGACCGTCTTCTTCGGCGCGGGCGGAGCGGCCGGGGTGACGACGGCCTTGTTCGAGCCCGTGCCGGTGGCGAAGTCGCCGGCCGCGCCGCGGGCACCCTTGAAGAAGTCCGGGGCCTGGTCGATCAGGTCGGTCCAGCCGCCGGGGGTTTCCAGCACCTTGCCGTGGCCGTTCATGGCGATGGTCGAGGTCGCAAGGCGATCGATGAAGTCGCGATCGTGGCTGACCAGAATGAGGGTTCCCTCGAAGTCGGCCAACAGCTCTTCCAGCAGGTCCAGGGTGTCCATGTCCAGGTCGTTGGTCGGTTCGTCGAGCACCATCAGGTTGGTCGGCGAGGCCAGGGCCCGGGCCAGCAGCAGGCGGTTGCGCTCGCCGCCCGACAGGCTGGTGACCGGCTGGCGCAGCTGGGCCTCGGTGAACAGGAACTCCTTGGCGTAGCCGGCCACGTGCTTGGGGATGCCGCGCACCAGGATCGAGTCGCCGCCGCCGGGGGTCAGGAAGTCCCACAGGGTCATCTTCTCCGACAGCGCCATGCGGTTCTGGTCGACGTAGGAGATCTCCAGATTGGTGCCCAGCTTGATGTCGCCGGCGTCGATCTCCAGCTCACCCAGCAGCATGCGCACCAGGGTGGTCTTGCCGGCCCCGTTGGGGCCGACCAGGGCCACGCGGTCGCCGCGCAGGATGCGGGTCGAGAAGTCCTCGACGATCACCCGGTCGCCGAAGCGCTTGGTCACGTGCTTGGCCTCGACCACCCGCTTGCCCGAGGTGCCCGAGCTCTCGACGGCCATGGTCATGCTGCCGCGCTTGTCGGACTGCAGGTCCTTCTTCTGGCCGCGCAGGTCCATCAGGGCGCGGCGGCGGCCTTCGTTACGGGCCCGGCGGCCCTGGACGCCGCGGGCCAGCCAGGCGTTTTCCTTCTCCAGCTGCTTGTTGAGGCGACGCTCCTCGTCGGCCTCGGCGGCCAGCACCTGCTCGCTCCACAGCTCGAACTCGTGGAACCCCTTGTCCAGGCGACGCACCTTGCGGTGTTCCAGCCAGAAGGTGCGCTGGGTGACGCGGTTCAGGAAGGCGCGATCGTGGCTGACGATCAGGGCGGCGCACTTGGAGGCGGCCAGCTCCTCTTCCAGGGTCTGGATCGCGAAGATGTCCAGGTGGTTGGTCGGCTCGTCCAGCAGCAGCACGTCGGGCTGCTCGGCGAAGGCGCGCGCGAGCGCGGCGCGGCGACGCTCGCCGCCCGACAGGCCGACCGTGCTCTTGGCGTAGTCCAGGCCGAAGTCGGCCAGGGTGGCGTGGGCCTCGTAGTCCTCGGCCCCGCCGGCCGTGCAGTAGTCCAGCAAGGTGTCGCCGGTGATCTCCGGCTCCTGGCTGACATAGACGATCTTCGAGCCCGGCTGGGCCGAGCGCTCGCCGCTGTCGGGCTCGACGCCCTGGTTGGCCAGGATCTTCAGCAGGGTCGACTTGCCGGCCCCGTTGCGACCGACCAGGCAGGCGCGCACGCGCGGCTCCAGCGCCAGGTCGACGCCGTCGAACAACGGCTTGGCGCCATCGGCGAGGCGAACGTCCTTGAGGGCCAGGACAGGGGCGCGAGTCGGGGAAGCCATGGTGCGTGGGTCTTACTGTCGGACGGGAAGGGGAGGAGATGGGGGCCTATAGCAGGACAGGCGAGGGGGCGGGGCGGTTTTCTTGTCGCGCGGCATGAGCGCCAACGACACCTTCTCCCAGAGGGAGAAGGAGGGGCCCGCGCGAAGCGTGGGAGGATGAGGGGTTACGCCCTTGGAGATTTCTCACGGACCCCCTGCCGGCACGCCGTCTGACGTCTAAACCCCTCACCCTCCCACCGCCGCGCGGCGGGCCCCTCCCTCTCCCTCTGGGAGAGGGTTGCACGCACCCACGGCCACGCTACCTTGGCGCGCATGACCGACGTGTCCGAACCTCGCGCACAGATCCGATGGCGCTATCTGCTCGGCGTGGCGACCGTGGCGGGCCTGCTGTGGTGGGCCGATGGTCGCCTGTGGCCTTCGACGGCGGCCTTCGCACACCTAGGCTACTGGCCGGTCATGTTGATCAAAATGGCATCGGAGCGCTGGGCCGAAAAGTTCCGGCTGGGGCGAGCTTTCGCCATGATCATCGACGGGGTCTTTTTCTGGCTGGCCGCTGAATGGCTGGGACCCGGATTGGGGGATGGCAGGGCTCGGCCGATCCTGCTGCTCGGCGGCGGTGTCGTGGCGGCCCTGATTGTCGGAAGCATCGTCTGGAACCGCCTTCCGGTCGCCTGGCGCGAGCGCGTGGTCGCGTCGAAAATCGCGCGGGGCGTCGGCGCCGGCCTGCTCGTCGCATTCGTGGGCGGTTTCCTCTGGGTCGTCGTCGGCGCGACCTCGGCCGGGAACGATCTTCGGGTCCAAGCGGGCTTGGTCGGCGTGCTCCTGGCCCTGGCCGGGGGCTTGGCCTTGGCGCTGTGGCGGCTGGACGGCTGGCGGCGCGCCTTGGCCTGCTGGGCGATCGCCAGCCTGGCCTGGATCGGCCTGATGACGGGTCTGGCGACGGGCATTTCGCTGGACACGATCGGCGTGGGCGGATGGCTGCTGGCGATCGTTCCGCCGCTGATCGCCGGCGCGGTGGTCACGGCCTATTGGCGGATCAACAAGGCGTACAGGGTCTGATCATGCGCTGGACGCTGCTCGTCAAGCTGGCCGTCGTGGCCTTGGGCGCCTGGATCGTCGATAGGACGGTGGGCAATCTGTGCTGGACCGGGGAGATCCGCGCGCCGCTGCCGGTGGCCGCGACGTCGGCGGTCGGCGCCGCGATCTTCGTGCTGGCGGCGGTGCTGGTCGAGATCTCGCCGCGCGGCGGCGTGCGCGCCTGGGCGCGTTGGGCGCTGTGGTCCGCCCTATGGCTGATGATGACCGACAGTTCCGCCCGCGTCCGGCTGGATGACGAGGCCGGCCGGGCCGTGGCCTGGGTGGTGGTCCTGGGGCCGCCGACGGTCGCCGCCCTGGTGATGATCTGGCGTTTGTGGCCGAAGAAGCGGCGCGCGGCCGACGCGCGGGTCCTGAACCTGAGCGACTAGGCCTCAGGCCGCCAGCCTCACAGGCTCCTCGGCTTCAACCCGCCGCGCCATCACCCGGTCGCGCAGCCGCAGGAACGGCCGCTCGACCAGCACATGCAGCGCGATGGCCGCGGCGAAGGCGGGCAGGATGTAGAGGGCCAGGCCGGTCCAGCCTTGCAGCATGCCCTCGCCCAGCCAGGTCCGCATGGCGTGGTAGACCGGCTTGTGGACGAGGTAGAGCCCGTAGGCCAGGGCCGCCATCTGGGCCAGGCCGCGCGGGCGTTGCTGGGCCAGCCAGGGCTCGAGGTCCAGCAGGGCCGACAGCATCAGGGCGCAGGCGATACTGAACAGCGGATAGACCACCGCCACGCCGGTCAGGCTCAGGATCAGGCCGTTGTCGCCGATCACCCAGAGGGTCGCCGCCCAGAGCGCCACGGCCAGGCCGGCGCCCAGCCAGGGCGGGCAGACCTTGGCCCACAAGGCGGGGCGGAAGGTGCGGGCGCAGGCCAGCATCACGCCCATCAGCAGGCCGTCCAGCCGGCACCAGGTGGGATAGTAGATGGCCTTCTGGAACAGGCCGGCCGGCGGCTCGGCGAGCATCGACGGGGCGCGCCACAGGCTCCAGCGCAGGGCCGCGCCGCCCAGCACGATGGCGACGGCCACGGCGATCGTCGGCCAGGGCCCGGCCTTGCGAAAGACGGGCAGTTGCAGGGCCAACACCAGCAGCGGCAGGGTCAGGTAGAACCACTCCTCGACGCACAGCGACCAGGCCGAGCTGAAATCGCCGGCCTTGGTGTAGTCCAGGCCCAGGTTCATGGTGAAGGTCAGGAACCGCCGCAGCGGCTGGATGCCGTCGCCGTCGGTGAAGCCCGGCAGCAGCCTGTACAGCGCCAGGATGACCAGGAAGGCCGGCAGGATGCGGAAGGCCCGGCTGGCCCAGAAGCGCTTGAGGTCGGGGGTCTCGCCGCGCGCGATCGGCCGCAGCAACTGGCCGCCGATCAGATAGCCGCTGAGCACGAAGAAAACGTCCACCCCCAGCCAGCCATAGGGCTTGAACAGGATCACCCACCCGGGCGCGGCGGCCTTGGGCAGGTGCTGGAGCATCACCAGCAGGATGGCGCAGGCCCGCAGCAGGTCCGGCCCCACGGCGCGCGGCGCGGCGTGAGCCGGCGAGGGCCCAAACGCGGCCTTCAAGCCTGCGACGGCGCGGGTGGTGAACGTCACGAGCAGGGCTCCGGGGTGGTGGGGGAGCGTAGCGTGGGCGTGGTTAAGGGGCGGTAAGGGGAGGGGGAGCGGACGGTGGCATGGTCGGGGACACACGCATGCGTGTGTCCCCAATCGTGGTCCCAGGCGATTTCTGTCGAAGCGGCTGGCCGGCTTCAAGCGCGGCGTGAAAGAGTTCGCGGCAGTGATCCGTGACGTCGGTGTCGAAAAAAGCGACCATTTCGTCGCCAAGACGTTCGGCGAGAGGTTCTGGGGTCAGCAGCTTGTCTGGCGCTCCATGAACGTGCGCCGCGACGCTGGACCAGGGCCAGTCGATTGCTCGGCGCGACAGGCCAGCCCTCACCGGGTTGAGTCCGACATAGCGGGCGCAAAGGCGCAAGTAGGTCTCATCCATGGGGGAAGAGCCGAACCGGCCTTGCCAAAAATAGCCCGTCCAGCCTTCGCGCTGGTTGATCCGCCAACTGTAGCGTTGGTGGGTTTGAGCGACCGCGCGCGCCAAGCCGGCTTCGGTTTCCGGCGTGGCGATCAGGTGGATATGGTTGGGCATCAGGCAATAGGCCCAGACCTCGACCTTGGCTTCAGCGAAGGCTTCGGCGGCGATCGCCAAGTTAGAGAGCGTAGTCGTCCGGCAGGAAGAAGGTGGGCTGCCGTCGATTGCCGCGTTGGACGACATGATGCGGCTCGCCGGGGATAACGATACGCGGGGCACGGGGCATTGTGGCTCTCGCTCAGATTGAGGCCAAATTGTTCCTATTTTGTTCTGGATGCAAGAGTCTTGTGGCGCTGGTGGGGACACACGCATGCGTGTGTCCCCAATCGTGGTTCCGGCCGCCGCCCACCCGCCCAAAGAAAAAGGGGCCGTCCTTTCGGACGGCCCCTTTCCACCTCATCGGGAGCGTACTGATGCTCCCGTACGCGAGATCCTCTGGACCTAGTACTTCAGGCGGAAGCCCACGCGGAAGTAGCGGCCCACGGCACCGGCCTGCGAGTAGGTCGGGTTCCAGTTCACCGCGGCGTAGTTGGCCGGGTTGAACATCGGACCCGCATCAAACAGGTTCAGCACGTCGGCATAGACCGTGGCCTTCTCGTTGATGTCGTAGGCGCCGGTCAGGTCGAAGTCGTAGAAGTCCTTGGTGTGGCACTTGAAGCCGTCGGTGCCGTACAGGCAGCTTTGGTCGCCCGTATAGCTTTCGTCGATTTCGCGCATGCCGCTGACATAGGACAGCGTGCCCGTCACGTGGACCGGACCGCGATCGAAGGTGTTGCTCCACGAGGCGCGGTACTTGGGCGTGCCGGCGCCCGACGACAGGACGTAAGGCGCTTCCTTGCCGACATAGTTATAGGTCGTGCCGTCCTGGGTGTACTTGAAGTCGAACAGGACGGTGGCGTCCAGGTTGCTCGTCAACTTCACGTCGGCCGGCAGGTAGAAGCTGGCCTGGACGTTGAGGTCCATGCCGCTGGTTTCCAGCGAGTCGGCGTTGATGTAGGGCGAGGCCACCGACAGGATGCGCGGCAGGGCGTTGGGGGCGTCCGGATCGGCCAGATCCGGGGTCACCACGTAGCCGGCCGGGATGGCTTCGCCGGCGTAGTAGGCGGCGATCGCCGTACCCGCGCTGGCCTGCGCGATCACGTCGTTCTTCTTGATGTGGTAGTAGTCCAGCGAGGCGCTGAAGGTGCGCGTCGGGGCCCACACCGCGCCGACCGTGAAGCTGGTCGACTTTTCCGGCTTCAGGTCCGGATTGGCGGCGGTGATGTTCGAGAGCGAGTAGGTCTTGGTATATTCGCTGCCGCCGTGGGCCGCGACGAAGTCAGGATAGTTCGTGAACGAGAAGTTCGTGAAGCCCTGGCTGGCCGAGTCGCCCGATTCCGAGAACGACGGGGCGCGGAAGCCCTTGGAGACGGTGGCGCGCAGGGCGACCGTCTTCACCGGGGTCCACTTGACGCCGATCTTGGGCGAGAGGTTGCCGCCGAAGTCCGAATAGTGGTCGTAGCGACCCGAGGCGTTGACTTCCAGGTTGTCCAGGACCGGCATGCCCAGTTCGGCGAAGGCCGAGGCCACGGTGCGGTTGCCCTTGGTCCGGGCGTTGCCCAGGCCTTGGGCGTCGTTGGTCGGGTTCAGGGCCGGATCGTTGGTGGCTTCGTAGCGCAGCTCGCCGCCGATCCCCAGCTGAGCGGGGCCGCCCGGCAGGTTGAAGACGTCGCGCGAGGCGCTGAAGTTGACCGAGTCCATGTCGGTGGTCGAGGTCTTGGTCAGGGCCGGCGCCAGGGCGTCGCGGACGGCTTGGCTGTTCTGCGAGGGGTTGAGGAAGTTGTAGGTGCCGTTCTTCACCGCCGCCTGCAGGGCGTTGTAGCTGACGAAACCGTTGACTTCGCTTTCCAGCCAGCCGTGGGCGATGACCAGGTTGGCCTGGTAGTTCCAGTCGAAGGCCGAACCCTGCACGCCGCCGACGATGCGGGCCATGTGGTTCTTGTATTCCGAGCCGGTCGCCAGGTCGCTGAAGCGATAGCGGATCAGCGCGTCATAGCCCTCGGCCGCGAACGGGTTGTTCGGGTTCAGCTGGCCGTTGGACAGCAGGGCCGGCAGGACGATGTTGCTCAGATTGTGCGGCGTCGACGACGACATGCCGGGAGGGGCGCCGGTGACCGAGGTGATGCTCTGCACGTAGCTGGGGCTGATATAGGCCTGGAAGTTGTCGTTCGGCTTGATCGTGAAGCGGCCATAGACGGCGGCGCGCTCCTGCTTGGGCTGGACGTCGCCGTAGGTGGCGATGTTCTGGGCGCAGTAGGTGCCGCCCGCCGAGGTGGTCTGCGGAGCGTCGGCGCCGCAGGTGCGCAGCGGCTGCCACAGCTCGCCCGGCACCGCGATGCCGGTCGAGATGTCGCCGGGGGTGCCCATGGTGGCGCGCTTGACCTGGCCATAGAAGGTGCTGCCGCCGGCGCCGGGGTTGTCGTTGGTGCCGCCCGGAATGCCCGACAGGTCGAAGGTGTTGTAGGGATAGCCGCGCTGGTCGATGCGGATGCGCTTGTCCAGCTGGTACTCGACGTCCAGGTACATGTTGTACTTGTCGGTATCCAGGTCGCCATAGCCGACGTCGGCGTTGAAGCGATACTGGTCGCCGCCGCCGTGCTGGCTGGTGCCGGCCGAGGCGTCGACGCCCATGCCCTGGTAGTTCGACTTCATGATGATGTTGACCACGCCGCCGATGGCGTCGGCGCCGTACAGCGACGAGGCGCCGTCCTTCAGGGTCTCGATGCGCTCGACCGCGTTGAACGGGATCGAGTTGAGGTCGACGAAGCCGCGTTGGCCGTCGTCGGCCAGCGGGTAGTTGGCGTTGCGCAGGCCGTCGATCATCACCAGGGTCGAGTTGACCGTCAGGCCGCGCAGGGCGACGCCCGTCGAGCCGGCGGCGAAGCCGTTGCCGAAGGCGGCGGGGACCGAGCCGGAGTTGTCGGCCGACAGGCTGCGGATGGCGTCGGCCACCGTGGTGATGCCCTGGGCCTTCAGCTGGGCGGAGGTCTGGACGGTGACCGGCGACGGGGTCGCGGTGTCGGTGCGGCGCAGCAGCGAGCCGGTGACGACGACGGCTTCGACTTCGTTGTCGGCGGGCGCGGCCTGGGCGGCCGGCGCGGTCGCGACGGGGGCGGCGGCGTCCTGGGCGTGCGCGGCGAAGCCGGCGAAGGCGACCCCCGCCATCATCGTCGTCGCGAGCAGGCGCCCACGGGTGATCTGCAATTTCATGTCGGTCCCTCCGGGCGCGCGAGCTGTGGGTCCATCGACCCGCTCGTCCGCCGCCCTGTCAGTTTCAGATTTCCCGAAGGACCTCCGTCCCCGGTTGCCGCTGGGATAGGAGCCGCCCAAGACATGCGTCAATCGCGCACGCCGTTATGTAATCAATATGTCG
>FTJN01000571.1_pt3 | contig 21820 bp, 18 predicted proteins | sample 1658361 | NCBI WGS metagenome assembly FTJN01 (sample SAMEA3914819, study PRJEB12502) | metagenome | biome: forest; material: soil | place: Canada | collected 2010-06-26 | depth 0.3 m
TCATCCAGGGCGGCTTCGAGGAAGTCCTCATCCTGAAGGGAGAGGCCGATCTGCAGGGCCTGGATGAATTCGGCCCGGTCCTCCGGGGCTTCGTCTTTCCACGTCCCGGCCAGCAATTCGAGGGCCCGTGCTGGCTCGGTCTGGCGCAGTTTGCGGAGCGCGGTGAGCCGTTCCTCGCGCCTCCCTTCCTGCCATGATTTTTCCGGGTCATCGGCGGAAATGGCATAGGCCCAGTCCGGATTTTGCGCGGCCAGCCAGGCTCCCCGTTTTCCCAGGACCGTTTTAATGGCGGCCTGCAAGGGTGCTTTGGCCTTCCCGTGCACCAGCAATTCCGGGAGCAATTCTTCCGGGACTCGCGCACCCTGCCTGCCCGCCAGATCCAGCCACTCCGGCAGAACTTGGGGCAGGTAATCACGAAGCATTCGCGCAAGATCCTGACCGGCCGCTGCGGGACAACGCGGCTTGACTTCGGCTTCGGCGGGGGGGACGCTCATCATCCGGTCCGTGGGCTTAAAGCCAGCCCGACGGGCGAGAGTCAAGGTGGCGCCCGTTTTCAGCAGCATACTTTCGCGCTCCGTGACTGGCCCCAGATGGGCGAGGGCGTGATCGAGTGCGGCATCTCCCAGCACGGGGGCTTCCGGGGCTTGATGCTCGGTCCCGATCAGAGCGAGGCGGGCGAGGTGGGTAAACGGTTGCATGGTTCAGGAGAGATTGACCAGGCGGCCTTCCGCAAAGGCGCTCATCGGTAGAAAGGCACGGCCATTCCATTCGCCCATGAGAGTCAGGAGATGGCCGCCGCCGAGGGCATGTAGCTTCCAGCCGTTGGCAAAGCGCGGAGTCATGGGCAACGCCGCCGAGCCGGGTTCCCGGATCAGCCAACCGGTCTCGGTTCGTGCGCTGGTGACCTGCGTGAGAACCAGCGGAAACGATTCCAGCCACAGGTCGCTGGCAAGCGCTTGGGCATAGAGCAGGAGTGCGGCGTCGATGGACGTCCCGGCGGAAGGTTCGGCGAGAGGCTTGTTCTCTCCCCGATGTTCCTTGATCACGGCGCGCAAGGGAACGGCGGACTCATAGAACGCAAGCTGACCGGAGAACTCGTGGCCGATTTGCGCCCGGGCATCGAGGGCCTGGCCCTGCACCGCGAAGCTGAGCAACAAGCCGAACTGCCCCGAGGTTTTTCCCCGAACCCACGTGCGCTGAGCCGTGAGACGATCTTCCTTCTCCACCGTTTGCCCAAGGACCTGCCAGGTATCATCGACGAGCAGGCCCGGTTGGGAGAGCACCTCCTCCTGCTTCGTGGTCCAGCCGAGGTGCCGACGCAGGTCGGCTTGGCGAGGTGAGGGGAGTTGGTCCACGCGCTGCCAGGCGGTATGGAAAAGCGAACAGAGGCTAATTTCCTCCAGGAGCCGTTCATGCCAGCCGGGACCGGAGCGGACGATGGACGAGAGAGCATCGACCCGACGGGCGACGCCCGGTGCCTGTGCATCCAGCAGCCGGGCGGCTTTGTTGTTCCAAAAAGCCGGTGCCTCGTTTTGGCAAGGGGAGAGCCCGACCCGGACGATGTCCTTGATCCATTGCTCCATTTCCTCCAGACCTTCGGTTACACGTTCCTCCCGCTTCCGGGCGCGTTTCTCGGCCTCTGCCTGGGCGGCCACCGGATCAGCCGGAGCGGCCTTTCCTTCGGCTTTCGCGATGGCTTTTTCCGCTTTTTCCTCCCGTTGGCCCAGCCATTCGGTCACCCAATCCGGCGGATTCCCATTTTGGAATTTGGACTCTTCCGCCGCGAAAACCAGCATGAGACCGAGCGCATGCTTGCAGGGAAATTTGCGGCTGGGGCAGGAACACTTCGTGGCCAGCCCTGCCAATTCCACCCGGGTCTGGTAGGGATTTTTTCCGCTGCCCTGACACTCGCCCCAGAGCGCCTTTTCATTGCCGCCGACAGAAACCCATTTGCGTGCCTGAGCCAGACCCTGGCCCGCCTTGACCGAGGAGGCATCGGGTGCCAAGGCGATGATTTGAGCGGGAGTGAGCGTCGCCATGGCGGTTAATCCTCAATCTGTCGGCTTACCGCAGTTCCCGATGAACGGAATAAACCGGGGCCGCTATTTCCCGGACAAACGTCGTCGCCATGGCACGAAGCTTAGGCAGATCGGCCTTGAGTTGACCAGTGGGAATGGTTCATTGAGACAGAAAGTTTGTTCTTTTTCAGGAACGAAACAGAGCGCGGGCCGCCCGGTGGATTTGCACTCTTCCTCCGGCGTCCAAGGTGGCGAAGGAGCGCACCTCCGGTCCGGTCATGACCGAAACCGGCATCTCGCCGACGAGGGAAAACCGGTTCCGGAATTTGACGCCCTTGCTGTCGCAATCGTAGAGAAAACCGCCATCGGCCGTCACCACCACCAGCAATCCATCGCTCGTGAAGGCGACCTTGGGATGATCGAGACCCGTATCGACGACATAGGAATGGGCCTGGTTTCCGGTCAGCCAGGTGAGCGCCACCTGATGGGCCATCACGACTGCGACGTGGGGCTTGGTCCAGCGCGGGCAGGGGATGATCTCGAGAATCGGATCCTCGAAGCTTTGCACGGTGCTTTGCTCAAAGCCCCTGGCGATTTCAAAGAGATGCAGTTCCTGATTGAGACTGAGCGCCACGTGATGATCCATCACGCGAAGCGAGGGCTGATAATTGTAGAGGGGCAACTCGATCTCGAGCGCAAAATTGTTCAGGCGGGTGCCTTCGCTTTGAAAGGAACTGAGATGCGGGCTTCTCCCGGCCAAATGAAAAAGCCAGAGGGTGCCGGCGGGAGAAAAGGCGGAAGCTAAGACGTGATCCGGGGGCAGAGGGCTTTCCCAAAAGCGGACCGGCATGGGAAATCCATCGATGGCGGCCATGGATTTGATCGAAGCGGCAATAGGGCTTAAGACGGACAGAAAGACTTGGCCCGTCTGGTGCCGATTGGCCCAAAACGCCAGATTGGGCATGGGTAACGGGATGGGTTGCAGAGCCCTCAGGTTGGCGTCTTGCAGAGTCCCTTCGAAGTTGGAGCGAACCAAAAGACCCGCGACGGGTGCCATATCCCGTTCGCACTCCGCCAAAGCGAAAAAGCCTTCATCCGTTGCGGTTGCCTCCAACCATTTGAGGCGTATGTGGGGAAGTCGAAATTCCCGCAGCAACTCCACCGGCACTTCCTTCGCTGGTGCTGGAGGCGGACGCGATCCGGTCGTCTTGGCGACTCTTGCCAGGACCTGGTCGAGATGGCGATGAGCATCCCTCCGCAGAAGATGATCTTCCGGAGCGAGGCGGACGAGCAGGGAGACGAACTTGCGCTGTTGCTCCGGAGGCTTGCCCGCCTGAAAATGACGCGCGATTTCGAGTCGCCCCATATCCTCCGCCAGGTTCTGGATCTCCCGGTCGGGATAAGTCGATTTTGCGTGGACGAGGAGATCCAGCCAGAGCAGGTTTTCCCCCGCAGGACGGGTTTCTTGCAGGTAGTGCCTGACCTTTTCGTGCTCGCCTGCCTGGCTCCGCCATTCGAGATAGCGTTGGGCACAAAGGAGAGCCTGTCGCCGATGGGGCCAGGCAGAGACGAGCAGCGCGAGGGCGGCATCCCTATCCCCGAGTTCGGTCCGCACGAGCTCCGCCGCTTTCAGGTAATCGTCCGCTGATTTGAGGTCCTCCACCCAACTTGCGAAAGCCGCCCGGGCCTTGGCGTCATCGCCGAGTTTCCGGTAGAGGGCGGACAGCTTTTCCCAAGCCTTTTGCGCCCGATAAATCGTCACGGCCTCCTCATGCAGGCCGCCCTCGGCAAAACATTCCGCCGCCGGCAGAGGCTGCTTGAGGTGATCCCGGTAGAGGATGGCGGCTTCCTGATAGAACTTGCCCTCCCGCAACATCAGGGCTGCGCCGGAAAGATTGCCGAGCAACTTGGCGTAGATATAGGCCGCGCGTCGGTAGCGGCCCAAGAGACGTTCCCGCTCAATCAGCTTCTGATACTGGGCGCGGAGTTGGGCCTGAATCTGGGGGGAAAGATCCCAGCCATCCACGGGTTGGCCTCCGCCGAGGGACTTGAGACTGAAGTCGGGCGTATTCGTCCCCAGTTGGGCGGAAGGTGGGGCCTGGCCCCGGCGAAGACCCAATTGGTCCAGCGGCAGGGCGTGCTTGAGCGCCTCGTCAGGAGATTTCTCCAAGTTCTTCATCAGCTCCCGGAGAACCTGTTCCCGGCGCTCCCGTAAATCGTCCTGCTGGCCTTGGAGCTTGGAGTTGATCCAATCCTCCATCTGGTTGAAGAGGTTGCGCTTCAGAGCGGTGTGAGGAATCGCTGAGAAGGCGCGACTCATCCCATAAAGTATCGCTCCTTGGACGCCTTCCCAGGCGTTCGAGAGGGGCCGGAGCGAGTCTTTTCCCGTCGGTTGTTCATCGAGCGAAAGTGGCGTTGAACCGATATCCCGTGAGGCCTCTCCGAACATCTCCTCGATCGAAGCAGGGAGGCGGATCGAAATGGAAAGGAGCTTGGGTACGGGTGGGATTCCGGGACGGGCCGCATCCCATTTTTCTGGCCGGCGCGGCAAGGGTGTGAGCAAGTCGGCGACGTTAAAGGCGTCTCCGGTTTCAAACCCGATGGAGCCGAGCGTGGGATGGAGGACGAGCATCGCGTAGCGATTGAGCTTGGCGAGTTCTCCGTCCGTGACGGCGGGAAGGACGATGGCATCGGTGGGGAGATAGACCGAAGAGGCGATCACGCCATAGGGAATTCCGGCCGGGGAAGCGATCGGTTTGGCCCCTCGAGGCAGAATGACGAACAGTCCGGACGGCTGGAGATCGGTGGAGGAGGTGGGAACCAGATGAAGGCGAAGCTCACTTTCATCCAAGCCCCAGCGGCTGATTTCGGAAAGCCAGCGAGCGGGCTCAGATCCGGAAAGCAGCCACGCCGCAGGAGGGCGTTGCGGACTGGAAGCGCGTCGGAGCTGGAGAGGCAGCTGATTCATCGGATGGCCTCGACAAAGCGGCGGATGGAACTGTCGATGCTTTTAATATCGCCCTGCTTCTCTTGCGCGAGGAAGAAGCCAGGCCCGATCAAGCATCCATCGGACGACCACGCCGGGATCGAGTTGCTTTCGGCCAGGACCAGACTCACCTCAGGAATTTTAAGGTCGGCGCTCTGCAAATGGAGCAGCCCCCGGCTGTCGAGGAAAGCGTGACTGCCGCCGGGCCAGACGGCTGCCTCCAGGGTGGCACCGTGGAACGAGGGGGCCGGGAACGGTTGAAAAGGCATTCGGGTTGGGTGATCGAGATCCGTCTGCTCGATGGGATGAAAGGTCAGAGCTTTGCCGCGATTATCCAATTGAAGGGTCACCCAACGTCCCTTGCCGGAAAGAAGGGCCAACTGACCTCCTTTGGTAAACGCGATGTGGGTGAAGTTTCTCCGCATGGACCAATGAGGAGCAGCAGGGGGCTGGTACCAAGGATGAGCCACGGTGGCATCGGGATGATCGAGCAGGTTATTTTTGATCGAGACCACGAGGTGCTGCCCTTTGACGGGAGAGGGTAGTTCGATCTCATGGCCGTCCGGTGAAACCTTGGGCACCCCGTTCTTTTCCAGATTGATCTTGAACCGGGTGAAGGGCGTGCAGGTCTGGACCACATTTCCTTCCGCGTCGATGATCCAGGGACCTTCCATGCCCTCGCGGTGAAAAGCGCATCGGACGAAGCCGACATTGGGCGGCAACCGCAAGAGTTCGAGGTCAAACTTTTGATTCCATCTCAAAATTCCATGCATGGAGTTTCGTCGATAGAAACCTTCACCGATTTTTTCCAGGGAAGAGGGTAACTCGGCCCGTGCGACCAGGCTGCCCGTGCGGAGGTCGATGATGTCGGCTTCCTTTTTGTAGAGCACGTGGAGCAAGCCGTTCCGGCGAAAAGTGCTCGTGGGTTTGCAGGGGATGTCGTCGAAAACATAAACATCCGTCGTCTCAATAGGCTCATCACCGTGGATGACGAGATGAAGTTTATCCGGGGTATAGGTAAGCAGAAGCAAACCCCAAACCGTCTCGTCGTGGACAAACAAAATCGGGGTGCCGGGCACCGGAGGCAGAGGTAGTTGCCGGGCTCCTTTCTTGGTCGATTCCCAAGTCCAGATGGCCCCCGTCCGGCTCACTCCGGCACAGAGATTTTGCGTCGCGAGATTGAACTCTGCAATCAACTCCATCGGCACAAGCAGGAAGGGGAATGGCTGCGCCTGGAAGATGGCCGGAAGTCGCGAGTGCGGATCGACGATGGCCGGGGCTTGCCCGGTCACCAAGGCCGAGAGTGAAACGTGGGCCTCTTTTAGGAGGCGATGGCCCTGTGGAGTCGCGAGGAACATGGCGATGTGGCCCTCGCGGTCCACGGTGACCAGATAGACCCGGGCCTTATCGGGCAGTTTCACGGGCAGGCGGAAAGCGGCATCTTCCAGCGCCCGCCCATGGGTGATCACGACCAAGTCGGTTCTTTGGGAATCCTTCAAGTCCCGCGCGAGTTGATGCAGCGCGGAGCCGGGATGCTCGTTGAGTTCCAGTGCGGCCAAGTGCTTCGTAAGGCCAGCCTTATTTGTCAGGTCAGCCGTCGCGATGCCTTTGGCCTGCGCACGGAAAGCCTGCGCGGTTTGATGTTTTGGCACGCGGGCCAATAAGGCGAGAGCGGCCGCCGTGGCGAAGACACGTGGCGCACCCCAGAGGCGGATTCCCGAATCCACCAGCACGATTAACTCGGAGAGAGGCGTGGCGGCGGGCGGTTCGTTTCTCAAATAGAGCGCCTCATTCATCGCCAGGCGCAAGGTCAGCACGTCGTGATCGTGAGCCAATTCGGAAGCGAGCAGACGGTGGAGCGGTCCCCGATTGCTGATATCGGAGAGTCCGCCCAAAGCGGTCACGTCGGGAGTTGCGGACAGGCGGGGAAGGGAAATGGCCGCCATCAGATCGTGAACCAGCCGCACGAGACCCGCGAACTCGCTTTCCTGGGCCAATTCCTGGAGCAGGGCGGCCACCAGTTTTGCGGTCGGTTCCAACGCCGCTGGTTCCGGGGCGGCATCGAGTCCGGTCTCGAGACGATGCCGCAATTCTTCCATGCTCTTCCGGCGCAACAGCGGCCCGAGTTGAGCGAGGTGCGTGGCCAGTCCCGGTTCGCCAGTGATATCGGGAAAGAGGGGCAGAACGGGCAGGCCCCCGCGCAGAATGCGGACGATTTCCAAGGCCTCCTCCCGGGGAGTGGCGGCGAGACCTTCCGTGTAATACTCGATCAACTGGGCCTTGGCCGCGATGCCGGAAAGCAGCGCGGGTGGGAATGCCGCCAGCCGGCCCAAGATTTGCAAGTGGGCTTTCGTCTCCGCATCCGTTTCCGGGGGTGGGATGATCTTCCCTTTGGCCGCAGCCAGCAAAAGAAAAAGCACGCCGGACGCTGGGACGCGATTCGGCAGAAGCCGATCGAGGATCTGAACCAGTTCCTCCCGGAAAAGGAGCGTGCTGCCATCGGACCAAACCACCACTTCGCAGGCGGCATCCCAACTCCAGTTGGCATCCGCTTCGGGACGGAGCCATTCCGTGGCGGCGGCTTCGAGTTCAAACATGGAATTGCTCGTTGAGGCTCAGGCGCACGGCGCTGCGGGTGGCCGGAATCCAAGCTGAGGCGGAAATGACGGCATGGGTGCCATCCAGGTAAACGAGCCCCATCTCCTTTTCGCCCAACTGGAGTAAATGTTGCCAGGTCCTTCGGGAAAGTCGGGGCTCGATCTCATACCCGGCGGGCAGGGCAATGCCTTCCTGCTCATAAAAATAAGTCCCCGGCAGGGGCGGCGAGGGCGAGCCCGAGATGAGGATGAGGTGATCCGAGCTTTGGGCAAATTTCAGGTGCTTCAGCCGGACCTCCGGCGCCCGCTCGGCGAAAGCAAGCCAGTCGCGCTCCTGCACGAGCAGGAACCCTGGCTTTCGTTCTTCGCGGGCGGTGACCCACTGGAGAGGAAGACCGGAGGAGCGCATGCCCGGTAGCAACGTCGTGCCCAAAGTGGGTTGGAGGTAGGAGGCAATCGCCGTCCACGTGCAGGTGGGGATTCGCCCGATGGGCAAAAGCGCACCGGCGGGACGCAAGTACTTCCCGTCGATGATCTCATAGCGGTTTTCCCAAGGCACGAGCTCCAGCAATTGTTTTTCGCTCTTCTCCAGTCTTCCGCCCCGGAGCCAGATCACCTCGCGGACTTCTCCCACCTCGATCCCCGGCACCAGACGGATGGCACCCAGCGAAGGCAACGCGGAGTGCGCCATTGTTCCCATCCAGTTTGAAAAGGTGGGAGAGCTCATTGGGTGCTCGTCGTCTTGTGGTTTCGGTCCTTCGTCCCAGAGGGACGATTGAAAGTAGCCCGGCGATTTATCGCCGGGAATATCCAAGGGCAGAACCCGTCCCGGCGGGACGGTTGAGGCGCGTCACCCAAGGGGTTGAGCCCCTTCAAGCGTCCCTCCGGGACGCTCCGCTCTTTCCCTTCCACCCGGCGATAAATCGCCGGGCTACTTTCAGTTGTCCCTCCGGGACAGGGAGCCTCCCAACAACCGCTGATCGCTTCCTGTGTACAGGAGCGCACCTGGACAACAAGTTGTCCGGGCCATCGAGCTGCACGTAAATGCCTCTGCGGAAATCGCATGGGGTTACGCGGGGGCAATCGGTGTTTCCACCAGTGCCCAGGCCTCCCGGATTTTGGCCACGAGATACTCCCGTTGTTCGCTGTTTTGTACCCATTGCGTTCGGCCATCGAGAACCGCCAAGTGGTCCCGCAGCCAGGCTTGCCGGGTGGTGTCGATCCCGGTCCGCGCCTGCTCCTCGATCCAGGCGACATCGCGCGCGAGTGCTTCGGGATTCGGCAGGCCGTGGCTATCCGCCTGTCCATGGCGTAATCCCGGTGCGGGTGATTCCTCCGCCGATCCGATCACATCCTGCACCAGAGCGCGCAGGGTCTCCTGCTGCTCCTCCGTATCCCAGATGTAGCGCAGGACCCACAAGTCGGAGAGTTGAGCCGTGGCCCGCCCGCAAAGCAGCGCGCTCGCCACGATCATCCGTTGCAGCTTCACCGCCCGCCGATCGGAGACGCTGATCCCGGCCAGTCGGATTCGGCGAATCAATTCTCCGTAAGCCGGGCGCACTGCCTCCAGCGAGACGTGCGCGAGCAGCTTCTGCAACTCGCGGAGATCGGCGAAAGTGATCGAGGGCTCGCCGCGATGAGCGGTTTCCAGTCGCCAACCCGCCTCCAGGACCTGCACCAGTTGCTCCGGCGCGACGTTGTCGCAGCGCACCCGCAACAGGAACCGATCGAAGAGCGCCTGCAAGGCATCCTCCTGCGGCAAGTGATTGCTCGCCCCGACGAAAAACAGGGCCTGAACCGGAATGCGTTCGTGGCCCCGGTGCAGCACGCGCTCGTTCAGGGCCGTAAGCAGGCTGTTGAGGATCGCGCTGTTGGCGTTGAGCAACTCATCGAGAAAAACGAGCGAAGCCTCGCTCAACATCCCGGCGGTATTGGTGGTCAACTCGCCCTCGCGGAGTCGGCGGATATCGAATGGCCCGAAGAGCTCGTTCGGCTCCGTGAAGCGGGTGAGGAGATAGATGAAGGTTTCGCCCCGAAGGCGTTGGCTGAGACTGTGGACGAGTGCGCTCTTGGCCGTGCCCGGCGGACCGAGGATGAAGAGATTCTCGCCGCCGACCAGACAGACGCCCAGCAGATCGATGATCTCGTCCTTGCCGATAAACTCGCGTTTCATCGGCTCCAAGACCTCCGTCTGAAAGCGGACGCTGACGTTCAAATGCTGCTGGGTAATCAGGTGGCTCATAAATCAGGCAAGGGCAAGTGGGGTGACGGTCTCCGCGATCTCGGGACAAAGCTCCGGGAAGGCACCGTAGCTGGCGCGGATCAGTTCCGCGATGTGGGGCTCCCGGGCCAGCGTGAGCGCTTTCCGTTCGATGATGCGGTCCAGGTAAAGTTGGCGAAGAGATGGGTGATGGATGAAGCTTCCGATCTCCCCAGGTGAAAGAAGATCGATTCCCACGGCAGAAAGGGGCCATGCGTTGGCCAGTCGTTCGATGTGACCGACGAGCGGATCGTCCGCCGCGAGGCGTTGGGCGAATTCATGCAACTGGGGCAGGTGCTGGAGAAAGAGATCCGCCGAGTAATCGGTTTCCGGCGAGCGCGGGGTGGGGCAGGTCCGACGGAAAACCTCGGCAACTTGGGCGGCATCGAGATCGCGCAGTACGATGAGTTGGCAGATCCGGTAGAGCCTTTCTGCTGCCCAGCCTGCGGCATCGAGGTTCAGTTCCGGGGCTCGGCCGGCAAGGGACAGGCGGGCGACCCGGTCGAATTCGAGAATGGCAGGCGTGAGGTCCTCCTGTTCCTCCGGGCGGAGAGAGGGCGCGACGGACACATGCCCGGACTCGAACAGGGCCTGGAGAAACGCGCGCATATCCATGGATATGCCCCGGCCCCAGGGAAGGCAAGAATTACGATCTACCATCTCCTTTGCGGCTGTACAGATGGGCGGCAGGGGCTAAGAAGGGGAAAAGGAACTGACAACCATTATGATCAACGGACATCTCGAGTCTTGGCTGGGTTACAACGTGCAGCTTTTCGATGAAGAGGCCTCAAAAAGCCCCAAGCTCGATTACAAAAACACCGTCTACCGCATCGCGGTCGATTGGGACAGTGAATTGACGCTTCGCGACCTTCTGCATCGCTTTGTCGAGGATCCTGCCTGCGTGGAAACAGCCGCCATTATCATTGGCGCTTTCTCGGGTGAGGATACCGATGCCACATCGCAAGGTATCGTCGAGTTCCTGGTCTCGTCGCGCGCGAAATTTCCCCAACTCAAAGGCATTTTCCTGGGCGATATCGTCAGCGAAGAAAATGAGATTTCGTGGATTCACCAGAGCGATGTTTCGTCTCTTTTCGCAGCCTATCCGAAGCTGGAATATTTCCAGGTGAGAGGAACGGACAACCTCAGCTTCGGTAAAGTCCGGCACGAGAATTTGCTTTCGCTGGTAGTGGAGAGTGGCGGCATGTCGCGCACCCTCGTGGAGGAAATCGCCCAGTGCGAATTTCCCAAGCTGGGGCATCTGGAGCTTTGGCTTGGTACGGATAACTATGGCTGGGACGGCACCCTGGTCGATGTTCTCCCCCTCTTGGACAGCGCCAAGTACCCGAATCTGAAATATCTCGGACTAAGAAACAGCGACATCGAGGACGAGATCGCCGCTGCCGTGGTGCGCTCCAGCATCCTGCCCCAATTGGAAGTCTTGGATCTCTCGCTGGGCGTTCTTTCCGATGAGGGGGCCAAGGCGCTGCTGCTGAGCGACGACTTGGGGCATTTGGATAAACTCGATCTACATCATCACTATATTTCTCCGGAGTTGCAGGAGCAGTTGAGTGCGAAATACCCCAACGTCGATCTCAGCGACGCCGAGGAGGGGGACGAACACGACCGCTACGTTTCCGTGGGAGAATAGGCTTTGTCCGGTCGCCTGGTTTTGATCGGGAATCTGGACAGCCTCCGGACCCGGCATTTCGTGGAGGCGGTCAGGCGCACCGACTACAAGTGGCGCATCGTGGGTTGGAACCGGGTCCTCTCCGGTTCCGATGAGTGGGCCGAAGGGATCGAGCCGGGGACCTGCATCCGCATCGATTCGCCCGGGCAGAATTTCGAGGTTGAGAAAGCCATCCTGCGGCAGGGCGTGAATGAAACGGATCAGAGCTTTGCCACGATTTCGGCCCGGCAGTTGGATGATCTGAAGTTTGAGAAAGGGCGCATCCTCGCCCTAAGGCAATGGTACGGCGGCTGGCGCAAGACCTTGGAACGGGTGGGAGAAACGTTGCGGGACCGGCAGGTTCGCTATTTCAATCCGCCAGCCGATATCACGGCGATGTTCGACAAGCCGCGCTGCAATTACCGTCTGCGCGCCGAGGGTGTTTCGACGCCACCCATCTTGGGATTTCCGCGAAGCTTCGATGCGCTTGTCGCGCTGATGCGCAAAACCACCTGCAGCCGGGTTTTCCTGAAGCCCTACTACAGTTCCTCGGCTTCCGGCATCGTGGCTTTCGAATCGCAAGGCGGTCGGCAGCAGGCGTTTTCCTCGCTGGAACTGGTGCGGGAGGGAGGGGAGATCAAGCTCTACAACTCCCGCCGCGTGCGAAGGTATGAGACTCTGACGGAGATACGGGACCTGATCGATGCGATCTCCCGTGAGAATGTGTATGCGGAGCGGTGGCTGCCCAAGGCGGGGCTGGACGGGAAGCGCCTCGATTTGCGTATCGTAGTGATCGCGGGCCAGGCTCGCCACGTCGTGGTCCGCTTAAGCGATCATCCCATGACGAATCTGCAACTCGGTGCCCGGCGCGGAGATCTCGGCCTATTGAAAAGAACAATGGGCGAGGAGGCGTGGCAGGGGGCCCTTGCCCTGGCGGAGGATGGGATGAAGGCGTTTCCCAAGAGTCTCTATGGCGGCCTCGATGTGTTGATTTCCCCGGGATGGAGGAAAGCCTGCGTCTTGGAGGTCAACGCCTTTGGGGATTTCCTGCCCCAACTGCGTTGGGAGGGGCAGGATACCTATTCGTGCGAACTGGCCTCGTTTCAGGTCTCGACGATGGGGCGGTAATCGTCCGCATTGTCAAACCCGGCGGTCCACGCAATCGCCTGCTGGCACGTCGTCATCGCCGGTGGAACGCGGATGACATAGTGGCGTCCGGTGGAGGGGCAGGTGACCGAGACGCAGACCAGCGCCTCGTCGTTCGGGAGCTCGACCCGCATCAACTTGCGTTCGCCACCGGGATCGGTGTCGCGATCAAGGACCTCCGCCTGGATGCGGTCGAAAAACTTGTCGAGGCCGATCCGTTCCAGCATGACCCGGCGCTTTTCGATATTGGCTTCGGTGAGCACTTCCTCCGGGGTCAGTGTTTCCGGCTGAAAGGCAATCCGGCGGTCGATCCGGACGCCGCGCCAGCGCAGCGGAACGTCTTTCAGGCTGGCCGGAAGCTCGCGGATCGCGGAGCCACCGATGTCCAGCCAGGAGGTGACCACGGTGCCCTCGGCCAATTGGCTGATGCCGGTGCATCCAGCAAGATTAAGCGTGGAGACAGGGCCCAGCACCGGAAGCTTTTCGAGCGACCGGGCGTTGCGAAGATTGATCGCGCCGATGGAGACCTGCGCCGATTCCGGCCAGTGCGCAAGCGAAACGCAACCCGAGGCATCGAGGAAATCGGCCACCAGGTTTTCGGGCAAGGCCTCCAGGCTGACGCAGTTGCGGAGCAGGAGCGTGCCGGTCTTCAGGCCTTCCGGCAATTCCTCCAGCCGGGAACAATCGCTCAGGTTCAACTGCCCCAGGACGCGGATTCCATGGGGGAGCTTCACCACGTTGGTGGAGGAGAGATCGAGATCGTAGCAGCTCAGTTGAGGAGGCAACTCGAAGTCGGCTTCCGTCCGGGCGAGAGATAAACGGCGTACGAAGAGATCGGCTGGAGCGGTGCCGTCGAGGATAAGCTGGCGGGCGGAACTGTCGTCGAGGGACATAATGAGATATTTAATCCACCACGCGGACGATTTCCTTCGGCGTGTACTCGCGCTGGATTCGAACAGTGTACCGCCCCTTCGGCAATTGGATGGGGCCATGTTCCTCATGCCGCACCGTGGCCGATTCCTCCACGACCTCCAGGTACAACTCGCCGCCGATGGAAAAGACATCGGCTGATCCCATTTCCGCCACGCGGTGCGCGTGGCCGGTAATCTCGCCCTTGGCCAGGACGCCATTGTGGCCTTTGCGCATACCCTCCGGAAACTCGGCGAGGGGGATGACGAAGACATCGCCCTGACGCCAGGTGGGCTTGGTTTCGACGACTTTCTTGCCGTCGTTTTCCGTGGATCCGAAAACTTTTGCCAGGAAGCTCATGAACCTGATGCTCCCGAATCACGTGCGGCGGGTCAATTCCTATTCGCGTCGCGCAGCGGGATGCGCTCGAGCACGCTCGCGCCGTAGATTGCCTCAAGGGCGAGCGGCTTCAGGTGCATGTAGCCGATATAACAGCCGCAGACGTTTTTGGTGCAGGGTTGCGGTTGGAGAAAATGGGGAAAGGCGTCTTCGTAAAGATTGGCCAGGCGCGTCTTGATGAAATGGCAGCGGGTTACATTGCCGTCGCCGTCCACGGAAAAGGCGGTTTCTCCTGCGCGGCAAAGTTGACCTTCGCTGGCGTGAAACTGGTTGTTCAACCCGAAGTAGGGATCGATCGCGGTGATGCGGTCCGCCTCAGCGGGCGCATAGTAGTGGGGAACATCCTTGAAGGCGTTCACCCAAAGATAGACATCAGGGGACAGACTTTCTCGCATCCGTTCCATGGCCGCATAGTTTTCTTTCAGGCCCACGATTCCGACGCTGTAACGGATGCCCTCGCGATCCAAAATTTCGCACTTCCGGACGAAAGTTTCCATTGGCGTCTGCGAGGGATGCCAGGTTGTCCACAAAGCCAGCGTCTCCTTGTTGCCTTGCGAGACCCAATCGAGTCGCCCGGAGAGATTGGTCTGGATGGCCACCTTCTTGACATGCGCAAGATGGCTCAGCCGGATAAGGGCGCGTTGATAGGCGGGATGAATCAACGCCTCGCCCCACGGGGTGAAAAGAATCTCGAAGGAATGCTCGTGATGCGCGGCGATCCAATCGACGAACCGATTCAACTGGGCATCGTCGTGGCGAAGTTCGGCCATGGTATTGGTCGTCTTGGCGAAGGGGCAGTAGTCGCAGGCGTAGTTGCAACTGGAGAGCGGGCCGCGATAGAGAATGCGGTAGGTCATTTCAATTCGAATTCGCGGATGAGATGACTCACGGCCTCCGAATAGAGCCAAGGCCCAATGACATCGGAAAGCTCCAGTCCCCGGCGATTGAGTTGCAAAGTTTGGCCCTTCACGGATCCGAGATCGAGACCTTCCAGTTCGGCCAACTGCGGGAAGTCCTCCAGTGCTTCCCCCGCGAAGTAGGTGCGATAGGCGGCGAGATCAAGGCCCTCGCTCCGCAGAAGTGACTTGATCACGTAGCGCCGCTTCTGTTCCTCTCCGGAAAGGAAGCAGCCGTATTCGACCCGCGCCATTTCTGCTTCGGCGCGGTGATTGAAATTGGCGATGATCTCACGCACTCCGTTTTGACCCACCGCGTAGTCGGTGCTGAAATGGACCTGCCGGGTGTAGGAACGCGCGCCAGCGCCGAGCCCCACCATGCCGTCCTCCTGGCAGCAGTAGGAAGGCCCGGACGTCGAGCCGTAGGCGTTTGAGCGAAAGAGGCGCATGGAAATTTGCCGATAACCGCGCTCCTCCAGGAGGTCCCGTGCATCCCGGTAAAGAGCGAGTCGCTGGTCCGTGGGTTGTCGTCCGATGCGATCAAGTCCGGTGAGGGGGCGGACGTAAAGCGGGTAGAGGTAAATTTCTTCCGGATGATAGTCGAGCGCAGCGAGAAGCGATTCCCGCCATGTTTCGCGGGTCTGGCCTTCCACGCCGTAGATCAAATCGATGTTCATGACGGCGACGCCGCTTTCACGGATCAATTTCAGCGCGGAATGAACGCGGTCGATTTTCTGCGGGCGCCCCAACTGCCGCGTTTCCGTCTCAATGAAACTTTGCACGCCGATGCTGGCGCGGGTCATGCCCTCACGCAAAAGAAGCTGGAGTTTTTCCGGCGTCACCGTTCCGGGCGACATCTCCACGGAACAGGCTGCGCCCGTCTCCACAGAAAAATGGCTTTTCGTCGCGGCAAAGACTTCCTCCAGTTCCGGCTCGGAAAGAAACGTGGGTGTGCCTCCACCGAACGCGACCCGCGTGAAGCGGGCATCCCCGCCGAGCGCACGACCCCACATGCCCATCTGCCGTTTCAGCGCTTCCAGATATTCGCCGACGAGTGTGCCGTTGGGATTGGGCGTGGTAAAAAGATTGCAAAAGCCGCAACGCATTTCACAGAATGGAAGATGGACGTAGAGAAACAGACTGTGCTTCTCTTCGTCCCGCCAGACATCGGCCAGCGCCAGGGCGGGATCGATGATCCGGTAGGCCAGCTTATGCGGATAACCGTAAGCGTAACCTTGGTAGGGAGAGTCCCCAAACTTGGCGAGATGCGACATGGGTGGGCGGAAAGGTGGGAGACAACATGAAGGAAATCATCGGAACGCACAACCTCCTCTTTGTCACCCTCGATACGCTGCGTTATGACGTCGCCCAGGATATGCTTCATCGGGGCGAAACGCCTCATCTGGCGAAATTGGTCGGCCCGGCTTGGGAAGAGCGGCACACCCCCGGCTCGTTCACCTATGCGGCCCATCATGCCTTCTTCGGCGGCTTTCTCCCCACCCCGGCAACCCCGCGTGCCGGCAAAAAGCGCTTGTTCGCCAGCCGCTTTGCGGGCAGCGAAACGACCGGGCCGGAGACTTTCGTTTTCGATGAGGCCGATGTCGTCACTGCCTTGCGTGCGAGGGATTATCACACCATCTGCATTGGCGGAGTCGGTTTTTTCAACAAGCAGAACGCGCTGAGCCGGGTCTTTCCGGATTTGTTTGATGAGAGCCATTGGTCACCATCGCTGGGCGTGACAGATCCCGATTCCACCGAAAACCAGTTTCGCCTCGCCCGGGAGATTCTTGGCCGGATGGCGGACGACAAACGGTTCCTGCTCTTCATCAACATCTCCGCCCTGCATCAACCCAATTGCTTTTACCTGGAAGGTGCGAAGGAGGATTCCCTGCAAAGCCACGCCGCTGCGCTGAAGTATGTCGATGCGCAGATGCCGATCCTCACCGGGGCGCTTCAGAAGCGCGGGGCGCCCACGTTTTACGTCATCTGCTCGGACCACGGAACGGCCTACGGAGAAGAGGGATACCAAGGCCATCGCCTGGCGCATCCCACGGTGTGGACCGTGCCCTACGCTCACGGCGTTTTGCGGTGAGGGATCGGTCCGTCCCGGAGGGACGGCTGAAAGTAGCGCGGCACTTCAGTGCCGCGAAGGGATGGGGAGTGTCTCGCGTCCCGGATGGGACGCTTGAAGATCCCAGGCCGTCGCACTACAGGCTGGTGATTTCAAGCGCCCCTCCGGGACGCGTGGTTCAGGCATACAAATACCCGGCCCTGAAGGGCCGGGCTACTGTCAGTTGTCCCTCCGGGACAAAGAAGAGACAGGTGAGCCAAACCTCCATCACGGCACCAACTGTGCGACGGGAAATTTCTCCGTCGCGAAGCCCTGGGACAGCCACGCCTCGAGGCCGCCGCGCAGGGGGCGGGCCTGAGGCAGACCGTGTTCCTTCAGCAGAGTTACCGTGGCTACGGCGGTTTCATCGTGGGGGCAATCGCAATAGAGGATCAAGGGTTGGTCCGGGGGTAATTCCTCCAGGCGGGCCAGCATGGTCGAGTGCGGAAGCCAACGCGCCCCGGGCACGAGCACCGCGCCGGGTTGGGTGTCCAACGCATCGCGGACATCGACCACGACCAGTGCCTCCCCGGCATCGAGACGGCGTTTGAGTTCCTCCGGCGTTATGCCGCCACGTAAACTCTCCTTTAGCCGACGCAGGTACCGGTTGCGATCCCAATAGCGCCAGATCAGTACGCCCAGAATCAGGAACCCGGCGAGCCACGGCAGCAGCGGGATGAGCGCTTCCGCCTTGTCCATCATGACCGCGTAGATTTTCTGAAGGTAGCCGCCGACGAGGAGCGGCGCGGTCGCCCAAATGGTCGCGCCGATGATATCGTAAAAGAGGAAGACGCCCAGCGGCACCTGGGTGATGCCCGCCAAGGGGGAGGCGAGGATGCTGAGCCCCGGAAAGAATTTCGAGAAGAGCAACCCGCGCGCGCCATACTTCGAAAAGATATTCTTCGTCTTGCTCACGCAGGTGTCGGGCTTCCACGAAACCTTGCACATGAAGTTGAGCACGGAGGCGCCCCGCACCCGGCCAATGGAGTACCAGGTGAGATCCGCTGTCAGCGCTGCCGCCACCGCCACGATGATGCACAAGGGAAGGCTGAGATCGCCCGATGAAACCAACGCGCCGGCGGCAAGCAGAGCAGGGAACGCCGGGATGGGAATCCCGATCTGCTCCATGAAAACGCAGGCGGCAATTCCGAGATACCCGAGGTCCCACCAATGACCAGTCGAAGAAGGCATGGCGCGGAGAATAGATTCAGGAGCCGCTCAATGGCGAGAGCGAACTCCGGCTGTGGGGGCGGTTGAAATCGAGGGAGGGACCGATGGGCACAATGCGAGTCGGGTTGATATCGTCGTGGGTGTAATAGTAGTGGCGTTTGATGTGGTCCAGGTTGACCGTTTCCGCGATGCCCGGCTGCTGGTAGAGATCGAGGAGATACCCCTGGAGATGGGGGTAGTCAAGGATGCGCCGGATATTGCACTTGAAGTGGCCGTGGTAGACGGCATCGAAGCGGACGAGCGTACAAAAGAGCCGCCAGTCGGCCTCGACGATGCGATCGCCAAAGAGATAGCGGCGAGTGGCAAGTCGGGCCTCCATTTCATCCAGAGCGGCGAAGAGTTCCGTGCAGGCGCTGGCGTAGCTGGCTTGGGTGACCGCAAAGCCCGCCTTGTAGACGCCGTTGTTGATATTGTTGTAGATGAACTCCGCGAGCAGCGCGTGATCGGTCTCGATCTCGGCGGGGAAGAGATTCACGGTTCCGTTGCCCAGCGACGCAAAGGCATCGTTGAACATCCGGCAGATATCGTCCTCGGAATTGTTGACGATCCGTCCCGTCTCCTTGTCCCAAAGAACGGGCACGGTGACGCGGCCGTGGAAGGAAGGATCAGTCGCGGCGTAGGCCTCGCTGAGGTAGGTGAAGCCGTTGATCGGATCCTTCGTGTAGCCCGGACCCTCGCGAAAGGCCCAGCCGAGGTCATCGCGGATGGGATCAACCACGGTCAGCCCGATGGCCTCCTCCAAGCCCAACAGGTGACGGACGATCACCGTACGGCTCGCCCACGGGCAGGCGAGCGAGACGTAGAGGTGGTAGCGACCGGCTACCGCCGGGTAGGGGGTGGAGCCGTTGTTGGAAACGAAGTCGCGGAAGGCATCCTCCTGACGGGCGAAGGAGCCGTCCTCGGCTTGTTCGTCGATGAATTGGGCTTTGGCCATGGTCGTCTGTCGCGGTTAGTTCAGGTCGAAGAGCAGGAAGTCAGAGGGCTTCCTCGCCGAGATGGACAGCGCCGAGACATCGCCCACGGCGAGCGCATCACCGGGCTCCAACGTCTCGCCGTTCACTTCCAACTCGCCTTTGACCAGTTGCAGCCAGGCATTGCGTTTGGGTGCAAGGGGATGTTCCACCTTCGAGCCTTCGTCGAGTTTGCCAAGAAACAGATCGGCATCCTGGTTGATCGCAATGGAGCCATCGCGGCCCGATTTCGAGGTGACCAGATGCAGGAGTCCCGTCTCGACCTTGGCGAATGATTTCTCCGCATAGGCAGGCTTGGCGCTTTTCTGGTCGGGCATGATCCAGATTTGGAGGAGGTGGACCGGCTCGGTTTTCGAGTCGTTCATCTCGCTGTGTTGGATGCCGGTTCCGGCGCTGATGCGCTGGACATCCCCGCCCCGCATGACGGCCGTGTTGCCCATGGAATCACGGTGGCGGAGCGCGCCGCTCACCACGTAGGTGATGATTTCCATGTCGCGATGCGGGTGCATGCCGAAGCCCATTTCGGGTGCGACGAAATCTTCATTGATGACCCGCAGGGAGCGGAAGTTGGTATAGGCCGGATCGTAGTAATCGGCGAAACTGAAGGTGTGGTAGGAATCGAGCCAGCCATGTTCGGCATGGCCACGTTCGTTGGATTTTCTGAGCTTAAGCATAGGTCTTTCTTTGTTGATACTACTTAAGCTCAGATTTGGGATTTGTCCAAAAGGCGGGGGGGGGCCGGGGCCGCCATCGAACTTACGGTGCCTTTCAAAGTCGTGGAGGGGACAGGACCAAATTGCCAAATTTTCCAAATTTCCAAATGACCACAGAACGGCCAGGAGGGAGTTCTCTTATCTTTCTCCATTTGGAAATTTGGAGAATTTGGTAATTTGGTCTGTTCCCTTTTAGGCTCTTGGGGAACGGGTTTCACGCAACGACGCGGCGCTCGCAACGGGGGACATTGAAGCATACCGGCAGCCGTTCCCCCGTTGCGAGCGCCGCGTCGTTGCGTGAAATCCTCTTCCTAATCTGAAGTGTCATACCGTCACGCCAACTGTGACGAAATGGCGCGTGTTTGGGTTCTTTTACTTTCTTGTGAAATCTATATATAAAACGTAAGGTGCTAATAGCAAGCATGTTGTATCCCGGCAGGCTCTTCGGCCCACATCCTGCGAGGGATGGCTCATATGGCAAAGATTTTAGGCATCGATTTGGGTACAACGAACTCCTGTATGGCAGTCATGGAAAATGGCGAGCCGGTGGTTCTCGAAAATTCCGAGGGCGCGCGGACGACTCCGTCCATTGTCGCGTTTACCAAAACCGGCGAGCGGCTCGTGGGCCAGGCGGCGAAACGCCAGGCAGTCACGAACTCGCAGAACACCATCTTCTCCGTCAAGCGCTTCATGGGCCGCAAGTACTCGGAAACCAAGAACGAACATTCCCGCGTGCCTTACAAGGTCGTGGAGGCCAAGAACGGCGACGCCGCGATTGAAGTCACCGTCAATGGCGAGAAGAAGACCTATTCCCCGGAGGAAGTTTCCTCCTTCATTCTGGCCAAGCTCAAGGCCGACGCCGAAGCCAAGCTCGGCGAGAAAATCACCCAGGCGGTCATCACCGTTCCTGCTTACTTTAACGACAGCCAGCGCCATGCCACCAAGGACGCCGGTCGCATCGCGGGTCTCGAAGTGCTCCGCATCGTGAACGAGCCGACGGCGGCCTCGCTCGCTTACGGCCTCGACAAGAAGTCCGACGAGAAGATCGCGGTTTATGACTTGGGCGGCGGCACGTTCGATATCTCCGTGCTCGAAATCGGCGACGGCGTGTTCGAAGTCAAAGCGACCAACGGCGACACCCACCTCGGCGGCGATGACTGGGACAACGCGATCATGGATTGGCTCCTGGCCGAATTCAAAGCCGAAGCCGGCATCGACCTCAAGGGACAACCTGACGCGATTCAGCGTCTCAAGGAAGAATCCGAAAAGGCCAAGATCGCCCTTTCCTCCTCCCAGACCTACGAAATCAATTTGCCGTTCATCACGGCGGACCAGACCGGTCCGAAGCACATCCGCAAGGATCTGACCCGCGCCAAGCTCGAACAGCTCACCGACGCTCTCACCGAGCGCACGATGAAGCCTGTGACAGCCTGTCTCAACGATGCCAAGATCGCAGCCGCGAACATCGATGAACTCGTGCTCGTCGGCGGCATGACCCGCATGCCCCGCATCATTGAAGTGGCCCGCAAGCTGGTCAACAAGGAGCCCCACAAGGGTGTGAATCCGGATGAAGTCGTCGCCATCGGCGCGGCCATTCAAGGCGGCGTGATCAAGGGCGACGTTAAGGACGTCCTCCTGCTCGACGTGACTCCGCTGACGCTGGCGATCGAAACCGCCGGTTCCGTGGCGACGCCGATGATCCCCCGCAACACGACGATCCCGACCAAGAAGTCGCAGACGTTTTCCACTTACTCCGACAACCAGCCTGGCGTCGAAATCAAGGTCCTGCAGGGCGAACGCCCTCTGGCCCGCGATAACAAGCAGCTCGGAACCTTCCACTTGGATGGCATTCCCCCGGCGGCCCGTGGCACCCCTCAGATCGAAGTCACCTTCGATATCGATGCCAACGGCATCCTGCA
>FTJN01001039.1_pt2 | contig 21752 bp, 20 predicted proteins | sample 1658361 | NCBI WGS metagenome assembly FTJN01 (sample SAMEA3914819, study PRJEB12502) | metagenome | biome: forest; material: soil | place: Canada | collected 2010-06-26 | depth 0.3 m
CGACCAGGACGAGCAGCGCGGGCTGATCGCTGAAGAAAATGCGCGGAGGCGTGTTCTTGACCGGTTGTGCCGCGACCTGGTTGAGCACCTTGGTGAGCTGGAAGCGGTTGCTGATCTGTGCGAGGGGAATCGGCAACGACTGCGCGGGAAGCTGGGCCGAAAGGTAGGCCGTGTACTTCTGCGCGTTATCCGGCTCGGTCGGGAAGTTGGACTTCACGATGGCGAGATTCGTCAACGTCACCACGCCCTCGTCCTTGTCGACATTGGTGGTGGCGGTCAGCCAGATCACGCCGAAGGCGGGAGCGGGTTGGTTCGCCTCCTGAATGGAAACGGCAAAGCGGGCCTTGAAATTGTAGCCATCCCACTTTTCGATCGCCGGCTGATAGACCATCAACGTCGTCGTGCCATCCTTGTAGGTGCGGGGCCAGTTGAACTGGCTCATCGCCGTGGCGGTGGGGGCAGCACTTGGCGCGGCGGGATCCGAAGGAACGGCAGCAGGTGCCGGTGGAACATCGGGCGTGGGTGCGGCAACGTTCGCCGCCACCGTCTCCGGCGCGGTCGGGTTTGCCGTCGCGGGAGCAGCTTCCCCCTTGCGATGGCAGCCTGCCAGCAGAGCGGCGGCGGATAGGACCATCAGGGTCCGGATCAGGATGCGTTGAGGGGAAGTGCCGAGGCAAGAGAGGGTTTTCATGGATGAGGCAGAGTTGGTGAAACAGACAGGGAAAAGAGGGGCCGGGGAAAGAAAGAAGAAAAGGTTACCGAGGAACGGAGATCCAATCCTGCGGAGTGGAAGGCAAATCCTTTTGGCTCCAGCAAGCCTTGCAGATAATACGAGCGGTGTCTCTAATGGAAAGATGCGCCAACGACAAAATCCGATTGGACATGGCCAACGAGGACGAACACCTGGGATCAAACCACCGTTTCAAGATGGCGAAGCCATCGTAAGCCACAGCAGCCGGGGATTGAGCGCGCAGCGCGCGATACCCCCGGAAAAGGATTGGAACCCTCCGATCCTGAAAGGATCGCAGCACACCAACTGCGAAGGAATATTCTATCCGTCGGCTTGTCGTGACTGCGATCCTTTCAGGATCGTCATCGGGGGCGGGGAAAATCCGGGGGTGTCGCTCGTGCCTCGCTAACCCCCGGCTGCTGTGGCTGGGATGGCTTCGCCATCTTGGCGGCTCCCCGGCACAAGTTTCGTTACCTGTCGCAATGCCAGACGGACTTAAAATGCCGTACATCGAGGTGCTCGGGCGATTCATGGGAAAAGCCTTTGTAGGTCCTTTCACCACGGGCCGCCATTGGACCAAAGGACAGGTCATTCCCCTGCCGCCTCCAAGATGAAGGGTCAGGGCTTGCCGAGCTGCTTCAGCGCTTCCACCATCGGCGCACCGGAAACCTGGATCATGCCGTCGAGAGGATGGTTCATTTCATCGATCAGGAAAATGGCGGCGGAAAAGGAAAGGTTGCAGAGGATCAGCGTGACCAAAACGGTTCGATTGAGGGGAGCGAAAAGGCCGATGCCAATGAAAAGCATGACCAGCCACGCCACGAGCACGACGAAGAAGACGCTCGGCACGGCAGTGCTCGCCTGTTCAATCACCAGCCAGCGCTGGAGCAACAGATCCGTGCAGAGCGGCCGGGCCTGAACCAGCATGGCGCGTTGAACGTCGTTGGCGAGGACGAGCTCGTTGAGCCTCTTCTCCACGTTCTCCATGCCGCTTCCATCCGCGAGGCTGGCGGAGGCGGTGACGCCGGTTTTGGTCGAAGGCCACATCTTCTGAATTTTCGCCGCCACGGTTTGGCGTAGTTCCTCCCGGGCGGGAGCGGTCTCCGGGCCGTACATGGCCATGATCCGATCCAGTACAATAATCTTCGCCGCCGAGGGCGTCATTTCGCCATTGATCGTATCGAACGATGTCTTGGCTGAGGCGAGCAAAAGGCTGAGCACCAGCGCGGCCATGGTGGCCATGATTCCCCACGCCATCTTGATGGAGTCCCTCGAGTCGCTGGTCAGTTCCTCTTTGGGAAGTCTCTGTCCCAGATAAAAGCCGAGAGCCGTCCCGGCAAGAATGGCGCTGAAGCTGATCAACGCAAAGGTGATGGCATTCATTGGAAACTCAAGGGGCCTTCACGCAGCGGATGCCGACATGATTGCTCCCCGTGTCGACATCCCCCTTGCCCCGCGTGCCCACGATGTAGCGCGTGCAATACTCGTCCGTACAGAGAAAGGAGCCTCCCCGGTGGACCCGTTGCGGCTGGCTTTCGCCCGGATTGTAGCTGGCGTCGGGGCCTTGCGGATTGCGGATCACCGCCTCCCCCGTCAGCTTCATGCGCGCGTAGGTATCGGGCCGGTACCAATCGCTGCACCATTGCCAGACGTTGCCGGACATGTCGTAGAGCCCGTAGCCATTGGCGGGAAACTGGGCGACAGGGGCCAACCCGGCAAAGCCGTCCTCGCCGGTGTCCTTAACCGGAAACGTGCCCTCGAAAATATTGGCCATCCACTTGCCACCGGGTTTGAATTCATCTCCCCAAGCGTAGGCCTTGCCGGTGAGGCCACCCCGCGCGGCGAATTCCCACTCGGCTTCGGTCGGCAGACGCTTGCCCGCCCACTTCGCGTAGGCGAGCGCATCCGCATAGGCGACCTGCACGACCGGATAATCGTCCTTGTCCTTCAGGTCGCTTTTCGGCCCGGTGGGATGCCGCCAGTTGGCACCGTGGACGTAGCTCCACCATTGAAAATAGTCATCGAGTTTGACCGGCCCCGGAGTCGGCGTGAAGACTGTGGAACCAGCCACCAGATTCTCCGGCGGAGCGGTGGGGAACTGCTCCTTGGTCGGCGCAATTTCGGCGACGGTGACGTACCCGGTGGCCTTGACGAACTTCGCAAATTCCGCGTTGGTCACGTCGGTTTTATCCATCCAGAAGCTATCGACATAGACCCGGTGAATGGGTTGCGCATCATTCAGGGCATTCATGGTCGCCATCGTGCAGTGGCCTTCGGATGGTGCCAGGCAACCCATGGAGAATTCTCCACCGGGAATCCAGACCATCCCCTTCGGCGCATCACCGGGCGGCTTCCCGGAATTGGCCACCGTCGGCTGGAACGGAGAATCGCCGCCATGGACCAGCAGCAGGGCGGAGATGCTCAGGCCGAGGAGACCGAGGAGAAATCGAGAGCACATGGTATCAGTCTTGTTTCAGGGATGACTTCGCTTTGGGGGTGAAGAACAGGCGGTAAAGTTCGCCGGGGCCAAGGTGGCGATTGATCGCTGAGAAAAGCGCGTAACCGAGGAAAGCGAGGGCCACCCAGAGAACGGTGGCGAAGAACTCGCTCAAATCGTCATCGCGCCCCACGGTGAGAAAGACGAGACGGAGGTTGCCTTCCTTGCGCTCAAGTTCGATGACCTTTTCCAAATAAAGAAGGATGAACGCCAGCAGCGTGTAGAGCAGGCAATCGCAGACAGCTTTCAGCGCCGGGGCGGAGGTATGAAAGGCCCTGTGCAGAGGCGAACTTTCGATAATCAGGACGGCTTTCGCCGAAATCAACGCCCCCAGCAGGGCAGCACCGAATCCGAGATAGCTGATGTTGTAGTGCGCCAGAATCAGCTTTTTGGAAATGATGACGATCCCGTAGCAGACCAAAAAATAGAGTGTGAGGAGCAGGATGGCTTTCCCCTCTTTCAAAATCCAATGCCACGCCTTCATTCGCCCGGAATCCTGCACCGATTTCTCAGGCACGACAAGCCCCAGCCTGCCATCGCAACGTGAAGGACTTCCACCGCCTGGATCACCCGGCCGATCTCGTGATCGGTGTAGGCGGTATAGGCCGCATAGACTTCAGCCTGACGGGCGAAGAGCTTCTTCTCGTCTGCCGAGAGAGAGTCCCATTTGGGAAGACTATCGGGCCAGGGCGTGAGCATGGCGCTCGCCGGAATAACGCCGAGCCGTTTCTGGTTGGCGAAGATCTCGTCGCGCATCTTTTCCCAACCTTGGTCGAATTTGCCGTGGAACTTCTCGATCCATTCCTTGGTCGGCTGATGCGGCGAGTGACTGCCACCCGGCGCGTAGTAGAGGAAGAAGGGCTGTTCCGGCGCTTCCGCGTTGAGCTGGTTCAGGTAACTGACTGCCTGATCCGCGAGATCGGTGGTCAGGTTGTACCCGGGATGATCGACCCAGGGAAAAATCTGGGTGTGATCCTTCCAGAGATAAGGCGTCCATTGATCGGTCTCGCCGCCGTTGAAGCCGTAGAAGTATTGGAAGCCCATACCGGACGGCCATTGATCGAACGGACCCGCCACGTTGTATTGGAAAGAAGGCGTGTTGTGATTCTTGCCAAACCACGAGGTCGCATAGCCATTGCCTTCAGGATATTCCCAATCGTCGCGTTGTCCGCGCCAATGATCGAATCGTAGCCCGGGTAACCGGTCGACAACTCGGCGATGACCCCGAAGCCGTCGGAATGGTGATTGCGTCCGGTAATCAGCGCGGCCCGCGTCGGCGAGCAAAGAGCGGCGGAGTTGAACTGGGTGTAGCGTAATCCCGCCTTCGCAATCCGGTCCAGTGAAGGAGTCGGGATAACCCCACCGAATGTTCCCGACACGCCGTATCCCTGGTCATCCGTCATGATGAGAAGGACATTGGGCGCACCCTTGGGCGGCACGACCCGGGGCGGCCACCACACCTTGGAATCGGTCGCGCTTTCCTTGATCACGCCACCAAACGGAGGCGCTGGCATGGGAATTTGATTGCCCGGGATGGTGGTGGTGGCACTGGCCGAGCCGAAAGTCCCCGTGGTTTGGACTTCAGCCCGGGCAGACAACGCAACGGCCAGAAAGGCCGCTGCGGACATGAGGCGGAATAGGAGTTTTGGTGTTTTCATTCAGATGGGTTGGGAGGGCTGAGAGGAATCGGCTACCGCGAGGGGGACTGTTTCGCGAGAACGGGTGCAAGGTCCTGATGAGACTTTCGAGGGAAGTTCGAAATCCGCAATCGCTTAAGTCACGTTCGCAGATAATGCGTCCCTTGTTTTCACTTAAAGGATAGCCGATGCGAAGAAAGAAGCTGAAGATTTCCCAAAGGTTTCAGCGGTTCCTACCGGAAACCTGAATCACGCCGTCAGCCCTGAAGGAGCCCCTTCTCCCCCCATGCGCCCGGCCAACCACCGCTCCATCTGCGCCAGCACCTCCGCCTGATCTTCATCGTGCAGCAAAAGGTGATACGACTCCGGGAAGAACAACAGCTCCTTGTCCCGGCTGCCGAGATGGGCGAAGAACTCTTCCACCATGGCCGGTGGAATGAAAATATCATTGGCAGCATAGGCGACCAGCACCGGGGTGGTGAGGAGCGGTGCGGCGTCCCCACAGCCGGCGATGAGGTCGTAGAGATTCAGGAAAAAGCGCACGGTGAAACTCTCGATCCGGTGCGGCGCGGTCTGAAACCAAAGACGGTGTTCCTCGTTGCGCGTCACCCACTTGGCCGGGTTGTCACGGTCGCGCTCGATGGCCTTGCGCAGGTTGACGCGGTGGACCGGGTTGAGCCAGTTGACAAAGCGGAAAAGTTGCCGTTTGAGCCACGACGGCGGCGTTCCGATCGCGACGACAGGCGACGCCAAAATCAATCCCGCCGGGAGTTCCTCCGCGCGTGCCTGGGCGAGGAACCGCACGAGCAGCGCCGCGCCCATGCTCTCGCCATAGAGGTAGACCGGCATCCCGGGATGCTGCTGGCGAACCATCGCGAAGAAGGCGCTGAGATCTGCGTACCAGTCTTCGATTTTGGCCAGATCGCCCCGGCGTTGGGTATCAGGATCGCTCCCCTGCCCTCGCAATTCGAGCGCATAGGTGAGGATATCGTGGGACAGGAAATGCGCGCCGAGCGGCTCAAAATCAACCGCCGCCCCGCTGAGCCCATGGACGCAGACAAGAAGAGCCCTCGGCCGTAGCCGCGCCCGTGAGGGCGTGGACGCCTGCGCTCCCGCCTCGCCGCCATCCCACACGGAATAAGGGAAGCGTGCACCGTCGGGAGCGGTCCATTCGTGGCGGGTGCTGGTGGAGAGCATTCGCGCCTAATCTTCCAATTTGGGACTTAGCCGCACGGATCGGTCTCCAGAAACGGTCACCCTCGGGATGTCGGAGCCCTCAGGAAAAGTAACCTGCCAGAAAGAATCGTAGGCGCAAACCCAGCAAGAGAAGTCCTGATCGTCAGGTAACGTGAGACCTTTTTTGTCCGCGAGGAACTTCCGAACCAAAGGAATAACCTCCTTTTTGGTCAGAAATGGGCTTTGATCGGGCTCATCCGGCAAGAGCTTCTGAACTTCAAAGCAATCGTCCCCGTCTTTGGCCAGAACGCCGACATACGGTTCGCCCACCTTTCCTGAATTCAAAAAGAAGCGGTATCTTTGACCTCTCTCCAAGGAGACATGAAGGAGAGCCCAAGGCATGAACCGGTCGCTTTGAGGGTAGCGGAACAGAATCTCCGAGGAGGCCTTTCCTTTGAAAACATGCAGGATCTTGATCCTGGCCTCCATCATGACTTCATCTCTTCCCTTGGCCCCCGAAACTGACGGCTCACCCGCCGGTTTCATCTGGCTGATCGAGACAACGCTGCCGTTACAAATAAGATCGGCCTTGGGCTCAAGCTCCTCCGGAAGCCAGAAACGAACGTCACGGGCCTGCGCCGGGAAGGTGCTCAAAAGAACCATCACCATGGCGAGAAATCTAAACCCGGTGCGCATGTAAGAAAGTCTCCGGGCTCTCAGCTGAAAACTCAAGCGGAACATTCCCAACCGTAGCCGCGCCCGTGAGGGCGTGGAAGCCTGCTCAATTGCCTCGGTGCCATGCCCGGAATAGGGAAGGGCACGCCATCGAGGCGTTCCATTCATGGCAGTTTTGGTGGAGATAATCATCGCTTCCCGTCCAATTCAAACTTAGAACTGCATGACCTTCCTGCATTACGAATATGTTCCTCTTCGAGACACCCAACAAAAGACGGACATTTCTTATTTTTTCTTATCTCTTGGTCCTGGCCCAACCGATATTTAGTTTTTCAAATTACACTTGGAATTTGGTTTCTGGCGCATATCCCTCGGATGCCGACAGCATCATGATTCTTATCTGCTCTGAATTTATTGCTTGGTTGATTTGGATGCCCATTTTCCTATTCAAGTTTCTGAAATGGACTCTGGCCGATTATACCGGAAGTATCCCGTTGCGGCTTGGAACAGTCAACGAGGTCTATGGAGTGTGCTTTGGACTGTATTTTTTGGATTATTGATTGTCACCTCGCTAATGAATATCCCTTACGATGTGACCCTCCGAAATTCTTTCGATCTGGCGAATATCCTGCTCTGGACGGTGCTCTATGCCTATCTGCGGGCAACGATTGTCGTAAAACCTTTACCAATCGCATCAGAAGAGTCAGCTAAAAGGGAAGTTAATTTCGCTCCAAAATAACTTCCACGCATCGGACCAACTGCGTGGATAGGAGGCACTCTTTTTTTGATATCTGTAGCGCGACGGCAAATCAAGCGTGGCCTTGGGGACCGTTGCGACGGCGCGCAACGGCTACCAAAGACACCGAAACGACAGCTTCGCCAAGGTCGCGTCCAGACCTTGAATCCTACATCACAATGCCTTCAATATTCCCAAACCGGATCCGCAATCCCGGCACCAACGAAACGGAGCGCCCGGGCACGACTTCCATCAACGTTCCCGAGGCCGAAACACTGGTCCACGGCTGGGCGGAGACGTTGCGCAGACCCCAGACATCGGGACGCGTGGGGTGGGGCACCATTTCGGCCATGATCTCGGAGTAATCGTTGCGGCGGTTGGCATCGACGTGGTGGGCGTAAAGGAGCGTGTCCTGATTCAGGACCAGCGAGTGATTGCCCAGCCGCAGGCGCAAGGGCGGGATCGTCGTCTCTCCGCAGGACCAGCATTGCTGGTCGATGATGGGCTTGGGCAAGTCGCCTTCGTTGGTGAGGAAATTTTCCGCCGCGCACTTGTGGCAATAAAAAATCTGATCCCGCATGCGGGTGAAGACGGTCCGCCATTCGCTTTCGCGGACGCGATTGCCGGGGTCACGCAGCCCATCGGTAAAGGCGCGCGTGAAGATATCGCGGACGTAGCCAGGGTAAAAGTTCCAGAAAAGTGTGGCGTTGTTATGGATGCCGGCAACGGGGCGGTTGGTCCCGTGCTTAGGGTCGAAGATGAAGAGGGCATCGGTGCCATAGAGCTTCTGCATCGCCTCCAGATCGAGGCAGGCGATCTCCCGCTCGCGCCGGCCTTCCAGTGGATGGTGCACCATGAATATGTAGAAGAGAATGACCGCGAGCGAATAGAGATCGGTACTGGTCGTGGGCCAGGCGTTGCCGCAGACGATTTCCGGGGCCATGAAGCGGGGCGTGCCGAGAACGCCGCTGCGACCTTCGCCGTCGACCGCCACGTTGTCATTGTCGCAGATAACCACCTCGCCCGTTTCGGGATCGAAGAAGATATTGCCGAAGGAGATGTCGCTGTAACAAAGTCCCACCGAGTGGAGCCGCAGGAAACTATCGGCGAGTTCGATGGCCACATTGGTCAACGTGCGGAAGGCGGGATCGACCTCGCGGCTCATGAGATCGGCAAGGCCCCGGTATCTCGGCTCACGCAGCTGCATCAGGTAGCCGAAGCTCGGCACACCCTGGCAGATGGCGAGATCGAGCGGCCAGAGAAAGCGGTCGTTCGGCGGCCCCTTGTGGACGAGGCGCTCGATCGCCTCCCGCTGTTCCGGCGTGGCGATATTCGGAAAGTACCACTTGAGCGCGTACTCGTGATCGGAGAGGGAGACACGATAGACCTGCCCCTGTCCGCCGGAGCCAATGAGCTCCAGAATTTCACAACGATCTTCCGCCAGCTCCAGCCAGACGGTTTGTCCCGGACGAAAAGTGTTCATGATTGATCCTCCCGGCCCGCCACCCGGCGACGCACGGCCATCCCCACGCTAATATCATCCCCGCTGCCATCATGCGAGGATTCCCGCAACCAGTTTTCCAATTGCTGTTCCACGAAGTCAATCCCTTCCAGCCTCAGATAGGTGAGCAGGTCCGCTCCCACCTTGAAGAAACCTTCATCGGTACGGAAGCAATTCGCATACCCATCGGTGGAGACGCTGACCAAAACCGGCGAGTCGGCGCGGCATGGTTCGACCCTGACCTGGAAGAGCCGGTGGGCCTTCTGGGTGCACAGCGATTCAGTCTGATTGGCCATGAATTCGTGCTGGCGAGGCAGCGGCCGCACAACCCGGCCGTCGGCATGAACGGCGAGGATATCGCCATCGCCCAGTTGGGAGTAAATGAAGTACCGTGGGGTCACCACGACCGCGACCAGAGTCGCCCCGTAGGCGAGATAGGCAGCAGGAGGAAGATCCTTGCCCGGTTTGATCTTGGGGGGCTTCTCGGGGAATGCCGCGAAGTCCATCGGCGAGAAGGGATGGGCAGCGAGATCGTCCCGGACAGCCTTCTTCCAGGCGGCAATCATGGCCAGGGGCCATAGATTCTGCACCTGACGCCGGACGACGCTGAAAGGGGGATTGGGGCCGAGCTTCCGGACAAAATCCCGCAAGACCCGCTGCGCACATTCCGCCCCGAGGGCCGCCCCCTGGCCACTGCGGAAGCTGCGCGCATTGCCATGGCCATCCGAGACGGAAATAATCACGCAATTACTTTTCCCACAAGGGGTATTAAGCCGGACGGCGTCCTGATTCGGTTTCCCGTTTTCCTCATGGCTCGCGCCCCGGACGCTGGCCCCCAAGGTGGACCAGGAGGACATCCTCACCATACGTCGGCCTCGTCGTGCGGACCGGGAAGATCGGAAGGGGAATTCATACCGGGGATGATGCTCTGTTCCGTGGCGGACTGTTGCTCATACTGGCTGATCGGCGAGGAAACCGATTTCAGCACGGCGGTCGAAACCCAGCGGATGGCCTCAACCAGGACCTCCGGGTTGTTGGCTTGAAAGGGATGGATGGCGGGGTTGTTGATGAACGCACGGAAGATCTCCTGCGCGTCAGGCGAGGAGGAGTCTTCGCCGATCGCCACGACAATTCTTACGGCCTGCTGGCCCCAGGTTTTGGAGAGGAGATGATTCAGCCCGGCGACGAAGTCGTCCGTGGGTAGGCCGTCGGTGACCAGGGCGATCACTGGAGGCAGGGCCCGGTCGGTCATCAGCGGGGGCTGGAGAACGTCGCCCACCATCATGAGGGCCTCGCCCATCGCGGTGGATCCGCCCGCCTCAATATCCTGCCAGCGGAATTCGGAGACGGGGGTCAGTTTCTCGCCCATCCAGATGGCCTCATCGGCAAAGCGGATGGCATTGACGTAAACGGAGGCGTGGGGATTCTCCCGCGCGGCGGACCGCATATGGGGAATGGCCTCGCGGATCGCGTGATTCAGGGCCTGGATCTTGCCGTCCACGCGCATGGAGCCGGAGGCATCGGCCAGCCAAATGAAGTGGAGCGGTCGCGACGCCATCCGCCCTCCGGGACGCCGGGGCAGAACCATGTTCATTTCACTCCTCCAAACTGAAATTCGCTCATCACGAAGTGAAACCCTAACTGATCACCCGGCAGGCGTAAAGGAGCGGGGATGAACATTTTTTACACCTTTTTCGGCAATAGTTTTGAGATTTGGAATAATGGAAAAAGGGGGCTTGGGGAGGAAGGACGGAATTACCAAATTGGACCAAATTAACGGAATGGGGGGATTGGGGGAAAGAGTTGGCCGAGTAGAAAGGTAGCCGTTGACTTCCTCCGGGCGACGGTGATTGCACCCGATTCACAGCAAGATTCACGTGAGGGAAAGGTAGCCGTCGACCTCCGGGCGACGGTCGGTAAACGTGGCCTTGGGGAACCATGACGGTCGTCTTTACATCCCTTTGCCTTTCTGCTTTGATCTGGACTGTAAATTTTTTCGCCTACTTTGCTCTTTCCGCTCGTTCGATCCTGCCCCCCTGCCCAAGTCATCCTATGAAAAACGGACTCGTCACCTTCTCTTGGATCGCGCTCGGTATCACCTTCGCCGTGGCCTCGGGTATCGCGGCCAGCCTCTGGCAGACTGCTCCAAGCCCCGGCGAGGTGGAGGCGCAGATCCGCTCGTTCGGACCGGTGATGGAGAAGAAGCTGGCCACGGAGGCCAAGTTCGTCCGCAGCGAGCAGAAAATCGGTGGCGTGAAAGTTCGCGGCTTTGAGACACCCTATGCCAAGGTGGCGGGCGCGGAGCTGAGCCCCTTCTTTCCGGAACTCTATTCGGCAGGCAATCAGGTTACCGGGAAAGGCATGACCGTCACCCTCAAGCCTCTTGGCAGCAATGCCTCCAAGGCCCGGATCGAGCATGGCAAGCTCGTGTACCATCAAGCCTACTTCGCCACCGACAGCCTCCAGGTGGTGAACGGCGGCGAGACGGAGGAATTTTTACTGCTCCATAGCGCCCGGGCCCCTCACCGGTTCGAGTACGAAATAGCGGACGCCAGCGGGGTCACCAATATCCAGTTGCAAGGCAATACCGTGCGCTTTAACAACGCGCAGGGCAAAGCCATCTCCCTCAGTTCCCCTTGGCTGATTGAGGCCGGCAATAAATACACCAGCGAGGCGGTGCGTTGGGAACTGACGCCTTCCGCCAACGGCAAGGCCTGGCCCCGCATCGCGCTGGTCGTCGATGACCCGAAGAAATTGCGCTACCCAGTGGTCATCGATCCCAGTTGGAGCCCTGCCAATGGTGATCTCGTTCAGGAACGCGATTCCCACACCTCCACGCTCCTGAATGACGGACGACTCATCATCGCCGGTGGCGACAGTGGCGGGGACGATCTCGACAGCGTCGAGTTCTACGATTCCGCGACCGGTTTCTCCCAGGAGATCGCCGGCGTGAAACTGAATCACGCCCGCTCTTCGCATACGGCCACGCTCCTGCGCAATGGCAAAATCTTGGTCGCAGGCGGCTTCAATGCCGTGGTGAATCCCGTGGAGAGCGAGCTGTTCGATCCCTCCACCAATAAGTGGACCATCAGCGGTTCGCTTCATCAGGATCGCTATTTCCATACCGCGACGCTCTTGAACAACGGTCAGGTTCTGGTGGTGGGCGGCTACGCCAATTCCGGGCAGACGCTCAAGTCGGCGGAACTTTACGATCCGGCCACCGGCAAATGGACAGACACCGGCAGCTTGACCACAGGACGGACTTTCCATACAGCCACGTTGCTCCCCAACGGCAAAGTGCTCGTCACAGGCGGCTACTACCGGGTAAACGACACGGAGCTCAGCAGCACCGAAATCTATGACCCGGCCACCGGGAAGTGGACCACGACTGGCAAGCTGAAGGTTTCCCGGAGCAAACACAGCACGACGCTGCTGGCCGATGGCAGGGTGCTCATCACCGGCGGGTATAACCTCACCCAAGGTTACCTGAGCAGTTCGGAACTCTACAATCCCGTCACCGGACTCTGGACCCAGACGGGGAGCCTGAACACGGCACGCAAACAGAACAGCGCCACGCTGCTGCCAAATGGCAAGGTCTTCATCGCGGCCGGCTACAACAAGAATGCCCAGGGCGGCGACGTCTACCTGAACAGCACCGAACTTTATGACCCAGCCTCGGGCCAGTGGACGCAACAGGCCGATTTGGCCACGGCGCGGATTTTCCACACCACCAGCCTGCTCCCCAATGGAATCCTGGTCGTTATCGGCGGAATGAATCTCACGGGCGATCTCGCCAGTCTGGAACTTTATGATCCGCACCAGGGCGCGTTCCTTGCGGCGAACCCGCTTCGCTCCGCCCGGTCACATCACACCGCAACGCTTTTGCCCAACGGCAAGGTTTTGGTCGCGGGCGGCTTTGATGGCGGATTATCCCTGGCCTCGGCGGAACTTTACAACCCAGCCAACGGCGTCTGGAGCGCGACCGGCAACCTCCACGGCGCTCGCGGCGATCATACCGCCACGCTACTCGGCAACGGCAAGGTACTCGTCGCCGGGGGGCTGGACGAATCGACCGGCAAAGATCAGGCGGCGGCGGAACTTTACGATCCCGCCACGGGCAAGTGGACCGTGACAGGCAGCCTGCAACTCGCCCGGGACACGCACACCGCGACCCTGCTGACCAACGGCCTCGTGCTCGTTTCCGGAGGGCAAAACAGCGCCCACCAAACCACCGGAAGCAACGAGCTTTATGATCCCATTTCGGGGACATGGCTGGCCACGGGCGGACTGCATCGCACCCGCTATCTGCACACCGCGACGCTCTTGCCGAACGGACAGGTCCTCTTGGCTGGCGGCTACAGCACCACGACCAAAGCCGATCTCGCCAGCGCGGAACTCTACAATCCCGCCACCGGCCTGTGCGCGAATACCGGCAACCTGGGCCAAGCGCGCACGGCCCACTCGGCGGCGCTATTGGAGAACGGAGCCGTTCTCTTTGCCGGAGGCAAGACTTCCGCCGGTGTCACGCTGGCGAGCGCGGAACTTTATGATCTGGCAACCGGGACCTTCTCGCCCACGGGAAGCCTGCTGCAAGGTCGGAGCTCTCAAGCCATGGTGACGACTTTTAGTCCGATCGTGGTGGGTGGCATCAGCAATTCCTCTTTGGCGGCGGAAACCTACGACCCCGCTTCGGGCGAATGGACGGCGTCCACCCCCACGGAACCGGGCATCGATTCGCGCACGGCGACGCTGCTGACCAGCGGCCAAATTCTGTTGGCCGGGGGACACCTCGCCACGGCGGCCGCTGGCGTTTCGGTGGCTACATCGCAACGGATCGATTCTGGTCTGGGCTTTACCCCGGCCAACCAACCGGTGGTGAAAAAATTTGGCAACATCCAAGTCGTTGCGGGAGCCATCCTGAAACTGACTGGGACAGGCTTCGATGGAATCTCCGAAGGCACCAGCGGCGAATTCGGCCCCTCCGCGTCGAACATCCCCGTCGCCCGTCTGCAGAGTCTGGCCAATGGACAGATCCTCGAACCGGGATTGAATCTGGCCAAAGGAGCCAAGGGCTTCACGGATACCACCCTAGAATCGGCTCCGGTTTATGGTCTTCCCGCCGGGCCGATGCTGCTGAGTGTCGTGGTGAATGGGATTTCGAGCGAGGCACAGGTGCTGAATTTCAACCTACCCACCCAGACGATCACCTTCCCGGCCATCCCCGACAAGACGCTTGCCAGTCCTCCGTTTACGCTCGCCGCGACGGCCTCCTCCGGACTGCCCGTCAGCTACCTGGCCACAGGACCGGCGAAAGTGGTGGGAAACAAGGTGACCCTCACCGGCACCGGGACAGTCAGCATCAAGGCCTGTCAGGCGGGTTATCCGACCTACACGCCTGCCCTCCCCGTCACGCGAACTTTCACAGTAAATTAAATCCGGAATTTTGGGAGGTCTCCTGGAATGGTCAGTGTCCTATTTGATGGAGAGATCAACGCCTTCTCTTAGACCACTTAGTAGAGTAAACGGTATGATAAAATTCTGTCATCCTGAGACTTGGAACCGCGTTGCGCATTTTGGGTGTGGATGAACACTCAAAGGTAGCCGCCGTTGTCCCTAACGGCGGTGCCTGTCCTCACTATTATCCGCAGGCTCCGCCGCTAGTGGAGTGTTTGTTGAATAGCTAGTCAATAACTGACAAATCGAGGAGAGCTCTGGCCCGTTGGATTTTTTCCAGGATGCCATCGGCCTTCCAGACGTAGCGCTTGGGTTAAGGTTTCGCTCGGCGAGGTAGGCCTCGATGTTTTCGGTGAGCTGCTTCACGGAGGTGAAGCTGCCGTCGCGGATCGAGTCTAAGCTAGATAAGCAATGTCTTGAGGAGGCTAACTGCGAGCGGGCTGCGCCTTCAGATTCTTCTCGAAGAAATCGAGAATGAGCGCGTGGACACCGTCCTTATCCGGCTCGGCCGGAGCGCCTCCTGGGGGGGCATTGAGACCATGATCTCCTCGTTGAACGACGACCATTCTTACGGAAACACCCGCTTTCTCCAAGGCCTCCTTGAAGGCGATGCTTACCTCCAGAGGGACGCTTTTATCGGCGCTGCCATGGATGATGAGGAAAGGGGGATTTCCTGCCTTTGCGCCATAGAGAGGACTCGCCTTTTTGAGAAGCTCCAAATCGCCGGCCTTCTCCTTCCCGAAAATCGCCTCCCTGGCGGAGACCGGGTAACGGGGCGCGTCATTGGGGCCGGCGACCTCGACAACCGCATTCACCTTGCTGCTCACGCCGGGGTAACCTCCGGTGCCTTCAAAATCGGGATTTGTCTCGGCAGTGCCTAAAAGCGAGGCCAGTTGCGCCCCGGAACTGTGGCCCCAGACGCCGATGCGATTGGGATCTATATGATATTTCGCCGCGTTGGCGCGGAGGAAACGAACAGCCAGCTTGCAGTCTTCCATCTGCGCCGGCCAAGGAGCTTCGGTGATGAAGCGATATTCGATGCTGACCGCCACGTAGCCGTAAGGCGCCAAGAAACCGGCCACGTTCCCTTTGTATGAGCCTCCTTTTAATCCTCCGCCATGGATCCAGATTACGGCGGGCATGGGCTGGGCCGGTCGAATCTTCGGCAGCACGATTTCGGCATGGAGCGGGCGTCCACCACCCGTACCCACCTCCACTTCGTGGAGGTATTCCAGTCCACCTGCGGGAGGCTTCGGCAAGACGGGGACGTCCATCTTTGACGATAATGCTGGAGACGTTTGCGCCGCAACGTTCGCTATGCCAAGGAGGCCGAAGAACAGAAGGACCGTTTTCATGGGCGCAATTCAAAAAGGCTCTTCACTTCATCGGACCACCAAACGGACGAGCCCCACCCGATCCCGGTACTTTCAGCTCTGCCACCAGCCAGTCGAAACCGGTCAGGTAATCCTTAAGGGTGGCAGCCGGATCGCTCATGCCGTTCTTCTCCGCGATGAGTCCCACGTGGCCTTTCCATCCGCTATCTTGAATCGTTCGCATCATGTCGAGTTCATGATTGCCTTGGGAGGGATAGAACATTTTATGTGAAGGGCCCGTGGGAGCGTAGAGCGGGTTATCGACAATTCCGGTCAGGTTCACTGCCACCACGTAGGGTTGGATCTTTTTCCAGACTTCCGGAAAATGGACCGTGTCGTCGTGCAGATTGTCGTGGGCTTGGGCAAAGTTATAGACCATGCCCACATCATTCACCCCGAGTTCCTTGAGACGTTCAATCACGGCCAACTGATTGTCCTGTTGTCCAAACCAACCGTTATGATTATAGAGTTCGATTTTGCATCCGTAGGGAGCCGCTAATTTTACCAGGGCATTGATCCGGTCGGCTTCCTCCATGATGCGCTGTTTTTGTTCCTCCGGTGTCTTTGTCATCGTCCCCCCTCCCCTCACCCAAAGTTGTGGATGGACATCATGCCTTTTGAACGTTTCCAGAATGAGCTTGGTCTTGGGATCGCCTGCAGAAGGAGGGCACCACCACCCGAGGAGCGTGATCCCGTGCTTTTTCAGCGCCTCGATTTCGGCATCGAACGTGGGTATATCCTTGTCGCGCCAGTCATAGACAAACAATTTGAAGCCGAGGTCCTGCAACATTTGCGCCCGCTCTTCCGGCCCTCGCTTTTTGGTGTCATAGGCGACAGCGCACCAGGCATAGAGATTATCGTGCGACCATATCGTGGCGGGCACGGAATCTTGGGCCCGAAGCCCCACGGCAAAGCAAAGGCTCATCAGGCCCACAATAGCCCATTGTCGAAATTGAGCTGAGGCCCGGCTATGTGCACGGAACCAAGTAAATCTCTTCATCAAGCCGGCAGCCATACTCATAAGTGAAGACTCGCCAGAAAGACGGAAAAGCGCCATGATCCGGAATCTGAAAAACATGTCCAGAACTCTTGCCGCCATTCCGGACATGTATCCGCTTCAACTGGATTATTTTCAGCCTGGTCTCCTCATTCCCAGGGCGAAAGAGTTCACCCATCTCAAAACCATGCCCTATGCCATCCTGGTTCAGGTGCTGGAGGGTCGATATAGAATCAATTGCCTGGACTCGAGCTTCGACGTGCTTCCCGGGCGAGTGGCCCTCATTCCAGCCAATACCCAGGTCGAATTTATTCATTGTCCCCGGAAGGGAGGACTTATCAGGACGCACTGGGTGCATTTCCGGTTTAGCTACCACGGGCTGATCGATTTTCTTTCTCTCTACAGGACGCCTTTCTGCCTACCCACGGAAGTATCGAAGGAAATCGGTCTTATCATCACTCAGTCCCTGCATCTCTCGAAAGAGCCCCGTGAATCGCCCAACACCCTCGTGGCCGAATATGTCCAGGCGTCCCGTCTTCTGGAAGTAGTTTGCCGGGTGTCCGAACTGGACAGCGAAGCTTTGGAATCAGTCGAAAAGCAGCGCTTCCGTCCGCTGTTGCAATATATGCACGACCATCTGCACGAGCCCCTAACCATCGCGAAATTAGCCCAAAACGCCGGGCTTTCGACCTCCCGTTTTCACTCCCTCTTTCTCAAGGAATTCGGCAGTAGTCCCATGCGTTACCTTAAGAAAGTACGGTTGGAATTCGCGGCCAGACTACTGGCCAGAGATAATCTTAAACTGACCCATGTGGCGGAATTATCCGGTTTCGCTGACGAATTCCATCTAAGCCACGCCTTCAAGAGTTATTTTTCCATGTCTCCCAAAGCCTATCGGATTCAGGCGAAGCTCGGCGCCTGAATCCGGCCCGGTTCAAATTTTGCCGTTGAACAAACGGGGGGCAAGTTCTTCAGCGAAGACCAGTGACTCGGCGCGCTCGCGGCGCCGCTCGAAAATCAACTTGTCCAAATCCGGGTTAACGGGCACCGGATACTTGCCGTTGAAGCAAGCCATGCAGAACTTGTCCTCGCCCCGACCCGTGGCGCGGACCATTCCCGCCGTGTCGAGATACCCGAGAGAATCGGCCTGGAGATACTTGGCAATCTCCTGGTGAGATAGCTGGTTGGCAATGAGATCCTTGGGATCCGGAAAATCGATCCCGTAGTGACACGGGTGACGGTGCGGGGGACAACTGATCCGGATGTGGACTTCCTTCGCTCCGGCGTTGCGAAGATTCATGACGCGAGCCCGGGCGGTGGTGCCACGGACGATGGAGTCATCGACCACGACAACCCTCTTGCCTTTTACCCGCTCCTTGATGATGTTCAGCTTCACCTTGACGCCAAACTCGCGGGCGAGCTGGGAAGGTGCAAGGAACGTGCGTCCGACGTAATGGTTGCGAACAAAGGCGTGATCGTAGGGAATTCCCGATTCCTCGCTGAAACCGAGCGCGGCGTAGTTGCCTGAATCAGGAACCGGGATGACCAAGTCAGCGTCAACGGGATGGAGTCGAGCCAATTCCCGGCCCATGTTCGTGCGAACCGCGCTAACATTCGCGCCTTCCAAGGTGCTGTCGGGACGAGCAAAATAGACATATTCGAAAATACAGAAACCGAGGCGATCCTTGTTGATGAAGGGCTTGTAGGAACGCAAGCCGTTTTCATCGATAACCACGATTTCACCCGGCTCAACATCACGAATGAATTTGGCTCCCGGGATGATGTCGAATGCACAGCTTTCGCTCGAAAGGAGCCAGGCATCATCCACTTTACCGATACAGAGAGGGCGGAAACCAAGGGAATCACGCACGCCAATGATTTCGCGCTCGCTCAGAACCACGAGGGAGAACGCGCCTTTGACCTTGCAGAGCGCCTGAATCAGGCTGCTATCCCCGCCTGTCCCAGCGGGCTTGGCCATGAGATGAAGGATGACTTCGCTATCGACCGTCGTCTTGAAAATCGCGCCTTCGGCTTCGAGTTCATCGCGCAGGACGTGCGCGTTGATCAGGTTGCCGTTGTGCCCGACGGCTACCTGGCCGCGAGAACAATCGACGACGATGGGCTGGGCGTTCTCCAGCGTACTGGAGCCCGTGGTGGAATAGCGCACATGCCCAATCGAACGGGTGCCGGAGAGCTTGGCCAACGAGGCCTCATTGAAGATGTTCGGGACCAGTCCCATGCCATGGTGGCTCTTGAACTTGCGGTCCTTATCGGAAGCGGCGACGATGCCCGCGCTTTCCTGTCCACGATGTTGCAGGGCGTAGAGCCCAAAATAGGTGATTTCCGCCGCACGAGGGTGGCCATACACTGCGAAAACGCCACACTCGTCCTTGGGACGGTGTTGAAAAACGGCGTTAGCCGCTAAAGAGTCATTCATGCCCACTCTACCTATACACCATCTGGCCGGAAGGAAAAGGGTTTCGCGCTTTTTTGACGCAAAAACGGCATAAAAGATAGGCCTGCATTCTCAATAAATTAGGCACGGGGACACTTGAGGTTCTCGTGGGAACCATTGAGGAAGAGGAAAGTTTCCCGGGCGGAAAGGCATTCTTTAAGATGGACGACTACCCCGTCCTTTCTCAAGATTGCCCTTATGTCCCAAGTGCTCGTTTTTCACACCCGGTGGGCGTAGGGACGGAAAGAACAGTTCATGATTCCCCATCAACAGAACAACACCCACACCCATGCGGGACGCCATCGCATCCTGATGGGCGATATCCGGAGGGCCCTGGGCTCCCGGTTGGCGCGAGCCAAGATCCTTTCCTTCGGCTGCTCCTCCGGGCTGGAATGCCTCGATTTGAAAGACGTCATGCCGGAAGCCTCGATTTTTGGTTGTGAAATCCATGCAGGCGCCCGTCAGAAGGCGATCGAAAATTGTGAGGGACGCGCGCGCATCCTCGATAGCCGGGCCCGGCTTCTGCACAAGTTTGGTCCCTTTGACGCCATTCTGGCCATGAATGTCCTTTGTCTTTATCCAAAGACCGCCGGCTTGGAGAACGTTTCAGACATCTATTCGTTTGACCGCTTCGATGCTGCCGCCGCCCAGCTCGATGAGGTGTTGGCACCGGGCGGACTTCTTACCATCTACAATGGCCAATACTTTCTGGAGGATTCGTCCGTTGCCGGAAAATATGAGCCCCTCGAGGGACTGACGCGTCCCCTCAACGGCTGGATTGAGAAATCTCTGCCGTCCGGTGAACGGGCAACCGATGTGTTCCATGTTTTCGAGGGGAAGACCTACAGCCGAACCGAATGGGCCGATCACATCGCGAAGCCCGAAGTTAAAGACTACCTCTTGAAAAACGTCGATGCGAGCACCTACCATCATGTTTGGAGAAAGCCCGAACTCGCTGGAAACCGCTCAACGACTTGCCCGATCTGGAGAAAGATCGAAACCGCCAAGTCTGCCCCGGAAGCTCCAACAGGATCGGTACCATCCTGACTGCTGAAAAAAATGGCGACTGCCGTGGAGGCAGGCTTGCCGTATGTCCGGGAATGACTAGCCTGCTTAATTGAAGAAAAGCACTCCGCTCCATCCCCAACGGGGCGTTGCCATCACTCTGCTTTATCTCCCCGAGCCATGTTGTTCTCACTGATCATACCCACGAAAGGCCGGGAGGCCGAGCTCGGGCGTCTCCTTCTTTCATTGGAAAAACAGACCTTCCAGGATTTCGAGATCATCGTTTCGGATCAAAACCAGGATGACCGACTAATACCCCTGCTCCGCGATACCAAATGGGGCGACCGCTTGATTCATTTGCGCAATTCCGGTGGCGCTTCCAAGGCGCGCAATGAAGGAATCGAACGGGCGCGAGGAGAGTTTGTCTGTTTCCCGGATGACGACTGCACCTACCCACCTCAACTCCTGCAGCACGTGACCGAATTCTTCGATACCCATCCGGAATATGGCTATCTTTGCGGCCGCTCCTACGCCGACGATGGCGGCGATGCGGTCTCCCGCCATGCCACCTCCGCCGCCCCAATCCACCGGCAGACGGTCTACGCCCAGTGCATCGAGTTCGCCCTGTTCATCCGGCGATCATCGCTGGGGGAGCTCCGCTTCGATGAGATGATGGGACCAGGTGCGCCCTCGGATTGGCATTCGGATGAAGGTCCCGACCTGGTCCTGCGCCTGGAGGAAAGTGGCATCATCGGCTATTACGATCCCGGCATCGCGGCGTGGCATCCCAAAATGATCGATACCTATGATCCGGCTTCGATCGAGCGCTCCTATTATTACGGCTGCGCCAACGGCTATTTCATGCGCAAGCACGGCTACTCACTGCCCTTCTTTTATACAACGATCCTCCGCACACTCTGCGGTGTCGCCTGGGCCTGCGTGACGCTGCATCCGGGGCGGACCCGATTTTATCTGGCCCGAATCCGGGGGAGATGGAAGGGCTGGCAGGGAGCCAAGTAGGCCTCGACCGGAGATCTCCCGCCAAGAATGCCCCTTGCGCTCGCCGGGGCGTGTCACCTAGCCTGACCCTATGTCACGCAGGAACCTCCTCCTCTCTGTCCTTCTCTGCCTCGGGCTGGTTCCACTGGCGGCCGCTCCACCGGATGTTCCCGGCAGGCTCATGGTCGATCCCAGTGTGGTAAAGGAGGGACCTCAATCCGTCACCGTTATCCAGACGATGGTGGTTTTGCGCGCTCCGGCCAAGGACTACTTCATCTGCGAAGTGAGAAGCCCTGACCGTCGCCGGATCGATACCACCTCCATCATCATCAAAAAGGGGGACAAAGGCGGCGTGGGCAAGGCCTACATCAACTGGAAGCATGTGCCCCTCGATACCAAAATCCGCCTCACCGCCTTCAACGTGCAGCAGCCGCTGAACTTCGCTTTCTGCATCGTCACGTTGAAGAAGAAGCCGATGGAGACGGAAAAGGACTAACTTACTCCTTCAGGCCCAAGA
>FTJN01003217.1_pt2 | contig 21573 bp, 15 predicted proteins | sample 1658361 | NCBI WGS metagenome assembly FTJN01 (sample SAMEA3914819, study PRJEB12502) | metagenome | biome: forest; material: soil | place: Canada | collected 2010-06-26 | depth 0.3 m
CAGATAGACCTCGGTCTTGCCCGAACCGGTGACGCCGTCGAGCAGCGCCGCCTGGAAACCGCCGGCGGCCAGCATCGCGGTCAGCACGTCGGCCGAGGCCTGCTGGCTGGGATTGAGGGTCTGGGGCGGCAGCGACAGGTCGGGCTGGGGAAAGCTCGTATCGGGCTCGATCCAGGTCACGGCCAGCGCGCCCTCGTCGACCAGGCCCTTGACGACCCCCGCCGAGACTCCAGCAAGGGTGGCCAGGGCCCCGGACGCCATCGGGCCATGCTCAGCCGCCGCCAGCACCTTCAGACGCGCAGGCGTTATCCGCGTCGGCTGGGTTCCGGTCAGGGCCAGGGCCTTGTCGGGCTTGGCGGCCGGATGGCGCAGGCCGCGCAGGGCCATGGCCAGGGGCCAGCCGGGGATGTCGACCGAATAGCGCGCGGCCCAGTCGATGAAGGTCAGGACGCCAGGCGGCAGGGGCGGATCGTCCACCCGTTCCAGCACGGGCTTTAGCGGCCGGTTGTGACCGGCCCCGTCGCGCAGGGCGGTGACCACGCCGCGAATCACCCGCGGTCCCAGCGGCACGGTCACGTGGTCGCCGACGCTCAGCCCCAGCCCTTCCGGCTCGGCGTAGTCGAACGCCTCGGGCAACGGCATGGGCAACAGGACGGAAGCGATGCGGGGCATGGGACCTGACATGGGGGGTGAAACGGGTTCTGCCTGGGAAACATCCCCAGGTCGAGAGCACCGCGCGCCGCCCCATCAAGCGGCTGTTAACCGAACTGGGGCTTCATCGGGGTCTCCCCACCTGTGCATGCATATGGGGACTCAGTGTGGATGGAGTTAGAGCGACCATGACCGACGCGACCCAGGCGATGCTGCCCTATCCCGTCGACGCCGACGCCGTCCGCGATTTCCTGCGCGCCGAACCCGGCTTCCTGCATCGCGATCCCGACCTGCTCAGCGACCTGGGCCTGCGCCCCGACGCCAGCAACGTGGTCGACTTCGGACCCGCCGCCCTGGCCCGCGTTTCGGCGGCCCACGAGCGCGAGGCCCTGGTCCGTCGCCAGATCGAGGCCACCGCCCGCGCCAACTTCTCGGCCCAGGCCCAGAGCCATGCCGCGGTGATCGACCTGCTGGACGCCCGCAACCATTCCGACCTGGCCCGCCGGGTCGACGAGATGGCCATCCTGCGCTTTGGCCTGACGGCCGGCGTCGTCGTGCTGGAAGGCCCGGGCCGCGTGCCCGCCGGCTGGCACGCCCTGATCGACGGCCAGATCGACATGACCATGGGCGACCACGGCGTGGCCCGCATGGGCTTCCACGCGCCGGCGCTCGGCCTGTTCGGCGACCGCCTGGACCAGATCAAGAGCATGGCGCTGGTCCGCATGACCCTGTGGGAGCCGTCGCGCCAGGGCCTGCTGGCCTTCGGCTCGACCGACCCGGAAGGCTTCACCGCCGACATGGGCTCGGAACTAGTCGCCTTCCTGGCCCGCGTCGTCGAACGCACGGCCGAGCGCTGGCCGGTGCTGTGACGAACCTTCTCCTCCCCCATGAAATGGGGGAGGTGGCGCGTCGCTATCAGCGACGTGACGGAGGGGGCGTCCGCGCCCTCGCCGCCCTGCCCTCCGAACGCCCCCTCCGTCACGATGCGTATTCGCATCGCGCCACCTCCCCCGCTACGCGGGTGAGGAGATGACAGCCCGCCCCTCCACAGCTCGTCAGGCCCTCACCGCCTGGCTCGACCACCTGGCCCACGAGCGCCGCGCCTCGCCGCGCACCGTGCGGGCCTATGGCGACAACGTCCTGGCCTATCTCAACTTCATGGAGCGCCATCGCGGCGAGGTCCTGTCGGTGGCCGACATGGGGACGATCACCGCCGCCGAACTGCGCGCCTATCTGGCCTTCCGCCGCGAGGGGGAAGATGGCCTGTCGCCCCGCTCGCTGTCGCAGAGCCTGTCGTCGATCCGGGCCTTCCATCGCTACCTTGACCACCGGCTGGAGACCCCCAACCCCGCCATCGGCCTGGTGCGCGGGCCGCGCATCAAGGTCGGCGCGCCGCGCCCCGTCTCCGAGGACCAGGCGCACGGCCTGATCGCCGAACTGTCGCTGGACCCCGACCGCGAGGACTGGGAGGTCGCCCGCGACGAGGCGGTGCTGACCCTGCTATGGGGCTGCGGCCTGCGGATCTCCGAGGGCCTGTCCCTGACCGTTCGTGACGCACCGCTGGGTGAGAGCCTGCGGATCACTGGCAAGGGCGGCAAGACCCGGATCGTGCCGGTGCTGGATATCGTCCGGGAACGGATCGACGCCTATCGCGCCGTCCAACCCTTCGTGCTGACGCCCGATGAGCCGCTGTTCAGGGCCAAGCGCGGCGGGCCGCTATCGCCGCGCCACGTCCAGGCGACCATGCAAAATCTCAGGAGCCGCCTGGGCCTCTCGGACCGCGCCACGCCCCACGCCCTGCGCCACTCGTTCGCCACCCATCTGCTGGGCGCCGGCGCCGACCTGCGCTCGATCCAGGACCTTCTGGGCCACGCCTCGCTGTCGACGACGCAGCGCTATACCCAGGTCGACGCGGCGGGGCTGCTGGCGGCCTATGGCAAGGCCCATCCGCGGGCGTGACGATCAGGGACATGCACTTGTGCGTGTCCCTAACTTCAAGCGCGGCGTTGGCGCTCACCCCCGCGAACGGCCCGGGCAGGCGTGGGGACACGCACAAGTGCATGTCCCCGGCCCTACAGAACCGATCCGCAGCCCGAAGTTTAAACACGTCAAGGTTGATTATTTGGCCATGAAGTTACTCATGAGGGCGCCCCAGCCCCAACGCCCCGGCGATGATGTGACATTCCGTCGCTCATAACCGCTCAAGGCTTCGCCATTAACCGCGTTTTTACGGCGTTCGGGGCTTCTGGGTCCAAGACCGGAGCCCGACCTCGTTTCTTGGGCGCCACCGGACATGGGGTTAGCGATGAAGTTCGACGATCTGAAGATCTCCACCAAGGTGGCCCTCCCGGCCATCATCCTGACCGTGGTCGCCCTGGCGATCACCGCCGTCGGCGCCTACCAGTCCAAGGTTTCGGAAGCCGCCACCAAGGTGCTCGTCGAACAGCGCGCCCCCGCCGAGCTGGAAGGCTCGCGGTTCAACCGTCGCGTCGCGACGATCGGCTACGCGGCCTATCGCACGATCGCCAACGACGCCGCCTCGGCCGAAGCCAAGGAAGCCAGCGGCGAGATCGACAGCGCCTACAACGAGGGCAAGGTCGCCCTCGCCAAGATCAAGGCCGCCGACCCCAGCGCCGCCAAGAAGGTCGCTGACTACCAGACGCGCCTGGACCGCATCTATTCCAGCGCCCGCCAAGGCGCGGACCTGGGCCTGCAGAACGCCAACGACGCGGCCAAGATGGTCATGGGCGTGATCGACCCCGACATCGCCAGCCTGAGCAAGGACGTCTCGACCTACACCAACACTCACAGCGACGAGACCCGCGCCATGGTGGCCAAGGCCGCCAAGCAATCGGCCGCCGGCACGATGATGTCGATCATCTTCGGCCTGATCGCCTCGGCCGCCGCCCTGGTCTTCGCCCTGTGGATCGGCCGCTCGAAGATCTCGGCCCCGCTGAGCAACCTGTCGCGCACCATGGAAGTGCTGGCCCAGGGTTCGGTGGACGTCGATGTGGTCGGCGCCCAGCGCAAGGACGAAGTCGGCGCCATGGCCCGCTCGGTCCAGGTGTTCAAGGACAACGCCCTGGCCCTGCGCACGGCCGAGGCCGCCCAGCAACGCCTCAGCGCCGAGACGGAAGCCGAACGCGTCCGCAACCAGGAGACCGCCGACGCGGCCGCCCGCGAGCAGGCCTTCGTCATGGAGCACATCGCCACCGGCCTGACCAAGCTGGCCGAGGGCGACCTGACCTACCGCGTCGACATCGACTTCCCGCCCGCCTACCAGCGCCTGCAAGGCGACTTCAACGGCGCCATCACCCAGATGGAAGAGGCGATGCGCACCATCGTCCACGCCGCCAACAGCATTGGTTCGGGTTCGGACGAAATCGCCTCGGCCGCCGACGACCTGTCGCGCCGCAGCGAGCAGCAGGCCGCCAGCCTGGAAGAGACCGCCGCCGCCCTGGACGAGATCACCGCCACGGTGAAGCGTTCGTCGGCCGGCGCCGTCGAAGCCTCGCGCGTCGTCACCTCGACCCGCTCGGACGCCGAACGCTCGGCCGTGGTCGTCCGCAGCGCGGTGGAAGCCATGAACCAGATCGAGAAGTCCTCGCAGTCGATCAGCCAGATCATCGGCGTCATCGACGAGATCGCCTTCCAGACCAACCTTCTGGCCCTGAACGCCGGCGTCGAAGCCGCCCGCGCGGGTGATGCGGGCCGCGGCTTCGCCGTCGTCGCTCAAGAAGTGCGGGCCCTGGCCCAACGTTCGGCCGACGCCGCCAAGGAGATCAAGACCCTGATCTCGACCTCCTCGCAGCAGGTCAGCCAGGGCGTGTCGATGGTCGGCCAAACCGGCGAGGCCCTGCAGGCCATCGTCGGCAAGGTCAGCGAGATCGACGGCCTGGTCAGCGAAATCGCCGCCTCGGGCGCCGAGCAGGCCACCGGCCTCAACGAGGTCAACGCCGCCGTCAACCAGATGGACCAGACCGTCCAGCAGAACGCCGCCATGGTCGAGCAATCGACCGCCGCCAGCCACGCCCTGAAGGGCGAGGCCAACGGCCTGATGCAGATGATCGGCCGCTTCCAGGTCTCGGGCGCGCAAGCCGCTCGTCCCTCCAGCACCCGTCGCGCCGCGCCGCCGACCCAGGTGACCCGCCCGGCCCCGCGCGCCTCGCTGGCCCCGGCCTCCTCGGCCAGCCGCCCCGGCGCCAACCCGGTCCGCGCCGCCCAGGCCAAGCTGGCCGCCTATGCCGGCTCGGCCCAGCCGGCGGACGAGTGGGAAGAATTCTAAGGTTCAGTAGCGTACCGCCCTCGCGTGACTGAGGGCGTCTCCTCCCCCTCGAGGACTTAGCTTAGGAAGCCCCGCCGGTTTGCCCCGGCGGGGCTTTTTGTTTGGGGGTAGCGTTAGGTTTTGTTTTCGACCCGTCGCGCACTTTGGGATCCCTCTCCCAGAGGGAGAGGGAGGGGCCCATCGCGAAGCGATGGGAGGGTGAGGGGTTACGCCGGTGGACGGCGTGCCGGCACTCCGTCTTGCTCCGTAACCCCTCACCCCGACCCTCTCCCTATGGGAGAGGGAGCCTCACTAACCACCCGCGACTTTCAGGCCACCCGCTCCTGGCTAGACAAAGCAATGGCGGGGCTCCGTTCCCGAAACCCCGCCATCACTAACTCTACAATCGAGCTTGGCCCTAGGCCTGCGTCACCCAACCCTCGACGCCCATGGCCGCCTGGCGCAGGGCCTCGGAGCGGGTGGGGTGCGGGTGGCAGGTGCGGGCGACGTCTTCCGACGAGCCGCCGAACTCCATGGCCACGCAGAACTCGGCGATCATGTCGCCGACATTGGGACCCACGGCATGGGCGCCCAGGATGCGGTCGGTCTTGGCGTCGGCCAGCACCTTCACGAAGCCGTCGGTCTCGTGGTTGATCTTGGCGCGGCTGTTGGCCAGGAACGGGAATTTGCCGACCTTGTAGGCGACGCCCGCGGCCTTCAGCTCGTCCTCGGTCTTACCGACCGTGGCGACTTCCGGCTTGGTGTAGATGACGCCCGGAATGATGTCGTAGTTCACGTGCCCCGCCTTGCCGGCGATCAGTTCCATGCAGGCGATGGCCTCGTCCTCGGCCTTGTGGGCCAGCATCGGACCGCTGGTGACGTCGCCGACCACCCAGACGCCGGGCGCCGAGGTCTTGAAGTGGTCATTGGCGATCACGCCGCGCTTGTCGGGCACGATGCCGACCGTTTCCAGGCCCAGGCCTTGGGTGAACGGGCGACGGCCGATGGCGACCAGCACATAGTCGGCCTGCAGGGTCTCGGCCGCGCCGCCGGCGGCGGGCTCGACGGTGACCTGCACCTGCTTGTCGGTGGCGGTCGCGCCGGTGATCTTGCTGCCCAGCTTGAACTTGAAGCCCTGCTTGGTGAGGATCTTCTGGAAGGCGGTGGCCACCTCGGTGTCGGTGCCGGGGATGATGCGGTCCAGATATTCGACCACGGTGACTTCCGCGCCCAGGCGCTTCCAGACCGAGCCCAGCTCCAGGCCGATGACGCCGGCCCCGACCACGATCAGGCTCTTGGGCACGTCGGGCAGGCTGAGCGCGCCGGTCGAGTCGACGATGCGCTTGTTGTCGATCGTCACGCCCGGCAGCGGGGTGGGCTCCGAGCCCGTGGCGATCACGATGTTCTTGGTCTCGAGCACGGTTTCCGCGCCGTCCTCGGCCTTGACCACGACCTTTCCGGGTCCGTCGATGCGGCCCCAGCCCTTGATGTAGTCGACCTTGTTCTTCTTCATCAGGAACTCGACGCCCTTGGTCAGGGCTTCGACGCTCTCGGCCTTCTGGGCCATCATCTGCACCAGGTTCAGCTTGGGCTTCACCTCGATGCCCAGCTTGGCGAACTCGGGCCCGACGGCGGCTTCGTACATTTCCGAGGCGTGCAGCAGGGCCTTGGACGGCATGCAGCCGACGTTCAGGCAGGTGCCGCCCAGCTTGCCGCGTCCCTCGACGATGGCGGTCTTCAGACCCAGTTGCCCAGCGCGGATCGCGCCGTTGTAGCCGCCGGGGCCGCCCCCGATGATGACGACGTCGTATTGAGCCATGGATGACGAGCCTTTGCTGAACAGTGCCCTGGATATAGGGCCGCGCACCTGTCTTCGCGAGGCGGTTTAAGGCGCCGTCCCGTCAGGTCAACCTTCAACGGTTATAGTGCGCGTCCGTCTCGCCCAGCTTTCGCGCGCCGCGCGGCGCGATCAGGCCAAACAGTCCCAGAAGCAGGCCGCCCTCGACCTTCAGCAGCAGGATCAGGGCATGGGCTTGGTCAGGGTCATGGGCGGTCTTCAGACCGATCGTCAGCCAGGTCACCAGATCCAGCACCAGGGCCAGGACGGCGATCCAGATCGCCTGGATCGGATCGTGCGAGGCCGTCCTCAGCGCCCACAGCCGGAGCAGAATCCCGATCGCCGTCACCGCCAGCGGTTGCCACGCCCAGGCCTCGACCGCCCGGGCCAGGATTCCGCTGATCGGCGCTAGGACTTCGCCCATGCTGGCCAGGGCCAGCAGGTGATAGGCCAGGGCCACCAGCACCCCGGCGCTGACCAACCCCGCCTGCCAGGCCGGCGGGCGAACGCCGCCGCCAGGCTTCAGGCGCGGCAGGCGCGGAAGCCGTGGGCGAGGCGGTGACGGCGGGGGCGCGGATCGGTCCTCGACACCGATCTCCGGGGCGCGGTCCCGGGACCAGCGGCGCGGCGGCCCTTTGGAGACCAGGTCGTCGGGCTCGTCCTTGGGCATCGGCGTTTCTCCGGAGGGGCGTCAGGTCGCCGTGAGAATGTGACGGATCATCCGAACAGGGCCACCAGCCAGGCGCCGATCCACAGCACGCCCAGCAGACCGCACACCGCCGCCAGGACCGAGGCGACACCGGCCAGGACCGCATGGTGACCGCCGCGCGCCGCGCGCGGACCGGCCACCAGGAAGCCGGCCACGGTTCCGAAGGTCAGGGCCAGGACCAAGGCCGCGCCCGTCCGCGCCACCCCCGCGACCGGGGCGTCCGTGGGATCGGCGGGATCATCGTCCTCGCTGTCCCAGACCGGCGTGGCGGCACGCAGCGCGTCGATCAGTCGTCGCGCGTCTAGCGCCTGGTCGGCCGGGGCCCACAGGCGAAAGCCGCCCATGGCGATGCTCATCAGGAAGTCGCTGGCGCCCCAGTATTCATTCTGCACCAGCACCGGCACGCCCTCGGCGCGCAGACGCGAGGCCGCGATCTGGGCCTCCGTCAGGTCGGCGAAGCGGGCGATCTCGGTCAGGCTCATGGGCGCGTCTTCGAGGATGTCGGCGAGGAGACTGCACGCGAACCGCGCTCACCTCAAGGATGAGGCGGCGAGACCCCGTACCGGGCGGCGAGATAGCGGGTGATCGGACCTTCGTTGGTGGCGAACCACTGGCCATTGGCCTGCCGCAAGTCATCCTCGCGAAGGTCCGGATGGGTGAACGGCGCGGCCAGGATCAGGGTCGGCAGGTTCTGGTTCGCCTCGCCCAGCAGTTCGATCACCGGGAGGCGCGGCCGCTCATAGGGCAGGTAGGCGACGTCCAGTTGGTCGCGGACGGGCGGATAGTAGCCGAGGAACCCCTCCACCGCCGCGCAGGCCATGCAGAACCACGGCCGGTCCTGGTCGATCCAGTCGGAGCGCAGGAGGAAGAGGCGGTCATACGTGGCGGTCAGGGCTGGCTCCAGTCACTGGGACAAGGCCTTCGATGCGTCGGACTTGCCCATCCAAACCCGTGGCAAGGACTGGACGACGACCAAGGTGCCTAGGTTCGATGGGCTTTTAGTCCTCGACTTGGTGGTTGATTGGTGTTGTCCAATCGACCACTTGCAGATTTTCGACGCGCGTATATTCGCGAAGATTGGCGCTAACCATAGTCCAGCCTCGATTGAGCGCTTGGCCTGCGATCAAGAGATCGTAGGCGCCGATCGAGCGTCCCCGCCTACGCAGGTCCTGACGGATTTTCGCTGCGGCCAAACTGTCCTCATGCGTCAAGTCTGCCAGCCGAAGGTCGGCCAGCAAGGTTTGGGCTCGCTTGAGATGGTGTTCGGGACGAGGACTAATCAGGCAGCCGTAGAGCAGTTCGTGACTCGCCACCGGACTGACAAAGATTTGAGCTCCGTCCTCGACGGCCCTGTCGAAGCGCTCCCGCACGCCAAGCCGGGCGTTACAGATGTCGACCATGACATTGGTATCAAGACTGAGAATCACGAACCGAAGTCCAACTCCCGGATGACCGGTTGTTCGGAATAGACCAGAGCTTCGGCAACTTCGATGGCGTCAATCCTCGCCCAAAGCGCTGCGCCGCCTTGGCGCTTGCTCGGCGCTCCGACCTCGCCCGTCGGCGGTCCCTTGAAGCTCAGCCCCTCTTCCTCGAATCCCGGCAAGATCGCCTCCATAACTCTACAAGAGATAGATGCGCTTGCCGGGACTTTGATTCAATCCTTAGAGCTCCAGCAGCAGGCGCTGCGGGTCTTCCAAGGCTTCCTTGACCTTGACCAGGAAGGTCACGGCGCCGGCGCCGTCGACCACGCGGTGGTCGTAGCTGAGCGCCAGGTACATCATCGGGCGCACTTCGATCTTGCCGCCGACCACCATGGCCCGCTCCTTGATCGCGTGCATGCCCAGGATCCCCGACTGCGGCGCGTTGAGGATCGGGGTCGACATCAGCGAGCCGTAGATGCCGCCGTTGGTGATGGTGAAGGTGCCGCCCTGCATGTCCTCGATCGACAGCTGGCCGTCGCGGGCCTTCTTGCCCAGGCCGCCGATGGCCTTTTCGATCTCGGCCAGGCTCAGGACGTCGGCGTCGCGGACCACCGGAACGACCAGGCCCTTTTCGGTGCCGACGGCCACGCCGATGTCGTAGTGGTTCTTGTAGACGATGTCGGTCCCGTCGATCTCGGCGTTGACGTCCGGCACGGCCTTCAGGGCGGCCACGACCGCCTTGGTGAAGAACGACATGAAACCGAGTTTCACGCCGTGCTTCTTCTCGAAGATGTCCTTGTACTGGCCGCGCAGGGCCATCACCGCCGTCATGTCGACCTCGTTGAAGGTCGTCAGCATGGCGGCGTTGTTCTGGGCTTCCTTCAGGCGGCGGGCGATCGTCTGGCGCAGGCGCGTCATCTTCACGCGCTCTTCGCGCTCATGGATGGCGCGCGGCGCGGCCGGAGCGGCGACGGGGGCCGGGGCGGCGGCGCGGGCTTCCAGGGCGGCCAGGGCGTCGCCCTTGGTCACTCGGCCGTCCTTGCCCGAACCGGCGACCTTCGAGAGGTCCAGATTGTTCTCGGCGGCGATGCGGGCCGGGGCCGGGCTGACCGGGGCGGCGGCCACCGGGGCCGGAGCCGCGGCGGCGGCGACCGGAGCGGGCGCGGGAGCCGGGGTCGGCGCGGGGGCAGGAGCGGTGGCCTTCGGGGCAGCGGCGGCGGGAGCGGCGGTCGCCGCGCCGCCTTCGGTCACCACGCCCAGCACGGTGCCCGGCACCACGGTCGCGCCTTCCTCGGCGCCGATCGAGGCCAGCACGCCGTCGGCGGGCGACGCCACTTCCAGGCTGACCTTGTCGGTTTCGAGTTCGACGAGGATTTCGTCCTTCTTGACCGCCTCACCGGCCTTCTTGGCCCAGCGCGCCACCGTCGCTTCGGTGACGGATTCGCCGAGGGCGGGGGTCATGATGTCGGCCATGGGGGGTTCCGATGTCTCTAGGTTTTGGTGCGGGACGAATGGAGTGCGTTACGAAGCGATCAGGCGAAGGCTTCGTTCAGGAAGGTCTCGAGTTCTTTCAGGTGGCGGCTCATCATGCCGGCGGCCGTGGAAGCCGAGGCCGGACGACCCACATAGCGGGCGCGCTTGGCCTTGACGTCGAGCTTGGCTAGGCTGAGCTCGATCCACGGATCGACGAAGGTCCAGCCACCCATGTTCTTGGGCTCTTCCTGACACCAGACCAGCTCGGCGTTCTTGAACCTTCCGAGCACATTCAGCACCGACTTCAGTGGCCACGGATAGAACTGCTCCAGGCGCACGATATAGACGTCGTCGCGACCGGCCTTGGCCCGGGCGTCGATCAGGTCGAAATAGACCTTGCCCGAGCAGGCGATGACGCGGGTGATCTGGTCGTCGCTCTTCAGCGTGATCCCGCCGACGTCGCAGCCGGCTTCGGCCCCGTCGATCATCACGCGATGGAAGCTGGAATCCTCGGCCATGTCCGACAGGTTCGAGACCGCCTTCTTGTGGCGCAGCAGGCTCTTGGGCGTCATGACGATCAAGGGCTTGCGGAACTCGCGGTGCATCTGGCGACGCAGGGCGTGGAAGTAGTTGGCCGGGGTGGTGCAGTTGACCACCTGCATGTTGTCTTCGGCGCACGACTGCAGGAAGCGCTCAAGGCGCGCCGAGCTGTGCTCGGGGCCCTGGCCTTCGTAGCCGTGCGGCAGCAGCATGGTCAGGCCGCTCATCCGCAGCCACTTGCGCTCGCCCGAGCTGATGAACTGGTCGATGACCACCTGGGCGCCGTTCACGAAGTCGCCGAACTGGCCTTCCCACAGGGTCATGGTGTTCGGATCGGCCAGCGAGAAGCCGTACTCGAAGCCCAGCACCGCCTCTTCCGACAGGGCCGAATCGATGACCTCGTAATGGGCCTGGCCCGGACGGATGTTGTTAAGCGGCGTGTAGTGTTCCTCGGTCGTCTGGTCGATGATGTCCGAATGGCGCTGGGTGAAGGTGCCGCGCACGCTGTCCTGGCCGGACAGGCGGACGGGGAAGCCTTCGTCGAGCAGGGTGGCGAACGCCAGGTGCTCGGCGGTGCCCCAGTCGATGTTCGCGCCCTTCTCGATCGCGTCGCGGCGATTGTCGATCACGCGCTTGACGGTCTTGTGGGCGTTGATGCGCTCGGGGACGGTGGTGATCTGGCGGCCGATTTCGAGCAGCTTGGTCGAGGCGACGCCGGTCTTGCCCTTGCGCTCTTCGTCGCCGGGCAGGGCCAGGCCCTTCCACTTGCCGTCCAGCCAGTCGGCCTTGTTGGCCTTGTACGCCTTGCCGGCGTCGAATTCCTTGTCGAGGAAGGACTCGAACTCGCCGACCCAGCCGTCGACCTCGGCCTGGCTGGCCACGCCCTGCGCGATGAGCCGGCGGCCGTAGATCTCGCGGGTCGAGATGTGGTCCTTGATCTTGGCGTACATCAAGGGCTGGGTCATCGTCGGGTCGTCACCTTCATTGTGACCGAACCGGCGGTAGCAGAACATGTCGATGACCACGTCCTTGCCGAACATCTGACGATATTCGGTCGAGACCTTGGCCGCGAAGACCACGGCTTCGGGGTCGTCGCCGTTGACGTGGAAGATCGGGGCCTCGACCATCAGCGCCACATCCGAGGGATAGGGCGAGCTGCGCGAGTAGCGCGGATTGGTCGTGAAGCCGATCTGGTTGTTGACGATGAAGTGGATGGTGCCGCCCGTGCGGTAGCCCTTCAGGCCCGACAGGGTGAAGCACTCGGCCACCACGCCTTGGCCCGCGAAGGCCGCGTCGCCGTGCAGCAGCAGCGGCAGCACGTGGCCGCGGCCGGCGTCGGGTTGTTCGCGCAGGGTGAAGGCCTGCTTGGCGCGGGCCTTGCCGATCACCACCGGATTGACGATTTCCAGGTGCGAGGGGTTGGCGGTCAGCGACAGGTGGACGCTGTTATCGTCGAACTCACGGTCCGACGAGGCGCCCATGTGGTACTTGACGTCGCCCGAACCCTCGACATCCGAAGGCAGGCTGGTGCCGCCCTGGAACTCGTGGAAGATCACGTGGTAGGGCTTGCCCATCACGGCGGCCAGGACGTTCAAGCGGCCGCGGTGGGGCATGCCCAGGACGATGTCCTTCACGCCCAGCGCGCCGCCGCGCTTGATGATCTGCTCCAGCGCCGGAATGCAGGCTTCGGCGCCGTCGAGGCCGAAGCGCTTGGTGCCGGGGAAGCGCTTGTGCAGGAAGCGTTCGAAGCCCTCGGCCTCGATCAGCTTCTTGAGGATGGCGATCTTGCCTTCCTTGGAGAACACGATCTCCTTGTCGCGGCCCTCGATGCGCTCCTGCAGCCAGGCCTTCTCGGTCGGATCCGAGATGTGCATGTACTGCACGCCGACATTGTCGCAGTAGGTGCGGCGCAGGATCGACAGGATCTCGCGGATCGACGAGGTTTCCAGGCCCAGCACGAAGTCGAGGAAGATCGGGCGGTCATAGTCGGCTTCCGAGAAGCCGTAGGTCGCCGGGTCGAGCTCGGGGGCGGCGGCCTTGGGCTCCAGGCCCAGCGGGTCGAGGTTGGCGGCAAGGTGGCCGCGCATCCGGTAGGCCCGGATCATCATGATGGCGCGAAGGCTGTCCAGCGTGGCGGCGCGGACGGCTTCCGAGGACGAGCCCGGCGACTTGGCCTCGATGGCCTTGGTCATCTTGGCTTCGACGGCGGGGGCGACCGAGGGCCACTGGCCGTCAATGGCCGACAGCCACTCGGGGCGGATGGCCGGGGCCTGCTTGGACGTCCAGGTCGGGTCCTGAGCGGCGCGCTTGACCTGGTCGGCCTGGTCGGAAAGCGTGGCGAAGAAGGCGGCCCAAGACGGCTCGACCGATCCAGGGTTCTCCGCCCACCGGGCGTAGAGATCTTCCACGAAAGCCGCATTGGCTCCGTAGAGGAACGAGGTCTCGGTCAAGACCTGATTGATGATGCCTGCGTCGTCCGCCATCGTCTTTGCCTTACGATCCTTTTACGCCACCGGTAACGGGGTTGCGTAAATATAGTCTCTCAATCACCGGGCGCCCGTATAACGAACGGGGCCCAGGTGATTTTTTCGGATCGTCGACTGGCGGTCGGAAAAACCTGGGCCCCGCGCGGGGCGGGGTTTCGGTGTCGTCTTAGCCCTTGAGCACCTCGAGGAGGGTCTCGCCCAAGCGCGCCGGCGACGGCGAGACGCGGATGCCCGCGGCTTCCATCGCGGCGATCTTGTCTTCCGCGCCGCCCTTGCCGCCCGAGATGATCGCGCCGGCGTGGCCCATGTGACGGCCGGGAGGAGCCGTGCGACCGGCGATGAAGCCGATCATGGGCTTGCTGCGGCCGCGCTTGGCTTCGTCGGCGATGAACTGGGCGGCTTCTTCTTCGGCCGAGCCGCCGATCTCGCCGATCATGACGATCGACTTGGTGGCTTCGTCGGCCAGGAAGAGTTCCAGGATGTCGATGAACTCGGTGCCCTTGACCGGGTCGCCGCCGATGCCGACGGCCGTGGTCTGGCCCAGGCCGGCGTTCGTGGTCTGGAACACCGCTTCATAGGTCAGGGTGCCCGAGCGCGAGACGACGCCGACCGAGCCGTTCGAGAAGATCGAACCGGGCATGATGCCGATCTTGCACTGGTTCGGGGTCAGGACGCCGGGGCAGTTGGGGCCGATCAGGCGCGACTTGGAGCCTTGCAGGGCCTTCTTCACCTTGACCATGTCCAGCACCGGGATGCCTTCGGTGATGCAGATGATCAGCGGGATTTCCGCGTCGATGGCTTCCAGGATCGAGTCGGCCGCGAAGGGAGGCGGGACGTAGATCGCGGTGGCGTCGGCGCCGGTGGCTTCGCGGGCTTCGCCGACCGTGTCGAACACCGGCAGGCCGATGTGGGTCTGGCCGCCTTTGCCGGGGGTGACGCCGCCGACCATCTTGGTGCCGTAGGCGATGGCTTGTTCGGAGTGGAACGTGCCCTGGGCGCCGGTGATGCCCTGGCAGATGACCTTGGTGTGGGAACCGATGAGGATCGACATTTAGCGAGCACCCTTCACGGCGGCGACAATCTTCTCGGCGCCGTCGGACAGATCATTGGCGGCGATGACGTTCAGGCCGCTTTCGGAGAGGATTTTCTTACCCAGTTCGACGTTGGTGCCTTCCAGGCGAACAACCAGCGGCACCTTCAGCCCGACTTCCTTCACGGCGGCGATGACGCCTTCCGCGATGATGTCGCAGCGCATGATGCCGCCGAAGATGTTGACCAGGATGCCTTTGACGGCCGGGTCGGAGGTGATGATCTTGAAGGCCGCGGTGACCTTCTCGGTGGTCGCGCCGCCGCCGACATCGAGGAAGTTGGCCGGCTCGGCGCCGTACAGCTTGATGATGTCCATGGTGGCCATGGCCAGGCCCGCGCCGTTGACCATGCAGCCGATTTCGCCGTCCAGGGCGATATAGGCCAGGTCGTACTTCGAGGCTTCGATTTCCTTGGGGTCTTCTTCGCTCTCGTCGCGCAGGGCGCGGATGTCCGGGTGGCGGAACAGCGAGTTGCCGTCGAACGACAGCTTGGCGTCCAGGACCTTCAGGTGATCGTCTTCCGTGACGATCAGCGGGTTGATCTCCAGCATGGCCATGTCCTTGGCCAGGAACGCCGTATAGAGCTGACCCAGCAGGGTCGTGGCTTCCTTGGCCAGGCCGCCGGTCAGGCCCAGGGCCTTGGACAGGGCGCGCCCATGGGTCGGCCAGACGCCGGTCGCGGGATCGATCGAGAAGCTATGGATCTTCTCGGGGGTGTCGTGGGCGACATCCTCGATGTCCATGCCGCCTTCGGTCGAGGCGACCACCGAGACCATCGAGGTTTCGCGGTCGACCAGCAGCGACAGGTAGAATTCCTTGGCGATCGCCGCGCCTTCTTCGATGTAGAGGCGGTTGACCTGCTTGCCCTTGGGGCCGGTCTGGTGGGTCACCAGCACGCGGCCGAGCATTTCCTCGGCCGAAGCCTTGACGTCGGCGACCGACTTGACGACGCGGACGCCGCCCTTGGCGTCGGGGCCCAGGCCCTCGAACTTGCCCTTGCCACGGCCACCGGCGTGGATCTGGGACTTCACGACGAACACCGGACCGCCCAGCTTTTCAGCGGCGGCGACGGCCTCCTCGGGCGTGAAGGCGGCGTAGCCGCGTGGAACAGGGGCGCCGAACTCCGCGAGGACGGCTTTGGCTTGGTGTTCGTGGATGTTCATGAGGGACCGGTCTCGGCGACGGCTTCTGAAATTGTGGCCGGGTTATAGGAGTGTGATTTCGCAGGCGCAACAGCGCTTGGACCGATTCATCGGCTGGCGTGAAAAAGTGGGCCGGACTCGCGCAAGCCCGGAACGGGTTGGACTTTTCACATACCAGCGCCTTGCCGGAGCATAAGCCTCGCCATTGGCGCCCGCCTTGGGCGCTTTGACTATGTTACCGCTACCTACAAATCCGATCGCCCTCGCGATCAGCCGCCGGCCTTCGCGGGTGCGGGAGCGACCGGCGGCGCGGCGGTGGGCGGCTTCGCCCCAGGACGGGCAACGGCGTACATCTCCCAGGCGATCTGGCGCATCAGAGCCTGGCGGTCGCCGTCGACCACATAGAGGTCGAAATGGGTCTTTTCGGGCAGGTAGCGGAAATCGGTCTTGGCCCCGAGCCCCTTCATCACCGCTTCCAGCCGGTGAGCCGCGCCGTCGAGGTAGAAGGTGTCGGCCGTGCCGATGATCAGATGGACCTTGCCGTCGAGGTCAGGCTTCAGCGCGGGCCAATTCGCCTTCAGCCGCTCGGCGATGTCGTAGTTCTGGCGCCAGTAGGCGGCGACGGCGGGATCGACCGCGCCGGTCACCCGGTCGAACATCGGCAGCGGCCGGCCGTCGGGACCGCGCGGCGAGAACACCCACTCGAACGAGCGCATCTGGCCGCCGTATTCGCCCAGCGCCTCCTCCATCAAGGTGGCGTCGCGCGATGAGGCCAGGACCTTGGCGTGGTCGCGGGCGATCGGCCAGGTCGAGCCGTCGGGCTTGAAATAGATGCTGGCGCCGGGGGCGTAGAGGTCGACACCGCTGAAGTCGTGGAAGTCGCTGGGGTCGGGCGAGGTCGACCAGGTCCCCCCGAACACCTTGGGATAGCGGGTCTGCAGCCACAGGGTCGCCCAGCCACCCGACGAATGGCCATTCAGGAAGCGACCGCCGGCCTTGGCGTCCATGCGCCAGTGCTTTTCCAGGTCCGGGATCAGTTCCTCGGTCAGGGCCTTGCCCCAGGGACCGTTATTGACGCTGTCGGCGAACTCGTGAGTGCCGGTGGCGCTGCTCTCGTCCAGATAGACCCAGATCATCGGCGGGGCCGTGCCCTTGGCCATGGCGTCGTACATCCGCGCGGCCTGGCTGACCATGTACGCGGTCGTGCCGCCAAAGCCGGGCGTGTAATAGGCAGTCGGATAGCGGTCCTTGCCGGTCTCGTAGCCCGGCGGGGTCACGACCCAGCCCTTCATGGTGATCGGCCGCCCCCAGAAGGCGCTGAGCGACGGGCTGATGAAGGCGATGGGACTCAGGTGCGCACGGACGGCGGCCAGACGTTCCTGGACGTCCTTGGGCGCGCTGGCCGGCGGGGTGAAGGGATCGAAGGCGGGCTCGACCGTCTCCAGAACCAGCTCGGTCCCCGCCGCCAGGGGCAGCTTCAGCGTGGCGACCGGGCTGACCAGGTCGCCCTCGCCCCGGCCGTTGTAATTGTAGCTGTGGTTCTGATCGAGCACGGCCTGGACCACATAGTCTCCGGGCGGCAGCTGGGAGAAGGCCTGGGGGGCGGCGACGCCGTCCAGGTCGATGTCGATCGTCGCGCCGGGCTGGGTCGTGCCGACCTCGCGCGCCGAGATCTGTCCCTTGTCGGCGCCGAAGGCGTCAGGCTCGACGCTCTTGATCGGCCCGTCCTTGGCGGCGGCCTTGGCCACGGCCAAGGGCTGGGCGAACACCAGCAGGCGGCCGGAGACCGGGGTCTTGATCTGGGGCCCGACCCGCACCCGCAGGATCGGATGGGTGTCGGCCGCCTGGGCCAGGGTTCCACTCGCCACCAGCACCAGGGCCGCCGTGATCGCCGCGCGCATGTCCGCTCCATCCAGGTTCGGCGCAAAGCTAGGCCACGACGGCCGTTGGCTGGCAAGCCCGCCCCTACCCGCTGTTCTTGACCGTGGCCGTGGCCCGTCGCTCCAGCTTGCCCCAGCCGACCCGGCCACCGCGCGCCGCGGTCAGCACCGACTTGACGACCACGTAGTACATCAGCTGCCGATAGCCGAAGCGCTGGACCGGCAGGTAGGGCAGGTCGCCCCACGGCGCGCGCTTTTCCAGGGCCATGCCCAGGGCGCCGGCCGACAGGTCGACCAGGATGAACACCGCCCAGTAGAGCAGGCCGCGGATCGTGTCGTCGGGCGACCACTCCACCGGGTGGGCCACGGCGCCGTAGACGCCCGAGATCAGGCTCCAGACCACCGCCAGGTCGACCAGCGGCGCGGCGACGGCCAGCAGGATCTGGAACAGCCAGATCTGCGGCAGGGCCACGAAGCCCAGGGCCGGGGTCTTGCGGTTGAACAGCGCCTTGCGATGCTTCCACACGCATTGCAGCGTGCCGAACGACCAGCGGAAGCGCTGCTTGAGCAGGCCGCCGACGGTATCGGGCGCCTCGGTGAAGGCCTGGGCGGCGGGGTCGAAGGCCACCTTCCAGCCGGCGCGCTGGCAGGCGATGGTCAGGTCCTGGTCCTCGGCCAGGGTGTCGGCCGGATAGCCGCCCAGGTCGTCCAGCACGCTCTTGCGCCACGCCCCGACCGCGCCCGGCACCACCGTCACCGCGCCCAGGGTCGCCAGCGCCCGGCGTTCCAGGTTCTGGGCGGTGACATATTCCAGGGCTTGCCAGCGGGTGACCATGTTGACCCGGTTGCCGACGATGGCGTTGCCGGCCACCGCCCCGATCTTGGGGTCGGCGAACCAGCGGACGAGGCGCCCGATGGTCTTGGGCGGAAACAGCGTGTCGGCGTCCAGCGCCACCACATACTCGCCCTTGGCCACCGCCAGACCGCGATTGACCGCCCGCGCCTTGCCGCCGTTCTCGAAGCTCAGCAGGGTGACGCGCGGATTGTCGCCGTGGGCCGCTCGCACCGCCTCGGCCGTGCCGTCCTTGGAGCCGTCGTCCAGGACCAGAACCTCCAGGTTCTTCCACTCCGACTCCAGGATCCGCGACACCGAGGCGGCGATCACCTTCTCCTCGTTGAAGCAGGGGATCAGCACGCTGACCAGCGGGCCGTTCTCCGGATCCAGGTTCTCGGGGCTCTGGTGCGTCCAGCGGTGGACCAAGGCCAGGCACGCCAGGAACACCAGGCGCGCCATGCCCAGGGCGATGGCGGTGATGAACAGGCCGGTCAGCAGGGCCTTCACCGTCCGGAATAGTCCGAAGCCCACGCGGTCCAGGGCCAAAGCAAGGGGATCGCGGTCGCTGGGCGGCATGGCCTGGGCCGGGGTCATGCCCGCCAGCTCGCCGACCGTGACCAGCCGATAGCCGCGGGCCCGGATGGCGTCGATCAGACCCGGCAGGGCCGCGACGGTGCGCGAACGGTCGCCGCCGGCGTCGTGCAGCAGCACCACCTGGCCCGGCCGGTCACCCGGATGATCCAGGCGCTCCAGGGTGCGGTCGATGATCGCTTGAGGCGGAGGCTTCTGCCAGTCGTCGGTGTCGATCCGCAGGCCGACGATCAGGTAGCCCAGCTCCTGGGCGATCACCAACGGCGCCACCTCGTGCGGGGTCGAGGGCTCGGCGTCGCCGAAGAACGGCGGGCGGAACAGACGCATCGAGCGGCCGGTGATCACCTCGAACAGGCGCTGGGTGGCGTTCAGCTCGACATCGGTCTGGGCGATCGGGGTCTCGCCGATATTGGGGTGGGTCCAGGTGTGGCTGCCGACATCATGGCCCTCGGCGACCTCGCGCTTCACCAGGTCGGGCCGGGCCTGCATGTTCTCGCCGATCACGAAGAAGGTGGCCGGGGCGTTCTTCTTCTTGAGGATGTCGAGGATCTTCGGCGTCCAGCGGGCGTCGGGGCCGTCGTCGAAGGTCAGGGCCACCAGGCCGGGCTTTTGGCCATAACGCTGGATCACGTACGAGCTGGGCAGAACGTCGTAGCTCTGGTCGGAGATCAGGCCGGTGTCGGGATCGAACTCCAGGCTCCGCTTGCCGGGGGTCGGCAGGTTGGCGACCCGCAGCACCTCGCCGCCGCCGTCGAAGTCGACGCTCGTCCCGCCCGGGACCCGGGTCAGGCCGGCGGCCGAGGCCTGGCCGTAGGACTTGCCCAGCACGCTCCAGACACCTGGATCCTCCATGCCCATCCGCCACAGGCCATAGCCGCGCGGCTTCCACGCGTCGGTGACCTTGACCTCGTTGAACAGGGTTGTGGCGTCCAGGAACCAGACCACGTGGTCGTCGCCGGCGTCGTCGGTGTAGCTGTAGGTCGGGTTCAGGGCGTCGTCGTCCATGTCGATGGTCGCCCCGGCGTCCTGGGCGTTGCGCATCGCCTCATGGAAGGTGAGCGGCGCACCCGAGGCGGGCTTGCCGTTCTTCTTCAGCGTCCAGTCGTAGCCATAGGCGCCCAGGGCCATGATGGTGCGGCCCGGATCCAGCTTGGCGAAGCGCTTGGCCAGCTCGCCCTCGTACCAGTCCTGGCCGGCGTTCGGCCCCGGATCGCCGAAGGCGTAGTGCTGGTCATAGGCCATCAGCACCAGGGTGTCGGAGGCGTCCTGCAGGCGCTTGAGCGGCCAGCCCTGCTCGTCGAACGGCGCGGTGACCCACACCTCGCGGCCCTGCGGCTTGAGCGCGGCCCGCGCCTCGTCCAGCAGCTTGGGATAGTTCACCAGTCCCTTGGGCGACAGGTTCTCCAGGTCGAAGACATAGCCGCCATAACCGCGCTTGACGGCCAGGTCGGCGAGACCGGCGATCAGCTTGGCTCGGGCCTTGGGGTCGGCCAGTAGGGCGTCGGCCATCGGGCCGTTGAAGGCGGCGTTGGCCGAGTTGTGAACCAGGGGCAGGACGGCCGGATGGTTGGCGGCGGCGGCGATACGGGCCACGCCCTGCGGGTCGTCGTCGACCACGATGTCGCCGCCCGGCCCCTTCAGCGCCACCCACTGCGGCGAGACCACGTCCAGCTTGTCGATGTTGCGGCGCAGGGACTCGCGGGAGTCCTCGTCCCAGCTGACATAGAAGCCGACGCTGATCGGTCGAACCTGGGCCGAGCCGCCACCCGTCCCTCGAGCCGCCGTGGGCCGCGGCACCTTGCGCCAGGCCAGGGCCGGCTTGAGCCGGTGGGCCGTCTCCTTGTGCAGGGACGTCAGGATATGCGGGTCTTGCAGGGTCACCGAGGGCAGGCGCGGGGCGAAGGCCAGGGTGGCCAGGAACGCCGCGACGATCGCCGCCAGGGCCGACAGGGTGATCCCCAGGATCAGCCGCATCCTCCGGTCCCGCCGCCCGGTGGGGTCGTGGAAGATATGCCGGTCGTCGCCCATTGATCTTGGTCCCGCGGTCCGCGTTCGTCAGCGGGCTCTTGTAACCTGAACGTGTCGGAACGGTGGCGTTTTTGGCGATGCGCCTATTCGACCCAGTCCTTGGCCAGACGCCGCGAGGCCAGGAAGAACAGCAGGGCCGCGACCAGGTAGAAGCCCATGCCGGTATAGATCGACCAGCGCAGCGACTCCTGGCCGAACGTCGGCTTCAGCAGGTCCGAGACCAGGCCGAAATAATAGGTGCCGACCGCGATCCCCAGCAGGTTGTTGATCAGCAGGAACAGGGCCGAGGCCGTGGTGCGCATCGGCGCGGGGGCCAGGTGCTGCACGGCCGCCGTGATCGGTCCCAGCCAGGCCAGGTTCAGGCCGGTGGGGATCAGGAAGATCGCGAAGGCCAGGGCCAGGGCCGCGCCGCCGCCCAGGTTCCCGACCAGCGAGCCGCTGTTCATCGCCAGCAGGAAGCACGGCACCGAGATCAGGAAGGCGATGGCCGGGGTCAGCGGATAGCCGGCCTTGGACTTGGCGCCCAGCCGGTCGGCCACCGCCCCGCCCAGCCAGATGCCGGCCAGGCCGCCAAAGAAGGCGATGCCGGAATAGTACCAAGCCGTCTCGCGCAGGGTCAGGCCCAGGC
>FTJN01929888.1_pt1 | contig 21513 bp, 9 predicted proteins | sample 1658361 | NCBI WGS metagenome assembly FTJN01 (sample SAMEA3914819, study PRJEB12502) | metagenome | biome: forest; material: soil | place: Canada | collected 2010-06-26 | depth 0.3 m
CCAATACCAATGCGACGGCGGGTTCCATCACGCTTTCCACTCCGGCCAACTCGACGTCCGGTTCCAATGCGGCTGATCTGCTCTATGTGGCTGCAGGCGCCGATCTGACCCTGCAAAGCGGTACGGGCACGCTGACCTTGAACATCAATAATTCCGGCAATATCGATAACGCGGGGACGCTTTCCCTCGCGGGGCCGATTTCGATTTTGGCGGCCAAAACCGCAACGTTCACCGGTGCCGGTGCGACGACGGTGGGCGGCGTGATTGCCGCCACGACGGGTATTGTGGCCATCAACGCCGCCGGCGGAAGTGTGACGCTCGGCGGGACGAATCTCTACACCGGTGGCACGACGCTGACAGCGGGAACCTTGAATTTCAACAACACCAAGTCGGTTGGTACCGGCACACTGACGATCAATGGCGGCATCCTCGACAACACGAGCGGTGCGGCGATCGTCAACGCCAATAACGTCACCGAAACGTGGGGTGGCGATTTCACCTTCAGCGGGCAGATCGGCGGGGCGCACGATCTGAATCTGGGGACCGGGGCCATTACCTTCACGGGAGCCAATCGTACGGTGACCACCAATGCGGGAACGCTGACGGCGGGCGGTACGGTAACGAATGGCGGATTCAATCTCATCAAGGCAGGGGCGGGAACACTAAGTCTTCCCGGCGCCATTTCCGGGGCGGGTAACGTGACGGTCAGCGGAGGAACGTTGATCTTGGGCAGCGCCAATACCTATACCGGCGGAACCAATCTCAACGGAGGCGTCCTGGTCAACAATGTTGCCGGGGCCACGCTCGGCACCAGCGGTAACATCACCTTCGGCGGCGGCACACTCCAATATGGCGGTGCCATTCCCGGGACCGATTATTCGGCCCGTTTCAAGAACTCGACCGGTGCGATCTCGCTCGACCTCACGAACAAGCTATTTACCCTGGCCAGCGCCCTCGACAGTACCAACACCGGTGGCTTCACGGTCTATGGGAATACGACCAATGCCGTTCTCTCCCTGACCGCCAACAGCACTTACACGGGAGCTACGGTTGTTCGTGGTGGTGCGCTCGCCATCAACGGCGCGGCGGGGCAGTTGTCGGGAACAACCTCCATCACGGTTTCCGGTGGTCAACTGAGCGTCGGTGACGGAACGCTGCTTCTCTCCAATCGGCTGGGCACCGGGGCGTCCCTGACGCTGGGCGGTGTCGGCGGCGGCGGTATCTATACCAATGTCCGGCCCGCGAGCGGAACGGCAAACACCACGATCACTTCGTTGACGGTGGCTCCCGGAGCCAGTTCCATCAGCCAGTTGGGCAATGGAACCAACGTCTTGAACGTGACGAACGGGACCAGCCAGTATGTGCGCCAGACGGGCGGCGTCCTGGAAGTGAATGGCGGTGGTGGCGTGGTCAACCTGACCTTCACCACGGCCCCGACAACTTCCGGCAATAGTTTCATCGGTACCGGAACGAGCGCGATGCTCCTCGGGTATGTCATTGAAGGATCGACGTGGAACTTTAACCAGCCGGGCGCAGCCAATACCCCGTCGGTGAGCTCGAACGATGTTTTCACCTCCGGTACGAATGCAAATGTGACGAAGGCCGACACGATCTCGGCGACGTCGACGGTGCAGAGCATCAATTTCACTTCCTCCTCCCAGGTTGCGCTGACGACCAACGCCGCGCTGACAGTTCAATCGGGTGGTATCCTTTTCGGTGGGAACGGCGCCACCGCCGGTGCCTTGAATGGCGGCGTGATCAACGGCACCGGCTCCATTCAGGCGGCCAGCGGGTTGGATTTGTGGATCGGCACCGGTGGTGGCGCCTCCGCCAGTGCGCTGATTGGGACCTCGACCATCTCTGCCACAATTCTGGACGATGGCACGGGTAAGGGCCTGACCAAATTCGGTGTCTCCACTTTGCTTCTTTCCGGGAACAACAGTTACACCGGGCCGGTTTACCTGAATGCCGGAACGCTCGCCATCGGCAGCGCCAATGGCTTGGGTCTGGCCAGCAGCACGGCGAATCTGAATTTTCTCGGTAACACCACGTTGCAGGCTTCGGGCTCCAATTTCAGCAGCATCCGCAATGTGGTCATTGCCGGAGGGAGGACCGCAACGATTGACACGAACGGGCAGAGCATCGGACTTTCCGGGGTGATTTCGCAGTCGGGCAGCACCGCTGGTCTTGCCGATAGCCTGGGAAATCTGACCAAGGTCGGCAACGGTACCTTGACGCTCAATGGTGCGGCGGCCAATACCTACACTGGTCTCACCACGGTGAATGCAGGTACCTTGTTGCTGGATAACTCCAACTTCGTCGCCGCGACGAACCTCGTTGATAACAATTCCGGGCTCGTCTTGGGGAGCGGTAACCTGACGGTGAAGGGCCGGGCCACCGGCGCAACGAGCCAGTCGTTCAACGGCACCACCCTGACCACCAATACGGGCGGCAGCATCACCACCAATACCAACGGCGGGAGCGGCGTCACGGTCAATCTCGGCACGGTTGTCCATAATGCGGGCACCTCCCTGAATTTCGATACCTCGGCGGGTGGTACGATCACGTTCGGAGCAGCCAACGCAACCCTCGGCTATGCCACCGTCAAGGATTCTACGGGTGTGGGACTTGCCTTGGTCAACAATGGCGTCATCAGCCGGTTGACCGGACAGACGACTCTGACCAACGTGGCCACCAACGGAAACGCCAACTACATCACTTCCGGTGCGCTGAACATGACCCAGAGCACTTTTACCGTTCAGTCTCTCACCCTGAACGGAACTTCGGGCGTGGGAACCTTGGATTTGGGTGGAGCCTCCAACGTCATGAGCCCGGCCTCGCATGGTTTGCTCTCGTTTGGCTCAAACGCCTATACGATCCAGAATGGCCAGGTCGGCGCCGCCAATACCGAATTGGATGTCCACACCATGGGGACGGGCGGTCTAACCATCAGCGGCACGATCGGCAGCGGCTCCGCCAGTCTGGTCAAGGACGGCTCGGATGTGCTGACGCTTTCCGGCACGAATGCCTACACAGGCGTGACGGTGGTCAATGGCGGCACCTTGAGCCTGACGGGAACCTTGGGGGCAACGGCCACGACGGTCAATAGCGGGGCCACCTTGAGCATCACGGGAACGACTTCCGGTGCCACGACAGTCAACTACGGTGGCACGCTCAACATTGGCGCGGGCGGCACGATCAACAATGCTCTCGTCACGATCAACAACGGTGGAAACATCACGGAGAACGCGACCGGTATCATCGCCGGTACCGGCTCCGTGACGGTGGCGACCGGAAATATCGGCACGATCACGCTGGCCGGTGCCAATACCTACACCGGAGCGACGACGGTCAATGGTGGCATGCTGAACGCGGGCATCGCTTCGGTTACCGGCACGAGCGGCGCCTTCGGCAACGGCTCGGCGCTCACGCTGGCCAATGTGGTCGGCACGGGAATCAACCTGAACGGCTTCGATACCACCATCGGCTCCATCACGGGCGGCGGTGTGGCGGGGGGCAGCGTCACCCTCGGGGCCAATACCCTGACGGTCGGCACGAACAACACCAGCCCGGCGGTCTATGCGGGCACTGTTTCCGGCACCGGTTCGCTGGTGAAAGTTGGCACGGGCACCCTTCTCCTCTCGGGTGCGAATTCCTATTCGGGAGGCATGACGGTCAAGAATGGAGCGGTCATTCTCCAGTCCGCCACCGGGGCTGGCACGAACACCATTACCCTGGGTGATTCGACCCCAAGCAATAGCAACAGCGCATCGCTGGGCTTGATCAATGTGACGGCCACCAACGCCATCAACGTCGCGGCCGGTTCTTCCGGAACCCTGACGATCGGTCAAGGCACCGCCACTTCGGGAACCTTGAGCGGGCCTGTAACCCTGGCCAACAATGTGACCCTCGGTGCCGTGAGCGGAACGGGTGGCCTTAACACAACGATCACCGGCGGAATCACGGGAACGGGCAACGTCATCCTCGCTTCGAACAACGCCGCCAGTGGTGGCTCCGTGACCATCTCGACGGGGGCGGTCAACATGGTCGGCTCGATTACCAGCAATGGTACGGTCAGCACGAATGCCAATACCATCAACTCGGTGATCGGAACGAATGTCACGGGTGTGACCCAGAACAGTGCGACGGCAGCGCTGGTACTGGCCGGAGCCAATCTCTACACCGCGGATACCACGGCGCAATCGGGCACGTTGAATCTCCTCAATTCCCTCGCGCTGCAAAAGAGCACGCTGAACCTGAATGGCGGGACGGTGACCTTCGGCAGCACGACCGTGGCCATTACTGCGGCCACGGTGGGAGGCTTGGCGGGTAGCGGCAACATCACCCTGGCCAATCAGTCGACGGTGCCCGCTGCGGTCAACCTGACAATCGGCAACAGCAACACCAGCACTGGTTTCAATACGCTTAATCCCACGCTTGCCGGCAACATCCTGCAATCGGGCGCGCTGACGGTGACCGTGACCAAGGTGGGTACGAACACGCAAACCTTGAGTGGAAACAATACCTGGACCGGACTCACCACGCTCGCCGGCGGCACGTTGAACGCCGGAAGTGCCAACGCGCTGAACAGCGTGGCAAACAGCGGCGGCGTCCGGTTCACGGGCGGCACGTTGCAGTACAGCGCGCTCACCTCCGATTATTCGAGCAAGATGGCCAACAGCACTGGCGCGATCTCGATCGACACCAACGGCAACTCGGCGGCGCTGGCTTCCAGCCTGGCCAGTTCGAATACGGGTGGCTTGACCAAGCTGGGCGCGGGCACGCTGACCCTCTCGGCCGCGAATGCCTATACGGGCACGAACACCTTCACGGGTGGCACGGTGGCCGTCAGCGCAGCCAACAACCTGGGTAACTCCGCCAACACGCTCGCCTTCAATGGCGGCACGCTGGAGCTGACCGCCAATACGGTGACGCTGAATGGCGCCGCCACCGTGACGGCGGGCAGCACGGCCAACTTCCAGGTCGATAGCGGAGCCAACCTTACGCTCAACGGTATCGTGGGACAAAGCGCCTCTTCGGGTGGCTTGACCAAGACGGGGCTGGGCACCTTGACCCTGGCGGGCAGCAACACCTACACCGGCCTGACCACGATCAGTGCGGGTATCGTGGACTACACGAACTCGACCGCCTTCGGTGTCAATAGTGCCATCACGGTTGCCTCCGGTGCGACCGCCCGGGTGGCCGATGGCATCGATGGAGGACCCCAGACGCTGACTTTGGCTGGCACGGGAGCGGCGGGCACTTCAGGTGCGCTGGAAGCCTTGGGTTTCACCACCTATTCCGGTTCGATCGTTCTTTCGGCTGATGCCACCATCGCCTCGGACAGCGTGTTGTTGATTCTCAACGGCAGCACCATTTCCGGTGCAGGCAAGACGTTGACCGTGGCGGGTGCGGCGGATACGGAAATCGACAGTGCGATCACCACCGGTTCCGGCGGCTTGGTCCAGAACAGCACGGCCACCACCTCCCTGCTGGGGGCGAATACCTACACCGGAGCGACCACGGTCAGCAACGGGACGCTCAAGGCGGGGATCGCCAGCGTGGCGGGAGTCAGCGGTGCGTTCGGTGTCAACTCGGCGGTGACGGTGAGCAACGTGTCCGGCGCGGCGGTGGATCTGGATGGTAACAATACGCAGATTGGTTCCCTGGCCGGAGGCGGTTCGTCGGGAGGCAACGTCGCCCTCGGTTCGGCGACCCTGACCACCGGGGCGAACAATACCAGCACCACCTATGCGGGTTCGATTTCGGGATCGGGCAGCGTCACCAAGATCGGTACGGGTGTCTGGAACCTGACGGGAGCCAGCCTCTACTCCGGCGGCACGACGGTGACGGGCGGCGGACTGAAGGTCAACAACACCTCGGGTTCGGCGACCGGTTCCGGCCTGGTGACGATTCAGACGGCGGCCACACTCAGCGGTGGAAGCACGGCGCTGAATGGTGGGAGCTTGGTGACACTCGGAACTCTCTCGCATATCCCAACCCTGCAGACCTATGCGGCTGGAGTTACCGGTGTGATCGGTGGTCCGGTCACGGTGGAAAGCGGTGGTCACCTTGCCCCGGGCAACAGCGTCGGCACGATCACGATGGCGAGCCTGACCTTGAACAGCGGTTCGGTTCTCGATTATGAGTTCAACGGTTCGGCCAACGACTTCACCTCGATCTCCGGGACGCTGACGCTGAACGGCGGTGGGTTGAATCTCTACCAGGAGGGAGGCACAACCGCCTTCAACGCGCCGGGGACCTACGATCTCTTCAGCTACGGAAGTCTGGACGGCTTCGGCATCGGTGCGCTCAGCGTGCTGAATCCGAATGCGGGTTACACCTACACGTTCTTCAACGACAGTGCGGATAACCTGATTCAGTTGCAGATCGCGGTGGTTCCCGAACCGGGGACCTGGGCGATGATGATCGCCGGTCTGGGTGCGTTGTTCTTCATCCAGTCCCGCCGTCGCCGTAGCAACTAAATGAAGATGGACGGCAGAAAGAAAGACGCGGACGCTGTCCGCGTCTTTCTCCATTTACCGGCCTTGGGTTTCACTGTCCCGTCACACTTTTCCCCTCTGATTCCGTTCATGCGCTTGTTCCTTGTTTTATTGGGTCTGATTTGCTCTTCGGCATCCGGCTGGGCGGTGGACGTGAAGGATTGGAATCCCATTGGGCGGGTCGATCCCAAGATCGGAAAAGACTCGGTCACGATCCAGGATGGTTTTCTGGCTGGCAAGGAATCGTGGGGCGACTGTGAATTGAGTTTCCGGGCCAGGGCGCCGGAGGATGTGGGCCAAGTCCAAATCTGGGCCGGTCTGCGGGGAAGAGACCGCGACAGCCGCTATATTTTCGGGTTGCGGGGAGGGGACAACAATGATGTCTATCTCGCCCGTTACGCGCCCGATGGGGATGACAAATTTCTCGGAGTGGCACCGCTTGATTTCAAGCCAGCCCCGGGTACATGGTACAAGCTGAGAGCGGTAGTTCGGGGCAATCGCTTTCTCGTCTACGTGAATGACGAAACGTTGCCGCGGATCAATGTCGTCGATGACGCGCCGCTTTGGAAAGAAGGCGGAGTATCTCTGGGCGGAGGATGGTTGCCGGTGGAGTTTCGCGATGTGGCCGTCCGTGAAGTCCCGGCCACGGAAGCGGTTGAGACGCAGGTTAGGCAGGCTCCGGGCATCGATCGCCAAGCGAGGCGCCTGGAGGAACGGGCGGCCTATCGTCCGTTGAAAATCGAGCGCCTGGAACCGGGCCGCACGGAAATCTCGTTGAACGGGAAATGGCTTTTCGAACCGGACCAGGAGTTGACCAACGGCCCCCAGCCCCTCGCTTCCGATTACGATGACACCGGGTGGCACGTGATGGATGTGCCCGATTTCTGGACGCCCTGCCTCTCGTGGCTTTATGGTGAGACAGGCTTCAAGCTCGGTGATGGGGTGGCTTCCAGCAAGGGTATCTCGGATCACCTCTTCGAGGCCGAACAAAAGCGCCTCGATGGTTATACCTTCGATTGGAAGAAAACAAAAAGCGCCTGGTACCGGCATTATGTCGAGCTCCCGGCGGACATGGCAGGCCGGCAGGTGCAGCTCCATTTCGACGCGGTGGCGAAGGTTTCGGAAGTCTGGGTCAACGGCCAGTCGGTCGGCTCGCATACCGGGATGTTCGGCGAGTTGGCCTGCGATATCACAAAGGCTGTTCGCCCGGGAAAAAATGTCATCGCGGTCCATGTGGTCGGCATTCCCGAGAAGCATGGCGATAACAAAGTCGTCGGCGTGGCGGTAACCGTGGAAGTCACTTCCGCCATGTTGAATTCGTTGCCCCACGGCATGTTCAAGGATGACGCCAGTGGCATCTGGCAGCCTGTGAAGCTGGTCGTTACCGCCCCCGTCGCCGTCAACGATATCTACATCCGACCCAAGGTGGACGGAGCCGATTTCGATATCGAGGTGCGCAACGGCGGAACCGAGACCAACAAGGTGCAGGTCGGCTACGTCATCAAATCAGCCGGGGATGGAGCCGTCCTTGACGCTTCGACCCGTGACGAGGATCTCACGGTTCCTCCCGGCGGCGTGCAAACACTGACCCTCTCCACACCGAAACTCAGCCCCCGGCTTTGGACCCCCGCCTCACCGAATCTCTACCACCTTGAAGTCAAGGTCAGCGCCAATGGCCATCCGGTGGACCTGCTTTCCACGCCGTTCGGTTTCCGCACTTTCGTGACGGACAAGGCCCGTTTTCTCCTCAACGGAAAACCGTTTTGGTTGCTGGGCGCCAATCACTTTCCCAGCGCGCTCCGGCCGAACGATGCCGAACTGGCGCACAAGTTCATCGAGCTGGCCCGGGAGGGCAACGTCCGGGTCACGCGCTCGCACACCGTTCCGATGACGGAGACATGGTTGCAGGCGGCGGATGAACTGGGCATGGGGGTTTCCTTTGAAGGCACCTGGCCCTGGCTGATGTTGAACGGGCCGCCGCCGGATCCGAAATTGCTCAAGGTGTGGAAGGATGAGTTTGCCGCGCTCGTGCGCAAATACCGAAACCACCCCTCGGTCCTGATCTGGACGGTCAACAACGAGATGAAGTTCCCCATTTTCGACAAGGACGATCCGGCGTTGCTCAAGAAAAAGTGGGCCATTGTCGATGACATGATCAAGACCATCCGCCGGATCGATCCCACCCGGCCGATCGTGGCGGATTCCAGTTACACGCGCAAAGGGGTGGGCAAAGAATATGAGGATTTCATCAAGCCGAACGGCATCGACGATGGGGATATTGACGACTGCCACGCCTATTTCGGTTGGTATGAACCTTCCTTTTTCCACTTCTTCAAGGGAGAGTTTGGCACGAGGGCGTGGCCGGACCGGCCCTTGATCAGCCAGGAAATGTCCACCGGTTACCCCCGGAGCGACGACGGGCATCCCACCCGCGCCTACCTCTTCAATCACCACACCCCGCAGGCGCTGTCCGGAGACGAGGCTTACGAAAACCGCGATCCCGCCCTTTTCCTGAGACAGCAGAATTTCATGACCAAGGAATTGGCGGAGACCTTCCGCCGCGCGGACCGGAACGATTGCGCAGGCATCCTCCACTTCGCCTACCTCAGCTGGTTCAAGGACGTCTGGAACGCGAAGACGATTGCCCCGCTTGCGACTTACCACGGCATGCAAAAAGCCCTGCAACCGGTGCTGGTCAGCGCGGAGCTTTACGGTCGCCATTTCTACGCCGGGACGACGGTGCAGCGCCGCATCTGCCTCGCGAATGATGCCAACGATTTTCAGGATCTCCCTGCCGGTCAGGTTACTTGGGAAATCCAGCATGAGGGGAAAGCCCTTGCCCAAGGTTCGCTCGCCTCGCCCGCCGTGGCCTACTATTCCAACCAGTGGCTGAACGTCGCCTTCAAGTTTCCCGATTTGCTTCCCGCTCCCCGGATCAATGCGCAACTGGTCCTGAAGCTGGAAGCTGGAGGAAAAGTCGTCTCGCAAAACAGCTACGATATGGTGGTGGCCACGCCCGAATGGGCGAGGGGAGGGCTGTCCGCATCCGGGAAAAAAATGCTGGTGTTCGATCCCGCTCATCAATCAGACAAAGCCTTGGAGGGCTTGGGCGTGATCAACCTGACTTCGCTGGAAGAATTGAAAGATGGTGGAACCGAAACCCTTGTCCTCGGCGATGCCGCCAAGACGTTGGCCAATGCCCAAGCCGCTGCCCGGGTAAAAGCTTTCGTTGAATCCGGCGGCCAGCTCCTTCTCCTGAATCCCGGGGCGCAATTGCCCCTCTTTTTGCCCGATCAAATCTCCGGCTACCGCGCGACAAAGTCGGGCGAAGTTGCGACCATGCACATTGCCGAATCGAATGTCTTTGCGGGTTTGGAACCGCTCGACATGGCCTGGTTCGAACTCGGTTCCCCCAAGCTGCCCCTGGCTTGCCGGGGTGTTTACACGATCAACCGCACCCGACCGGAGGTCGAAGCGCTGGCCGATCATTGCGACATCCACGCCTACCTGAAAAAGAAGTCCGATATCATCGCCCTGACCGGTTCACCCCTGGTGCGGATCCGACTGGGCAAGGGAACGATTCTCGCCAGCGAAATGGCACTGGATGCCGCGCCGAACGATCCGATCGCCCGTCGGTTGGTCTTCAATCTGGTGGGCTCATTGCAGGAACAAAAATTACCCTGATCCGAGAGATGAAATCCACCTTTCCCACCCTTCAGCCATGACGGCGATATAAGCTCAGACAAGCAACCTTGAAAAATAAGATGAATACCTTACGCCGACATCCACGTGCAAAACACCTCTGCTGGTTTGTCTCTGCCGCCATTTGTTTATTGTTCCTCGCGGTATCCGGTAAAGTTCATGGAGAGGATGCGGAGGTGAAGCGGGGCGTTGGCAATAAACCCATGCTGCCCCCGGATGGGATTGTTTCCGGGCAGGATTGGCGCATGCAGGATGCGCTCTATCTGGGCAAGTTCCGGGCCCAGAGCATCGATGAAGCGATGAACGTTGCCTTTATCGAGGAGACCAAGATCGAGCCCAAGGAGCATATGCGGACGGAGGCGCGGGAATGGAAACTGGGGCACCCCGAAAGCAGCATCTGGCGGGCCCACGCATTGGATCTGAAGGATGGAGGCTCCTCCTTCGCCGTTTACTTCAGTTTTTGGGTTTATACGCCTCGGTCGATTTCGATGGATGATCAGGTCACCATTCTATTGCTGGTGGCGGGCAAGGGTGGTGTTTTTGTGAACGGAAAGCCACTTGCTGCCGGTGAAGGCAAGACGGGGCAAGATCTCCGCACCTTCATTCCCTTCGATCGGGTGGAATTCCGGAAAGGATGGAATCATATCCTCGTGAAGTTGGCGGGAGGGGAGCAGGATATTGAGAATGTGCAGCAGCGCGCCTCACTGATCTTCTTCATGAAATTCGCCGATCTCGGGACGGCCCGCGACATGATCACGGCAGTCTCGATCCTACCCGCCGAGGGCGATTCCTCCACTCTGTTGAAATAGAAAGTCCGGCGGCTTGTCCGATTGGGCCGAGAGTATAAGATAAAACGTATTACCTTTATGCGCTACTTTCCGTCGATTGCCGTTTCCATTCTCGCCCTGTGCCTTTCTTTCAGCGCCGGCGTTTGTGCGGAGGTCCCTGCGCAGAGAGTTGCGTTGACGGCGGAGGTGAAGGGTATGGCGACAGAAATGTCGAACGTTTCGGTGGAGGGCCGGGAAACGAAGGTCTGGCAGACGGCGGAGCACGACCGGGTTTTGACCTTCGTCCCATCCGGAAGCTCGCCTCTGCCCGTGGCGGGCTTTCTCTATCTGGAAGTGACCTATCTGGACAAAGGCTATGGCCGGTTGACCGTGCGGTATCCGGGGCCTGAGGGAAAAATGATCAAGCCCGACAAGTTCACCCGCATCATGCTGGCCGATACCGGCAAATGGGTGACGGCGGAACTCAGGTTGGCGGGGGTGCCCGATGTGGGTGTCCCCAAGCTCCAGATCACCTTGGAGCGGAACAAGGACAACAATACTCTGGCGGTATCCCGGGTGATGCTTCAGAACACGGCTTTTGCGGATGCCCATTTCCAGTACGTTTGCCAGGAGGCTTGGAAGCGTCCGTACGACGGGATTTCCGCGCCGGGGATCGATAATCAGACCCTGAAGGGCAAGGTCATGGTTGGTTATCAGGGCTGGTTCCGGACGCCCAACGATCCTTATGACGAGGGTTGGATTCACTGGGGCGATATGAACCAGGGGCGCTTCACCACCGACATGTGGCCGGACAATTCGGCCTATGACGCCGAGGATCTGGACAAGGCGGCAGATGTGAAAACTTTGAGTGGAAAGCCCGGCTATCTCTTCTCTCCCGGCTGGCCGGAGGTGGTGCGAACCCAGTTCGGCTGGATGCGCGATCATCGGATCGACGGGGCCTTCGTCCAACGCTTCGTGGGCGGCCTTTATGCGGTGAACGGTCACCCGGAATGGGTTCTCGGCAATGTCCGGGCGGCGGCCAATCAGCAGGGGCGGATCTGGGCGGTGGAGTACGATGTGAGCGGCTGCCCGGATGACAAGCTGTTGGAAATGCTGAAGAAGGACTGGACCTGGATGGTCGACGAATTTGGCCTCAAGAAGGATCCGAGTTACGCCCATGAACGGGGCAAGCCGGTGGTCTTCATCTGGGGCATGCCCTTTGCAGACCGCAAAATCAGCCTCGCCACGGCCAATGCCGTGATGGATTTTTTCAAGAACGACCCGGTCTATGGCGGGAATTACGTGATTGGAGGCATTCCCGGCCAGTGGCGCAAGATGGACGCGGGCTGGCAGGAACATTTTCGAAGATACGATGGGGTTTTGGAGTGGATGTCCAAAGACTATTCGAATGATGTGGCGGACTGGAAAAAGGCGGGGATCGACTACTATCCGCATGTCTGGCCCGGTTTTTCCTGGGCCAATCTGAAGCATCTCCCCACCGGTGCGACTGAGCAATTCACCCCGCGTGCTCATGGGCAATATTATGAGAATCTCATCTCCCGGGCGGCACAGGCGGGGGCCGACCGGCTTTTCGTCGGCATGTTCGACGAGTACGATGAGAGCACGGCCATCATCCCCATGAGCGACGATCCACCGCCCACACCCAGGGAACCCGGCACCTCGGTCAAGTTTTTCCCGGTTCCGGGACTGAACGAACATCCGGAGACCGCCCACAAAGAACAGGTCGCGCTGACATTTGACGGGACGACGGCTCCGGCGAAGGGCACTCCTCCGAATAATTTTTCCATGCGCTGGGAGGGACAATTGATTGTTCCGGCGGAGGGCGACTACACCTTCGATATCGAAGGCGCGGCCGGTGATGCCGCCGCTTTGTGGATTGATGGGAAGCAGGTCCTCAAGATCGCCCGTCTGGGGGAGGGGAACAGTCCGGGCAAAGCCCTCACATTGAAGGCCGGACAGCCAGTGGTTTATCGCCTCGAATACAACCACGGGACCGCGACGGGAGCCCTGAGATTGACTTGGCAAAGGGCAGGAGGAGCCAGGGAGGAAGTTCCTGCGGCGGTCTATGTCGACGCCTGGGGCCGGTTTCTCACCAATGAAGGCGACCCGCCCGATCTTTACCTGAAGCTGACCTCGGAAGCCAAGGATATGATCACGGGCAAGCGAGCCGCGACTGATCTTTCGGTCAAGTAACGCCCCAGGCTCGGCTCCCATGACTCATTCCCGCGCGCTGATCTTCTCCTTGATTCTATTGCCCGGACTTTCCTTGCGGGCGGAACCGGAGCGGCCAGCCACTTTCTGCAATCCGATGGATCTCCCCTATCGGTTTCAGTTGGAGCCAGCGGTCCGGCGGGAAGCGGCCGATCCCACTCTGGTCGTGTTTAAGAACGAGTATTGGCTCTTTGCCTCCAAGAGCGGAGGCTACTGGCACTCCCCGGATGGCTTGCACTGGATCTTCGTTGAATCGAAAACACTGCCGATCGAGAATTATGCGCCCACGGCGGAAGTGGTGAACGGACGCCTGCTCTGGGCCACCGGGGGGCACGGAATTTGGACCAATGACGATCCGTCCCGCGATACCTGGGTGCAAATCAGCAAGTCCGGCATCCCCGGGGACCCGGCGCTTTTCTATTCAAAGGCCGGACGGCTTTACGTCTATGGCGGTTGCAGCGATAAAGCCCCGATTACCGGAGTCGGGTTGGATTTGAAGACATTCCAGTCCATTGGAGACCCCGTACCCTGTGTGAGCGGCGACATGCAGAACCGGGGATGGGAGACCTTGAAGGAGAACGGTCGGCCTCCCTTCATCGAAGGATCCTGGATGACGGAACACGCCGGCACGTTTTACCTTCAGTACGCCGCTCCGGGGACCGAAGTGGACGGTTATGGCGATGGAGTCTTTACCGCCAAGGATCCCTTGGGACCGTTTACCTATGCGCCCTACAGTCCCTTTTCCTTCAAGCCGACCGGTTTCATCCGGAGCGCGGGGCATGGCAGTACCTTTCAGGATCTGGCCGGTAACTGGTGGCATATCGCCACCATGTTGGTGGGGGAGAGAGCCTCTTTTGAGCGACGCGTGGGGCTTTTCCCGGCAGGTTTCACCTCCGGCGGCGAGCTTTTTTGCGATACCTACCTCGGGGATTACCCGCACTTCCCGCCCGGGACCGCTTCCGGTCCGAAACCGGCGACACCGGGCTGGATGCTGCTCTCCTACCGCAAGGCGGCAAAGGCCTCCTCCGAGCTCGAAAAACATCCGGTTGAAATGGCCTTCGACGAGAACATCCACGATTGGTGGAGCGCGAAGACCGGGGACAAGGGCGAGTGGCTGGAGGTCGATTTGGGCAAACTCTGCCGCATCGAGGCGGTCCAGACCAACTTCATGGACCAGGACGCGCAAATATTTGGGCGTTTGCAAGGCGATGCCTATCAATATGTTATCGAGGTATCGAGCGATGGGGTCGAGTGGAAGCTTTGCATCGATAAGAGCCGGAATGAGGTCGATTCTCCTCACGACTATGTACAACTGCCCGCTCCTGTCCAGGCGCGGTATGTTCGCCTGACGAACCTCCACTGCCCGGCCGGAGCCAAGCTTTCAGTCAGTGGTTTTCGCATTTTCGGCAACGGCTTGGGAGAAGCCCCGGCCCGGGTACAGGGGATTAAAGCCACGCGCGACGCGGCTGACGCCCGACGGGCGACGATTTCCTGGCCACCCTCCAAGGGTGCGGAGTTTTACATCATCCGTTACGGGCTCACGTCCGGGACCTTATTTGCCAACCAGCAAATCTACGAAGGACAGGAATTTACTCTAAAGACCTTGAACGCAAGCACTTCCTACGTGGCAACGGTCGATGCCGTCAACGACAGCGGTATCACCAAAGGAACCGAAACGGTGACGATTCCCTGATCGCTTCTTTCCAAGAGCTATTGCATTCGACGACTTTTTCGCAAATTTGCTTGCGCGGTTGGAAGGACCGTGGCATAACTAATCCATGGTTAAACGAATAACCATTTCTGCCCTCACTCAACCTTCCTTTAACTCTTTATTCCCATGAAAACTGTAGCCTGTCGGTCTTCCCAAGGTTTCACGCTGGTTGAGATGCTGACCGTCATTTCGATCGCCGGAATCCTGGCCGTTTTGACCATCCCCGCCATTCAAGGCGTCCAGCAGGCGGGCGAATTCGACAAGGCCCTTTACGGCGTATCCGACTCCCTGAACCTGGCCCGCGCCTATGCCATGGCGGAAAATACTTACGTCTATGTGGGACTGACCGAGCTTGACCGCTCCCAAAAGACCACGGACACGCCGCAAAACAAAGGGGTGGGCCGGATCGCCCTCTCCATCGTGTCGACCAAGGATGGCACGCCCACCGTCAGCACCGCCACTCCCGCCACGGGAGATAACCTTACCCAGGTGCGCAAGGTCGCGGTATTCGATGCGATCCACATTGCCTCTGGTCCCTTCACCACCGGCACCGGGACTGGAAATATGACAAGGGCGACCGCGTTGACCCCCACCACACCGACCCTGCCTGTCAGCACCCTGGCCTCGGGCTATTCCCTCCCCATGGGAAGCACGACTGGCTCCGGCCAGTATAACTTCAGCGACAATACCAATACGGCCATGATCTGTTTCACTCCCCAAGGAGGCGTCCTGCTCAATGGCGCCACCGTGCAATTGGTGGAAGTCGACCTTCAGCCCGTAAAAGGCACGGCCACCCCAAGCGCTCCGGCGAATGTAAATAAAGGCAACCATGCGGCTTTATTGATTGACGGAGTCACCGGAGCGGTCTCTGTTTATCGTCCATAGGCTTCGCTTGGAGGCGCGCAAACGCCTTCCAGGTTGGGTCTCTTCATTTCCATGAACCGGAATCGCGCAATGAATGGCCAGCGGCGAATCGTTTCCCGTTGGGCCTTCACCTTGATCGAGATGCTCGCGGCCATGGCCGTCCTCTCGCTTCTCCTGGTTCTGATTTTTAGCGTCGTGGGTTCGGCGCTCAAGTTGTCGGACTCCACCAGTCGCGGGGCCGACAATGCGAATGAAGCGAATCAGGTTCTGGACCGCATTGGTGCCGATATTTCCGCCATGCTGATCCGCCCGGATCTCGACCAATTCTACTACAAGGCAACGGGGAACGATAAAATGTTTTTTTACAGCCAGCAGACCGGCTTTTTCGATTCCACTGTCGTCACCGAGGGCCAGAGCCCCTTTTCTTTGATTGGCTACCGGGTTAATACGACCGGCAACGCGGCGCAGGTGCCGATGCTGGAGCGTCTGGCCCAGGGGCTGATTTGGGATAAGAGCAGTAATAAGACCGTCACTGCCGCCAGTTCCAGCGGTGTGACCGTAGATCCCAATGGGACGACGGGACCGCTGACCTTCCTGAATTTCGGCTCCGCCCGGACCTCCCCTGTCCAGACATTGACCGCCACGACGGCCACCACCATCCCGGGCCAGTGGACGACGGCGGTGGGGGCGACGGGGAGTGGCACGTCGGTCTTTTACAATACCATTGGCAACCAGATCTTTCGCCTGGAAATCTGCTTCCAACTCCAAAACGGCAGTTTCTCCCAGTACCCTGGCTATACGAACAGTGCTCCGGTCTATCCAATTGGCTTGTCGAATACCTCCGCCGTGGTGGTTGCCATTGCGGTCCTCGATTCGAAAAGCCGCAAGCTGGTTCCGGCCGCCAGTTGGGCCAAAATGATTACGGCGCTGGGGGATGCGACGGACGCCGGCCTGGGTGCCAGCCCGCCCCAGTTGATGGATTCCACCTGGAACACGGCTTTGCAGCAATCCACTTTTGCCAACACCGTCGGCATTCCAGCCCAGGCGGCGGCCAAGATCAAGGTCTATCAAAGGTACTATTACTTGAATTCGCCAAAGGCGCAGTAGTGGGTCTTTTTCTCTCCAAACTCGGCTGAGGTGTGATAAAACGTTTTATTTGTTTGGGGATACGCTTGCCGATCCGGCTATGAATTCCTTCCGCTTCCTTTTATTCGTGGTCTGGTTTTGTGTCGGGGACCCATGTCCACTGGTTGCCGCGCCTTCTCCTGCCCGACTCGAAAGGGAAAAGGAGATGGCGCTTCTACCTGCGGGAAGCTCCCTCCTCCAGGACATCGTCTATGCTGGGAAACCCGAGCCCGGCGACGATCCTGATTCCCGGCAGACCTTGGACCTTTTCGTCCCGCCGGGCAGGGGACTTTTTCCCCTGGTCATTTGGATTCATGGTGGCGGCTGGCATGAAGGGGGCAAGGAAAGTGGTGGCATCAATCTGGCCAGGGCATTTTTGCCAAAAGGCTTTGCTTTGGCGTCCATCGATTATCGCTACGTTCAGGACGCCTGCTTTCCCGCGCAAGTGGAGGACAGCAACGCAGCGTTGATTTGGCTGCGACAAAACGCCGTCCGATACTGCCTTGATCCCGATCGCGTCGGCGTGATGGGACATTCCGCCGGAGCTCATCTCGCCGCCCTGATGGCCGTGACCGGAGACGGACCGACGTTTACCAAGGGCCCGGTTTCGGTCCGGGTCCAAGCCGCTGTTTGTTGGGCTCCCATCGCCGATCTTGATGTTGATCGCGGTCAATGGCCGGCCCGGTCGTTCCTCCGGAATCCGCACGATCCCGCGATGAAGTTTTATCCCGGTGGCAACTACGATCCGGTGTTGGCGCGCCAAGCCAGCCCCGTTTCCCATGTTCATGCGGGAATTCCACCCATACTGATTTTGCACGGGGCCAAGGATGAACTGGTTCCGCTGGGGCAGGCGTCCACCTTTGCCGACCGGCTCAGGGAGGCGGGGGTGGACGTGACTTTCCACGTCGATCCCGCGAGCGGTCACAATGTCATGTCCGCCGGTGCGACGAACGAAGCCATCCAATTTTTTCAACGCACACTTCAACCATCTCCCTCATCTCCCTAAAACTACCATGCCCCTTGGAGCCCTCTTTTCACTTCTTTTCATTCTGGTTCTCGGGCCTGTCCGCGCCGACGAAACGGCTCCTTCGCCCTGCGGCAAGAATTTTATCGTCACGGGGGATCTGAAGCATTTTAAGCTGCCCAAGCAGGTCCAGGTTGTGGGCGCTCCCGAGGACGGCAGGTACAACGAGGAAGTTTTTGCCCCCACGCTGGCCGCGCGTGTTGAGGGACTTCCGGCGGGTACTTATACTGTGGTGATCGATTTCGCGGAGGTCTATCACCATGCCCCCGGCCAGCGCGTGATGAAAATCGCCAGTGGCGATACGGTTCTCGCCAAGGGGCTCGACCTTGTCGCTGTCGCCGGATTCGCCAAGGCTTACAAACTCGAAGCCAAGGTAAGCCATCAAGACGACGCCATTCTGGGGCCGCTCGTCATTACCTTCACGGGGGTGCGGGGCAATGCCAAATTCAATGCCATCCACATTCTGGATGCCCACGGCGATGCCGTTGCCTGTGTCAAGGCGGGGGATCTGTTCGGCTCGGCCGATGCCGCTGCGATGGTCATCCCAAAGATCACCGATCCCCTTATCTACACCGATCCAGATCAGCCGATGGACGCGCGCATCGACGATCTGATCCGGCGCATGTCGCTGGTGGAGAAGGTCGGGCAACTGATGAATGTCGCCCCGGCGATCTCCCGCCTTCAGGTGCCGGATTACAATTATTGGAGCGAGTGTCTCCATGGCATCGCTCGGAATGGCCATGCCACGGTTTTTCCGCAGGCGATCGGGATGGCAGCGATGTGGGATGAGGACAAGATCCGCCAAATTGGCGAAGTGATCGCCATCGAGGGACGCGCGAAGTACGAGCAGGCCCAGAGGGACGGAAATCATGGCGAGAATCGCGGGCTGACTTTCTGGGCGCCCAATATCAATATCTTCCGGGATCCCCGCTGGGGGCGCGGGCAGGAAACGTACGGGGAGGATCCCTATCTGACGGCCCGGAACGGCGTCAATTTCATCCAGGGCGTGCAAGGCAACGATCTCCGGTACTTGAAGGCCGTCGCCTGCGCGAAACACTTCGCCGTCCACAGCGGGCCCGAGCATGGCCGGGGTGGATTCAACGTCGATCCCGATCCGCGGGATCTCTACGAGACCTATCTGCCCCAGTTCCAGGCAGCGGTGGAGGAAGCCCATGTGGAGTCGGTCATGGCCGCCTACAATGCGATCTACCATGTCCCGATGTCCGCGAACAAAGGGCTGCTGACCGATCTCTTGCGGGACACATGGGGATTCACCGGACACGTTGTTTCCGATTGCGGCGCGGTGGGTAATATCGTGGGCGGACATCACTACAGCAGGACGTCGGCGGAAGGGGTGGCGGAGGCGATCAAGGCGGGACTCGATCTCGAATGCGGCGGCACCTACCGGCATTTGACAGAGGCGGTTGACCAAAAACTGGTCACTGAAAAAGAGATCGATCTTGCCCTGCACCGGGTCTTGCGCGCCCGGTTCCGTCTGGGGCTTTTCGATCCACCTTCCCGGGGGCCGTGGGCGAATACGCCCATGACCGAAGTCGAGAGTCCGGAGCATCTGGCCTTGGCGCGTGCGGCCGCCCGCGAGTCGCTGGTCTTGCTGAAGAACGATCACATCCTGCCGCTCGACAAAGGATCCCTCAAGCGTATCGCGGTGCTGGGACCCAATGCCGACGCCCGTCTGAATGGCAATTACAACGGGGAGCCCTCTCGTCCCATCACTATTCTCCAAGGCATCCGGGATGAGGTGGGAGATGCCGTGAAGGTAGAATATTTCAAGGGTTGCCCTCGCGTGCAAAATCCCGCCAAGCCCAAGGACGATGTTTTACCGGGGGATTACCGGAAAGCTCTGGCCGCCGCGAAAACCGCGGACGTCATCATTTTCGTGGGTGGGCTCGACACGGCCATGGAGGGTGAGGAATCCAGCTATACGGCTCCCGGCTTTGCGAATGGCGATCGTCTCTCCATCGAAATGCCCGCTGTGCAGGAGAAGCTGTTGCAGGATTTGCAGGCCACCGGAAAACCGGTCGTATTCGTGAATTGCTCCGGCAGCGCCGTTGCGATGCCCTGGGCGGCCGCCCATCTTCCGGCTATTCTACAGGCATGGTATCCGGGGGGAGAGGCGGGGGCGGCGGTCGCCGATGTTCTCTTTGGTCGCTTCAATCCCTCAGGGCGGCTTCCCATCACTTTCTACCGTAAAACTTCGGACCTTCCGGCTTTCGAAGATTATTGCATGGCCAACCGCACCTACCGCTATTTTACCGGCCAAGCGCTTTTCCCCTTTGGGTTTGGCTTGAGCTACACGAGCTTCGATTATCTTCCGGCGGAAATCGCGACCGCCCGGGTGGCCGCAAAGGATACGCTGCAGGTGGTCGTCCCGGTCAAGAATACGGGTGATCGGGATGGCGACGAGGTGGTTCAGGTTTATCTGCGTCACCGGGATTCACCTGTACCCCAGCCCATCCGCTCCCTCATTGCCTTCCAACGTGTGCCCTTGGCCAAAGGGCAGACGGTTCGCGTCTCGTTCGCTATTCCGGTCGAGCGTTTCCATTACTGGAGCGTGGACCACAAAGCCTATGTCATTGATGCAGGAAAATATGATCTCGAGATTGGCGCTTCGTCTGCCGATATCCGGCAGACGCTTCCCGTCGAGGTTCAGTGAAACCTGCGCAGTTTGCAGCATGAGCCACCTCATGTCCCGGCGCCGCTGGTCACGACTTCTGCTGGGGACTTTGGGCACGTGGCTTATTCCCACCTTTCTGCTGGCGGGGACGACGGGCTCATCGACTTTTGCCGGCTCGCTCAAGTGGGCCCGCCTGAAGACCGCCAGTCCCTCATGGGATCGCCACGCCCGCGCGGATTCCCGCATGCTGCGGTTTATCCGCGAAAATACCTCGCTTGAAATCGAACCCCGGTGGTATGCCGCCGACGTGCAAAAGCTCGACCAGATGTGTGGCTTTCCCTTCCTTTTCTCGGAGGGGCTGCACCATGTCACCGATCCAACCGGCCTCGCCAATCTCCGGGAATATTTCAAACGGCACGGCTTTATCTTCATCGACGCCTGTATCAATACCCGCGACGTGAATCCCGATCCGGACGCCTTTTTGCAGAAGGAGATCGAGACTCTCCAGTGCCTTTTGCCCGATGCCACGATCAAGCGGCTGCCCGATGATCACGAGATTTTTCATCTCTGGTTCCCCATGAAGGACGGCCTGCCCCACACCTATGTGGATGACCGTTACAATCCCGCCTGGGCCCGCCACGGTCTCTATGCGGTCTACTCCGATCACCGACTCGTCAGCCTGATCAGCCTCAGCGGTCTCCAGTGCGGCTGGGATTGGGCCCATCACCCTCACGATCACACCGTGTCCTGCGAGAAGATGATGCTCAACATCTACGCCTACGTGGCCATGCGTTCCTGATATCGTTAGTGCATTGTTAATATGATGCACACGATGGCTTGAGGAAAGTCTTCTGCACCCTGAAAGGGGGCAGATCTCTCAGCCCAGCGGTTGACGCAGCAGCGTCTACCCTGGGAAAAAACGATGGGGCGCAACGCTGAAAGCGTTGAAT
>FTJN01929908.1_pt1 | contig 21510 bp, 21 predicted proteins | sample 1658361 | NCBI WGS metagenome assembly FTJN01 (sample SAMEA3914819, study PRJEB12502) | metagenome | biome: forest; material: soil | place: Canada | collected 2010-06-26 | depth 0.3 m
CCGCCGCCCGCGCCCCCGCCGCCCCCACCGCCGCCCCCATCGCCCCCGCAGATGAACTGGCGCGCGCTGGGCTCGATGGTCACGCCCGACGGCCAACGCCTCGTCTGGCTCGCCAAGGGCAGCGACGAGATCACCGTCAAGTCCGGCACGATGCTGGACGACGGCTATGTGGTGCAAAGCGTCGACGGCCAGGCCGTGGTGCTGCTGTACCCGTCGATCGGCACCACCGTTCGCCTCGATCTGCCGCACGCGCAGGCGGGTAACCCGTAGTCGAAACCGCCTCGGGTATCCGCGATAATTGCGGCCTGGCCGGTCGGTGGCCGCTGAGACCGAAAAAACGAGCATATGAGCAAGATGTTGGCCCTGGGAGGGGTAGGTGAGGGCCACTTGGGGGCAGCATCGAGCGGACGTCGCTGGGCGGCTGCATTGCTGACCGTCGTTGCGCTTGCCGGCTGCGCCGAGCAGCGGCTCCATGACAACAGCCGCGACCTGCTGCGCCAAGGCGACTACGAAGCCGCCGTCGAAGCGCTCGACGCGGGCGCGCACGCCTACCCGAACAACCCGCAACTGGGGGCCGACGCGATCCAGGCACGCCGCCAGGCGCTGACGCTGCTGATCGCCGACGCCGATACCGCGCGCAAGCAGCAGCGATTCGACGATGCGAAGGCCGCGCTCGAACGCGCGCGCAAGTTCGACGCCACGGGCCAGCGCGTCGAGCCCTTGCTGGCGCAACTCGTCGTCGAGCGCCGCCAGTTCGAGGCGCTGGCCAAGGCCGACGAACTCGTGAAGGCGCAGGACCTGCGCGGCGCCTCGCGCGTGATCGCCGAGGCGCTCAAGGACAACCCGCGCCAACCCCCGCTGCAAGCCGCGCAGCGACGCATCGAGCAACTGGCGCATGCGGCGCAGCCGCGCGGCTACGTGCGCCTGAAGGAGACCCGCCCGATCTCGCTCGACTTCCGCGACGCGAGCCTGCGCACGGTGCTCGAAGCGGTCACGCGCAACAGCGGCGTCAACTTCGTCCTCGACAAGGACCTGCGCGTGGACAGCCGCGTGACGATCTTCCTGCACGGTGCGAGCGTGGAGGACGCGGTCGACCTGATCGTCAGCACGAACCAGTTGGCGCGCAAGATGATCGACGACCAGACGATGCTGATCTATCCGAACACGCCGGACAAACAGCGCGACTATCAGGAGCAGGTCGTGCGGGTGTTCTACCTCACGAGTTCCGAGGCCAAGGGCGCCGCGGCGTTCCTGAAGTCGATGCTCAAGCTGCGCGACCCGTTCGTCGACGAGCGCTCCAACATGCTGGCGCTGCGCGACACGCCCGAGAACGTCGAGCTGGCCGAACGCCTGCTGAGCCTCTACGACACGGCGGATCCGGAGGTGACGCTGGATCTGGAGGTACTGGAAGTCAGCACGTCGCGCCTGACCGAGCTTGGCCTGGCGTTCCCCAACAGCGTGTCGTTCACGCCCCTGGCGCCGTCGGGCGCGTCCGGGCTGACGCTGGGCAACATCAAGAACCTCACGCGCAACGACATCGGCGTGGGCGTCGGCGCGGTCACGCTGAACCTGCGGCGCGAGGTGGGCGACACCCGCACGCTGGCCAATCCCAGCATTCGCGTGCGCAGCAAGGAGAAGGCCAAGGTCATGATCGGCGACAAGGTACCGGTCATCACGACGACCACGGGCCAGGCCGGCTTCGTGTCGGACAGCGTCAGCTACCTCGACGTCGGCCTGCAACTGGAAGTCGAGCCGACGGTGTTCGCGGACGACGACGTGGCCATCAAGATGGGCCTCGAGGTGAGTTCGGTGACGGGGCAGGTGAAGTCGGGCAACGGCACGCTGGCCTACCAGATCGGCACGCGTAACGCCAGCACGTTCCTGCGCCTGCACGACGGCGAGACGCAATTGCTCGCCGGGCTGATCAGCCACGACGAGCAGACGACGGCGACGCGTGTGCCGGGGCTGGGCGACCTGCCCGTCGTCGGCCGGCTGTTCTCCAGCCAGTTGGACAACGGCTCGCATTCGGAGCTGGTACTGGCCGTGACGCCGCACATCGTGCGCAACGTGCGCCGACCCGATTCGGACGAGGCGGAGTTGTGGATCGGCACCGAGTCGGCGCCGCGGCTGCGCGCGGTCTCGAACCGCGCCGCGGTGCCGGCGCCGCCGTCTGCCTCCGGGCCTCTGGCTGGCGTCGCGCCGAGTGCGCCCGTGCCCGTCGCTGCCTCGCATGCGATCCCCGCGCAGGCGGGCGTTGCCGCAGGCTCGCTTCCGACCCTGCACTTGACTGGCCCGGCTTCGGTCAAGGTGGGCGACCTCGTCCGCATGAACATCGACCTGGATTCGGCCGTGGGCCTGCGCGGATTGCCCCTGCAGCTCAGTTTCGACAAGGACACGCTCTCGCTGCTCAGGGTGGAGGAGGGCGGCTTCTTCTCCAAGGACAGCGAGACGACCAGCTTCACGCAGACGATCCAGGGCGCCGATGGCGTCGCGCGCGCGGGCGTGCTGCGAAACAGCGCGACTCCGGCGTCGGGCCAGGGCACGGTCTACACCTTGCAGTTCAAGGCGATCAAGGCCGGGACGGCGACCGTGGCCGTGACGGGCGTCGATGCGATCAGCCTGGGCAATGACGTCGTCGTTCCGGCGCCGCCACCGCTGGCCTTCACGGTGCATTGACCATGCGCGGCGCCCGTGGCTTCTCGATGATCGAGCTGATGGCCGTGCTCGCGGTGCTGGCGGTGCTCGTCTGGGTGTCGCTGCCCCTCGCGGAGGCCACGCGCGAACGCGAACGCGAGCACGAGTTGCAGCGCGCGCTCTGGCAGATCCGCGACGCCATCGACGCGTACAAGCACCAGTCGGACAACAGCGGCGTGCTGCGCGACCCGGGCCTGTCGGGCTATCCGCCGACGCTGGCCGCGCTGGTGCAAGGCGTACCGGATCCGAAGGCCGGCGGCCGGCTCATCTATTTCCTGCGCCGGATCCCGCGCGATCCCTTCGCACCGCCGGAACTGCCGCCGGAGCAGACCTGGGGACTGCGCTCGTTCCAGAGTTCCGCTGCGGCGCCCGCGCCCGGCGCGGACGTCTACGACGTCTACTCGAAAGCATCCGGCACCGGCCTGAACGGCGTGCCGTTCCGGGCCTGGTGAGGTGGGATCATGAAGCGCGGCATGCTCGGATTCACGTTGATCGAACTGCTGGTGGTGATGGCAGTCATCGGGCTGCTGCTGTCCATCGCGGCGCCGCGCTACGTGCACCAGGTCGATCGATCGCGCGACGTCGTGCTGCGCCACAACCTCGACGGCCTGCGCCAGGCGATCGACCAGTATCACGCGGACAAGGGCGCCTATCCCAAGGCGCTGCAGGATCTCGTGGACGGCCGCTACCTGCGCGCCGTGCCGACGGATCCGATCACCGAACGTGCCGATACCTGGATCATGGTGCTGCCGACGGGCGACCCCGGGCCGGCCTGGTACGACGTGCGCAGCGGGGCGCGTGGCGTCGGTGGTGACGGGACGTCTTATGCGAGCTGGTAGGTCTCGGTACGGATCGCCGGTCGAGCGGGCCGGCACGCAGCATGGATTCACCTACGTGGCCGTGCTCGCCATCCTCGCCTTGCTGGGCGTTGCGCTCGCCGCAATCGGCACGCGCTGGGCCGACCGCGTGCAGCGCGAGCGCGAGCAAGACCTGCTGCGGGTCGGTCAACTCTACGCCGAGGCCATCCTTGCCTATCATCGAGGCTCGCCGGGCAGCGACAAGACCTGGCCGAAGAACCTGCAGGACCTCCTGCTCGATCCGCGGATGCTAAGCACGGTGAGGTACTTGCGTGCGCCCTATGGCGATCCGATGGTGCCGGGACAACCGCTCGGCCTCGTTCGTGCCGCGGACGACACGATTCGCGGCGTCTACAGCACCAGCGCGGCGACGCCCTTCCAGGAAGGCACGGTCGACCTCGGTGTCACCGTCCTTGCGCCGGCGCGGCACTATTCCGACTGGCAGTTCATCCCGAAGGCAGATCCATGAAGCCCATTCACCCTCGCCGCGGCGGGACGCCTCGCTCCCTTGCCCGCCACGCGTCCTCGAAGGGCTTCACGCTGATGGAGCTGTTGGTCGTGATCCTGATCATCGGCCTGCTGACCGGTATCGTCGGTCCGCGCCTGCTCGGGCAGATCTCGCGCTCCGAGGTGACCACCGCCAAGGCGCAGATGGACGCGTTCGACAAGGCGTTGCAGGCCTATCGACTGGACTGCGGCCATTTCCCGACGACGACGCAGGGGCTCCCGGCGCTTCTTGCCCAGCCCGCGGACGAACAGCGCTGGCATGGGCCTTATCTGCAGAACGCGATCCCGCCGGATCCCTGGGGCACGCCGTACCAATACCGATCGCCGGGTTCGAACGGCAAGGACTTCGACCTGGTGAGCCTGGGACATGACCGTGCGGCCGGCGGCACGGGCGACGACGCCGACATCGTTCGATGAACTGATCCCCGCGTCACGACCCATGTCCACTGTTCTTGCCAGCTTCGATGTCCGGCTCCTGCGAGCCGGCGCGGGTGTCGTCGAGCAGACCTGTCTAGAAGCGGCGGGTGAGGCCGAACTGCGCGCGCAACTGGCTGCATCGGGAGCGACGGTGCTCAGCGTCAAGCCTCGCCTGTCGACGCCGGCGCTGGCCACCAGGATGGCGGGCCCCGCCCGCTTCGACGTGGGTTGGTGGTGCCGCGAGTTGCGCACGCTGCTGCTGGCCGGCATGACTGCCGTCGAGGCGATCGAGACACTGGCCGCCGGCCGCCACGACCCGGTGCGCGAGCGGGTGCACGCTGCCTTGCTCAAGTCCTTGAGCGAGGGCCAGGCGCTGTCGCGTGCCATGGCGAACGCCGGCGTGTTTCCCGAGGTGCTGGTCGCCAGCGTCATGGCCAGCGAACGCACCAGCACGCTGCCGGCCGCGCTGGAAGACTACCTGCGCTACGACGGCATGCTTCGCAAGCTGCGCCAGCAACTGGTGAGCGCCGCGATCTATCCAGCCGTAGTCGTCACCCTCGGTGGCGCGATCTGCCTGTTCCTGCTGCTGTTCGTCGTGCCGCGGTTCTCGCGCATGTACGCCGACCTGCGCGGACCGGTGAGCGGTGCGACGCGCATCGTCCTGTGGGTGAGCGAGACGGTGCAGCAGCGCTGGCCCCTGCTCGTCGCCGCGGCGGCTGGCATCGCGATACTGGCGCTGCTCCTGTGGCGCAGCGGCGCGCTCGTTCGAGGCGCCGCCGCCCTGGTGGAAGCCATTCCGCCGTTGGAGCGCCAGTGGCGCGAGTTCAGGCTGGCCAAGCTCTACCAGGCCATGACGCTGATGATCAAGGGCGGCTACGCCTTCGACGAAGCCCTGCAGGTGTGCGCCGGGCTCGACTCCGGGCCGTTGTTGGCGCAGCGGCTGCAGAGCGTGCGAGCGGACATCGCTCGCGGCAAGAGCGCATCCGCCGCGCTCGCAGCGGCCGGGTTGACGGAGATCGTGACCGAGCGCCTGCTCGCCGTCGGTGAACGCACGGGCAGCTTCGCGACCGTGCTGCAGGTGATCGCGGATCGCCATTCGCAGACCTTCACCACGTTCGTCGAGCGCGCGACGCGCATCGTGGAGCCCTTGCTGCTCTTGATCGTGGCGCTGGCGGTCGGAGCCATCGTGGTGATGATGTACATGCCCATCTTCGATATCGCGGGCGGGTTGGGGGTGGGCACATGAGCGGACAGAACCCCGTTGCGCCGGCTGTCGCCGGCGGCGACAACCTGCATGCGGTGCTGCGCGCGGCGCGCGCGCAGCACCGCGCAGGCGCCGGCGCGGTGCTCGACATCCTGCTGCGCGGCGTCGATGACCCGTCCACGCTGGTCGCCGGACTGGCGTCGCGTGCAGGCGTCGCGGTGCTGCTCGACGCAGCCGAGGCGACCCCGGAGTTCGGCGCGTGGACGGCGGCCAGCGCCCGGCAATGGCGTTGCGTCGTGGTTCGGGTTCGGGACGGCGAGCTTCTCGTCGCCGCCGAGGACCCGTGGGACGAGGCGGTACTGCAACGCGTGGCGCGCGTCGTTCCCGGCGGACTTCCCGCGGCTGTCGCGACGCGCGCCTGCATCGACCGCTGGCTGGCCGGGACGGAGGTGTCGATCACTGCCTCCAGCCCCACGCGCCAGGAAGCTGCGGCCACGACAGGCGCCGGCGCGACGGTGGGCGGCGCATCCACCGGAGAGGGGCCGATCGTCGCGTTCGTCGATCACGCGCTGAAGGCCGCGTTCCGCCTCGGTGCCAGTGACGTCCACTTCGAATGCGATCGCACCAGCGTCAGCATCAAGCACCGCCTCGACGGCGTGATGGTGCCTTTCGCGAGAATGGACGGCACCCAGGCCGCGCAAGAGGTGATCTCGCGCATCAAGGTGCTCGCGCAACTGGACATCACGGAACGACGGTTGCCGCAGGACGGGCGCTTTCGTTTCCATCTGGGCACCAGCGACATCGACATGCGGGTTTCCATCATGCCCAGCGTGCATGGCGAAGACGCGGTGCTGCGCCTGCTGGACAAGGCCCAGCTCCGAGGCAACGACGACCGCGTCACGCTGGACCGGCTGGGATTTTCGGAAGCCAACGCCGGGGCCATTCGCGCGCTGGCCAGCGCGCCGAGCGGGATGCTGCTGGTCACGGGTCCGACCGGCAGCGGCAAGACGACGACGGTGTATGCGGCGCTGTCCGAAATCAACACCGGGCTGGAGAAGATCATCACGATCGAGGATCCGGTCGAATATGAACTGCCTGGCGTCCTTCAGATTCCGGTCAACGAGCGCAAGGGCCTGACGTTCGCGACCGGACTGCGCTCGATCCTGCGCCACGATCCGGACCGCATTCTCGTGGGCGAGATCCGGGATGCCGAGACCGCGGAGATCGCGGTGCAGTCGGCACTGACCGGCCACCTCGTCTTCACCACCGTCCACGCCAACAGCGTGGCGGACGTGGTGGGCCGGTTCCGGCATTTCAGCATCGACATGTTCGGCTTCATGGCAGCCCTCAACGGCGTCGTCGTGCAGCGATTGGTGCGCCGGCTCTGTCCTCATTGTGCGCAGCGCCACGCGCTCACGCCTGCGGAAGCTGCGTGGCTCGCGTCGGCCGGCCTGGGTCCTCAACGTGACGCACCGGCGCCGGCGGGATGCGCAGAGTGCCGCCAGACCGGCTACAAGGGCCGGTTCATCATTGCCGAGGTGCATCGCATCGACGATGAGCTTCGCGATCACATCACTGAAGGGGCACCGCTGTCGACGCTGAAGACGCACGCGACTCGGCATGGCGTGCTGCCGCTGCTGACACAATCGGCAGCGCATGTCGTCGCAGGCCACACGACGATCGAGGAGATCCGGCGGGTCGTGGGTGGAGTGTCGACGTGATCGAGATGTACCTGGGGACGTTTTCGGGCGGCTGGGCGATCGACGGCCTCACGCAGGCGTGGTCGGCGCACACGGAGCCGTCGCTGGCCCTCGAGCATTGGGCGCGCGAGATCGAGCAGGCACGGGCCGGCCGCTGGCGCAAGGCCCGTGTCGCGCTGTGGCTGTCCGGCGGACTGGCCAGGCCGTTCTTGTGCGGGCCGGTGGCCGGACTGACTAACTGGGCGGAGGCCGAGGCGGTGGCCGCCGCGGCAGCGGCCGAGGCGACCGGCTTCGATGGACCGTGCCGCGTGCGGCTGGAGGGATGGCCGGGCGACGCAGCAGCGCTTTGCACGGCCATCCACGCGTCGCTCGCGCAAGCCATCGACGAGGTCGCGCGCGTTCGCCGCGTCGTCTGGGGCAGCGTTCGCCCGCGTTGGGCAAGCCTGCTCGATGAGGCAATTGCAGAGCGGCCGTCTGTGCGCCTGTTGGCCTTCGCAGAGGAGGACGCATTCACGCTTTTGGGGGGCTCGTCGCCGCAGTCGTCGGTGATGCCGGCCCCCGGATTCGAAGTGGCCGCGACTTACGCGCCTGCCCCGGGCTCCGATCGGACGACGGCGTTGTGGCATCGGACGATGCTGTCGCGCGACGTTCAGGCTGACGATGCGTGGCTCGCCAGGCTGGAGATGCCTGCGTCGGGTGCCAGTTCGTCGACCGCAGATGAGACGCGCTGGCCCGCAACAGTCCGTGGATCCGAGACAGTGCGGTCATGAGGCGCATCGAAGCCCAGTTCCGGCCGCACTGGCGTCCCGGCCGCGTCGCAATGGCTGCGCTGACGACCTTTGCCGTGTGCGCCGGCCTCGCGGTCGGCGCAGCGGCGTGGGAGTATCAGCGCGTCGCGGCGCTGCGCACACGGATCGCACAAATCACCGAAGACGAATACAACGGCGTTCGGCCACTCGCGCCGCTCGTTGCACCCGCGTACGACGCGAGTGCCCGGCAATTCCTGCGCGAACGCGCCGCGGGTTGGGCACCAATGCTTCGAACGCTCGAGAGTGGCGCAATGATCGGCGTGACCCCCTCGTCGGTGGAATTCAACGCCGCCGACGGCTGGGCGCGTGTCGAACTGAACTATTCGGACTCCACGGCGCTGATCGAGTACCTGGGCAGGATCGACGAAGGCGTCTCTCCAGCCCAAGGCATTGCGCGCTGGTCGCTGGTCGAGACGAGAGTGCTGCCGAGTACCGGGCCGTCAAATGGTTCTTTCTCCTCTCCAGTGCCGGAGCGCGGGACGGGGGAATCGGTGGCATTGATTCGATCAAATTGGCTTGATGCCAATCCAGTGCTCCAGCGAGAAGTAGGGGCGCCATAGGACGTGTCAGTCCGAGCCGGTTTGTCCGCCGGTGGTGCAGCAGAATGCAGCGATATGAACAATGCTGACCGCACTCCTTCCGAACACCTTGAACCCGCAGGTCAGCGACCTGCGGGGTTTTATTCTTTCAAGTGACCCGGCACGGGCCCGAGCTTTTCCAATGCCAAGCGCTGCGCGCCCGACTTACAGCCTGTCGCGCCCGCGCGCCAGCAGCCGCATGACGGCGTCCCGTTCGGCGTAACGGCCCGGTGCGACCTGTGCGAGCGCCGCACGCGCTCGCTCGTGCAAGCGAACGGCCATCGCGTCGTCGCCCAGCGACCTGTCCGCGCCCGACAGTTCGGCCGCGAGGTGCGCGATGAGCGCGGGCTGCGGGGGCGCCATCGCCGTGGCCGATGCCAGTGCTTCCTGCAGCGGCGGCCTGGCGTCGGCGGGGCGGCCCAACCGGCGCAGCGTCTCGCCAAGCAGCAGGCGTGCCCGGATCGCCTTCTCCGAGTCCTGGTTGGCGAGCACGGTGTCCATCGCGACGGCGTGGCCGGCCAGCGTGGCGGCCTGCACCAGGTCGCCGCTGGCCGCCATCAGCCTGGCCTGGGTCGCCAGCGCGAACGCGATGTCCGGGTGCGCCTCGGGATGGCGAGCGCGGGCATCGGCCAGGGCGTCGGCGGCGACCATGCGGGCCTCGTCCAGGCGGACGCGGGCGACAAGGATCTCGGCCAGGCAGGCACGGTCGTAGCTGCGGCCGTTGTCCGCGTAGTCCGCGCCCAGCAGGCGCTGCTTGCGGGCGATCGCCTCGCGCAGGCCGCTCTCGGCCTCGGCGTCGTCGCCCCGGCGGTGGTGCAGCCGTGCGAGGTTCGCGAGGACCACGGCCTCGCTCAGTCCGGTCGCGGGCTCCAGCGACCGCGCCAGGGCCGCGGCCCGAAGGTAGTTCGACTGGGCCTCGTCGAAACGGCCCTCGACGACGTGGATGTTGGCGAGGTCGTTGAGATGCCAGGCGGTACGGCCGTTCGGCCGCGCGTACAGCCGGGCGTCGATGTCGAGGGCGGTGCGCATCAGCGGCTCGGCGTCGCCGGCGCGGCTGAGCTGGAGCAGGGCCGAGGCCAGGAAGGTCGACGCGTCGGCGACGTCCGGATGCGACTCGCCGAGCTTGGCGCGGGCGCGCGCCAGGGCTTCGCGCAGCAGCGGTTCGGCCCGGGCCGGGTGGCCCGCGTCCATCTGGATCCAGCCCAGGTTGGTCACCACCTCGGTCTCCACGTCGCCTGCATCCGACCCGCGACGTGCCAGCGCGAGCGCCTGCTCGCCGAGCGCGATCGCCTTGGTCGATTCCCCGCTGCGCTCGACCAGTCCGGCCAGCCAGGCGAGCGCACGTGCCTCTTCCGGGGCGCCGCGCTGCGGCCCCGCCTCGACCGCCTCGATGGCGCGCTGCAGCCGCAGCGTCGCATGGTGGACGTGCCCGAGCTCGTCTTCCTCCTTGGCGAGCAAGGTCTCGATGTGGAGGGTGCGCAGGTCGGCCGCGCCGAACTGCGTCGCCGCCAGCGCCGCGGCCTGTTCGAGGGGCTGCCGTGCCCGATCCGGATGGCCGTTGCGGCGCTCGAGGTCGCCGATCAGCGCCAGGATGTCGGCCTGCAGCGCCGGTTGCATGCCGAAATCGCGGGCGATGCGCTCGCGTCCCTGGGCCAGCAGGATCTCCGCGGTGTCATTGCCGGCCGGGCCGCTCGTCGCGCGGTCGAACAGCCCTTCGAGAAAGGACTTGAGCGCGTCCGCCCGTCGCGCCTCGTCCTGGGCGGCGAGTGCCTGCGCCCGGGTCTGGCTGGCCGCGGCGCGGGCGAGTCGCGCCTCGTAGAGCCCGGTCGCCGTGGCGGCGACGAGCAGGGCGGCGAGGGTGACGCTCGCCGCGACCGCCAGCGCATGCCGCCTGACGAACTTGTGGACGCGATAGCCGATCCGCGGGGGCCGCGCCTGCAGCGGCTGGCCGTCGAGATAGCGCTGGATATCCTCGCGCAGCATGGCGACGCCCGGGTAGCGGCGCAGCGGATCGGGTCGCGTCGCGGCCTGCACGACCGCGTGGAGCTCCACGCCGAGTCGACGCCGCGTCGCATCGTCGCCACCCGGCGCGCTCCCGTCGGCGTTTCCGGCCAGCAGCTCGGCCAGCATCACGCCGAGCGCGTAGACGTCGATGGCGGTGGTCGCTGCATCGCCTGACAGTTGCTCGGGCGCGGCGTACGCGCGGGTCATGCGCCGGGCCAGGGTGCGGGTCGGCTCGCCGTCGCCCGTCAACAGCTTGGCGATGCCGAAGTCGACCAGTTTGACCTGGCCGTCCGCGCTCACCAGCACGTTGCTCGGCTTCAGGTCGCGGTGCACGATCAGGTTGCGATGGGCGTGCTCGACCGCCGCGCACACGTCCACGAACAGGGCGAGCCGCTCCCGCGTCGCCAGGCCGCGGCCCTGCGCATGTCGGACGAGGGTGTCGCCGGCCACGAACTCCAGCGCGAGGAAGGGCGTGCCCGTCGGCGTGAAGCCGGCGTCGAGCAACTGGGCCACGTTCGGATGCTGCAGCCGGGCAAGGATGCGCTGCTCGCGCAGGAAAGCGCGGCGCTCGTCCGCGTCGTGCACGTCGAGTCGCAGCAGCTTCAGGGCGACCGTCTGCGGCCCGCCCGGCAGTTCGCGCCGCGCCTCGAACACGCTGGCCATGCCGCCCGCGCCCACGAAGCGCAGCAAGCGGTAGCCCGGGATCTCCGGCAGCCGCTCGGCGAGCCCGTCCGCGAGGGCCGGCAGCCACTGCGCGATGCCGCGCTCCAGGGACGCGACGGCCGGGGCGTCGTCGAGCGCGCGCTCGACCAGCACCCGCAGGCCGGGGTCGTGGCAATGCGTGCGCAGCCAGTCCGCGCGCTTCGGGGCGGGGACGTCGAACAGGCGGTCGATCAGCGCTTCGATCTCGATCCAGCGGTCGCTCAGGTCGTTCATCATCGGCGGCGCCGGGTGGCGCTCTCCTCTTGCCTTTAGCGCGATCCCGCGGTGATCACCGACATCGGCTCAGGCATCCGGCACCAGGCAGGCCGACAGGAACGTGCGCGCCTTCAGCCAGTCGCGTTCGACGGTGCGCGCGGTGATGTCGAGGAGCTCGGCGATCTCGGGGCTCGACAGGTCGCCGAACAACCGCAGCTCCGCCACGCGGGCGAGGCGGGCGTCGAGCGCGGCCAGCTGGCGCATCGCCTCGTCGATCGCCAGCACGTCGAGGACGTCGGGGCTCGCCGGCTCCGTCATCTCCGGGGCCTGGCGTTTCTGGGCGCGACGGCGTCGCGCATGGTCGACCAGGATGTGGCGCATGGCCTGGCTCATGTAGGCGTACAGGTGCGCACGATCGGCGAAGGCCGCCGCGCCCTTGTTCGCCAGCTGCAGCCAGGCCTCGTGGACGAGCGCGGTCGTCTGCAGGGTGTGAGCCTCCTCGTGCCAGCGCTGGCGGTGCGCGAGCCGGTGCAGCGTGGCGTAGATCCCCGGCATCAGCCCGTTGAAGGCGGTGGCGTCGCCGGCGGACGCGCGCGCGAGGAGGTCGGTGATCGGCAGGTCGGCGTTCATGCACGGAGCGCGGGCTGGAGAAGGCGCGAAGATTTTTTGCGTCGGGATGTCGGTGGAAGCGACCGCTTCGCGCTTTAAAGGGAGATGGCGCGCCTTGGGCCGACCATCTCCCATCCATCCACTTTACGAGAGTTCCTTCATGTCTGACAGCACCTTTTCAAGCGCCCCTTCCGCCCTGGCAGCCGGACTCCTGGCCCTGGTCGTCGCGACCACCAGCGCGATCGCCGCTACGCCGGCCGGCACGGTGTCGACGGCCTCCGCAGCACCGGAGCAGGTCGACAGCGCAATCGACGCCGTGCTCGCCGACGGCGCGCTCGCCTACGTGTTCGAGACCCTCGACTATCCCGGCGCATCGTCGACGATCCTCTGGGGCATCGACGACTTCGGCGGCCTGACGGGCCAGTACGCGGTCGCCGGCGGCCCGGCGCACGCGATGACCCGTCTTCATGGCAAGTTCGAGCCGCTGGACCCCGCCCGGCTCGGCACGTATTTCAGCGCCGCCGGCGGTCCCAACGACGTCGGCACCGTCTTTGGCGCCTACGCCGACGCGACCGGCGCTCAGCATGGCTACGTGATCCGCAACGGCCGCTTCGAGACGGTCGATTTCGGGGCCCACCTCAACTCGAACGTGGACGGCGTCAACCTGTTCGAGGAGATCCTGGGCGTCTACTGGGACGCGGACGGCGTCTTCCACGGGGTGCTGCGCCGGCACGGCAAGGACACGCGGATCGACGTGCCCGGCGCACGCGACACCTACCCGCTGGGGCTGAACACCGGGGGAGAGTCCGTCGGCTATTGGGACACCGACCCCAAGGTCACCCATGGCTACCACCGCAGCGCTGCCGGCAAGATCGCGCTCCTGGACGTGCCAGGCCAGCAGAGCACGGTCGCCTTCTCGATCAACGATCGCGGCCAGGTCGGCGGCTACTACACGGACCCGGCCGGTTCCCTCCACGGCTTCGTCAAGGCCGGCCGTCAGATTCGCGTGATCGACGTGCCCGGCGCGGTGGCGACGGTTGTCACCTCCATCAACAACTGGGGCAGCGTGGCGGGCGAATATTTCGATGCCACGGGCGGGCGGCACGGGTTCGTCGCGACGCCGAGGTAGGCGGCGAGGGCGAGGCCGGGAAGCCGTTGCCAGGCGCTCGGGAGGAAAAGCCCGGCGCCTCCAGCGAGTCGCCGCGCCATGTTCCCGAGTGCGCATGCCGGGCCCGCGGGCCCGGCGCGACTCAGTGCGGCGATGCAAGCGACGGCGCGCTCCTGGGTGCGCCGCCGCCGCGACGCTTCAGCGCGACGGCCGCGAAGCCTGCGAGCAACAGGCTCAGCGTCGCCGGCTCGGGGACGGCGCTGGCGGCGTCGACGAACACGGCGCCCTGCACGAAGACGAGGGCCTGGTGCGGCTCGTCGCCGTGCAGCTCCGTGACCGTGAACCTCATCGTGCCCTGGTAGGTCGCCGTTCCGTTGGACAGGCCGAAGATGGCGGGATCGCTCCCGGCGTAGCTGATGAAGCCGTCCTGGCCGGTCTCGGTGCTGAAGGTCAGGAAGATCGCCGCTTGCGCCAGCTCGGATCCGGTCGGCGCGGGGCCGCAATAGTGCACGGGGTATGTGGGCGAGCAGTACGCCCACCGGCGAGATGCCGGCAGGCCGTCGGCGGAAAGCACGACGGTGTAGTCGACGTCGATCGTCTGGCTGGTGAACGGCCCAAGCCAGATGCTGAGCAGAAAGCCATCCGAGATCGCGCCCGACGAGTCCATGGCGACCAACGCGGTCGGCGAGTCGAAGAAGCTGATCGACGCCGAGGCCTTCGCAGAAGCGGCCCCGCTGAACAGGAGGCCGGCGGCCAGCGTGGCCGCGACAAGCTTGCGTTGCATGGCGATCTCCCCGGTCGGTACGACGGCAGTCTAGCCGGCGAGTGCCGGCACGGGCGCCGACATCCCTAGTTTCGACCGAGCGTGCTGGACAGTCGCGGCCGACACCTGGTGACCCCAGGACGCGTGTCGCGGAATCTCCTGGGCGACGACGTCACTCGCCGGCGTGGATCCTGCGACTTCGCGCAGGATGACGAGGACCCATCCAGCCACGGCATTCCGCGCGCAGCGCGGGGTCCATCGCCCGCGACGGCGTCATTCGCCAGCGTGGATCCTGCGACTGCGCGCAGGATGACGAGACGCGTCACTCGTCCGCGTCGTCGACCGACTCGCTCGCGTGCGCCAGCGAATCCGGCCCGTTGGCGCCCAGGTCGTCCAGCGACGGCGCGCCCGCGAGCTTGCCGGACGGGCCGTAGGTCGCCGGCATCGACGCGCCCTGGCTGAACGTGACGACCACTTCGGGACTGGAATCGGCCGGGGCGCTGCCGGAGGTCGCGTCGCCGGCGGCGTCGCTCGGCGAGCGCAACTGGCGGTCGAATGCCGCGGCGGCGGCGTAGAGGTCGCCGGTGCCGGTGGGTGGAATCATCATGGCCAGGTCCTTGCAAAGAGGCAGTGGCCAGTGATCGACGCCGCGCGCCGGACCTTGAACACGCGGGAGGCCTCGAAGCTGAAGCCTTCTTGAATGTGATGCGCCATCGTCGCGTGAGCGGGCAGATGTCACGTCCCGGACAGCAATTGGTTACAGCCCGGCAGGGCGACGACGATAACGGTTCATCGGTGGCCAGCCCACCTCTCCGCCCAGGTCGCCACATCATGAACATGCAACACGCCATCGCCTCCGCCGCCCGCGTCGAGTGGGAACTCCTGCCCTCGTTGCTCAACGTGCTGGGCAACCGTCGCCAGCGCGCGCAGCCGGCGTGGCGGGAGACGGAGGTCTCGGCGTTCGACGTGGTCGCCGAACCGTCGGGGCCGTTCGAGGAAGTGCTGCCCGGGCTGGCCATGCGCGAGGTGCGCGAGCCGGACATCTTCCAGATCTTCTTCGGCTGACACGCCGAGCGGGCGCGCAAGGCGTTCGCAAGGCACGCGCTCGCCGCCCCGGCACAATCGAAGCCCCGCAACCTCCGGGGCAGGTGCTCCAGGGCTCTCCCTGGCGACTCGCCCCCTGCCGCCATGTCGCCTGCCGCGCACCATCATTTCGTCGACGCCGCGATCCTCGATCTCCGTCCCACGCAGATGACCGCCGGATTCGCCGAGGTGGCGCTCAAGCGGCGCGAATGGGCGGGCCTGACGAAGAAGAACCGCAAGGAGCTCCTGGCCTCGCACTGGTTTCCCGCGGTGCTGGGGCCGCGCGGACGCAGCTACATCGTCGACCACCACCACCTGGGCCTCGCGCTGCACGAGGAGGGCGTGGGCCACGTCAAGCTGATGGTGCTGGACGACCTGTCCTACCTCGCGCCGACGATCTTCTGGCGCGTGATGGAGCAGCGCAACTGGGTCCATCCGTTCGACGCGAGCGGCGAGCGCCGCCCGTACACCGACATCCCGACCCGCATCACCGAGCTCGCCGACGATCCGCATCGAAGCCTGGCCGGCATGCTGCGCAGCGCCGGCGGCTTCGCCAAGGACGCGTCGCCGTTCGCCGAATTCCTGTGGGCCGACTACCTGCGTCCGCACATCACGCGCGCGCAGATCCGCAAGGGCCTGGAAATCGCGTTGCGCGAGGCCCAGGGCCTGGCCCGGAGCCCGCTCGCGCGCTACCTCCCGGGGTGGTCCGGCATCACGCTGGCCCCCGCCGACAAGCGCAAATGACGGCCGGCGCCGGCGCTCCGCCCGTCGCGACCTCGATCAAGGCCGACCTCGTCGCCGGGGTGTCGATGGCCGGCCTGCTGCTGCCGGAGGCCGTCGCCTACGCGGGCATCGCGGGGCTGCCGCCGCAGGCCGGCGTGCTCGCGTTGTCCGCGGGCTTGCTGGCCTACGGGCTGATCGGGCGTTCGCGCTTCGCGATGGTGTCGGCGACGTCGTCGTCCGCGGCGGTGCTCGGCGCGGCGACCCTGTCGCTCGCGGGGCATGACGCGGTACTACGCGCCGCGCTCGCCGCCGGGCTCGTGCTGGCCACGGGCCTCGCCTTCCTGGCCGCGGGCATGGCGCGCCTCGGCTCGATCTGCAGCTTCATCTCCCGGCCGGTGCTGCGCGGCTTCTCGTTCGGCCTCGCGCTGGTGATCATCGCCAAGCAGTTGCCCAAGCTCACGGGCACGCACCCGAGCGCCGACGCGGCCCCCGTGCTCGCGTGGCAGTGGCTTGCGCAATCGCCGCAATGGAACTGGAGCGCCATCTTCCTGGGCGTGGCTTCGCTGCTGGCGCTCAAGCTGCTGGCGCGCCTGCCCCGGCTGCCTGGGGCGTTGCTGGTGATCGCGGCGGGCATCGCCGCGGCGCAGGGCCTGGGCCTGGCCGCGCACGGCGTGGCGGTGGTCGGGCGCATCGACCTCGCGCTGTCCGCGCCGTCGCTGCCCGCGTTGACGCAGGGGCAGTGGGTCAGCCTGGCGGAGCTGTCGCTGGCGCTGGTGCTGCTCGTCTTCGCCGAAAGCTACGGCGCGATCCGCACGATGGCGAACCAGCACGGCGACACGGTCGACCCGAACCGCGACCTGCTCGCGCTCGGTGCGTCGAACGTGCTCTCGGGACTGTTCCACGGACTGCCGGTCGGCGCGGGCTTCTCGGCGACCGTGGCCAACGAGGCCGCCGGCGCGACGAGCGCGAAGTCGGCGTGGATCGCCGGCGGCGTCGTGCTGGCGCTGGTCGTGCTGTGCCTGCCGTGGATCGAGTTGACGCCGGAGCCCGTGCTCGCGGCGGTGGTGATCCACGCGGTCTCGCACACCCTGTCGCTGGCCGCGTTCAGGCCGTACTTCGCCTGGCGGCGCGATCGCTTCGTCGTGGTGGCCGCGGCCGTCGCCGTGGTGGCGCTGGGCGTGTTGAACGGGCTGCTGGCGGGCATCGCGATCAGCGTCGCGCTGACCTTGCGCGGGCTGTCCGAGCCGCGCATCAGCGAGCTGGGCCGGCGACTCGACGGACACGACTACCTCGGGCTGCAGCACGCCGGCGTCGCGCGGGTGGCCGGCGTGCTCATCCTGCGACCGGAGGCGCCGCTGTTCTTCGCCAACGTGGAGCGCATGCTCGCCGAGATGCGCACGCGCATCGCGGCGGCGGCGCCGCGCGCGTTCGTGCTGAGCCTGGAGGAGACGCCCGACCTGGACGGGACGACCATCGAGGCGCTGACGGCCTTCACGGCGGAGCAGGGCGCGGCGGGCCGGGCGACGGTGCTCGCGCGGCTGAAGGACCCGGTCATGGCGCTGCTCGAGTCGGCGATGGCCGGCCAGGCGAGCACGCGGCTCGAGGCCGGGAGCGTCGACGACGCCGTGGTGTCGCTGGCCGCCGCGGTGGCCGCCTCCGCGTCCGCCGGCACCTAGTCGCCGCAGGCGGCATTTTGTGTCTTCATGCATCCGCCAGGCTGGGCGGGACCCCCGATTGCCATGCCATGGGGTCGATTCAATGAATGGAGAACATCAAATGAACAAGTCTCTCGCCACCCTTCTCGCCACGGCCGCGGCCGCCACGTTCAGCATCGGCGCGTACGCGCAGGATGCTCAACCGGCCCCGGGCACGCCCGGCACCACCACGACCACCACCACGGTGACGACCGACACCATCGAGACCAAGATGGTTCCTGCCCCGGGCATCACGAAGTCGGAAGCCAAGGACCTGAAGACGGAGTCCAAGGGCGACTACAAGGCGCGCAAGAACATCGCCGAAGCCAACCACGACCTGAACAAGGCCGACTGCAAGGTGAACTCGGATGGCGCCGTCGAACGCGCCTGCAAGGCCGATGCGCGCGCGCAGGAGAAGAAGGAAAAGGCCGATGCCAAGCTGATCCACAAGACGGAAACGCAGGACATCAACGCCGTGACCAAGTAAGTCCGGATGGCCGGGCGGCGGCGTTCGCGCCGCCGCCCCCTGACGAAGAAAGCCCCGAAGGTCATCGACCTCCGGGGCTTTTCTCGGTGTGCGTTGCGAGCATGAAAAGGGCTCTTCTCTGATCTGCGAGGATAGCCGTGCCCACGCGCAGTGACGCGCCTCGTCATCCTGCGCGAAGTCGCAGGATCCATGCTGGCAAATGAAGTCGCCGCAGGGGTGGATTCCGCGACTGCGCGCGGAATGACATCGCGTGATGGTCGGCTTCACGGCGACGCGGTGGCTCCCGCCGCAAATCCGCGATGACCTATGAAAAAGGCACTCGCGCGGGTCTTTTCGATAGCGACCACGAACGCCTTACTTGTCGAGCCAGTCGCTCAGTTCCTCCGCGTGTTCCTGTTCCTGCGACAGGATGTGCTCGACGATGCGGCGCGTCGTCGAATCCTTGTCGCCGATCAGCTTGACCATCTGCGAATACGCCTCGATCGCGACGCGTTCGGCCACCAGGTTGGCGCGGATCATCGACTTCAGGTCCTTCGACTCGTCGTAGTCGGCATGGCTGCGCTGGAGCAGGGTCGAGGGCGAGAAGTCGGGCTCGCCGCCCAGCTGCACGATGCGCTCGGCGATCATGTCGGCGTGCTCGGTTTCCTCGGTCGCGTGCACCATGAATTCCTCGGCGATGGCCGGCGAGGCGAGGCCCTTGGCGGTGTAGTGGTGGCGCTTGTAGCGCAGGATGCACACGAGCTCGGTGGCGAGCGAGTCGTTGAGCAGCTTGACGATGTCGTCGCGCCACGGGCCGTAGCTGGGCGTGATCGCGCCCTGGTCGATGTTGTTCTTCGCGGCGTCGAGGGCGCCCTGGTCGAGCTTGAGGGGCGCGCGGTGCGCGCTGGCTTGGTCGGACATGGCTGGCCTTCGTGAGTGGGGAGGTTGAATCTGCTCCGCCGCGGCAATCGGAGTGCCGGCCTTCTCCCGGGCACGCCGGGTGCGTCCTGCAGCGCTTGCGGCAAGCCCCGTGTCGCACGTGCGGCCGGGCTTGCGACTACAGTGGGCCGCAACGCAGGCCGGAGGACAACGCATGAGCTCGAGCAACAAACCCGTCACCGTCGCGGTGCTGGACGACTACCAGGGCGCCGCGCTGCGCCTGGCCGACTGGTCGGTGCTCGACGGCCGTGCCGTCGTCACCGTCTTCAACGACCACCTCGCCGGCACCGACGCCGTCGTCGAGCGGCTGAAGGGTTTCGACGTGCTGTGCGTGATGCGCGAGCGCACGCCGCTGCCGCGCTCGACGATCGAGCGCCTGCCCAGGCTCAAGCTGATCGTGTCCACCGGCGCACGCAACGCGGCGATCGACGTCGCGGCCGCCACCGAGCGCGGCGTCGCCGTCGCCTTCACGGGCTACACGTCGGCACCCACGATCGAGATGACCTGGGCGCTGATCCTCGCGGCCAGCCGCCACGTGGTTGCCGAGAACCTGGCGTTCCGGCGCGGTGGCTGGCAGCAGGGCGTCGGCGTCGGCCTCGCGGGCAAGACGCTGGGCGTGCTGGGGCTGGGGCGCGTCGGCGGCGCCGTCGCCAAGGTGGGCGCGCTGCTGGGCATGAAGGTGATCGCCTGGAGTCCCAACATGACGCCAGAGCGCGCCGCGGAGGGCGGCGCCACCGCGGTGAGCAAGGAGGAGCTGCTGCGCCAGTCCGACGTGCTCACGATCCACATGGTGCTGAGCCCCAAGACGCGCGGCCTGCTGGGCGCGGACGACCTCGCGCTGATGAAGACCACGAGCCTGCTGGTCAACACCTCGCGCGGCCCGCTGGTCGACGAGGCGGCGCTCCTGTCGGCGCTGACCTCGCGCCGCATCGGCATGGCCGCGATCGACGTGTTCGACGTCGAGCCGCTGCCCGCCGACCACCCGTTCCGCTCGCTGGACAACGTGCTGGGCACGCCGCACATCGGCTACGTGGCCGACGACCTGTACCGCACCTTCTATGGCGACACGGTGAAGGCGCTCGACGCCTGGATCGCCCAGCGGGCCAAGTCCGCCTGATGCGGCGCGGTCGGATGGCGGCGATCGCGCTGGGCGGCGTGGCGGCGCTGGCGGTGGCCGTCCCCTTGACGCTCGCGGGTTGCCAGTCCTTCGGCGAGCACGCCGACGGCGAACGGCTCGCGCGCATGGAGCGTTCGCCCGAATGGCATGACGGCGAGTTCCGCAATCCGCAGGCCATGTGGAACGACATGCTCGACGCGTTTCGGCACGGCCTGTCCAGCGTCCCCGACAACGAACCGGCCGCGCCGGTGCCCGTGGCGTCGACCGATCCCGCCGTCCTCGCCACCGCGCCCGCCAGCGGCCTGCGCGTGACGTGGTTCGGACACTCGTCGACGCTGCTCGAGGTGGACGGCGTTCGCGTGCTCACGGACCCGATCTGGAGCGATCGCGCGTCGCCCGTCGAGTGGATCGGTCCGCGCCGCTGGTATCCGCCGACCATCGCGCTGGCGCAACTGCCGCCGGTCGACGCCGTGCTGATCTCGCACGACCACTACGACCATCTCGACTGGGCCACCATCGTCGCGATGCGTGCGTGGAAGACCGTGTTCGTCGTTCCGCTGGGCATCGGCGCGCACCTGCAGCGCTGGGGCATCGCGCCGGAGCGGATCGTCGAGCTCGACTGGTGGCAGTCCACGCGCGTGGGCGCGCTGGCGGTCACGCTCCTGCCCGCGCGTCACGCGTCCGGGCGCGTGAACCCGCGCAGCGACCTCACGCTGTGGGGCGGGTTCGCGCTGGTGGGCGAGCGCCACCGCGTCTACTACTCGGGCGACACCGGCCTGTTCGACGGGATGGCGGACATCGGCCGGCGCTTCGGCCCGTTCGATGTCGCGCTCATCGAGGCGGGCCAGTACGACGCCGCCTGGCCGGACTGGCACCTGGGGCCGGAGCAGTCGGTGCTGTCGGCGCAGCGCGTGCGGGCGAGGGCGCTGATCCCCGTCCACTGGGGCCTGTTCCGTCTCGCGCCGCATGGCTGGACGGAACCCGTGGAACGCGTGCTCGCGGCGGCCCGCTGCACGGACACCCCGGTGCTCACGCCGCGTCCGGGCCAGAGCATCGAGCCGACGGCGCTGCGGCCTGGCGATTCGGAGCGCTGGTGGCCCGCCGCGCGCTGGGCGACCGCGGCGCAGAAGCCCATCGTCGCGACGACCGACGGCGACACGGCGCACCGCGTCGCGTTGCCTGCGTGTCCCGCGGCGTCTCAGTCCGTCAGCGAGCGGTAGAAATAGGTCGTCGCGCACTCGCCGCCGCCGGGCAGCAGCGCGTAGCGCGGGATCGTGCCGGCGGCCTGCCAGCCGAGCCGCGCGTAGAGGCGGGCGGCGG
>FTJN01000188.1_pt2 | contig 21438 bp, 18 predicted proteins | sample 1658361 | NCBI WGS metagenome assembly FTJN01 (sample SAMEA3914819, study PRJEB12502) | metagenome | biome: forest; material: soil | place: Canada | collected 2010-06-26 | depth 0.3 m
ACGAGCCCGGCACCATCGGCCTCGATTTCCCGCCAGATATTGACCCGATTCGAAATCAGCACGGGCACTCCGCAAGCCAGCGCTTCCACCACGGAGATGCCGAAGTTCTCCTGATGGGACGGCAGGATAAAGGCACCGGCCGCCCGCAGACTTCCCCATTTCAGATCGCCCGTCAGCATCCCGGTCCAAGTCACCCGGGGCTCGATTTTGAGATCCCGTGCGAGGGCCTGCATCTCAGCCCCGTAGGCATGAACAGCCGGCCCGGCCATCACGAGTTGAAACTCGCCCGGGACGGCTCCGGAAGCCAGCAACTCCGCCCAGGCGCGCAGAAGCAAATCGCAGCCCTTCTTCTCGTGCACACGCCCCAAAAATAAAATGAGGCGCTTGCCTCGAAGTTCGGGGAATCTGGCCAAAAACGACTCGCGTTGCTCATCGGCATTCGCCGGTGGATCGACGATGCCATACCCCGTGATCCGCTCCCGGCACTGATAGAGCCAAAAAGATTTCCGCGCCTCAAGCCGCTCTTCCTCCGCCGTGAATAGCACGGCGGCCGCATCCCGCAGCACCCGGTATTCAGCCCACGGCCAGTAGAGCCATTTCTTGAGATGCTTCAGCGGATAGCGTCGCTTGAACCAGGGATCCAGCATCCCGTGAGGATAAACGTAGTAGGGGGTGGAAGTTCCGTTCAACGAGCGCCAAATGGCCAGCCCTCCGTATTGCCAAAGCCCGTTGACAATCACGGCATGATACCGTTCCCGGTTAGCCTTCAACCAGGGAACGGCCTGGGCCGAATAGCCGTAGCCGGATTGCGCGGAACCCAAGGTGTGGAGAGGGACCGGAAAATCGGCCGTTCCCGGGGCACCTGCCACATCGAGGCTCATCACTTCGGTTTCGATCCCATGGGCAAGCATCGCCGGGATCAATTGCCGGATTCCCTCGATGGGGCCGCCGCCGCGAGGATCGACCGAGTGAATCACATGCAAAATTTTCATTCTATAAGAGCCCCATTTGATACGAGTGCAGCGTCCGGTCGGTTATCGACACTACAGCCCAAATTGCTGGAGGGAACTCCAGGCTTCCTGCCATTGCTTCATCTTCATCTGCAGGCGCCCTTGAAGGTAATAAACATAACGGGGACAATCCTTCTGTCGGGATAGCACCGCCAGAGTGGCCAGAGCGTCTTCCGTCCGGTTCAGGCCGGTTTGCATCTGCGCCAGCATCACACCCCGGGCGATATCGTGGGGATGGTCCGCAAAGTAGGTCTGGAGTTGATTCAAGGACTGATCTGCCGTCAACGTGGGCATGACGGGGGGAGGCAGATACCGGTAGGCGGTGAGACTGGCCATCTGAAAATCCTCCTGCGCAGCCTGATGCTGGGCGAGGAACTTCCAGCCCGTGGTTTGCCAGGCGGGATGCTCCAGCAGGGCGGCGTTCATTTCATCCTGATCGCCGTGAGCCGACCATGCTTCGAATAATTTCACCTGTTGCCCCGCCGTCAGGGTTTGAAGATTGGGATCGCGGATCATCAGGTCCTGAACATACGCCTTCAATTCCTCCGGCGAGGCAAAATTCAGGAAGCCGATCTGGTAGTCGATCCGGGCCACCGCTACGGTCTTGAGGCCCTCGTGCAGAATCGGACTGTTCCCGGAAAGACGGAGCATCCGACTATAAACATCGATGGCGTAGGGCGCGTCGCCCACCCGGCGCAGCGCTTCCCGCCAAGCTTCCAAAACCTGTTCAGGTTCCTCCGCGCCAAGCCAGACATCGCCCTCATTCACGCATAGATCTACCCAGTTCGGCTCGAGATAACGGGCGATTCGGAAATCGTTCCGGGCCTGATCGAGAGCCCCGGCGCGGAAAGCCTCAGCGCTGGCGCGGCGGAAGTAGTAGATCCAATTCAGCGGGGCGATTTCGATGGCACTATTGGCGGCCTCGGAAACAGAGGCCAGCCGACCGTCCTCGACAGCTTGATCGAGGTTGGTTCGAATTCGGGCAAGGGTGGCGGAGGTTGGAGGAACATCGTCGCTGAAGACAGAGGCCATCCACCAAAGGCCGATAACGGCCAGAATAAGGGCGGCTCCGCGAAAGACGTGCGGCACCCAACGGCTGGGAGTCCCCCGGGAAGTCGTTGCCATGGCCATGCTGAGCAATAACAAGCCGACCATCGCCGAACCCAGGCGATGCCCGGCCACATCGACAAAGCCATGGATCAGGAAAATACCGGCGGCGACCATTGCCGCCCGACGGAGGGTTTCTCCCGATTTGTAGGCAAAGGGCAGGCACTGACCGATCCACCAGCGCAGGGCGACGAGAAGGAGGACGGGCGCGATCCAACCCATCTCAACGGCCAGCCAAAGCCAATCGCTTTCCGGATGAAGCGTCCGGTTTTGATCGGCCGAAAAATGGCGCATCGTGGTGAAAACCGGCTCAAAATTACCCAACCCCACGCCCAAAAAGGGAGATTCCGCGGAAACCAGCAAAGCGTCTTCCTGAATCCGGATGCGATAATCGTCCTCATAAGGATTGAGTGAGGGGGAAGCGTGGAAGAAGCGCTCGAGGGTACTTCCACCGAACAGGAAGAAGAGGCTGAGCAAAAGCAGAAGGGCTGCGCCACTCAGAGCCAAATGCCGGCCGCTTTTGGGCCTGAACAAGAGACCCACCTGCCAAAGCGCCACGCCCACGAAGAAGAGAATGATGCCGGCCCGGGAATAGCTGATCACCAAGGCGGCACCGAGAGTGAGCAATCCCAACAGCCAAAGCCCGGCGACCCACGATTTTCGCTGCAAACTTTTGGAGGCAACGGCGTAGCCCAGAATACCTCCCATGGCCAGGACATCGGCGGTCTGGTTGCGATTCGGAAACCACCCCCGGTTCTCCTGCTGGTTCCAGCCCGGAATCCGGTAGCCGGTCAGAAAAGCGATAACTGAAACCAAGGCCAACACCATCAATCCGGCAAGAAGAAGACGCAAGGCCTGGGATTTCTCCACCGGGGTCCACTCCTGGCTCATCAGATAGCAGGCCCAGACGATTCCAAAAAGGAGGAGGCCGAAGGATTGAAGGGTCAACCAAGGTTGGGGCGTCCGGAGCGTGCCCAAGGGAGCGTGCAGATCGACTGAAAGGTGCCGTTGCCATTCCGGCATGAATCCCCATCCCGCTGGCAGGAAGGCCATCGCGCCGAGGAGGAGGAGCATCAACCCCACAAGAGTGGGAACCGCCCCCAAATAGACCTTGGGCGGAGCCAACGCCATGAGGAGCGAGGCGAGAAGCAGAATGACGGCTTGAGCCCAAATTTCTGTGCTGCCGCCCAGAGCGAGAGCCAGAAAAGTGATCCCGACCAGTAGAAGACTGCGGGAAGTAAGGCGAACGGGCGTAGGATAATCCCGCATGAAACGCCTTGGCTCAGAATGAAGACGTACAGGCTACGGAAAAGAGGGGCCACCACCGAAGGAGCCCCCTCGAACGTAAGGGGCAGAGAAATCAGGCCGCCAACTGGGCGACCGGTTCCTGACGGCGGAGATACTTGCGACCGACGCCAATCATCAGCACGAACCCGAGCATCCACATGGCCGTTTCAGCGGGCTCAGGAACGGGAGCATAGTAGTAGATGACCTGCACTGCACCGCTGGCCGTTGCGCCACCGTTGTAGTTGGCAGAGATGTAGTTGGCGCTGCTGCTCGCGGATTGATAAGCTTGGCCCTGCACACCGAAGTGAGTGGGCGTGACATTAACCGTGACCGTCGTGGTCCCATTACCTTCGTAGGAGGTGAGGCCCGTGGTCTTCGTCTGGCTATTGTTGGAGGGCGAGCCGGGAACGTTGGTATAGGTGAACGTGGCAGTTGAAGCTCCGGGAACCACCTCAAGCTGGCCATTATCCACCGTGTCCACCGCATTGAGAACGACGTTGAATCCCGCAGCCGAGGTCACCGTGAGAGTTCCCCGAAGATTGAGGAGAATGTCCTCATTGCCGTAGGTATCGCCGGGAGGCGTCCCGATATTCGAGGTGTTCGTTCCAAAGGCGGAACCGGAAAGAGTGACATTCTGGAGGATGATCTGGACAGAGGTCAAGGTACCCAGCGCCGTATTAAAAGAGTAGAAACTCAAGGGAGTCGCCGTCGAAGTACCACCCAAACCTGTAAAGGTCTGCGTCTGCACCGGCGTGTACATGATGCTCTGGGCAAAAGCCTGTCCTCCCAAAAGAACAGTCGAGGCCAGAATCAGGGCAATACGGGCAAGAGAGAGTTTGGACTTCATTTCGACCGCCACTATCTGCGCAACGCTTGCGACTGGTCAAGAAATTTCAAAAAATAATAGTTGTCATCGCTTGAGACGTCTTTCAATTAGTCCCGGAAATTACATGATAAAACAAACTATCTATCTAAAATTTAAACAACTTCCCGGTTTCCTCGTTTTTTCTTTCATTACATTGGAGGCATGAAGTATGCTCGGCTAACCGGTCTTGCCCCAAAACTATGAAAAGCTCCTTTTTATCCTCATTACTAGTGGCGGCCTGCCTCGTGACAGGTTCTACCGCTTCCTCACAAGCGAAGGTGCACGAGGGGGTCGATACTCTGGTTAATTTTACCGGCAAGAATGGCGCCCAGCCCCAATCGGTAATCGAGGATTCTGCCGGACACTTCTACGGAACCACGCTTAACGGCGGCAAGTACAATAAGGGCACCGTCTTCGCGATTCTCGACAATGGCAAGCTGGTAACACTGGTTCATTTCGATGGTGCCAACGGCTCCGCCCCCGAGGCAGGTTTATTGCTTGGCCCCGATGGCAGCCTTTATGGTACGACCAAGAGCGGTGGAACCAACGGCAAAGGCACGGTTTTCAAGATTTCTCCCAAAGGCCAGTTCTCCACGATCCTTTCCTTCAACGGCAAAAATGGTGCCCAGCCCGATTCCGGTCTGCTGATCGGGCCCGATGGTTCCCTCTATGGGGCCACTCAGGATGGGGGAGCGTACAATAAAGGCTCTGTTTTCAAAATCTCCCCGAAAGGCGAAATCACCACCCTTTGCTCCTTTGACGGCACGAATGGCTCCCATCCCGGAACCTTGGTCAGAGGCGACGATGGTAGTTTCTACAGCGTCTGCAGCTCGGGCGGGCCGACCGGCAAAGGTCTTATCTTCAAGCTTACGCCCGATGGCAAGCTGACGACGTTGATGGCATTCGACGGCACAAATGGCTCGAATCCCGTGGCAGGCCTCGTGAAGACCGAAAGCGGCAAGTTCTATGGTACAACTTCCGACGGTGGAAAAAACAATCTGGGAACGATCTTTTGCCTGACCAGCGACGGCCAGTTTACCACCATTGCCTCTTTCAACGGCACCAATGGATCCCATCCCGATTCCTCCCTGGTCGCGTGGAGCAACGGTTACTTCTACATGGTCAACATGTGGCGGAACATGACTATCCGCTCCGCCGGGGTGCAATGGGCGGGCGATAATTTCTGCGGAACGACTTCCGGTGGCGGCACCAACGGTATCGGCACCGTCTTCCGGGTCGGGGAGAATGGCGACCTCGTGACCCTGGTCTCCTTTACGGGCGAACGCGGGATCGACCTAGGCGCAAACCCGAACAGCCTCGTCCCCGGACAGGACGGCAATCTTTACGGCACGACCGGCTATGGCGGCTACAACAGCCAAGGAACAGTCTTCCGCCTCCAGCTCCAAATCTGGCTGCGTCCCGTGGGCGGCAACAGCAACGGCTCCGGCGGTGGAACCTGCAACCTGCCCATCGTTTCGCCCTAAACCGCCCCAGTTTTACTGCTCCGGGCGAGTTACATCTCCCGGTCGCGTTCAACGCCCCATCCAGCCCGGAGAACGCGATGTCCGCCACAATACCGATCAGCTTCCTCATTCCCATTCGGAATGAGGCCTCCAATCTCCCCCGGTGCCTATCCTCCATTCCCTGGGCGGACGAAATTGTCGTGGTCGATTCCCGAAGCACGGATGGTTCTCAAGCCATTGCGGAATCGTTCGGAGCGAAGGTCGTCCAATTCGAATTCAACGGCACTTGGCCGAAAAAAAAGAACTGGGCGTTGGAGAACATCCCCTTCCGCCATCCATGGATCTTCATTCTCGACGCGGACGAGGAACTCACGCCCGATGCCGGAGAGGAAATCGCCCGCCTGATCGCCGATCCCGTGCCCGGGATTACCGGCTACTGGATCAACCGCCGCTTCCACTTCATGGGTAAATGGCTGCAATATGCCTACTACCCGAACTGGAACCTCCGCCTCTTCCAACACCGCCTGGGCCACTACGAGCAACTCACCGCCGTTGCGACAGCCAGCGGCGACAACGAGGTCCACGAACATGTCATCGTCCAAGGCCAGACCGCGCGCTTGAAGACCGAGATGAATCACTACGCATTTCCCTCCGTCGATGTCTTCATGGAAAAGCATAATCGCTACTCGAATTGGGAAGCCCATGTCGCGCTCGACCGGCTGCTGAAAGGCGGGACGACCCTGCAGGACGGCGACGTCGGTCTCCGTCGCCGTCTCAAGCTTCTCTCCCATCGCCTTCCCTTCCGCCCACTCCTTCGCTTCCTCTTTGTCTACTTCTGGCAGAAGGGCTTTCTCGATGGTCGCGAAGGCTTTTATTTCGCACGACTCCACGCCGTCTATGAATTCCTCTGCGTCGCCAAAACTTACGAGCTCCGGCAGCAAGCCACGCGGGCTCAAGAGGAAAACGGACGCTCATGAACGACTTCAAAGTTTATGATCAGGAGTCGGCTTACGTTTCCCCGTGGTCGTGGCAGGAAAAGGTGGGCCGCCTCGCTTGGGAAATCGTTTGGCCCCTCCTGTGCGCCTGGACGCCCAAGCCGCTCAACCCTTGGCGCCTCTTCTGGCTGAAATGCTTTGGCGCAAAGATTGAGGGCAAGCCGTTTGTCCACCAACGCGCACGAATTCAGATCCCCTGGAACCTCACCCTGCGCCATCGCAGCTGCCTCGGCGACCGCGCGAATGCCTACAGCCTCGGCGAAATCGAAATTGGCGAAGGCGGCACCGTCGCGCAGGAGGCCTATCTCTGCACCGGCACGCACGATTTCGCCCATCCCGCCCTCCGTCTCCGCGTGGCCAAAATCACCATCGGTCCGCACGCTTTCATCAGCGCCCGCGCGTTTATCCTGCCCGGCGTCATCGTGGGCGAAGGTGCCATCGTCGGAGCCTGTGCGGTGGTGACGCGCGATGTCGAAGCCTTCTCCATCGTCGTCGGCAATCCGGCACGCCGAATCGGAACACGTTCTCCCCTGACCTCATGAAAGAATCCCCAAACGCCAGCGAAGGCTTGAACGTAGGAATCGAAAACGATTCTCTGCACTGTCCCCCCATCGCCACGGCTCAGAACGTCTTGAGAATTCTCTTCACCTCCTATGTTTTCTCGCCGGACATCGGCGGCATTGAGACCGTCTCCGCTCTCCTCGCCACAGAATTTGCCCGAGCGGGTCATGAAGTCATTCTGGTCACGAAAACGTCCAAACAGGACGGCATATCCTGGCCATTCAAGGTCATCCGCGATCCCTCGCCGCTTAAGTTGTTCCGGTTGACGAGATGGAGCCAGGTTGTCTTTCAAAACAACATCAGCTTGTCCCTCGCGTGGCCTCTCTACCTGATCTCACGTCCTTGGATCATCAACCACCAGACTTGGCTGGGGCACTTGGCAGAAAAGACCTTCTTCCGGAACCGCCTCAAAACGTTCTTGCTCCGTTTCGCCACTAACATCACCATCAGCCAAGCCGTTACCGACATTATCCCCTGCCCTTCCCAAGTTGTGGGCAACCCTTATGCCTCCAATCTCTTTCAAGCAAATGCCGCTACGAAGCGTGATCGCGAGTTTCTCTTTCTCGGCAGGCTCGTCTCGGACAAGGGCGTCGATCTACTCTTAAATGCGCTGGCGGAACTGGCGAGGAACGGGCTGCGTCCCCAACTCACCATCGTCGGGAACGGACCCGAAATGGGTCCCCTTCAGACACTGGCCGCATCGCTGGGAATCGCCGACCAAGTCGAATTCATGGGTTCAAAGACGGGGACCGAACTTGCCCAGATTCTTCAACGTCACCAAACCATGGTCATTCCGTCCCGCTGGATCGAACCGTTCGGGGTAGTGGCGCTGGAAGGCATTGCGAGCGGCTGCGCCATTGTGGCCTCCAACCAAGGAGGCTTGCCGGACGCTGTGGGGCCCTGCGGCCTGTTCTTCGTGTCAGGCGATTTCAAATCGCTGGCAACTCAACTCGAACGCATGGTGCGTGAACCGGAACTGCATCAAGCTTTTTCACGGGAACGGCCCGCCCACCTCGAACATTTTGCCCCCCAAGTGGTTGCCGCGCGGATATTGAAACACGTTACCGCCGCCTATCGGAAACACCACCCGGCTTAAGATCGCCGTGGTGCTGGAACTGCTTGGCCGATAGCTCAGGAGGCTTCCTTCAGCAGGCGGATGAAATTGCTCGCGATGCCGGGAAGACGGCTAAAGGGGGCTCTCCTTGGGAGGCCGGTAACCAACTTGCCTTGCAGTTGGTCGTCGCAGCGATGGAGCAGCGGATCAGGGGCGTTCCCCAATCCGGCGGGGGGCCCAAATTCGTCCCGGGTTACAATCACGGGCAAGCCGTGCTCCAGCATCGCGATGGCGGATCCGCTTTTGCCAATGAGATGCCAGGGGGACGCCGCCAGACCAAAATCGGCGCGCTGCAGCCAGGAAGAAACCACTGCCGAGGGGACTTCTCCGAGCGCGACGAAATCCACCCACCCCGCATAATCCGTTTGCAGCTTGCGCCAGACCATTTCCCCCATCGCACCCATCCGTCCCAGACTGATCAGGCGAGGCTGCCTGCCGGTGACCGCACAAGCGGCTATCCAGGTGCGCATGAAAGGCTCCGGTTCCCACTCGCGATGGAGGGTGCCGAAGAAAAGGCCCAGGAAAAGTGCAGGGAAGGGCGGTTCAAGCACGGGAGAAATCGGAATATTGCCAAACAAGGGCAGCTCAACGGCACTCGATCCCAGCTTGTTCAGCAACGCCTGGTAGAAGGGGTTCGTCACCGTTATGAGTTGCGGAGTCAGTTTCCCAATCATCCATTTGAGCTGAAGACGCTGTAACTTTCCGATTACCCGGTACCGAAACGAGGCAAATGGCCCAGTCCCAATCCAAATCTCGTGAAGCATAAGATGCAGGGGTGTGCCATCCATGATCTCGTTCAAGCGGGGCGTCACCTGGACCACAAAACCTTTAGCGTGGAAAGCGTAAGCCACGAATTGAAGGCTGATCCAATCCGACGGATAACGGGAGCGAAAGCTCCGGACGAGTTCGATCCGCCGAACCCACGGAAGATGCAAGGGCAGACGCAGGCATGGTATTTCGCCAAGGGGGACACACTCCGCACTCTCGACCGGATCCGCCACATAGGGATCCTGAAGGGCGATCAAACTGATCTCATGCCCCTGACGCACTGCTTCCCTGGCCAGGAGCTGCGTATAATCCCCCACACCATCCCGGCCCGGCTCCAGACTCGCGACCAAAAAAAGAATTCGCATGAAGGGCCTAGGTTAACCGCGCAATGATGTTTTTTCCCCAAGCGATACTGGGAAGCTCAATCGCCCGATAAACCAACCAGGAAAGCCCCAAAATGGGAAGCCAGGCCAGCAGACACGAGATCAGAACGACCATTCCACCAACCTGATATCCCGGAGACAATCGTTCCAGAAGGGTGGGCACCATGTAGAGCAGCGGCATATGAATCAGGTAGGCACTGTAACTGACCGTTCCCGAAAAATGAAAATGACGGGAAAGCCCCTCAAACCCCAACAGGTTGATTTTCCCGCCTTTCATCAACAACAGTGCCATGAGACTGGCCGTCGAAAGTGCAGCCAACGTAAAGCAGAGCGGAAAGAGCGGCTTGATGAAATAGCAACCGAGCAGCAACGCCGGGGCGATCCAGACCAAGCGCTGAAAAGGAAGTGCCCTCCCGGCCATAAACGCTTCAGCCAGGACCGCTCCCATCAACCAACTGAACCAGTAGATAAGCGGCTCCTTCGCGAACCAAATCGGCACCTCGGCCCCGGGATGAAAAATGAGATAGAGGGATTCCAGCATCCTCAATCCCACCTCGATAAATCCCACAATCCACAGAACCCGCCGGGGACTGATGAATCTCAACATCCAAAATACGAGGGGGTAGAGCAGATAGAGCTGCACCTCCACGGCAATGCTCCAGAAGGCGGGGTTGATGCCGGTCACCGAAATCTCACTGAAATTATGCAGCAGAAAAACATGCACTCCCATCTGCATGGTGGAATAAAACCACTCTGCGTGAGTGTGGAGAATGTCCGCACTGAAGTGCAGTCGCGTCCATGGAAACAAAAGCCCAAAGAAAAGCAAGGCGGCCAGATAAGGTGGATAGATCCGGAAAAATCGACGGATAAAAAACACCTTCCATCCGGGCTTGCGGGATTTCACATGGCTGAGATGAATGCAGAATCCGCTCACCACAAAAAACATGGGAACACCGATCCATCCCAAGGTCAGGGGAAATACGGCAAGGAAGGAAGCCGGGACACTCCAATCCCGCATCCACCCGTCCCACTTCAGTTCGCCACTTCCCAGGAGGGGCCAGAAAGCGACCACGACACAATGGTAAGTAAAGACCCAAAAGATCGCCATCCCGCGAAGTTGATCGAGAAATTCAATATGTCCGTCCCCGGTTTTGACGGCGTTGGAAACGGGTGATTCTTTCATGCGCTCAGTCATCTCCATCACCGTGACCAGACTCTCGATAGGACTTGGGCGACTCGATAATCGATCTTTTTCCAAAACATCCGTCCCGCGGAATAGGGCGCGATGGGATCATTTTCCCACTTCTGGTAAAGGGCCGTCCCCGGTGGAGGCGGGGAACCCTTCAGCGCTTCCCAGGTATGTATTTTTTGCCAGGGCTTTGGCATGGCGATTTGATGGACCAGAATGAAATTATGCCAGTTGAATCCCATAGCCTCCTGGCCCAGCATCGAAACTTTTTCCCCTCCTCCCATCAGGGCGACGGCCATCAAATCCTGATCGCCCACGATGGGGTGATGGCGCTGGGCCATATTGAATGAAGTGGTATTGCCCCCTTCCGCCTCAAAAGTTTCTGTAATCGTCATCCACCGGAAGAGAAACCCGCGATCCTCCCGCGCAACTCCAAAAAAACCGGAATTGGCATATTGAGACGAGGCATTTGCCTTCTCTCCGGTTGCCCGCAAGAGTAAGCCAGCCCACGTCTTTCTCCACGGATGGTTCTCGGAAAGATAAGGAAAATTCAAATCCAAGCACAAGGCCACACCCATGCCAATCCAGTTGGTAAAGAACTCCCAAGGGGCAACAAAGATCACATCGGGATCGGCATAAACCACCGCCTCACATTCGGGATCCGCCTCGAATTCTGCCCAGGCTGCAAACGGCTTGTGATAGCCGAGATGCCGCCGCACCTGGGCTTTTCGAAATTGGAGAATGCACCCGCGAATCTTAAACCTGCCGTCCGGCAACCGGGGCAAACCATCGAGCCAGGGTGGCAATTCGCCCTTGTAGTAGACGCTCACTTTTCCATCGAACCCACATGCCACCAGGGAATTGATCAACGCCGCCACGCCAAAGTGGTGATGCCCTTCATACAGGGTGATGACATTCGCTTTCATGACATCGTGATACCTGAAAATCGCTTCCCTAAGGCGCGCCGAATCCGATAGCGCAGATAGGGGTACGCCAGGATTCGGGGATGGCCAAGCAGCATCCCCATTTTCTTCGCCCAACTCACATCGCACGAGTTTCTCCATCCTTCCGGAATGTCCGGAAAGATCTCCCGCCAAAGAGCCCGTCCCTCCAGATGGGCGGTCTCCGGGATCGTCGCGCTCTTGCTTGCGTCGTGACACCGGAATGCTCCGATCATGTCGTTCAGTTTCAGGAATCGCCCCGGGGCATAGAGGCGGCAGAAGAAATCGACGTCCATGGCGAACTGCAGGCTTTCGTTGAAAGGCTGATCCGAGCAGGCCTTTCTTCGCCAGAAAACGGTCTCGGAGCAAATCGTGTAGCCCGTCACGGCAGGATCAAACGGAGCGAAAGCCACCCATCCGCAGACGTCTCCCCGGTGATCGATCATGATGCGGTTGCCATGAACCACATTGATCTCCGGGTGACTTTCCATCGCCTGTGCAATCTTTGAAAAAGCACCGGGCAAATAAGCGTCGTCACTATTCAACCACCCAATGATCTTACCGGTCGCATGGGGCAACGCCTTGTTCAGTGCATGCGCCTGGCCTCGGTCCTTTTCGCTGACGGAATAGGCGAGTTCGGCCTCATATTTCCGGATGATTTCCGGAGAGGAATCGGTGCTGCCGCCATCGACGACAATGAGCTCTTTGTCCGGATAATCCTGGGTCAGCACGGACTGAATCGCCGCCTCCAGGTAGAGCCCCTGATTGTAGGACGGCATCAGGATACTGATTTTGGGCAGGCTTGGGTTCATCGAAAGATTCCATTCAGCCTCTCACAGATTAGCATAGAGTTCCCGATATTTCTCCGCCGTGCGGGTGAGTCCATATTCGGCCAGCGCGATCTTCCGGCAAGCCATCGCCATCTCGCCGCGCAAGGCGGGGTTTTCGATCAACTCCATCAGTCGCTGCCTAAGGCCCTCCAGGTCACCCATGGGAGCGGTGAAGCCGGTCACACCCTGCCTGACCACGTCACCTATCCCACCCACATCGTAAGCTGCCATCGGCGTTCCGCAGGCCATGCTCTCCTGCAGGACGAGGGGCAGGTTGTCTGCCCGGGCCGTGGAAATAAAAATATCCGCTGCCGAATAAGCCCGCGCCTTGTCGCGGTCCCCTGCCACGTAGCCTGCCATCTTCGTTGCGATCCCCGTCGTCTCCGCCAATCCCTCGGCCGCATGGCCGATCGCATAGAGCATCACCCGTTGCTTGGTTTCCGCCGGCAGAGTCTTCAGCACCTCCACCAGCAGATCCATACCTTTGCGGGCATCCTTTAAATCCGCGCAGCCGAACATGAGAACCACTCGATCCAAGGGAAGTCCGAGTTGACGCCGCGCCTCGGAGCGATCCATCGGCGAGTAAAGATCCGTGTCGAGGCCGTTGGGAATAGTGTGCACGGGAAAACGTCCCAAAATACTCTCCCGCGCGAGTCCGGAGAGCCAGCGACTCGGCGTGACGATGGTCAGTTTCGACTTCGCATAAACGCGTTTCTTGAGCCAGTGCTCGAGCGCCGAGTGATCCCACTGCATGGCCGGATAGGTCTGTGGATAGGGACACGCGCCACAACCGCTCCGCCACCTCTCACAGTCGTAGCTGTAGGAGCAATGCCCCGTGAAACTCCACATATCGTGCAGGGTGAAGACGACCGGATTCTCCTGCGTGAAGCGCGGGATGGTGAGGTAGTTAAAATAGAGCCCCGTGTGGAGATTGTGAAAGTTCACCACGTCGGCCTCGCGATAGGCCGGCGAATCGAAAATCTTCCAAGTCCGCAGGATATTGGTGTGCATGGGCAGCACCTTGAAAGTCAGTTTGAAGAAAGCCCTCTCCGCTATCGACATCGGCGGCATCAGACTCGTCGTTTCCTCGTGCAACTTTGCTCCCGGTACCAAGAGCCGGGAGTCCACCCCAATTCGGTTCAACCCCTCATGCAGCCGGTACGCGGCGATGGCCGCCCCACCCTCGATATCGGATTGATTCAGATGGAGGACCTTCATGAGAGGGGAGAAATAGCCATGAAGCGGGTGCTTCCAACCTAAAGCCCGCCCGCAAGGCTGCCAAGGTCGCGCTGAAAGAATTTTGCCTGTCGCCGGAGGCGGGTGAGCCTGCTACGTTCTCCTCCTGACCATGAAATCGATTGAAGACCTCCTTGAACCCTTTTCGGGCTATCTCGATTTGGGGATGTACCTGGAGGCGCACGAGGAACTCGAAAATCTTCCGGAGGAAGCGAAGGCGCATCCCTGGGCAGCCCTCGCGCGGCTGACCTTGCTGCTCGAAACCGGCGGATGGCAGGAAGGGATCCGGCTGGGCTCGGAGTCTTCCCGGAAATGGCCGCAGGAACACGAGTTCTACTTCAAGACCGCCTACTGCCTGCACGAATTGAAGCGCACCGAAGAAGCGAAGCAGACGCTCGAGACCGCCCCGGATGCGATCCGCAAAACGGCGCTTTTCCACTACAACCTCGCCTGCTACGAAACCCAACTCGGCAATATCGAGACCGCCAAACACCTCCTCAAGCGCTGCTTCGCCCTGGCCCCCGCCTACAAGGAGGAAGCGAACGAGGATCCCGATCTCCAGCCGTTGTGGGATTGGCTGTAGGCGGAAGTCGCTTTCCCAAGACAACTTCTGGATAAGCGAGGCAGATTGGTAGCCGTCGCGCGCCGCCGCGACGGTCCCCAAGGCCCCGCCGTCCGAACCGTTGCGACGGCGCGCAACGGCTACCTTCCGAGGGATCCCGAAAGCGATTCCGTATCGCGCAAGCGCTGAACCTCGATTACTTCGGCAAGGACGTATTCCCTGACTGGGCATACTTCATCACATACGCCGGGTCTGTCGATATCCTCAGCTCCTTCCCATCCTTGGAAAAATGAACGAACGTATTGTCCCGGATGATCAGCTCCGAATAAGGGCATAGACAATCACCGTCCCAGGGGATTTCTGCGCCTGATTGATGGCGCGAAATTTCTCCGGAGTGGAAGCATCGGCCGCGTTCACAGCGCTGGAACCGGAGCCATTCCCCAAGCGCTTCGGAAGCGATTTGAATAATCTTTGCTGTGCGGCAGGCATCATCTCTTCCTTCAAAATCTCCGGTTCACAAATGAGCAATCCAAAACAAAAAGGGAGGGACCCTTGCGAGTCCCTCCCTTTTCAAATCCTAAAAGAAGAGGTTATTTCTTCTTCGCGGGGGCCTTCTTGGCCGGAGCTGCTGCTTTCTTAGCGGGAGCTGCCTTTTTAGCGGGTGCTTTTGCCATTTGAAATCACCCCCTTTTCAAGTTGCGAGTGTGTCGCAAAATCGTGCAAATAAAAATTTATCACTGACCAAGGAATATGTACTTATCGCCAAACCGTCAAATGGAATCGCACCAAAACGCAAGATTTTTTTTCGGCATGCAAAACGCCTCTAAACTTCACCCGGATTCTCACGTTTTTCGCGATAAAATCTCGCGCGCAATTTCAGCCACCGGCCACAGTCTTCCGAGCCCTTCGTACCCGCAGGCAAGCAGCCCGGCTTCGGGTCCGATGAAGGAGACACCGCGCGTCCGCAGCAGTTCCACATTCGCCTGGGTGGCGGGGTGGTGCCACATCTTGCCGTTCATCGCAGGTGCGATCAGCACCGGTGCGGGAGTGGCCAGCAAAAGTGAGGTGAGCAGGTCTGGCGCGAGCCCGTGGGCGAGTTGCGCGATGAGGTGGGCCGTGGCCGGCGCGATCACCACCAGATCCGCGCGATCCGCCAGTGAGATGTGCGCAGGTTGCCCGTCGCGCATGCCGTCGTTCTCGCGCGTATAAACCTCGCGCCGCGTCAGGGCGGCAAACGTCAGCGCGGTGATGAACCGCTGAGCCTCCTCCGTCAACACCACATCGACTTCGATGCCTTCCTTGGTCAACGTGCTCGCCAGCTCCGCCGCGCGATAGGCCGCAATGGAACCGGTCACGCCCAGGACGATGCGAAAGGGTTTGCTCATGCGGCTATCATCAAACGCGCCGCGCGGTTTGTCGAGCCGGGGGTGGCTCGGGAATCTCTGGATGAACCAAGGACTTTATTTGCCTTGTTCCCAAATTTCTATTTGGGAACACAGTTGCTGAGGCAATCTCCATTGCCGGTTCCCTTCAGCAACCGAAGGAAGACACGCATGGAAATTGCGCCCGACAAGAGCGTTCCCAAATAGAAATTGGGGAACGAGGAATCGTTCTTAATACGGCCTACGGAAGCTTCTGCTTGCGCACGGTCGCGGTTTGCTTGGTGCGGAAGGCGATCCACTTTTTGCGCAACACCTCATCCTGCAACGAGAGGATGGAGATGGCCAGCAAGGCCGCGTTCTTCGCCCCAGGTTCGCCAATGGCGAGTGAACCGACGGGAATGCCTGCCGGCATTTGTGCGATGGACAGGAGCGAGTCGAGCCCCTTCAACGCGCGGCTTTCAACGGGGATGCCGAGGACGGGCAAGGTGGTGAAGGCCGCTGCCATACCGGGCAGATGCGCTGCACCACCCGCGCCTGCGATGATGACCTGCAAGCCGCGTCCGGCCGCCGCGCCCGCGTACTCCGCCAGCCAGTGCGGCGTGCGGTGCGCGGAAACGACGTGCTTCTCAAAGGCGACCCCGAATTCCTCCAGGATCGCTGCGGTGGCGGAAAGCGTCTTCCAATCCGACGTGCTGCCCATGATCACACCGACCTTGGGCGCCACTTTACCTTTACCCTTCATCTTACTTCTTGGCTTTGGCCTTGGGCTTTGCTGCGGCCTTGGCGGCGACAGGAGCCTTCTTGGCGGCCGCCTTCGCGGGGGCAACTTTCGCGGCGGGAGCCTTCGCCTTCGTGGCGGGGGCCTTGACCTTGGCGGCAGGAGCCTTCACTTTGGCCGGGGCTTTCGCCTTGGCCTTGGGCTTTTCTTCGGGTATTTCCGGAGCGTAAACGGTGATGAGAATTTCAGCGGAAAGTGCAGCGACACGCTTCGTGGTCGCGGGGCTCAGGCTGAGGCAGAGCGCCTTGTAGCGCTTCGTCTCGGAGGTGCCGCTTTCGATGCCGATATCGAAACGGCGCGCGGCGGCTTTCTTCCAGATGGCCTTGGCCTTGGCGGAGAGCCCGTCGATCAGGTTGAGAAACGCATTGATGATCGAGTCGGGATCCTGGTCGTCGCCCTCGTAGATTTCGACCGCGAGGAGATTTCCGATTTCGGGTAGCGCGCCGTGGTGCAGCACGTGGACCTTTTCGCCGAACTCCTTGGCGATCAGTTCCAGCGATTCGTTCGATTCGATTTCCAGGTCAACATTAAGAAATTCAGGCAACATGCCTTCAGTCTTAGGGAGTCCGCGTGCATTTGTCGAAGGCTCAATTTTGAATCGGAAAAATTCCGCAGTCCGATTCTTGGTCCTCCAACGCCATTCGTGCAGCGCAGACGACTTCGGATGCAGTCGGTAGCCGTCGACCTCCGGGCGACGGTCCCCAAGCTCGCATATGCCGACCGTCGCCCGGAGCTCGACGGCTACCCACTAGACCGGCGAGACGGTCGCGAGAACGTAATTCGGCAGGGAGAAATATTTCGCGGCCACGGCGTTGACTTCATCCAGCGTGATCGACGCGACCCGGTCACGCCGGGTCTGGCCGTAGAGGTAGCCGAGGCCGAAGAGTTCATCCAGCGAGGACGCGTAGGCAATCTGCGAAGGATTCTGCTGCTCCAGCTTGTCCTGACTCTGCATCTTCGCGCGGGCGCGGGCCAGTTCCTGCGGCGTAATGCCGGTCTTGGCCAGGCTCGCCACTTCGCTCAGCAACTCGCGCTCGATTTCCTGCCGCTTGGCGGGATCGGTGCCGAGGTAGAAGAAGAAGTGACTCGCTTCAAGGCCGAGGAATTGCGATGTCCCAACGAAATAGGCGAGGCCGAGTTCTTCGCGAATGCGGATGAACAGGCGGGAACCGAGATCGGAGAGCGCTTCATCCAGAATCGAAAGCGGGACCATATCAGGATGCGTCACCGGAACCGTCGGATAGGCGAGGTGCATGACGGCCTGTTCCTTCGGCACAATCTTCTCGCGGCGGATGATGCCTTCCAGCTTTGGAATCGCGACTTTGTTTCGCACATTGGCTTCGCGCGGGGCGAGCGTGGAAATCGCGGCGGCGGCCTGGTCGCGCCATTGCTCCGGCGGAGTGGGCCCGGTGACGGTGAAGATCATTTCCTGGGTCAGCAAACGCGTGGCTTGATAGGAAAGGATGTCCTTGAGCGTGATCGATTCGATCGTCTCGACCGTGCCGAAATTCTTCCGCCCGTAGGCGTGGCCGGGATAGAGCGACTCGCGGATGAGATCGCGCGCGGCGGCCATCGGGTAATCGGTCTCGGCCTGGAGAAGCGAGAGCTGCTTGCGCTTCTCCGTCTGCAATTCGGCTTCGGTCGGCGCGGTCTCGGTCAACATCTCCATGAAGATATCGAGTCCGGCCTTCCAATCGCTGCTCAGCAATTCGATGGAGAGGGTCGCGCTGTTGTTGCCGGAATCGGAATGAATCGAACCGCCGAGTTGCTCGACGTCGCTGGCGAGCTGTTCCGCATTGCGATGGCACGTTCCCTTGACCAGCAGGTGCGAGGCGAGGCGTCCCAGGCCGGCTTGATGCTCCGGTTCGGTGAGCAGGCCGCCGGGCAGGACGGCACGCATGGAAAGCAGCGGCAGCGTGTGCTGCGGCATGTAGAGGCAGCGCTGTTGCGGAGACGTCAGGGCGACTTGTTGCGGGACGGGGCGGGCGAGGGTTTCGCGGGCCTGATTGGATGCGGTGCTCTTGTCCGACTTCGGCACGAGCGAGATGAGGTTCTCCTTATCGAGATGGAAATAGCGCTGCGCGACGGTGATGATTTCCTCCGGCGTGACGGCCTGGATGCGCTCGTGGTAGCGGGCACTCAGGTGCGGATCCTGGGAATAGAGCCAGCCGCGACCGAGCGAGGCAGCTTTGCCGGACATCGTCTTCTGGCTGTGGACTTGCGAGAGCAGGCTTTGGCGCTTGGCGCGGTCGACTTCGCGATCGTCCGGAGCTTCATGCTGAAAGCGGCGAATCTGGCGGTTGATTTCCTCCAGCAGCGCCTCTTCCTTGTCGGGAGCGCAGCGGGCTTCGACGCCCCACAGGCCGTGATCGGACGGGGCATAAGCGAAGGCATCGAGTTGTTCGGCGAGTCCCAGCTTTTCCACACAGCTCTGGTTGAGGCGCGAACTGCGGCCCCCACCCGCGAGGGTCGCGAGGACATCCAGCGCGGCGGTGTCCGCGTGGTCGAAACCGTGGATCGGCCAGCAAAGCGCGACGCGGCTCAACTGCGTGGCGAATTCGCGGCGCAGGACCCGGCGCTGATATTGCACGGGCTCCGACGGAAGGAAGAGATCGGCCATGGGACGGCGCGGGATATCCGCGACCAGTTCCTCCGCGCGGGCGAAAATCGTTTCCGGGGAGACGGCACCGCAGACAATGAGCGTCAGGTTCTGCGGCGCGTAACGTTCCTTGTAATAGGCAAGTACATCCTCGCGCTTGATCTGGTTGAAGAGATCGAGATAGCCGATGACCGGGTGGCGGTAGGGGTGCTTGGTGAAGGAGGTCTGGAAGATCAGCTTGCCCAACTCGGAATCGGGGTTGTCGCGGCCCATGGCGAACTCGCGGCGGATGACTTCCATTTCCTTGTCGTACTCCTCGGCGGGAATGGTGGAGTGGAAGACGGCATCGGCCAGGATATCGAGCGCGGCGATGGCGTGATCCGAGGGGAGATCGACGTGATAGACGGTGCGGTCGAAGGAGGTGTAGGCGTTGAGATGGCCGCCGAGATCCTGAATCTGCTGCGCCATCTGGCTGTTGCCACGCGTGGGCGTGCCCTTGAACATGAGATGCTCCAGCAGGTGTGAGAGACCCGCACCGATCCAGGGCGTCTCGTGGATGCTGCCCGTCGCACACCAGAACTGGATGGAGACCACCGGAGCGGTGAAATCGGGCTGAACGAGGACGCTCAGGCCATTGGAAAGCTGCCGGACTTCCACCACAGGGGTGGGAATGAGGGGATGATCGGAACTCATAAGGACGAAGGAAAACGGGTCTGCACGGTAAAGGGTAGGTCGGTAACTGTACCATTTCCCGAGAGCGTCACGAGGAAATAATTTGGGCTGTTGATTTGGTAGTCGAACCCGGAACTGGTCTCTAAAGGTAGCCGTCGACCTCCGGGCGACGGTCGGTAAGCCTTGCCTTGGGGACCGTCGCCCGGAGGTCGACGGCTACCTTCTGAATTTGGGATGGCGGAGCTTCACCTTTCGGCATTAGCCTGCCCGGGCAATGTTCCGCCGCTGAGGTCGTCAGGGGTGCCCCAGATTCGGTCAGGCCCGGCGGATCGGATGGAAAGTTGTCCGGGCTCGGGATATGTGATGGCAAAGGGTGTGCCCCAACTATCCAAGGCGTGGCCCTGGGAGTCCACGTCTTTGGGAGAAACGTTGAGGAATGCGATTCTTCGGGGATTGGCGTCCACTAAAGCTCTGATGAATCCCGCCGGGTCTAGCGCGGGAGGTGGGACGCCGTATTCCGTTTCGTAGTTTAGGAAAGCGGTTGTGATCTGGCTCATCTGGTTTTGGGTTCGGGCGGCCCTAGAGGTCTTGATGCCCACGTAGGCAGAAACGCTTAAGACGGAGGACAGGATGGCGACGGTGCAAAGGACGAGGCCCAGCGCGGGGGCCATGTGAACGAGATGTTCCCAGAACCGGATGGCGAACGACACGGGCCGCCCCCTATCCATTTTGCGCTGCCCGAAGCAGAGGACGGTGCAGGCGATGCCGCCGGGGGAAGCCAGCATGAAAAGAAAAACCACCGGGTAATAGTTCTCGGGCTCGCCAACGTCGTCGAAATAGCTTTCCAGCACGTCTTCTCCTATTCTTGCCTGATGCTATTGGCATCGAGATCGTCCTTGGTTTGCCACGTCTTGTCGGGGCCGGCGGAGCGGATTTCGAGGTGCTGGGAATCAACTACCGTCATGTGAAGTGGCGTGCCCCAAGCATCCAAGGCCTCCCCTTGGGCGTTTATATCTTTGGCTTCGAGGCTTAGAAAAACGATTCCCCGGGGGTTGTCCTTGGTAAGATTCTTGATAAGCCCAGCTTGATCTTTCGCGGGTGGAAGGTGGTCATCATATTCGACGCCGTAGGTCACAAACGCATTATCAATTTGAAGCATTATATTCTTGGTCTTCGCGATTTTGGCTTGAGTACGGCCACCCGTGGGCAGGACAGCCGCCAGCACAGCCAACAACAAGACAAGCATGAGCCCACAAATGACGATGATGATGGCAGGGCCTTTTAGTCTGGAAAACAGACGCCCGGCCCGAGACTGCCGCGTCGTCTTTGGCGTTGGTACCAGGCATGTGGCGATTAACACTGCGAAGAGCACGAACACTTCCATGCCTCCAACCTAGGCTCGTGCATCCGCGAGTCCAACTCTTAGGGGACATCATTGAGAGAAAGATCATCCGAAGTCTGCCATATTTTGTCAGGACCGGCTGAGAGGATCTGCAGGTCTTGAGAATCCAAAACGGTGATGCAGAAGGGAGTGCCCCAGATCTATTTGCAATTCCCCTTTCGGTGACAAGCCGGAGGCTTTAAAGAACCGTAGCCGGTGGTTGAGCCCGCAGCAGCGGCGACACCACCGGAACGATCCCTCTCCAGATCCGACCCCGAAAGGGGTCGCAGACGCCTTGGGAAACGCTTCTGGCAT